>ERZ791617.107-NODE-107-length-65516-cov-11.4616_pt1 | contig 65516 bp, 49 predicted proteins | sample MGYA00510272_ERZ791617 | MGnify/ENA primary metagenome ERZ791617 (study PRJEB30046, sample SAMN00715200) | human gut metagenome | study: EMG produced TPA metagenomics assembly of the A metagenome-wide association study of gut microbiota in type 2...
CATGTATCTCTCTTAACATGCAACTAATCACTATTTTATCCCGAATTGGGGTATATAATTGGGATTACTGGCTGAACATAAGTTGAAGTTACTCAGTTCTCTTAATTCGGTACTATTTTGACATAACGCTGTTCAATCCATCAATTAGGGTATTTGTGTTTCCCATACAATTGGTAAACGGGATGAATGTAAGAGACGCTTGGGAACAACTATCGCCAAAAGGTGTGGAAATACGTACTCTGATGGGAGGCGCAACTTGTACACAGCCGGCTTTTGGGAAATTTATAGATTATGAAGTTCAACAAAATGCTATCAATATGGCAGATACAACTTTTTTTGTGGGTGTTCATCAAACGCTCTCCATAAGTGATGTGCAAGCTGTAGCACGAATTATCAATTTCACTTTTAAATAAAAACAGGTAAGGAGCATGTTAGTGATACATCCAAAAGATAAGACCACGGCGATGCTTTCAGCCTTGTATGACGGGCTGGAAGCACAAGTTGTTGACAACTATCGTTCGACTAAAGAGATGGGGCATCTGCTGCATCATGTCTCTACACAGGAGCGCATCATGTTGCTGGGGCATGGCTCAGACAAAGGACTGTTCTTTCGTGCGGATGACAGCAAGGACGAGTATGATAAGGTCATTGTTAGTCATGCCCACGCTTATCATCTACGTAAGCATGGTGAAAACATCGTAGCTATATGGTGCAATGCCGACCAGTTTGCCCTTGCAGAAGGCTTGCATGGCTTGTTTACGGGAATGATAGGCGCAACCGACAAACCCTGTGGGGAGGGTGTACGGACGCTAACCCAAAACTGTTGCTAAACGATACATAATTGCCCCCAAAGTTAGTACCTTTGCACTATGAATTGTAGCAGCAACATAAATATGTATGAAGGCCTTGCCTCATATTTTCTCCCTACAGGTATCCTTGAGTACTTTGAAGTGACAGACTTCACTGAGATTCCGACACAGGACACCGAAGTCCTATACACAACCGAGCTTCATATCTATCTTGATGAACGCGACAATCGCACTCCAGACATGAGTGCCTCTGTGAGCGATGGTTTCGGCGAGGAGTCATGTCTTCTTGATTTCCCGACACGTGACAAGAAAACAGTCCTCCATGTCCGCAGGCGTCGCTGGACGATGCCAGACGGCACAACCAGGTCTGTGGATCTCGACAAGAAGATACAGTTGAAGCATCCTGGCACGCGATACTCGAAAGACTTCGCGCTTTTTTTAAAGAAAGCGGATGGACAATGAGACGATAACCGCTCGTCAGATAGGCTACACATACATGATCAACAGCTCCACGTTTGCGAAGAGATACAAAGACACCCTGAGTGACTTTGAGACGTGGGAGCAGAAGGGGCATGCCTCTGAATGGATTCTTCTTCCGCAAAACGCAGGCAAGGAGCATGGCATAGACGAGACCTCCCTCCAAGGCGAGCTGTATACCATTGTCCACAACAAGGAATCCCATGGCCGCAAGGGCGCAATCGTTGCGGTAGACAAGGGAACGAATCCTTCTGATGTCCTGAGGGTGCTCATGCAACTGCCTGCGGATAAGCGTGAAATGGTCGGGAGCATTACGATGGACCTTTCTGATTGCATGCGTGCCATAGCACGGGAAGCATTCCCCAAAGCCACTGTTATACGTGACTGCTTCCATGTTGTCAAAAGAGGCGGAGAGGGATGCGAGGAGATACGCCTGCGTCTGAAACGAGAAGCAGTAAAGAAGGTGAACAGGCAGAAGGCTGAGTTCCGCAAATATCTCAAAGGACTTGCAGCGCAGAGAAAGGCTTATCGGGAGAGGATGAGGGCAAAATACGGAAAGAAGTGGAAGAAAAGTAAACGTGGCAAGAAGCCAAAGAGGCTGAACGCCCGATTTGAACCTCCAAGGCTTGTTAACGGAGAAACACTCGTAGAAGCACTGACCAGGTGTCGCAAGCAACTATCCATGAGCCGGGAGAAATGGAGCCTGACGCAGGAAAAACGGGCGAAGACTCTCTTTGAACTGCATCCAAAACTAGAGGAAGCATATAACCTAATCAATTCACTCAGATCCGTATTCCGCAACAAGAAACTCACAAAGGAAGCTGCAAAGGAGAAGCTGGGAGAGTGGTATGATAAAGTTGCCGCATGCACTCTGCGAGAGATCAAGTCCGTACGTGACACCATTAAATTCTATGAGGACGAGATACTGAACTACTTCATAGAACGTCAGACAAATGCTTCAGCAGAATCACTGAACTCAAAAATCAAATGCTTCCGGGCACAAGTGAAAGGAATCAGAGACATACCTTTCTTCATATATCGTTTAGCGACAGTTTTGGGTTAGCATCCGTGCGTCCTCCCCACAGGGTTTGTCGGGTGCGCCCGATATGTACAACCTTTTCACTTGCGTTTATCAACTTAAATTAATTCCGCCAACGGGTGTACTTAACATCTTGATTCTTAATTAGAATTTCATTTTTCTGCGCAAAGGTAATACTTTAATTTGAAAGTTCGTTATAAGTTCGCTGAAAGTTCACTCCAAAGTCCTTACTATAATTATTGCTGTGTGATTCGTATAAGTACATTTTGATTTGAAGGGAGTGTTTGACAAAATTCATAATGGTGTATTAAAATGGTGTAGAATGGTTAGAATGAAATAGGTTCTCATATAAGGAAGACATATACAATTGTGCGCAGTATATAAAAGAATGTCCTAAACTTCATGAAGACATTTTTGAAGTCAGATGCTGTATGATATATATCTGACAATGTGTAAGGCTGACAACTCCGTTGTATATATATATCGGTATGGGATAATGACACAAATTCAGCATTGAGAGTGAAAATACACGTGGTTTTCAATATGTAATGAAATTATTTTGGGAAAAAGCTTTGAACTTTCATTAAAGTTTCCGAACTTTGCATTACTTTGTTGAAAAGCATGGCTCTTTCTATGTCCTGTGCATAGCCGGAGCTTCTTGGATTAAGACTAATAAATGAAAAATCATTCATCAATACTGTAAATTCTATGGCAGAAAATTTGGAAGTAAAAGAGTTGGAGCAGGTAGTAGTACGCTTCTCAGGTGACTCAGGCGACGGTATGCAGCTCGCCGGTAACATCTTCTCCACGGTTTCAGCCACCATCGGCAACGGAATCTCAACATTCCCTGACTATCCGGCAGACATCCGCGCCCCGCAAGGATCGCTGACCGGCGTATCTGGTTTCCAGGTTCACATCGGTGAGGGAAAGGTTTATACCCCTGGTGACAAGTGCGATGTGCTGGTGGCTATGAACGCCGCTGCATTGAAGACACAGTACAAGCATGCTAAACCACAGGCTACAATCATCATCGACACCGACAGCTTCGGTCCCAAGGATCTGGAGAAGGCTGAATTCAAGACAGCCGACTATCTCGCAGAGATGGGCATCGATGAGGATAGAGTAGTGGCTTGTCCTATCTCAAAGATGGTGAAGGATTGTCTTGCCGACTCCGGCATGGACAACAAGGCCATCATGAAGTGTAGAAACATGTTTGCTCTCGGTATCGTATGCTGGCTCTTCAACCGCGATGTCACTCTCGTTGAGAATTTCCTGAGAGAGAAGTTCGCCAAGAAGCCTCAGATCGCCGAGAACAACATCAAGGTGGTTAACGCAGGTTTCAACTACGGACACAATACTCATGCCGGTGTGCCTGCTACATACCGCATCGAGTCAAAGAATAAGGTGAAAGGCCGCTATATGGACATCACCGGCAACAAGGCAACAGCCTATGGTCTTATCGCCGCTGCCGAGAAAGCTGGCATGAAGCTCTTCCTCGGTTCTTATCCTATCACACCGGCTACCGACGTGCTCCATGAGCTCGCAAAGCACAAGTCACTCGGAGTGACCACCGTGCAGTGTGAGGATGAGATTTCCGGTTGTGCAAGTGCTGTCGGCGCATCATTCGCCGGAGCTATGGCAGCCACATCAACTTCTGGTCCTGGCGTTTGCTTGAAGTCAGAGGCTATCAACCTCGCCGTTATCGACGAGCTGCCTCTCGTCATCATCGATGTGCAGCGTGGTGGTCCTTCTACAGGTCTGCCTACAAAGAGCGAGCAGACAGACTTGCTGCAGGCTCTCTACGGAAGAAACGGTGAGTCTCCAATGCCTGTAATCGCAGCTACAAGTCCTACCGACTGTTTCGACGCTGTCTACAGCGCAGCAAAGATTGCCGTTGAGCACCTCACACCGGTATTGCTCCTCACCGACGCATACGTTGCCAACGGTTCTGCAGCCTGGAAACTTCCTAACATCGCTGAGCTTCCTGAGATTCATCCTCACTATGCTCCAGAGAGCATGAAGGGCAACTATACTCCATATAAGAGAGACGAGGAGACTCTCGTTCGCTATTGGGGAATCCCAGGACGTGAGGGCTTCACTCATATCCTCGGCGGACTGGAGAAGGACAGCGACACCGGAGCTATCTCTACAGATCCTGAGAACCACGACAAGATGTGTCGACTGAGAGCAGGCAAGGTGGCTCGCATCCCTGTTCCAGACCTTGAGGTATTGGGCGACAAGGACGATGCAGAACTGCTCATCGTAGGTTTCGGCGGTACTGCCGGACATCTCTATTCAGCTATGGAAGAGCTGCGCAAGAAGGGTCACAAGGTGGCTGCTGCACAGTTCAAGTTCATCAACCCGCTGCCAAAGAACACCGCAGAGGTGCTCATGAAATACAAGAAGGTGGTAGTGGCAGAGCAGAACCTCGGTCAGCTCGCTGCCTACCTGCGTGCCAAGGTTGACGGCTTCGTGCCATACCAGTTCAACCAGGTTAAGGGACAGCCATTCGTTGTAAGCGAGTTGGTGGAAAGCTTTGAGGAAATCATTAACAAGTAATATAAACGTCTAATTTTTCATTGACAATGTTCACAATACAAGATTATAAGAAAGGACAGCCACGTTGGTGTCCTGGTTGCGGCGACCACTTCTTCTTGGCTTCGCTACATAAGGCGATGGCAGAATTAGGCGTTCCGCCATACGAGACAGCGGTAATCTCCGGTATCGGATGCTCAAGCCGTCTGCCATACTATGTTAATACCTATGCGATGCAGACCATCCACGGACGTGCTGCTGCCATCGCTACCGGTGCCAAGGTAGCCAATCCGAACCTCACCATCTGGCAGATCAGCGGTGACGGCGACGGTCTTGCTATCGGTGGTAACCACTTCATCCACGCCATGCGTCGTAACATCGACCTGAATATGATACTTCTGAACAACCGTATCTACGGACTCACAAAGGGACAGTATTCTCCTACCAGTCCACGCGGTTTCGTCAGCAAATCTTCTCCATTCGGTACTGTAGAGGACCCATTCCGTCCGGCAGAGCTTTGCTTCGGTGCAAGAGGTCGTTTCTTCGCACGTGCCGTAGCCACCGACGCTGCAGGAACTGTAGAGGTGCTGAAGGCTGCAAAGCAGCATAAGGGTGCTTCTGTATGCGAGATTCTGCAGAACTGCGTTATCTTCAACAACGGTGTTTACGACTCTATCTACAAGAGCGAGGGCAGAAAGAAGAACGCCATCTACGTGAAGCACGGCGAGCCGCTGATCTTCGGTGAGAACAACGAGTTCGGTCTTGTGCAGGAGGGCTTCGGTCTGAAGGTAGTGAAGATCGGCGAGAATGGCATCACAGAGAAGGACATCCTCGTTCACGACGCTCACTGTGAGGACAACACCCTGCAGCTGAAGCTCGCCATGATGGACAACGAGCATGGATTCCCAGTGGCTCTCGGTGTAATCCGCGACGTAGAGGCTCCTACCTATGAGACTGCCGTTGCTGAGCAGATCGAAGAGGTGAAGGGTAAGAAGAAATACCACAACTTCATGGAGCTCCTCGAAACCAACGACATTTGGGAAGTGAAATAAAGGGCATACGCTTTTATTATTCTTATATGATGCCATATTCCTCATATCAATATATGCGGGATATGGCATTTTGGTTTTTTTTATAACAGATGGAATACTGGACTTTTTGCTAAACCAAAGACTTTTAGATATGACACACTACATCAAATCATTTATTGCGGCAACGATGGACGAAGGCAAGAAATGGATGATAATCAGCGGCGGAGGCGGAAAGGCAGGCGGCTTGAAGGTAGACACCAATACAAAGAGCAATCTCCTCAAGAAGAATGGCATAGACTCAGATGCCATGTATGAGAGAATACGGCAGAAAACCATGGAACACTACAAGAATTTCAAGGGCGTATACACCCAGTTCTGGGAAGATTGACGAAAATGCAATGATAAAGTTGGCACTTTGGTAGGTTTTATTTACTTTTGCCGAGTAAATTGGCATAGAGCGCGTCTTTGCGCTCTAATGCCAATATATATGATAAAAAGATTATGACGAATTACAATATAAACGACTTTGAGATCATGGCGCCGGTGGGGTCGAGAGAAAGCCTCGCCGCAGCGATACAGGCAGGAGCAGACTCCATTTATTTCGGCATCGAGAAGCTGAACATGAGGGCACACTCTGCCAGCACGTTCACTATCGATGACCTTCGCGAGATTGCCGCCACCTGCAATGAGCATGGCATAAAGACCTACCTCACCGTGAACACCATCATTTACAACGAGGACATACCGCTGATGCACGAGATTGTGGATGCAGCCAAAGAGGCAGGCATCTCGGCAGTGATAGCCAGCGACGTGGCGGTGATGACCTATTGCAACAAGGTGGGACAGGAGGTTCATCTCTCCACACAGCTCAATATCTCTAACGTGGAGGCACTGAAGTTCTATGCGCAGTTTGCCGATGTAGTGGTGCTCGCCCGTGAGCTCAACATGAGTCAGGTGGCAGAGGTGCACAGACTGGCAGAGGAACAGAACATCTGCGGACCGTCAGGACAGCCCGTGCGCATAGAGATGTTCTGCCATGGAGCCTTGTGTATGGCAATCAGCGGCAAGTGTTATCTCAGTCTCGACAATGCCAACCGTTCAGCCAACCGCGGAGAGTGCATACAGCTCTGCCGCCGTTCGTATACCGTGACCGACAATGAGACCGGCACCCAGCTGGAGATTGACAACAAATACGTGATGAGTCCTAAAGACCTGAAGACCGTGCGATTCATCGACAAGATGATGAAGAGCGGCGTCAGAGTGTTCAAGATTGAAGGAAGAGCACGCGGTCCGGAGTATGTCTACACCGTGGTGAAGTGCTACAAGGAAGCCATACAGAGCGTTATCGACGGAACCTTTACGGAGGAGAAGAAAGACCAGTGGGACGAGCGTCTCGCCACCGTCTTCAACCGCGGCTTCTGGGATGGATACTATCTGGGACAGAAACTCGGAGAATGGAACAAGAACTACGGCTCTTGTGCTACGGAGAAGAAGGTGTATGTGGGCAAGGGAGTGAAATACTTCTCAAAGCTCGGCGTGGCAGAATTTGCCATCGAGGCAGCCGACTTCAAGAAGGGCGACAAGCTGCTCATTACCGGACCTACGACAGGCGTCATCTATATGAATGCCGACGAGATACGCTATGACCTGGAGCCCGTGGAAGAAGCCCGCAAGGGACAGCGCGTGTCAATGCCTGTGCCGTCAAAGGTGAGACCAAGCGACAAGCTCTTCAAACTGGAGCGGGTAGAGGAGTAAGCATATACGCCGCAACGCTCAAATGGATTTTCAACAACAATAAAATACACTACAATGACAATCAACGAAGCACAAGATGAAGTGATTGAGGAGTTTTCCGACTTCTCCGATTGGATGGACAAATACCAGCTGCTCATAGACCTGGGCAACGAGCAGGAACCACTCGACAACAAATACAAGACAGAGAGCAATCTCATCGACGGATGCCAGAGCCGCGTATGGCTGCAGGCAGACTATGTGGACGGAAAGATAATATTCACGGCAGAGAGCGACGCACTCATCGTGAAAGGCATCATAGCGCTGCTCATCAGAGTATTGAGCGGTCATACCCCACAGGAAATCCTCGCTGCCGACCTCTATTTCATCGACAAGATCGGTCTTAAGGAACATCTCTCGCCAACCCGCTCCAACGGTCTGCTCGCCATGGTGAAGCAGATACGCATGTATGCGTTGGCATATAAGGTAAAGAGTGAGGAGCAATGAGAAAGCTCAAGACTATAGAGATGCACCGCATGACGGTGAGCGACTTCAAGCAGAGTGACAAGATGCCGCTCATCGTGATGCTCGACGATGTGCGTTCGCTGCACAATGTGGGGTCGGTGTTCCGCAGCGGTGATGCCTTCCGTATCGAGGCGGTATGGCTGTGTGGCATTACCGCCACTCCGCCGATGCCGGAGATTCACAAAACGGCGCTCGGTGCGGAAGACAGTGTGGACTGGCGGTATTTCGACAACGCCACGGATGCCGTGGATGAGCTTCATGCCATGGGGTATCAGGTGTGTGCCGTGGAACAGTGTGAGGGCAGCACGATGCTTCAGGACTTTGTTCCGGATACCGGCAGGCATAAGGGCTTCGCCGTGATAATGGGCAACGAGGTGAAGGGAGTGCATCAGGAAGTGGTGGACAAGAGCGACTGCTGTCTCGAGATACCACAGTTTGGCACCAAACACTCGCTCAACGTTTCTGTCACGGCAGGTATGGTGATATGGGAATTTGCAAAAAGACTGATGCTCTGACGGGTGTCAGTCTTTTTATAGCTCATATATCGCTTTTTTATACATCCCATCTTGCTATTTTATGTCGTTTAATCCATGCTACGGCACATTTGTACCATAACCTGGAAATATGGGTTTGCAGATGCAGATGTTTTTGAATACCTTTGTAAGCAAGAAAAGTGGTAAGAATTTTATCAAACACGAAATCTAAACGAGAACTTGCAGTCCGTATCATTGCTGGAGGGAGCAAATGATGCGGACATTTTTTTGCAAATCAGATATCTGAATCATCCTGCATCATCCAGAGCCGCTCATCAGGGCTTGCTTGGATTATGTCTTTTTAGGAGAGTGGATTTTATTTGTCCATCATGTTTCTTGGATGATGCTCGAGTATTTCCTCCCGCAGCGTGTGCATGTCGATGTGGGTGTATATCTGAGTCGTTCCGATACTTTCGTGTCCCATCATCTCCTGTATTGCACGCAGGTTGGCACCGCCTTCAAGGAGCGATGTGGCAAAGGAATGGCGTAGCGTATGCGGACTCACGTTCTTCGTTATCCCGGCAGCAGCGGCGAGCCTCTTCACGATGGTGAATATCATTGCCCTTGTGAGATGTTTGCCGTGGATGTTCAGAAATACGTAGTCTTCCTCTCCCGGCTTTATCTTCATCACGTTGCGGTCTACAAACCAGAACCTCAGCTCCTGTATGGCGCTTTCGGATATCGGTACCAGTCTCTCCTTGTCGCCCTTTCCTATCACACGTATGAACTTCTCGTCGAGAAAGAGATCCGACATCTTCAGGTCTGTCAGTTCGCTGACTCTCAGTCCGCAACAGAAGAGCACCTCTATGATTGCCTTGTTTCTCTGTCCTTCCCATTTCTCCATGTCCACGGCAGCCTCCATCATGTCAATCTCCTTCACCGACAGCACCTCTGGCAGATGTTCCCCTATCTTGGGCCATTCCAGCAGTTCTGTAGGGTCTTCCTGGATATATCCGTCTATGAGCAGAAACTTGTAGAACGCCCTCACGCCGCTCAGAATCCTTCCCTGCGACCTCGGGCTTATGCCGATGTCGATGATGGCAGCGGCAAAGTTGCGCAGGTCATCCAGCTTCACCTCCGTCAGCGCCAGTCCCTCGCAGTTGGCATAGTTGAGCAGCTTCTGCAGGTCGTCCATATATGCCTTGAGAGTGTTCTCGGAGTAGTTTCTTCCCAGTTTCAGATATCTGCGGTATTGCTTTATCATCTCCGCATTGGAGTTGCCGTTGTCGTTCATGTCAGTTTGCGAGTCAATAGTTGTCCGAATGATTATTATTTTGTACTTTTGCAAATGTCAGCCACTCAAGTGCCTGCACTCCTCCGCCAGAGTATGCTATGCCCAGACGGGAGAGAAATACAAGGCAAAGGTAATAAAAAGGCTGCAACAAACAAACTAATCCAGAAATATGAAGATACAAATAGTGAATGGTCCCAATCTCAATCTGCTCGGCGTGAGAGAACCGGGGATATATGGCAGTGAGTCTTTCGAGAGCTACCTGGCCAAGTTGCGTGAGCAGTATCCCGACGTAGAGATAGAATACTATCAGAGCAATGTTGAGGGCGAACTGATAAACAAGATACAGGAGGTGGGCTTCTCTTTCGACGGCATAGTGCTGAACGCCGGAGCCTACACCCACACCAGCATTGCCCTGCACGACTGCATACGCGCCATAAAATGTCCGGTTGTAGAGGTGCATATCTCTAATGTCCACCAGCGTGAAGACTTCCGCCACCATTCCTTTATTTCCGCCGCCTGTAAGGGAGTGATATGCGGCTTCGGACTCAATTCATACAGACTGGCGATAGAAGGACTGCTGGACTGACCTGTTCCGGTTGCTTTACATAATGCGGAGCACCGTTTTTTTTATGAGCCAAGCAACCATAATCCCAAAACGGTCATAGGTCGTTCAATGTAGTGTTCCTGATGACCGGTTTGGAATAAAAAATCTTTTCCGTTCTTGGTATTTAAATCCGAAAGACGTAATTTTGCAACTTGCCCCCATTGTCACATCCATACCGTCGTGATGCGGCAGCGAGGAGACGGTCAGGGGCATAAGACAAAAACGACAATAGTTTCACATATAATATGGCAAAAAACGACAATGGGCTGACGCCTATGATGCAGCAGTTCTTTTCGCTCAAGGCGAAACATCCCGACGCACTGCTGCTCTTCAGGTGTGGAGACTTCTATGAAACATACTGCGACGACGCCGTTGACGCAAGTCGCATCCTCGGCATCACGCTCACCAAGAGAAACAACTCAGGCACGAAACCGTCTACCGAGATGGCTGGATTCCCCCATCATGCCCTCGACACCTATCTGCCAAAGCTCATCAGGGCAGGCAGAAGAGTGGCTATCTGCGACCAACTCGAAGACCCGAAACTGACGAAAAAACTCGTGAAGCGAGGCATCACCGAACTTGTAACGCCGGGTGTTGCCCTGACCGACAACGTGCTGAACTACAAGGAGAACAACTTCCTCGCAGCAATACACTTCGGCAAGGCATCCTGCGGAGTGGCGTTCCTCGATATTTCTACGGGAGAGTTTCTCACCACCGAAGGACCATACGACTATGTGCAGAAGCTGATAGGTAACTTCCAGCCAAAGGAGGTGCTATATGAAAGAGGCAAGAAGGCAGACTTCGAACGCTTCTTCGGAACAAAGCATTTCACCTTCGAACTCGACGAATGGGTGTTCAATGAACAGACCGCCCGCCAGAAACTGCACAAGCATTTTGAGGTGAAAAACCTCAAGGGCTTCGGTGTAGACCATCTCAAATGCGGTATCGTGGCATGCGGAGCCATCCTGCAATATCTGGAACTCACGCAGCATACACATATCAGCCATATCACGTCGCTATCCCGGATAGACGAGGAGCGATATGTGAGACTCGACAGCTTCACCGTGCGTTCGCTCGAACTGACACGCTCGATGCAGGACGGCGGATGCTCGCTCATCGACGTAATTGACCGCACTTGTTCGCCGATGGGAGCCAGAATGCTCAACAGATGGGTGTGCTTCCCGTTGCGCAATGCCGCCGACATAAACAAGCGGCTCGACGTGGTGGAGGAATTCTTCAAGGACACGTCACTCAGGGAAATCATCGACGAGAACACCAATGGAGTGGGCGACCTGGAACGCATCACAGCAAAGGTTGCCACAGGACGTGTGTCGCCACGGGAAATGGTGCAGCTGAAGAATGCCCTGCTCTGCATGCAGCCTATCAAGGATGCCTGCGAGCGGTCGGAAAACAAGACTCTCGCGCTGATGGCAGACAGGATTGACGCCTGCAAGGAACTCAGCGACAGACTGGAGATGGAGATAGAGCCAGACCCGCCACAGCTCGTGAACAAAGGACACGTGATACGCAGCGGAGTGGACGAGGAACTCGACCGCATGCGCGACATAGCATATAACGGCAAGGACTATCTGCTGAAAATCCAGGAGAGGGAGACAGAGGAGACCGGCATATCAAGTCTGAAAATCGGCTACAACAATGTGTTCGGATATTATCTCGAAGTGAGGAATATCCACAAAGACAAAGTGCCTGCCACATGGATAAGGAAGCAGACGCTCGCACAGGCGGAACGATATATCACCGAGGAACTGAAACAATATGAGGAGCAGATTCTCGGAGCCGAAGACAAGATACTGCAGCTGGAGACAAAGCTCTTCGGTGAACTCGTGCAGAACACCCAGCATTACATACACACCATTCAGAAGGATGCACATATCATAGCACAGCTCGACTGTCTGCTCTCCTTTGCCAAGACGGCGGAGGAACACCGGTACGTGAGACCGCAGATTCTGCAAGACGACATCGTGATAGATATCCGTCAGGGCCGCCACCCCGTGATAGAGACACAGATGCCGGTGGGAGAGAAGTATGTGCCCAACGACATATATCTCGACGACAAGAAGCAGCAGATAATGATTATCACCGGACCGAATATGGCGGGTAAGTCGGCTCTGCTACGCCAGACGGCACTCATCACGCTGATGGCACAGATAGGATGCTACGTGCCGGCAGAGAGTGCCAAGATTGGTATCGTGGACAAGATTTTCACACGTGTGGGGGCGAGCGACAATATCTCAATGGGAGAATCCACATTCATGGTGGAGATGACGGAGGCTTCGAATATCCTCAACAACGTGACGCCGCGCAGTCTTGTGCTCTTCGACGAGCTGGGCCGCGGAACGAGCACCTACGACGGCATCTCGATAGCCTGGGCAATAGTGGAATATCTGCATGAGCAGCCGCGTGCGGCAGCGCGCACCCTCTTCGCCACACACTATCATGAACTGAACGAGATGGAGAAGAACTTCAGCAGGATAAAGAACTACAACGTCAGCGTGAAGGAGATAAACGGCAAGGTGATATTCCTGCGCCGTCTGGAGCGTGGCGGATCGGAACACTCATTCGGTATCCACGTGGCGCAGATTGCCGGTATGCCGAAGAGCATTATCAATAGGGCGAACGTGATTCTCAAGCAGCTTGAGGCTGACAACAGTGGCGTGGGGGCAGCCGGAAAGGCGGCAGTAGACAATATCTCGGTGCCGGGCAGCGGTGAGCAGCTGAGCTTCTTCCAGCTCGACGACCCTGTGTTGTGTCAGGTGCGCGACGAGATTCTCGGTCTCGACATAAACAACCTCACGCCGATGGAGGCGCTGAACAAACTGAACGACATAAAGACGATTGTGGGAGGAAAATAAAGCAAGCATGAACGGGAAAGAAGAATTTTCAGAGAGAAACCGGAATAAAGGCGGTTCGAAGGTGTCTTCCGGACTCACTGTCCGTACTTTCTGTCCTACCGACGTAGAGGAAATGACACGGATATATAATCATTATGTCACTGAAACTACCGTCAGTTTTGAGACCGAGCCTCTTACTACTGGCGATATGTCAGAACGCGTGAGGCATATCGCTGCGGAGTTTCCCTGTTTTGTGGCAGAGCAAGACGGCAGGGTAGTGGGGTATTGCTATGCTCATCTCTGGAAGGAGCGGGCAGCCTACTCGCATACTTGGGAGGTGACAATATATCTCGATGCGCAGCACACGGGGCATGGCGCGGGCTCCAAGCTGATGAACCTCCTCATAGAGGCATGTCGCCAGACCGGCCGTTGCCATTCTCTCATAGCCTGCATAACGGCAGAAAACACGGGCAGCATAGCCTTTCATGGCAGTATGGGATTCGAAGAAGTTTCCTGTTTCAAGCAGGTGGGCTATAAACTTGGCAGGCGTCTCGATGTAGTGGATATGCAGCTGTTGCTGTGATGAATAGTATGCTGTTCCGATAGGGATGTATGCTTGTCTGTTCCTCCATTTGTCCATTCGTTAACTTGTCAACTCGTCAACTCGTCAACTTATAATAACACCATCATGACCAAGGTTTCTATCTATATGCCGGTATATAATGGCAGCGAATATCTGGAGCGCAGCATCGGTTCGGTGATCAGCCAGACCTTTGCTGACTGGGAACTTATCGCTCTCGATGATGAGTCGACAGACGACAGTCGCGCCATTCTCGACGGGTTAGCCAGAAGGGACAACAGGATTCGTGTGTTCTCAAAGCATAACGACGGCAAGGGGAATACAGCCCGCAATCTGGCGATGATGGAGAAATGGGCGCAGGGAGAATATTTCTTCTATATGTCGCAAGACGACAGGATAGATGCTGATTTGCTTGAAAAGGCTGTGGGCGAGGCGGAAAAGCGCAGTCTCGACATCGTGATACCCGATATGCTGCTCGAATATGCTGACGGAACGACTTCTGCGGTACAAGGTTCTTATCCTCCGAATGGCGACCATTCCTTGGTGTTCTCCGGCAAGGAGGCTTTCTATCGTAGCATAGACTTTTCTATCCATGGCTTCGCATTGATAAACAGAAGGCTCATTGACGAAGACAGGCAGGACACCAACCATTACGACAGTGACGAATATAACACGCGACTACAGTTCCTCGCCGCCGGAAGGGTTGGTTTTTGCGATTCCACTTTCTATTATTATCAAGGCAACGAGAATGCCATCACCAAGCGTTTCTCCATCCGATGGTTTCAGCGCCTCGACACTGCCGTAATGATCGACAAACTGTTTTCTGATACTTTCCACGACCACAAGTCATTCCCCAAGCTGAAATCCTGGCTTATGGTCATTTACATCACCCTCAGCGTGTCGTATATGCGTGAGTGGGCAAATATAAGCCCTGACGAGAGAAAAGCCGTTATAGCGCATTTCCGTGGCTTTGAGCGCAATATCAAGTTTGGTGGCTATAGAATGGCGGTATTGCGTCGCCTATCGCCATTGGAGAGATGTTTCGCCGTATGGTATTTCTTTTTCGGCACGTGTCGCAATATGAAATCGTTGTTCCGTATCTATAAGGGTAAATAATGCCGGTTGAGTGTCGATATGAGTAAAAGTTGCCCATATCGCTGATTCTTAGTAAAAAACGAGAATTGCTGAAAAACTGTCAGATTGTCTGGTTTTTTGTCGTAATATTCTGACAGATAGATAGTTGGCTGTCTGGCGATTGTCAGCCAATTGTCTGGATGGTTTGCTGATGAAAAGAGAATTGTCAGATGAAAAGAATTGTCAGATGAGAGGAATTCAGACGGCAGGAATTGCATGCGTTGACAGAATTCTGAAATCAGGAATATGGGTATTACAACATTAACTTAACGTGAGTTCGACGAATTAGAATAAGGTTAATTGTCTATCTATAGTCCTTTGGACTGCAATTGTTGGTTTCTTAGGAAAGAAACAATATGCAGCCAAAGCTCCAAGAGTATTGACAATGAAGTTATCAAAAGATCTGTGTCTGGAATGTTCCACCTGTGCTATATTCTTAAGTTCATCGTTTACGGTCTCAATGATAGCACGTTTCCTCAACAAGAGTCTGTCTGATATTTTCATAATAGAGCCTTTCATGTTGCTTTTTAGTTTCGTGATAAGCTGTATTACATCAACGAAAAGTTTATCGAATAGATTCTTGCTTATATATCCCTTATCTCCAACAAGTTTGCCGTAGATAAAATCGACAAAGGCTTTATATTCCAAGGGCTTACGGTCGTCAATGTCACCAGGAGTAATCATAAAGTTAAGCAATTCTCCTTTTTCATTACATATTAGGTGAAGCTTAAAACCGAAAAACCATCCCATAGAACATTTGCCTCTTTGAGCGATACCTTTAAATGTCTTATGGATAAGGATTCTCTGGTTCCTACATACACGAAGAGGGGTGCTATCTACGAAACTGATTCCTGTACATTTTCCTAAAAGCACCTTCTTTATAAAGATTGCCAAAGGAATAGCAACGGTCTTCTGGAGTTCCACAAAACGATTGTATGACACAACCTTGGGAAACAAATGTCGAAGATGCACACATACATATTCTTTGTAGAAATGCTTTAAGCACCGAAAGCCTGAACTATGGAAAAGTATAATGATAACCATAATTTCAGCCTTTGACATGGTCGATTCACGATGATATTTGCGTTTTAAATTGCTTTTTATGGTATATTTTTCCATTTGGGCATCAAAAACTTTGCAGAAGTCATCCGCAATACAGAATATTTCAGTAACTTTGTCCTCGGTGATCATAGCGATTATTGTTTGTAAACTTTTGATTTTTAGCTCTTTAAAGTTACAATAATTTTCGCTAATCACCAAATTTTCAGACACTTATATTTCGTCGAACTCACGTTAACTTATTGGGCAGACCTCTGACAGCAATTCTGCCCATCATGGGTAAGCAGCGTTCTCATGATGGGCAAGCACGTTGCCCCAGTTGGGCAAGCAGCGTGCCCAATTTTAGCCCAAAACGGTCGTTAGGGCTTGCTTGGATTTTTGGGGTTTAACCCGAATCGGTCATCAGGATTAAGTGTGGACTAAATTAATTCTGCCAACGGGTAAATAATGCCTGTCTATAAGGGTAAATAATGCCAATGCAGTTCGGCTTTATCACCGCCAGAATAATCCTCCATCTTTTGTTGTGCTCATTTCATATATCTGTTTCCTTTGAGCTTCTTGATCTGAACAAAACTCTTCCCATTCGCTATTTGATGAAGGATATAGTGGGTTAGGGTGTTGTTTTTTGACAATATGAAGATATTCTGCTGCCTTCTCTTTTCCATGAAGTAAATAAAGAGTTTGCAGCTTAAAATAACTAACGTCTAATCTGTATGATTTTGAAAGCGTAGAATCACAAATAGAGAGATTTTTCCTTAGTATACGCTTTTCTTCATCTGCATTGTGAGAAGCTATAGCTCTCATATTCTGATAACCCATGCTCAAAACACTATTCTCTGGATAATAAGAAGCAACCTTTTTCATGTTTTCTATTGCGTTGTCTATATCACCAAGCATAAGATATATTTTGACCTTGTTTTGATACAAGTTAGCAGAAACCTTGTTGTTATGGCTAACTCGTAACAGACTGTCAGACAGATGCAATGATTTATACAGTTTAATGGTGTCGTGATATAGCCACCCGTCAAAAGTTAATTGTCCTACTGTATTGACAGCCACTGTATCAAATGGTTTATCAGACTTAGCCGTTGGCTCTTTGCAGTTCATAAAAAATGTTGGAAAGAAAAACAAAGAAAAGAATAGCAATATTTTTATTTTGTTCATTTTAGTATATATTTATGATTATAACCATATGAGAAAACTGTTCCCAAAATAGTTGGGATACCAACAGCAAGCCGCCCAAATCCTGTATTATAAATCCACCCACCGTGAATGTTTATGCTAATCTTATGTAATTTTGAAATCTCAACATTTTTATATAAGAGGTTTCCTGAGAAATTGCAATTATCCGACCAACTTCTTGAATTTTCCTTTCAGTTTCTCCATTATTGCCGTATGCTTTTTCACCACGTTGAGTGAGAACCATGCGTCGGCACAGAATATCAGCGTTCCGACAATACAATACAGCAGGTTGCTCTCGATGTGGGTGGAGGCGTAGACGCAGATGCCTACGGCAAGATGGAAGAGGATGGTTCGCACTACGGTGGACGACATCCTGTATTTGTATTTTATCCTGCATACCATCCTGGCGAACAGCATTTCCAGCATATATGCCGTTGTTATGGCAATGCCGATGCCAAGCAGTCCGAACATGTTGAAGCCCAGGATGACGAGGCTCGCCAGTACCACGTCGCTGAATATCTCTATCGTGAGGAATGTCATGGAATTGCCCCTCGACAGTGCTATATATTCCAGCGGCAGGAACACTCCGCGGCCATACATCGAGAGCGCTGCCACCTGCAGCATAGGTATCACGGCGTTGAACTTGCCGCTATACAGCAATGGCAGGAGGATTGGCATGAAGAGGATGAAGAGGACGATGAGTGGCGACACGATGTTCATAGAAACTTCAATCTGGTTGTTCACCGTGTCGTTTAGTTTACCGCCGTGCGTCTTTATAGCCGACAGACGAGGATAATAGTCGGTGTCTATTGCCGTGAACACCATTCCGGCGTATGTGAAAATCATCACATACATGGCATTGTAAAGTCCTACGGTGTCCACATCCGAAGCGTTGCTGAGATACGCTCTGATGGCGAGTTCCGCACCGCTGCCGAGCATTCCTGCCACCACGAAAGCTATGCCGAGCCGCAGGAATGCCGTGCCTTCCTTTATGCAGTCGAGGCGGAACCGCATCTGTAGGGGGTAGAGCCTCAGGGAACACTGCAGCACTATTATTGCCTGCACCAGTGCCATGAGCACGAGCGACGGCACGATGCCTTTATAGTTGTATATCCAATATATAGGCACCGAGATGGCGAACACACCGATTGCCCCGTAGATAGAAGTTACGGCGAGGGCTTTCAGCCGCCGTGTGGCTTTCAGTATGGCGGTCTCTCCTACGGTCAGTGTGGTGAGTGCCACGACGGGCGACAGCAGCACGAAGTGCAACGTGTGGTCGCCGAATGAGAAAGTCCAGTCGCTGAGCAGCGAACTGAGTGCGGCACAGACCACGAGACCGAACAATGCCGTTATGAGAATCCAGTGGCGGAACACCTCAATCTCGTGTCTGAGCCACTTCTCGTCGCCGTTGTCGAATGCCATGGATATGTTTCTCACGGCACTGATATGGAGACCGAAGTTCGTTGAGTCCACCACGAGCTTTATCGTTGATGAGAAAAGAGCCACGAGTCCCATACCCGCCGGACCGAGCAATACGGCAACTAACTTGTTGCGTACCAGTCCGATAAGGATATTGAGCATCTGCACGCCGCCGAACAGGCTCGTGTATTTCAGTATGTGTGAGTAGCTGTTGTTGCTGTTTTCCATCAAATTAACTAACGTGAGAAGGACTCAAATATTATTTAATTTTGAAAAGAAATGTTATCCTCTCACATAATGAGGCATATCGGCTGGTGTTATCATGGAGATTTCCACGATGCCGGCAACCTTGCCGTCCTTCTTCCATGCCGTCTGGTAAATCACTTTGTGAACGCCTTGTTTCTCAATGGTATAGGCGTTGCTGCCGCCGGTGGCGAGCAGGTGGCGGATAATCTCTTTAGATTTCTCCGAGTGACACTCGTAGAGATTCTTTCCAATCAGGTTGCCATGTTTTTTGTAGGTTTCCACCGCCTTGTCGTTCTGGTAGATGATGATGCCTTCGGCGTCGCACACCGTAACGGCACAATTCATCTCTTTTGCCCATTCATAGTTTTCCATAATGATAGTCTTAAATGTTAATTGTTATAGTTGTTTACAATAACCCCAGTCCCCATTCCCCTCCCTTTGGGAGGGTTAGGGTGGGTTCTTGTTTTTTCTGCTTCCAGTCCCCTCCCTTTGAGAGGGTTAGGTTGGGTCGCTTACAGTCCCCTCCCTTTGGGAGGGTTAGGGTGGGTGTTAGGTGTCAGGTGTCAGGTATCAGTTGTCGGTCTTAATGCGCCTCCAGCCAGTTCTTCCCCCATCCAGAGTCAGCCACCAGCGGCACCTGCATCTTCAGTGCGTTCTGCATCTCCTCCAATACGATTTTCTCCACTTTCTCCTTCTCTTCCGGAAGAACGGAAAAATTCAATTCGTCGTGTACCTGCAGAATCATCTTCGATTTGATGCCCTCCTTCCTGAAGCGGCGGTATACATTTATCATCGCCACCTTTATAATGTCTGCTGCAGTGCCTTGGATAGGAGCGTTGATGGCATTTCGCTCGGCGAAACCCCTCACCGTGGCATTGTGTGAATTGATGTCGGCAAGGTATCTCCGTCTGTGGAACAGCGTCTCGGCATATCCGTTGGTGCGTGCCATCTGGATGCTCTTGTCCATATACTCCTTCACCTTCGGGAAGTTCTCGAAGTATCCTTCTATCAGCTTCTTTGCCTCGTCGCGGCTTATCTCCAGTCGTTCCGCCAGACCGAACACCGTAATGCCGTAGATGATGCCGAAGTTGGCACGCTTTGCCTTTGTGCGTTGGTCTCTGCTCACCTCGTCGATGGTTTCTTTGTATATCTTTGCCGCCGTGGCAGCGTGGATGTCGTGTCCCTCGCGGAACGCTTCTATCATGTTCTCGTCGCCGCTCAAGTGAGCCATCACTCTCAGCTCTATCTGACTGTAGTCGGCAGAGAAGAATTCACAGCCCGGTTCCGGTACGAAAGCCTTTCTTATCTCCTTTCCGTCCTCGCCCCTCACAGGAATATTCTGCAGGTTGGGATCGCTCGACGACAGGCGTCCCGTGGCAGTCACGGTCTGGTTGAACGATGTGTGAATCCTCCCCGTTCGTGGATTGATAAGCTTCGGCAGAGCATCCACATACGTGCCGAGGAGTTTCTTCAACCCTCTGTGTTCCAGGATGTCAGCCACAATCTCGTGCTTGCCTTTCAGCGACTGCAGCACCTCCTCGTTGGTGACATACTGTCCTGTTTTTGTCTTCTTCGCCTTCTCCACGATTTTCATCTTTTCAAACAGCACCTCGCCCACCTGTTTAGGCGATGCGATGTTGAATTCCATTCCAGCCAACTCATGGATTCGCTGTTCTATCTCGTGCATGCGCTCAGTGAGAGTCCTGGACGTTTCCTTCAGCGATTGCGTGACGATGCGCACTCCGTTCATCTCCATTTCGGCGAGCACCGGCATCAGCGGCATCTCTATGTTGCAGAACAGGTCGTAGGCGCCGCGCTTCTTCAGTTCCGGTTCCAGCTTGTTCTTCAGCTGCAATGTGATGTCCGCATCCTCGGCGGCATATTCATACACCTCGCTTGGCTGCAGATCGCGCATGCTCTTCTGGCCTTTTCCTTTCGGACCGATAAGTTCCTCTATGCGAATCGTCTTGTAGTCGAGATACGTCTCCGCCATGTCGTCCATGTTGTGTCTCGTTTCCGGTTGGATGAGATAGTGGGCAATCATGGTGTCAAACATCTTGCCTCTCACCTCCACACCATAGTTGGCGAGTACCTCGATGTCGTATTTCATGTTTTGTCCGATTTTGAGAATTTCTTCGTTTTCGTAGAGAGGTTTAAATATATTAACTATTTTTTCTGCTTCTTCACGATTGCTTGACACCGGCACATAATACGCCTCTTTTTCCTTCACGCTGAAGCTCAATCCCACCAATTCTGCATCTATAGCGTTGGTAGAAGTCGTTTCTGTGTCAAAACTAACAAAATCGTTTGTAATTAAAAAGTCACATAGTTTCTTTATATCCTCCTCTTTATCAACGAGTTCGTATTTGTGAACCATTGTTTTCAAGCTCTGAGAAGCGTCGTTTTTTATCGTTTCCTTCCCATCGTCGGGAATATCGGCAAAGAGATCGAGTTGATTTGAAACACTTTTTTGCTGTGGTTTAGGTTTGTTAAGGAATCGCTGGATAAAGGTTTTAAACTCCAAATCATTGAAGATTTCTATTATTCTTTCTTCGTCCGGCTCCTTCACCTTCAGTTCGTCGAGATTGAGTTCGATGGGGACATCGGTTTTTATTGTGGCAAGGAATTTTGAGAACTCAATTTGTTCTTTGTTTTCCTCCACCTTCTTTTTCAGAGCGCCTTTGAGTTCGTCGGTTCGTTGGAGTAGGGCAGTGATACCGCCAAACTGGTTGATGAGTTTCACTGCCGTCTTTTCTCCCACTCCCGGACATCCCGGAATATTATCGGCAGAGTCGCCCATCAGTCCGAGCAGGTCGATTACCTGCAGCGGAGAGTCGATGCCATACTTTTCCTTCACTCCCTCTTCGTCGAGAGTTTCATATCCGCCTCCGTGTCTTGGTCTGAACATCTTCACGTTTCCTCCCACGAGCTGTCCATAGTCCTTGTCTGGTGTGAGCATATATGTGTCGAGTCCCATCTCTCCGGCTTTCTTGGCGAGAGTTCCTATCACGTCATCAGCCTCATAGCCAGCCACTTCGAGCACCGGAATGTGCATAGCTCCGAGAATGTCCTTAATGATAGGCACGGCAGCCCTGATGTCTTCCGGAGTCTCTTCGCGCTGAGCCTTATACTGTTTGTAAGCCTCGTTGCGGAACGTAGGTCCGTGTGGGTCGAACGCCACACCGAGGTGTGTGGGCTTCTCCTTTGTCATCACCTCGTGTAGGGTGTTGCAGAAGCCCATTATTGCTGACGTGTTCATGCCCTTGGAGTTTATCCTGGGATTTTTTATGAACGCATAGTATGACCGGTATATCAGCGCGTATGCGTCGAGAAGGAAAAGTTTGTCCATTCTTTCAGTTCTTTTTCTTAGTTGTTGCTATGTAGGCGGTGTTACCTGTTTCTTATACTGCCACACCGCCGGTTGTGCCCTGTAATCAGCCCTCAGGACCTAAAGAGACACTGTTTTTTTTCCATTCATCAAGAATATCGTGTAAAATTACTTATTTTTTCTGATTAATCGGATAAAAAATGTAATTTTGTATCAAATTTCACGTAATGGACTATTTATCACTAATAAAGCAGCCGATAGAGGGCGACCTTGATGATTTCAACAACCTGTTCAATAGCTCGTTGTCGCATACCGACGGACTATTGTCGCAAGCCCTTGCATATATCCGTCAGCGCACCGGCAAGCGCATGCGTCCGATGCTCATCCTGCTGATGGCACGCAATTTCGGCGATGTGACCGATGTCACACAGAATGCCGCCGTAGGTCTTGAACTGCTCCATACCGCCAGTCTCGTTCACGACGATGTGGTGGACGAGAGCAGCGAGCGTAGGGGGCAGGCTTCGGTGAATGCCGAATACGACAACAAGGTGGCAGTACTCGTTGGCGACTATCTGCTGTCCACGGCATTGCTTCATGTGGCATACACCAAGAACACGCAGATTGTGAAATACCTCGCCGAACTGGGTCGCACGCTGGCAAGTGGAGAGATACTCCAGCTCTCTAATATCGCCAACGAGAAGATATCCGAAGATGTTTATTATCAGGTGATTAAGCAGAAGACGGCAGCTCTCTTCGAGGCATGCTGCGCCATCGGAGCATTGTCGGCAGGAGCCAGTGAACAGGAGATAGAAAGTGCGAAGAAATTCGGACAAGATCTCGGTATTATATTCCAGATACGTGATGATATTTTCGACTATTACGACTCTTCGGATATCGGTAAGCCTACGGGCAACGATATGGCAGAGGGTAAGTTGACCTTGCCCGTAATCTATGCCCTCAACACCGTATGCGACGATGCGATGACTGCACTCGCCTATAAGGTAAAGCAACGCACGGCGACTGCTGATGAGATAGCTCTGCTTGTGGATTTCGCCAAACGAAACGGTGGTATCGACTATGCCGAGAAACAGATGTGGAACTTCCATGCCGAAGCAATCCGTTTCATTGATACCCATGTCCGTTCTGAGGTTCTAAGAAAGAGTCTTGTGGCTTATCTCGATTATGTGATACGCAGGGAGAAGTAATTTACACTCTCCTAAGAAATCAATATCACGCAATCCCCAATTACTGATTTGGTTTAAAACAAATATAAAAGGCGCATCCGGACCGATTCCAGATGCGCCTTATATATCGTAGCATTATGCTACTCTTATTGTATGGCAATCATTTTATTTTGCCACTTTATACGTCTTGCCGCCTTCTTTTACGATATAAACGCCTTTCTCGCCGCTGTTCAGTTGGTTGCCCACCTTAGTGCCGTCGAGCCTATAGAACGTCTTGTTTTGGTTCTCAGAGGCATTTCCTGTCACCTTGTCGATGCCGGTAGCGCCTGATACATAGTCAACATACTCGTCGTATGTCACTTTCTGTATAGGTGAGAAAGTATTCGTCTGTGCGTCAAGTCTGTTCACCACCATGCTCTTCTTGATGAAACCGTTGTTGCCGGTCATGAAGTCGTATGCCGGTTTGCTTGTAGTCTCCAGATATTCGTAGTCCATGGTCAAGGTGTAGTTGCCATCCATATCCGTATAGATATCTCCGATGCCGGCAGCTTTTGCGCCAGTGGTACTTGCTTGTTCGCTCACTACCTTTATGCAGTCGCCATGCTCGTTGTTGGTCTCCGTGATGGTCTCCACCATTGTGTTGTATGTACCGCTGGAGATGGTCATATCTGTCCTGTTGCTGCCATAGTCATCGAGCTTTTCGTTTGACATCGTGACGTTCAGGATACCATTGAGTTTAACGGTGATGGTGCTTTTAGTATCTGTATATTCGCCCCTGATAGTTCCTATTATAGGAATGTTCATGACAGTTATGCTGATAGTACCTTTCTCTATCATGTTCTCTGTATCGCCTAACATGTCTCCTTCGAGGTCGCTTATTCCTAAGTCGAAAATCTTGTTGGGATTGTATTTATACCATTTCTGTACACTTATCAACAATGGCACCGATGTTACCTCTCCAGACTCTTCGTCCTTCTCTTCTATCACGGTGGATAGAGAGTAGAGTTCGCCTGTCTTGGAGTCATATACGAAGTTGTATTCCCCCTCATTCACCAATGTTTTCGTGTCTTTATCCAGGGAGTATATAGTCTCTTTTGTCACGTGTCCCTTTTCGTCGCGAGTCAGTTCCACCGACATCACAACCGTTGGGTTTGTCCATGTGCTGGTAGCGGCATCCCATGTATATTCCGTCACCTTGGTCACGAAGCCATCCAGTTTGTCGTCGTAGGTGTTTTCGGTTCTGATTTTGCCGTCACCGTCTTCTGTCACCGTTGCCGTGACATATCCCTTGCTGTTGTATTCTGTCTGTGTGGTTTCGTCCCATTGCCACGCTCCGTTTACATAGTCGTAGCTTGTGGTCTTGCAGGGTTTTGTGGTCTTCAGATCCATGCCCGTTGTGGCTACATTACCCACGATGGTTGACTCTTTCTTGATAACTTTAGCCATAGCAGACTTGATTTTCGACATGATGCCAGCATTCAGCTTTGGCATCTGTGCACTCGCTGTGATGGTGCCTAACGCCATCATAGCAGATGAAATGAGTACAATTCTTTTCATAATCTTGTGGCTTAAAATGTGGATATTTATTGTGGGCAAGTAGACAAGGAAACCATTCGCTTCCCAGTCTACCTGTCTGTTTTAGTCTTAATGACCGATTGGGGGTTAAAAGAACTTTATCTGTTGTCCTTCGATTTCGCTGAGCAGCATGTTGGCGAGGCGGCTGGTACCGAGGCGGAACCACTTGTTTGTCAGCCATTTCTCGCCCAACACCTCCTTAACTATGGTGTAATATATGAGGGCGTCCATCACGCTGTTGATGCCTCCTGCCGGCTTGAAACCGATCTGGATGCCAGTCTCGTCGTAATACTCCTTGATAGCCTGACACATCACGTAGGCAGCCTCCGGTGTGGCAGCAGGCTCCAGTTTGCCTGTGGATGTCTTGATATAGTCTCCGCCGGCATACATGGCGAGGATTGAAGCCTTCTTGATGTTAGAGGCGGTCTTCAGGCAGCCCGTCTCCAGAATCACCTTCATCGGCTTGTCGCCACATGCACACTTCATCTCGCTGATATCGTCGGCAACGCCCTCGTAGTCGCCGCTGAGGAACTTGCCCACCGGCATTACGATGTCGATTTCCGTAGCTCCATCCTTCACGGCGAGTGCAGTTTCAGCCACCTTCACTTCTATGAGAGCCTGTGATGACGGGAAGCTGCCCGATACGCAAGCCACCTCAACGCCATCCACTTCGAGAGTCTCGCTCACCACCTTTGCAAAGCAAGGATATACGCAGATTGTGGCTACGTGTGGCAGGTCGCCGAACGCCTCGTCAAACTCGTTCACCTTCTCTGTGAAAGCCAGTACGCTCTCCTCAGAGTCAGTGGTCTTCAGGGTTGTCAGTTCGATGCTTCCCATGAGGAATCTCTTCACGTCCAGGTTGTCGTTTTCATGCACTTTCTCCGTGATGATCTTCTTCACAGCCTCGCGCACCTCGTTGTCGTCGAGGTTTGTATTATACTTGCTCAGAGCCTCTTCATATTTGCTCGCCTTTGGTGTAGCTGCTTTCAGGGTGCTCTCCGCCTTTGGTGTCTCTTTTTCTGTCATCATAATAAAGTTGTTTTTATTCTGTTTCCTATTCTGTTTTCTTATTCCTTATCCGTTTCCTGTCCGTTGTCGGGTGGGGTAGAAGCCGACTTCAGCTTGGGGTTGTTGCGGTGTCTGTCGTGGTCTCTCTGCGTCTTTTTTTCCAGACTCTTCTGCAGCTCCTCCGTCAGGTCCACGCCCGTCTGGTTGGCAAGGCAGATGAGCACCCACAACACGTCTGCCATCTCTTCGCCCAGGTTTGGTTTTTCTCCCTTCTTGAAGCTTTGGTCGCCGTAGGTGCGTGCCATTACGCGAGCCAGTTCGCCCACCTCCTCAGTGAGACAAGCCATATTCGTGAGCTCCGAGAAATAGCGAACTCCATACGTCTTTATCCATTTGTCTACGGTCTCTTGTGCCTCTTTTATCGTCATGCTGTAATGATTTGGTATATGTCCCATATCAGTATAGCGTCGCACGCTATGCTCAGGACCAATGTTATTGCTTTTGCCGTTTTGTTTTCCGACAGGAAGAAGTCGGCGTTTATGCATCCGCAGAGACACGTCCATGCCGCCAGTCTCACGTATTCGTTCTGCAGCCACAGCTTGTCTGCCATGCTGATTGCTCCAAACATGATGAAAAGCGCCAGAGGAAGCGTTTTCAGCTTCTTCTTTTCCATTCCTTTTATTTCTGTTTGTTCTTTTCCCATTAATCTTATTATGGTTTCCTTTTGCTGCTATTCCTTGTGCTTTGTGTCTATACAGATGGTCACCGGTCCGTCGTTGAGCAGTTCCACCTTCATGTCGGCACCGAATTCGCCTGTGCCTACAGGCTTCCCGAGGGCTGTGCTGAGATCGCTGCAGAATTTCTCGTATAGCGGCACCGAGAGTTCGTGTGGAGCGGCATGAATCCACGAAGGGCGGTTGCCTTTCTTTGTGGATGCCATCAGAGTGAACTGGCTCACCACTATTATATCGCCGCCGTCGTCGAGTATAGAACGGTTCATCACGCCGTTCTCATCGTCGAACACGCGCAGGTTAACTACCTTCTTCACCAGCCAGTCGATGTCTTCCTGACCATCCTCGCAGCCTATTCCGAGGAGTATCAGAAAACCCTTTCCGATGCTTGATTTCACTGTGCCGTTTATCGTTACCGATGCGTGGCTCACGCGCTGTATGACAACTTTCATCTTTTTATGTTCTTATTCTGTCTACAAAGTTACCTTTTTATTGAATTACCGCAAAATATTCCCCTATAAATTACTGCTTTTTACTGTCGAAATATTCTCTTAACAATTCCGCTTTCTGTCTGCCAACCACCTCTGCCAGGCTCTCCACATCGCTCTCACGCATCTTCTTCACCGTCTTGAACGCCTTCATCAGCGCCTCTTTCGTCTTTGGCCCGATGCCCTTGATGTCGTCAAGTTCCGAATGCAGGGCGTGTTTAGACCGCTTGTCGCGGTGGAAAGTGATGGCAAAGCGGTGCACCTCGTCCTGGATGTGTGTCAGCAGCCGGAACAGTTCGCTGTCCGTCTTCATTCCAATCACCTTCGGAGGAAATCCATACAGCAGTTCGTTGGTGCGGTGGCGGTCGTCTTTTGCCAGTCCGGCGATAGGTATGTCGATATGCAGCTCGTCTTCTATCACCTCTCTCACCACCTCCATCTGTCCCTTTCCACCGTCGGTTATGATGAGGTCGGGCAGTGGCTGTTCCTCCTCTATGAGTCGTGAATAGCGCCTTCTCACCACCTCCTTCATAGAGGCATAGTCGTCGGGTCCCACCACGGTCTTTATATTATATTTGCGGTAGTCTTTCTTGCTTGGTTTCATCTTCTTGAACACCACACACGCTGCCACGGCATCTGTTCCGCTGATGTTGGAGTTGTCGAAACACTCTATCTGATACGGCATCTTGGGCAGTTTCAGCGCCTCCTGAATCTCCTTCATCAGTCTCACCGCCTTCTGCTCAGGGTTTAGTTTTTCAGCCTGTTTCAGACGGTCGAAACGGTATTGCTTGCCGTTCATTTCAGAGAGTTCCAGCAGCTTTTTCTTGTCGCCCCTCTGCGGAATGGTCAGCGTGATGCCGTCGAGAGGCAGTTCGATGTTGTGTGCCACAATGATTTCCTTCGACTTGCTACCCAGTTTCTCCCTTATCTGCATGATGGCGACAGGCAGGATCTCGTCCTCGTTCTCATGCAGTTTTTTCTTGAATTCAAAGGTGAACGCCTGGTTTATATTGCCGTTGGTCACATGGATATAGTTCACAAAGGCGATATTCTCGTCGTCGGTCACAGTAAACACGTCCACATCGTTGATGGTATGGCTCACCACCTCACTCTTGGAGCAGAAATTATCGAGCAATATATACTTCCTCTTTATCTCTTCCGCCTCTTCGAAACGCAGTTCTTCGGCAAGCTTCTGCATCTCCTCAAAGAGCATTTTCTGCACCTCGCGCGTGTTTCCTTTCAGTATTTCGCGTGCCTGCTCGATGTTCTTCATATATTCCTCGTGCGATTGTTTGCCTATACACGCCCCGTAGCAGTTCTTTATGTGGTAGTCCAGACAGGGAGAATATCTCTTCTGTCTGATGCCCTCCTCCGTGAGCGGCAGTCGGCAGGTGCGGGGCTTATACACCTTCTTTATTATATCAAGCAGCGCATACATCGTACCGATGTGGCTGAACGGACCGTAATAGGTGCCGAATTTCTTGTTTATCACCCTCGTCTTGAATATCCTCGGATAATACTCCTTCGTTATAACGATAGAAGGGTAGGTCTTGCCGTCCTTGAGCAGAATGTTGTATTTGGGTTGGTATTTCTTTATCAGATTGTTTTCAAGAAGCAGAGCGTCTTCCTCCGTGTTCACCACTGTGTATGTGATGTCCCAGATCTTGCTCACGAGCACCTTTGTCTTGTATCTGTCCACCTCCTTATGGAAGTATGACGACACACGGTTCTTCAGGTTCTTTGCCTTGCCCACATAGATTATGGTGCCCTCCTTGTCGTAGTATTGGTAGCTGCCGGGCTTGCCAGGCAGATTGCTGACGATGCCCCTCAGATGCTCCAACCGCTTTTCATTTTCTTCTTTTGTCATTTTCTCTAACGTCTTGTTTCATAGAACTTTTGGATGATAATGTTTCACGTGAAACTTTAATATCCCTTCTTTATTCTTATTTGTCGATGCGCCTTGTGCGCCTCTTGTCTGCCGTATGGCTTCCGCAGTTTTTGGAGTGCAGATTTGTGTTGTCTGCTGTATGGCTCCTGTGTTCCGTCTGCGGGCCTCTCTGTTGTCTCGTGCAGCCATACAAAGATAAGCATCTCGTTTGGTTCTTACAAGAGTTTGAGGGAAATTTATCTGTGAGGATGTGTGGATGCTGATGGGTGGTGGATGGGGCTTATCACTGATATTGTTATTCCGTGTTGTCTTTGTGCCCCTGGCCTGCGGCAGGGACACAAATCAAAAAAAGAAACACGGATAGCACGGACTTTACACGGATTGGTCTTTCACTGATCTTTTTTTGAGGTTATTTAGCTAATAATTCTTGGATCTTGGTTTGGATTTAGCAGGATTTGTAAGTGCTGGGGCACTTCCTGTTTTCGATATGCTTCGCGATGCACAATTGTTATCGGGTGTTCCCTTCTGCCAATAAGCATCAGCCCCCTCTCGTTCTCAAACCCATCCTAACCTTCCCCAGGGGAAGGAACAAGTTACTCTGCCAATGAGCATCAGCCCCCTCTCGTTCTCAAACCCATCCTAACCTTCCCCAGGGGAAGGAACAAGTTACTCTGCCAATGAACATTAGCCCCCTCTCGTTCTCCCCCGAAGGGGAGATGCCGGTTACTCTGGTCATGGATAAATCATAGACAATCAGGCAGTCTATCATGTCCAGACGGTTAATGGTATTCGGACGGTTAATGGTATCCAGACAAGCAATGGTATCTGTCCCTCCCCAACGGGGGAGGTTAGGTGGGGGCTGATGTCATAGGACGGGCAACTTCAGTCTTTACTGATGCCTTTCAAAAAAAAGGAGTGCCATAAGCACTCGCAAATCCACGGAAATCCTTATAAAATCCAAAGGAAACAGGTCTAAAATAATCCGTGATGACTAATCCGTGTAAAATCTGTGCTATCCGTGTTTATTTTAGACCTGTGCCCATCGCCGTAGGCCGATGGGCGCTATATGCTCACTGATATTGTTATTCCGTGGTAAGGTGTGGTGTCCCCAGCCTGCGGCAGGGACACAAATCAAAAATGGGACACGGATAGCACAGACTTTACACGGATCGGTCTTTCACGGATCCATTTTTTGATAATATTTCGTCAGTGATATTTGGATTTTGTTTTGGATTTAGCAGGATTTGCAAGTGCTGGGGCACTTCCTCTTCTGGCTGTTTATTCTCCGCTTTGTTCTCTTGTTCGCCTTGAGCCATTGTGGAAATCAGCGTTCGGTATTCATTACCCAATGGGCACGTTCTTGGTGGAATTTATGCCCAAGTGGGGCAACGTGCTTGCCCATGTTGGGCAACGTGCTTACCCATGTTGGGCACGCTGCTTGCCCAAAAATGTATTGTTTTCGGCCTAAAAGGTACGGGCTTACTACCTAAAAGATACTGGTTTACTAACTAAAAGATACGTGGTTGCTATCTCAAAGAAACATGGTTACTACCCAAAAAAGAATATGTTTGCTACCCAAAAGAAACCATTCACTACCCTAAAAGATAAAACCAACGTTGGTTTTCCATTGAGATATGCTTAGTCCCGACGAAATAGGTGGTGTTTGTTTCTGTTCCCGTCGCATTATATGCCGTTTTATTGCTGTTTGTGATACTTCAATGATACTTCTGTGATACTTTATTGTAAGCTTCTCAGAAAAGTATCATTCGTCTAAAATGCTGTGTGCTAAATATATAAATGAGAAATTAACGGCAAAAATGATACTTTGATACTTTTTCGGTGATTTTTAAAAAGTATATATGGGCGCCATACTATAGATAGAAAGATTATCCCGACATCCGAAATGGTACAAAAAACGCCCTGCAAGAGAAAAGCATCGTTGTCTTCTGCTTTTCGCCTTGCAGGGCGTCTGTTGCGATATATTGCGGTTTTTCCGTTTTCTTTGTGCCGATGGGGTTATACCTTCAGAAGAGACGTGATATCCGTTCCTTCCTCAAAGTTAGCCCTGCCGTTGAGATTCTCGTGAACCAGTTCGATGATGAAATTCACGTAGATGTTCTTCGGGTTGAACTTCTTCACCAGGTTGTATGCCGCACGCATCGTGCCGCCAGTGGCGAGGAGGTCGTCGTGAAGCAACACCACATCGTCTTCGGTGATAGCGTCCTTGTGTATCTCTATGGTGTCCTTGCCATATTCCTTGCTGTAGCTCTCCTGGATAGTCTCGGCAGGGAGCTTTCCCGGTTTGCGACACAACACCACACCGGCGTTCAGCTTCAGGGCGAGAGCCGATGAAAGCACAAATCCGCGGCTTTCTATTCCTACGATTTTCGTGATGCCCTTGTCCTTATACAGTTCATAGAGTTCGTCAACCATAATCTTCAGACATTCCGGATCCTTGAATAGGGTAGTGACGTCTCTGAAGTTGACACCCTTTTGAGGAAAATCCGGTATGCATCTCAGGTTCTCTAAAAGTTTCTCGTTGTTCATTTCTTGCGGTTTTATTTGTTTGTTCTTTTGTTGTTTTCTTTTTCTCTGATGATATCTTTTCCCGTTGCTTTCGTTCGGTTTCAGTTGTTGTTCCACGGTGAAAACGGATGATGAAAACACTTTTGCCATTTTCCATAACTTGTTAGTTTTCAAACCGTTTATTGAAATTTGTTTCACGTGAAACATTAACCTGTTCCATCCGCTCTTATCTTCCGAGCAACACGAGCATAACGTTGATGTCGCTCGGTGAAACGCCTGGTATTCTGCTTGCCTGTGCGAGAGTCTCAGGGTTTATCTTTTCCAGTTTCTGGCGAGCCTCGGTGGAGAGCTGCAGCATCTCGGAGTATTTGAATCTGCCCCTTATCTTGATGTCCTCCAGACGGTGCATCTTGTCGGCTATCATCTTCTCCCTTTCGATGTATCCCTTGTATTTCATCTTTATCTCGGCAGCCTCTGTAATCTCCTCCTTGCGGTTAGGAGCAGCATCGAGCAGTTCTTTCAGTTGGGAAGAAATCTCCGATAGGTTCGCCATGTTGATCTGCGGTCTGGCGATGAGGTCGAAGATTTTGCATCCCTCCCTCAGTGGAGTAGTGCCGATGCTTTCAAGGAAGGCGTTCACCTCTCTCGGTTTTACCGGAGCGTTTTTGCAGAATTCGATGATTCTGTCGATATATTCCTTTTTCTGCATCCACCAGTCGTAGCGGTCTTTCTTTGCCAATCCGATATCGTAAGCCTTCTCCGTGAGTCTGGCGTCAGCGTCATCCTGTCGGAGGAGTATTCTGTATTCGGCACGGCTCGTGAACATACGGTACGGTTCGTCAACGCCCTTCGTCACGAGGTCGTCTATCAGCACTCCGATGTAAGCCTCGTCGCGATGCAGTATGAACTCACCGCCGCCGCTGCTCTTCAGTGCAGCGTTCACTCCGGCAATCATTCCCTGTCCGGCAGCCTCCTCATATCCCGTGGTGCCGTTCACCTGTCCGGCGAAGTACAAACCTTCTATCACCTTTGATTCCAGAGTGTGCTCAAGTTGTGTGGGGTCGAAGAAGTCATATTCTATGGCGTAGCCCGGACGGTATATCTTCACATCCCTCAGCGCCGGAATCTTCTTCAGCGCTTCCAGCTGCACCTCCATCGGCATGCTCGACGAGAATCCGTTCAGATACATCTCGTTTGTCGATTCCCCTTCAGGTTCCAGAAACAGCGGATGCTGCTCCTTGTCGGGAAAAGTCATCAGCTTGGTTTCCACCGAAGGGCAGTAGCGCGGTCCGATGCTCTGTATCTGTCCGTTGTAGAGCGGTGAGTCCGGCAGTCCCTTCAACAGCGCGGCGTGAGCCTCCTTGTTGGTGTAGCAGGTCCAGCAGGGCAGCTGTTTCAGCACCCTGTGGTTTCCCATGAAGCTGAACTGGTGGAAATCCATTTCCCCCTCCTGTATCTCCATGTCTTCGAAATGCACCGAGCGACGGTCTATCCTCACCGGGGTGCCCGTCTTCATCCTTGCCGACCGTATGCCGTGGCTTGTGATGCTCTCTGTGAATCCCACCACAGCCGGTTCCGCTATTCGTCCTCCCGGCAGCTTGTGGCGGCCGATGTGCATCAGTCCGTTGAGAAACGTGCCTGCCGTGATCACCACGCTGCCCGCCCTCAGCTCCACTCCCCATACCGTCTTTATGCCTACAGCCCTTCCGTTCTCCACGATGAGTTCTGAAGCCTGGTCCTGCCAGATGTCCAGGTTGGGAGTGGCGTCGAGCACCGTCCTCCATTGCCAGATGTATTTTTCCCTGTCGCATTGTGCACGAGGGCTCCATACCGCCGGTCCTTTGGAGCGGTTCAGCATACGGAACTGTATCGCCGTGGCGTCGGTCACGCGGCCCATCTCTCCGCCGAGGGCGTCGATTTCCCTCACTATCTGTCCTTTCGCTATTCCTCCCACAGCCGGGTTGCAGCTCATCTGCGCAATCTTGTTCATGTCCATGGTGACAAGGCATGTCTTCGCCCCGATGTTTGCCGCCGCCACGGCAGCCTCACATCCGGCGTGTCCTCCGCCGATCACTAAAACGTCGTATTTGAAATTCATATATTTTTGTTTACTTGACCTGCCGGTGAGCGAACGGCCTGTTTATAGCCTATTTGCAATGCCGACTTTTATAATTGCATGGTGTCGTGAGATTGGCTCCACTCAAACAGGCGCAAATTTAAGCATTAAAATTGAATTTTTACACGATTGCTTTGATTTATCGCTAATTTGGAGTATATTTGCAGTCGAGTTAACGGTCTGCAATACCTATTATAAAGTATTGTGGGTTTAAATCGTGTGCTCTGTCTGTCGGCGGGCGGGGTGTGCAGTATTATGACAGAATATCAATTAATTCAAACTTTTAATACTTAAATTTCATTCAATTTATGTGGTTATGTAATTCATCTATTGGAAGGAAAGTCGTGATGTCTGTAACAGGTGTTGCGCTTATCCTGTTCTTGACGTTCCACATGTCAATGAACATCGTAGCCCTCTTCTCGGGGGATGCCTACAACATGATCTGCGAGTTCCTCGGTGCCAACTGGTATGCTCTTGTAGCTACAGCCGGCCTTGCTGCCCTGGCGGTGCTTCACATCGTTTATGCTTTCTGGCTTACGATGCAGAACAGAAAGGCCCGCGGTAATGAGCGCTATGCCGTGACTACCCGTCCTCAGGGCGTGGAGTGGGCATCTCAGAACATGCTCGTGCTCGGTATCATCATCATCCTCGGACTGCTGCTCCACCTCTTCAACTTCTGGTACAACATGATGTTTGCCGAGTTGACAGGCATCGCAGTGGCTCACCATCCTGCCGATGGTTATGCCTACATCGTGGACACATTCTCTTGTCCGGTGTATGTAGTGCTCTACATCGTATGGCTCGTGGCTCTCTGGTTCCACCTCACACACGGATTCTGGAGCGCTATGCAGACTTTCGGATGGAACGGAAAGGTTTGGTACTGCCGCTGGAAGGTCATCGGTATCGCGTATTCTACGCTCCTCTGCCTCGGCTTCCTCGTTGTAGTGCTGTGGTTCGCTGCTAAAGGACTTTGCGGCTGCTGCTAATAACATTATTAATTCATAATTTAGTAATACATAATTATGGCTAAGACAATAGATTCAAGAATTCCAGAAGGCCCAGTGGCCGAAAAATGGACTAACTATAAAGCTCACCAGCGCCTGGTGAACCCAAAGAACAAGCTGAAGCTCGACATTATCGTAGTTGGTACTGGTCTGGCTGGTGCCAGCGCAGCGGCAAGCCTCGGAGAGATGGGCTTCAACGTTTTAAACTTCTGCATACAGGACTCTCCACGCCGCGCTCACTCTATTGCGGCACAGGGTGGTATCAATGCAGCAAAGAACTATCAGAACGACGGTGACTCGGTATACCGTCTGTTCTACGACACCGTGAAGGGTGGTGACTACCGTGCCCGCGAGGCAAACGTTTACCGTCTTGCTGAGGTGTCTAACAACATCATCGACCAGTGTGTGGCTCAGGGTGTGCCTTTCGCACGTGAATACGGCGGTATGCTCGCCAACCGTTCTTTCGGTGGAGCACAGGTGTCTCGTACATTCTATGCAAAGGGACAGACAGGTCAGCAGCTGCTGCTCGGAGCTTATTCTTCACTGAGCGCACAGGTTCACGCAGGCCGTGTGAAGCTCTACACCCGTTATGAGATGGAGGACGTGGTTATCATCGACGGACGTGCCCGTGGTATCATCGCCAAGAACCTCATTACCGGCAAGCTGGAGCGCTTCTCTGCAAACGCTGTGGTTATCGCTACCGGTGGATACGGAAACGCTTACTTCCTCTCTACAAACGCCATGGGATGTAACTGTACGGCAGCCGTACAGTGCTACCGCAAGGGTGCTTACTTCGCAAACCCATCATACGTGCAGATTCACCCTACATGTATCCCTGTACACGGCGACAAGCAGTCTAAGCTGACTCTTATGTCGGAGTCTCTGCGTAACGACGGACGTATCTGGGTGCCTAAGAAGATTGAAGACGCCAAGGCTCTGCAGGCTGGAACAAAGAAGGGTTCTGACATTCCGGAGGAAGACCGCGACTACTATCTGGAGCGCCGCTATCCGGCATTCGGTAACCTCGTGCCTCGTGACGTTGCCTCTCGTGCAGCAAAGGAGCGTTGCGACAAGGGCTACGGAGTGAATAACACCGGACTTGCCGTATTCCTCGACTTCTCAGAGAGTATCGAGCGCCTCGGCATCGACGTGGTTCGTCAGCGCTATGGCAACCTCTTCGACATGTATGAGGAGATTACCGACGTTAATCCAGGAGAGCTGGCAAACGAGATAAACGGCGTGAAGTATTACAACCCGATGATGATCTATCCTGCCATCCACTACACAATGGGTGGTATCTGGGTTGACTACGAGCTGATGACATCAATAACAGGTCTGTTCGCTATCGGTGAGTGTAACTTCTCTGACCACGGAGCAAACCGTCTCGGTGCTTCTGCCCTCATGCAGGGTCTTGCCGACGGATACTTCGTATTGCCATACACCATCCAGAACTATCTCGCCGACCAGGCTATCTGGCCTCGTCTCTCTACTGACCTGCCTGAGTTTGCAGAGGCTGAGAAGGGCGTACAGGCTGAAATCGACCGCTTGATGGGAATCCAGGGCAAGCGCTCTGTTGACTCTCTGCACAAGGAGCTCGGACACATCATGTGGGAGCACGTCGGAATGGGACGTACTGCAGAGGGACTGAAAGAGGGCCTGGAGCTCATCAAGAAGCTGCGCAAGGAGTTCAACACCAACCTCTTCATCCCAGGAAGCAAGGATGGTCTCAACGTGGAGCTCGACAAGGCTATCCACCTGCGTGACTTCTTGTTGATGGGCGAGCTCGTGGCTTACGACGCTCTCTCTCGTAACGAGTCTTGCGGAGGTCACTTCCGTGAGGAGTATCAGACCGAGGAAGGTGAGGCTAAGCGCGACGACGAGAACTTCTTCTACGTTGGATGCTGGGAGTATCAGAACGACGACGAGACAGCTCCTGAGCTCATCAAGGAACCTCTCCACTACGAGACTATCAAGGTTCAGACACGTAACTATAAGAATTAATACAGTAGACGAGTAAACGAGTAGACGGGCAGACAAGGAAATATACTCTCCTTATTCTTATCGTCTTCTCGTCATCGATAAAACAACAACAACAATGGAAAATAATATATCATTCACACTGAAATTCTGGCGTCAGAATGGTCCTCAGGCAGAGGGACACTTTGACACACGTGAGATGAAGGACATTCCTACCGACACCTCGTTCCTCGAGATGCTCGATATTCTCAATGAGCAGCTCATCGAGGAAGGCCAGGAGCCTTTCGTTTTCGACCACGACTGCCGCGAGGGTATCTGCGGTATGTGCTCACTCTATATCAACGGTCATCCACACGGACCAAACACAGGAGCCACCACTTGCCAGCTCTATATGCGTAAGTTCAAGGACGGCGACGTTATCACCGTTGAGCCATGGCGTTCTGCCGCTTTCCCGATCATCAAGGACTGTATGGTAGACCGTGGCGCTTTCGACAAGATTATGCAGGCTGGCGGTTATGTCAGCGTTCGCACAGGCCAGGCTCAGGACGCAAATGCCATCCTCATCTCAAAGGAGGCTGCCGACGAGGCAATGGACTGCGCTACATGTATCGGTTGCGGTGCGTGTGTGGCAGCATGTAAGAACGGTTCTGCCATGCTCTTCGTAAGCTCTAAGGTGAGCCAGTTCGCTCTCCTTCCACAGGGTCGTCCGGAGGCTGCCAAGCGTGCCAAGGCGATGGTAATGAAGATGGAAGAGCTGGGCTTCGGTAACTGTACCAACACCCGTGCTTGCGAGGCTGAATGTCCTAAGCACGAGTCTATCTCAAACATCGCCCGCTTGAACCGCGAGTTCATCAAGGCTAAGTTGGCTGACTAAAAACAGCATAATAATCATAGCTTTCTATATCGGGGTCGTTGCACAGAGTTGGCAGCGGCCCCGATTTTGTTATTGTAATATGTTGGGCGATAGGGCGTTATAAGAATTCAACAAAAATTCAACAACGAAATTCAGTTGTTCCCTTTTTTCGTAATTATCTTTGCACTGTAAAATACAGTGGTAAGTATTGTTCAAACAACATTAATTGATATATTATGAAAAAATGTTTTATTTTTGCAGCGCTTGTCCTTGGTATGGCAACGCTCAATTCTTGTACACAAGAAGACACGACAGAGGTTCCTGTCGAGAGTCGGATGAAGCCGGCAAGCAACATGCGTGAGCTGACAGAGCAGCTGAAGGCATGCAGCGATATAGCATACCGCGGTATCCAGATAGCCTTCGCGAGCATTCAATATTCTGAGAGTATGACTTATACGAGTATAAACGCAGAGTGACAATCCATTTTTTTAATCATTTAATTATAGAAAGGATAAAACTATGAAAAAAATCTTTTTATTGCTGTTCGTGCTTGCCAGTTCATTATGCATGAACGCACAGAACATAAAGTATGTGGAGTTGACGCAGGACGGCGTATTCACCCCCTCCCCGGTCAGCGACGAATGGAGAGATGTTGATTCTATTGTCGTGACAGGAACATTGGGAAACAAGAACTATTATCAACTCCGTGACCTCGCAGAGTATTTTGATCTGACAGGACTTAATCTGGAGAATTGCAAACTTGTGGATGACTGTATCGGTACAATGGCTTTCAAGCCACGCGTTCCAGCCGTATGCGTATTAGGAATAGGCGAAGATACTTGGAATTACGGATACGAGAGCATAAAGACGGAAGAGAGATATTACCGTGTCAATCTTAAGCATGTTACATTGCCGTATGGTCTGAAAAAGATATGCTATGGAGCTTTCTATTACAACAATCTTGAAACCCTTGACCTTCCGGAAAGTGTTGAGTCAATCGAGTACATGGCCTTTGCCGGCTGCAGATATCTGAAATCATTCATTCTGCATGCTTCATCTCCAAGTGAAATCACCCTTGGTGAAAAAGTGTTTGAAGACATTTCCGAAGATGTTGTGCTCTACGTTCCACAAGGCGCCAAGTCAGCTTTTGAGGCAGACGAGACCTGGAGCACTGCCTTTAAGACGATAAAGGAGTATGACGTTGCGGGAATAGACAATGCTGTAACGACCTCAGACATTAAGTCAGACAGGATTTATACACTTGATGGCAGGTATGTCGGTACCGACATCAACGCCCTTGCAAAAGGAATGTATGTAGTCAACGGAAAGAAAATTTTGAAATAGATAGCCAGCCATCAAGGGCAACGGAGCGGAAATCTCCGGCATCAAGATGGAAGCAGGCGAATGTCTCGCCACAAGTCTGGGCTGTTCGTTCTTTGCCGATGAAGCCATCCCGGACACGAGCTTCTATAATGTTGCAGTGTCAGTGACAGACGATGCCACGGGAAAATGCGTGGGTGGAGAGAATTTCATAGTGAGAAGCCTTCCGCGGAAAGCAATAAAAGTGACTCCTGAGCGTTATATATACAATGGAAAGCATTTCCTTACATTGAGTGATGCTTCAGAACGTGTGTCATGTCAATGGTTCGATCCAGATGGCCGATATTTGGGAGAAGGATATACCTTTGCCATTGGTGATGATCCTGTATTAGGCGAGTATAAAGTCCGAGTTTGTTCCAAGAAGGATGGAGCGCTCGTTTACGACTCGTTGAAAGTGGTTAATGATTTGTTGCAGAAATCACTCAAGATTGATGCCGCAACTTCACGTATCTTCATAACTTTCCGACATGAATTGCAAGAAGATGTGGATGTGATAGTTTCCACGACATCGGTAAAAGGTCAGACAACCCATCTGCCTAAAGGTCAGAAAAACTATACTGTGCATTATAATAGCGTAGGTGGTATAAACAGCGTAGTGATGGTGACATTTATTGTAAATGGAGTTAAGACAGAAACGTATAAGCTGCAATAGATTTTTAAGTTAGTGTAAGGTAAAGTTATCATGTATAAATTAGGGTAGAGGGCTTGTCTTGATTGGCAAGTCCTTTACCTGCGTTATTTAGTGTGATGATTTCGACAATAGAATAGAAGTGACGTATCTCGAAGGGATGGCTGAAAACAACTTGCCACACACCGCAAGGTGTAAAAGCACGAAACCACCGTATGCCGAACGGCACGTACGGTGATGTGGGAGGTCGGTAAATGTGAAAGTATGAGGTAAATGCCTTTTATGAATAACATTTACATTCTTCCCAATTTGTTGTAATATGTTGGGTAATAGTGTGTTATAAGAATTCAACAAAAATTCAACAACCAAATTATTCATTGTTTTTTCATAGTACTTATCTTTGCAGCTAAAAGATAATATTTATGAAAAATTTTATCATTTAATTATAGAAAGGAAAAAACTATGAAAAAAATCTTTTTATTATTATCAGTGCTTGCCAGTTCATTATGCATGAACGCCCAGAACATAAAGTATGTTGAAGCAGTGGATAACGGTCGATTGTATCGTGGTATTGTCAATGACGAATGGAGCAAGGTGGATTCTATTGTAATAACCGGAGAAATCAGTGGCGATAATAATGCGTATTTTTCGGATGTAAAAGATCTTGCTCAGTTCTTCGACCTTACAGGTCTTAATCTGGCCAACTGCAAATTGAAAAATGACGAAATACATGACTGGACATTCTTCCCTACAGGCATCAATAGCGGTGCAAAGAGTGACAGGTCTGATGTCAGAAGAGGCTATACGCATATAAAGACAGAAGAGCGCTATTTCCGTGTCAATCTGAAGCACGTCACTTTTCCTGAAGGTCTGAAATCAATCCGTGAAAGAGCGTTCTTCAGATGCAACCTTGAAGAAGTCGATCTGCCTTCAAGTGTGTCGGTAATCGACACAGCTGCTTTCGACGAATGCTGCTATATGAAAAGCATGACGGTGCATGTCATGTCACCAGGACAGATAGACATTTCTGGAGGCTATGGCTTGAAAGGCCTGCCTGAAAACATCATCCTGTATGTCCCTAAAGGTGCCAAGTCAGCCTTTGAGTCAGACGAGCAATGGAGCAAAGTGTTCAAGACGGTAATAGAACTCGACGATTTGTCAGGCATTGACAACGTCACATCCGCCATTCCCGTGTCCAATAGGATTTATACCCTTGACGGCAGGTATGTCGGTACCGACATCAACGCCCTTGCAAAGGGCATGTATATAGTCAACGGAAAGAAAATATTGAAATAGATAGCCAGCCATCGAGGGCAACGGTGTGGAAATCTCCGGCATCAAGATGGAAGCAGGCGAATGTCTCGCCACAAGTCTGGGCTGTTCGTTCTTTGCCGATGAAGCCATCCCGGACACGAGCTTCTATAATGTTGCAGTGTCAGTGACAGACGATGCCACGGGAAAATGCGTGGGTGGAGAGAATTTCATAGCGAGAAGCCTTCCGCGGAAAGCAATAAATGTCGTTCCCGAGCGTTATATAAGCAATGGTAAACGTCTGCCGAAAGGTCAGTGCGCCTATACGGTGAACTACTTCAGCGCAGGCGGCTTTAACAGTATGGTGGTGGTAACGTTTGGCAGGCTTTCCACATTTATGTGTAAAGGGAATTATATAAAAAATATTTGTTTATGAAGCCTTTTGGCGGTATTGCGAGCATTTGCAGAATAAAGAAAGTGACAGTTCTTGCCATAGTTCTCTTAATTGTCGGATTATCAGTATTTATCCTCTATCCGGGTAACAATGCCTTGTCTTTTTCCAAGGAACTTGTTGTCATAGACAATCTTAGTGATGATAACCCTGAGGCAGCCTTAGTACGGCTGAATGCCATGAGGCATTCCGGCAAGCATTTCTCCGAACCGGATAAATGGTATATCAGACTGTTGACGATAAAGATTAACGACAAAATGTTTGTCAAACAGAAAGATGCCGTAGAGGCGACAAAAGTTCTTCGCTATTTTGAAAAGAATGATGCCGGTAGAAAAATCCTGTCGCAAGCGTATTATTATGTAGGCAGTGCCTATCGCGACATGAACGACATGCCAATGGCTTTGGAATACTATCACAAGGCAAAGGAAGAGTATGGAGAGCATGCAGACAAGCTGTCGAGCGCCTTGGATTTCCAGATTGGTATGCTCTTGTACGAACAGTCTTTCTATCAATCGGCATTGCCGTATTTCAGAAGCGTATTTAAGACTGACAGCGTTAGACGTGATACAGCCATGATGGCATATACGCTCCAGAAAATAGCCTATGCCTATCAGGCGCAGGGTAGTGACAGTTGTCTGGCGTATTACAGGCAGGCTCTGAAAATATCCAGTGAAAAAAGAGATACCAATCTGTATAATGAGATGCTCAGTTCTATGGCCTCATATTACCTGTTTAACGGTGAATATGACAAGGCAAAGAATCTTGCCCTGCCAGTCGTCTCAACCGCAGGTGAAGATAATCCAAGTCTGGACTCCTTCTACGATGTCCTTGCCTTATCATATTTTCGGTTGGGTAGGTGTGACTCAGCCCGTTGTTATTTTACGAAGCTCTATCATACAAATACGGCTGAAGCCAAGAAGGAAGCCAGCAAATATCTGGCAAAGATATATCGTGAGGAAGGAGATATAACAGCGGCGCTCGACTTTATTCTGCAATATGAGGAGTATGACGACTCATTGAAAAAAAACAATGTGGAGACTTCTATTGCCCGGATGAATGCCATGTATAACTATTCCAAATATAAAGAGCGAACTATGCAACTTGAAATCAGGGCCCGGAGAACAGCAGTAGTGATATCAGTGTCTGCCATAGCCGCAGTTTTTATTTTGGTTTGGGGCGTGTTGAGATACCGCAAACTTAAACGTGCTGGCATAGAGCGCTCCATGCGATTGGAGAAATTCAGAGCTTCGCTGCAGGAGCAGAGTGAGAATAGCATAAATGAGCGCGAGAAGAAAATTTCAGAACTTGAGAACAAGCTGTCAGTCACACACAGTCTTTACGCAGCCAAAGCCAAGGAGATAGAACTGCTGAAGGAGAGCCTGAAAAACAGGAGTAATATGATAAGCAGCGAACGGGCTTTGAGTGACAATGTGCGGTTTATGTTTATGGAAACGGAGATATGCAGTATAATAGAGACAAAGGCAAAAAATGGCCACCCCCTTTCTGCTGACGAAACGGAAATGCTGTTGAAAGAAGCCAACAGGCTGTTCCCGTCTTTCAAACTAAGTCTTTTTTCTATATGCACAATGAGTGCGCAGGATTTTCTGATGTGCCTTTTGATAAAAGTAAGCGATTTGTCAGATTCAAGGATAGCTGTCCTTCTTGGCAGAGGGCGGAGCACAATCTCCAAGGCAAAATCCAAGCTCCAAAGGCGTTTGTTGGGGAAAGACTGTACCGGCGAAGAGTTCGACAAGTTTCTGAAATCTTTGTAAATGGCAGAATATCTTTTTTTTGCAGAAATCGCAATTCAGTAACGTAATACCGACATATCTCTTTGTCGTATTTCTGCCGTATTTGTACACCTACTTTTTCAGCCTGTTAGTTCCTGCTATCCGTATGTCAGGATAGTGCTGCTTTCGCGTATGATGATATGTGGCGGCAGCGAACTAACGGGTTGGGATAGTCGCCGTCAGGCTATTTCTTTCCGCAGAACGCCTCTGCCACCTCTTCCAGTTCCTTATACCACTCTTCGCCGAATCGCTGCACGAGCGGTCCGCGCAGGAATTTGTATACCGGCAGGTCAATCTCCCTGCCCTTCTTCACGGCATCGCGACATACCTCCCATCGGTTGTAGTTCAGTCCTACGAGACCATTGTCGAACGTCTTCTCCCTGATAGGATACAGGGCACAGCTGATAGGCTTGCAGAAATCCTTCAGTCTGCCGCCCCGCCACGCCTTCTCCAGCGCACACAGGCAGCATCCGTTGTCGTAGCACGTAAAGACACAGTCCTTTCCCCCCACGATGCTCGTTACGAGGTCGCCGTCGCGGTCGGCATACGCCACTCCCTGTTTGTCGATCACAGCCTGTGCCGATGCCGAAAGGTCGTTCCACACGGTGTCAAGCGAGTCTTCGATTTTAGAAATCTCGTCGATGGTCACCGGTGCTCCGGCATCGCCCTCCACACAGCAGATGCCGTGGCATGCGTCGAGGTCGCAGCAGAAGCGCTCCGTTATGATGTCCGACGATATCAGCACGTCGCCCACCTGCAGAATAGGTATGTAAGCTCCATTGGAGCCGTTTATTGATGAATCATTTGCCATTGTAGTATTTTTTAGTTGACGAGTTGACAAGTTAACGAGTTGACAAGTTAACAAGTAGACGAGTTGATGCCGCTTACCATTTTATTTCCTCGATGCCGTGGTTTCTGAGATATTCGTTGCAGCGCGAGAAATGGTGGTTGCCGAACCATCCGCCACGGTTGGCAGACAGAGGCGAGGGGTGTACCGACTGCAATATCAGATGTCGCGACGTGTCGATGAGCGGAGCCTTGCTCCTGGCATATCCTCCCCAGAGGATGAACACCAGATTCTCTCGCTCTGAGCTGAGAGCCTTTATCGCCGCATCGGTGAACTGCTCCCATCCCTTGCGCTGATGGCTCGCCGCCTGGTGTGCCCTCACCGTCAGTGTGGCGTTGAGCAGCAGCACACCCTGTTCAGCCCAGCGGGTCAGATTTCCCGACGACGGTATCGGAGCCCCCGTGTCCATCTGTATCTCCTTGAATATGTTCTGCAGCGATGGCGGGAAAGCCACCCCGTCAGCCACCGAGAAGCTCAGTCCGTGTGCCTGTCCCGGTTCATGATACGGGTCCTGTCCGATGATTACCACCTTCACCTTGTCAAACGGACACAGGTTGAAGGCATTGAAGATGAGTTTACCGGGAGGATAACACGTGGTGCGCAGGTATTCAGAGCGCACGAACTCTGTGAGGTCGACGAAATACTGCTTTTCGAATTCCTCGCCGAGATGGTCCTTCCACGACTGTTCAATGTTTACGTTCATGATAATATGCAAATTTAGAACAAAAGTAATAAGAATAATCCTTATTCGCAATAACGTCACCCCTTTTTCTTGTGTCAGGAGCGTATCAACATACATGTGGGTATAGGTTTTTTGATAAAAAAATAGAAAATTAATACATTATATAATGTGTTGTGTGAAACTTTTTCTTACTTTTGCCGCCAAATTGTGAAACAGGGGCACGTGGGAGGAACGTGCCGGAATAAAAAACATATAAGAAATGCAAGAGAATTTAGTCATAGTGGAGAGCCCGGCAAAGGCGAAGACCATCGAAAAATTCCTGGGAAAGGACTACAAGGTGATGTCGAGCTACGGACATATCCGCGACCTAAAGAAAAAAGAAATAAGCATCGACCTGAAAACCCTTGAACCCGACTACGAGATACCCGACGAGAAGAAGAAACTCGTGTCAGAACTGAGGTCGAGCGCCAAGAAAGCCAGCAAGGTATGGCTGGCATCCGATGAGGACCGCGAGGGAGAGGCCATCTCATGGCATCTGTGCGAGGTGCTCGGACTCGACGAGAAGAACACCAACCGCATCGTGTTCCACGAGATTACCAAGCCCGCCATCCTCGACGCCATCCAGCATCCGCGATTCCTCAACATGAACCTCGTGAATGCCCAGCAGGCACGCCGGGTGCTCGACCGCATCGTGGGCTTCAAGCTCTCGCCCGTGTTGTGGCGCAAGGTGAAGCCGGCACTCTCTGCCGGACGAGTGCAGAGCGTGGCAGTGAGACTCATCGTGGAGCGAGAGCGAGAGATACAGGCATTCAAGTCGGAGCCATACTATCGAGTGAACGCCATATTCTTCGCCATCGGTCCCGACGGCAAGAAGACAGAGGTGAAGGCAGAGCTCGACACACGCTTCAAGACACACGACGAGGCGCTGGCATTCCTCAACAACTGCAAGGATGCCGCATTCAGCGTGAGCGACGTGACGAAGAAGCCCCTCAAACGTACACCGGCACCGCCATTCACCACCTCCACACTGCAGCAGGAGGCAGCACGCAAGCTGGGATTCACCGTGTCGCAGACCATGATGCTCGCACAGCATCTCTATGAGAACGGAAAGATAACATACATGCGTACCGACTCCGTGAACCTCTCATCCCTCTGCATCAATGCCTGCAAGGAAGAGATAGAGGCTACATGGGGAGAGAAATACCACAAGACACGCCAGTATCACACCCACTCGAAGGGAGCGCAGGAAGCCCACGAGGCAATACGCCCCACATATATGAACGCCAAGACAGTGGAGGGCACGGCACAGGAGCGCCGGCTCTACGAGCTGATATGGAAGCGCACGGCAGCCTGCCAGATGGAAGACGCACAGATAGAGAAGACCACCGTGGGCATCACGATACGCCATGCCGACGGCACCGTGGCACACGAGAAATTCACCGTGAACGGCGAAGTGGTGACCTTCGACGGATTCCTGAAGGTATACAGAGAGTCGTCTGACGATGATGAGAACTCAGGTGAGATGACCACAAACCAGCTGCCGCCAATGGCAGAGGGCGACACGCTGCAGCGAGGCGAGATGGTGTCGACAGAACGCTTCAGCCAGGGACCGCAGCGATATACCGAGGCAAGCCTCGTACACAAGATGGAGGAGCTGGGCATCGGACGCCCTTCAACCTACGCACCAACCATCAGCACCATACAGCAGCGAGGATACGTGCAGAAAGGCGACCGCAAGGGCGACGAACGCACATTCGCCATCGACACGCTGAAGGGAAACACCATCACAGCCACAGAGAAGGCAGAGACCGTGGGCAGCGAGAAGGGCAAACTGTTGCCTACAGACATCGGACTCGTGGTGAACGACTTCCTGCTCGAACACTTCCCCAATGTGCTCGACTACAATTTCACCGCCAAGGTGGAGCAGGAATTCGATACCATCGCCGAGGGCAAGGAGCAGTGGACCGACATGCTGCAGGATTTCTACAAAGACTTCGAGCCGCAGGTGGACAAGACGATGAACAGCCGACAGGAGCACAAAGCCGGAGAACGCGAGCTCGGCACCGACCCAAAGAGCGGCAAACCGGTGTTCGTGAAGATCGGACGCTTCGGTCCGGTGATACAGATAGGAACGGCAGAAGACAAGGAGAAGCCACGCTTCGCACAGTTGCCTAAAGACAAGAGCATGGAGGCAATAACCCTCGACGAGGCACTCGAACTCTTCAAACTGCCACGTACGCTCGGCGACTTCGAAGGTACACCGGTGGTGATAGGCGCCGGACGGTTCGGACCATACATCCTGCACAACAAGAAGTATGTGTCGCTGCCATCCACCGAAGATCCCCTCAGCATCAAGCTCTCAACGGCAGTGGCACTCATAGAGCGCCGCCGCATCGAAGACAGCATGCGCCATCTGAAGAAGTTTGAGGAAGATCCGCAGCTTGAGGTCATGAAGGGCAAATACGGACCATACCTCGTTTACGACGGCAAGAACTACCGTCTGCCCAAGGCAATGCATGAGCGTGCCGCCGAGCTGACCTATGTGGAGTGTATGGACATCATCAACAATGCAGTGAAGAAATAAGCATCCCAATACAGAGCCTATGCACAGAATAGTCCTTATCGGATATATGGGAGCCGGCAAGACCACCGTGGGACGTATGCTTGCCAAAGACATGGGACTGATGTTCTACGACCTCGACTGGTATATCACCAGCCGCATGCGCCGCACCGTGGCACAGATCTTCGAGGAGTCAGGCGAGGAAGGGTTCCGCCGGATAGAGCGCAACATGCTCCACGAGGTGGCAGAGTTTGAAAACGTGGTGATAAGCTGCGGCGGAGGTACCCCCTGCTTCTTCGACAACATGGACTATCTGAACCTCCAGAGCGAGACGGTGTATCTGAAGGCGACCCCCGAAGTGCTCTATGCCCATCTGAAGATGGGAAAGAGCGTGAGGCCGCTGCTGCTGAACAAGACTCCCGAAGAAGTGGAAGCCTTCGTCAAACAGCAGCTCCAGCAACGGGAACCATACTACAGCAAGGCGAAACACGTGCTCGACGTCAACGTGCTCGATTCCAGAGACAAGGTGAGAGTGTCGGTGAGGAAGATACGCCGGATGCTGAAATGCTGCCCCCCTGGAGACACGACAGAGGTAGGCGGCTTGCAGAAATCGTAATGCATAATCAAATAGAAACAGACAATAATCAGAGTTAATCCTTTCGTCCCCTGGCCATTCCCCCCTGTGATGCAGGAGGAAAATGGCAGGGACGAGTCATGAAAAATATATTTTTAATAATAGTAGAAAGCTAAGACAAATGAAGAAATGGACTGTTGACGACTCCAAGGAGTTGTACAATATGGTTGGGTGGGGCACATCCTACTTTGGCATCAACGACAAGGGAGACGTATATGTCACTCCGTGTAAGGACAATACACAGATAGACATTCGTGATGTGATGGACGAACTTGCCCTGAGAGACATCACACCGCCAGTGCTGCTCCGCTTCCCCGATATCCTCGACAACCGTATCGAGAAGACCTCAAGCTGCTTTGAGAAGGCAGCCAAGGCCTACGACTACCAGGGAGAGAGCTTCGTGATATATCCTATCAAGGTGAACCAGATGCAGCCCGTGGTGGAAGAGATCATCAGCCATGGCCGCAAGTTCAACCTCGGTCTTGAGGCCGGTTCCAAGCCGGAGCTCCATGCCGTCATCGCCGTGCAGTGTCAGAGCGACTCGCTCATAATCTGCAACGGATACAAAGACCAGAGCTACATCGAGCTCGCCCTCCTCGCACAGAAGATGGGCAAGCGCATCTTCATCGTGGTGGAGAAGCTCAACGAGATAGACATCATCTCGAAGGCAGCCAAGAAACTCGGTGTGCGTCCTAACCTCGGCGTGCGCATCAAGCTCGCCTCGTCGGGAAGCGGAAAATGGGAGGAGAGCGGCGGCGACGCCAGCAAGTTCGGACTCACCAGTTCGGAGCTCCTCGCCGCACTGGAGAAGCTGGAGAAGCTGAACATGAAAGACTGTCTCAAGCTCATCCATTTCCATATCGGTAGCCAGATAACCAAGATACGCCGCATTCAGACAGCCCTCAGAGAGGCATCGCAGTTCTATATTCAGCTCCACAAGATGGGATACGACGTGGAATTCGTTGACTGCGGTGGCGGACTGGGAGTAGACTACGACGGCACACGCTCTTCAAACAGCGAGAGCAGCGTGAACTACTCCATACAGGAGTATGTGAACGACTGTCTCTATACCTTCGTTGAGGCAGCCAACGCCAACGGCATACATCACCCCAACCTCATCACCGAGAGCGGACGGTCGCTCTCTGCCCATCACTCGGTGCTCGTCATCGACGTGCTCGAAACGGCATCACTGCCGGAGATGAACGAGGAGTTCGAGCCGGAGAATGGTGCCCACAAGCTCGTGAAAGACCTCTACGAAATCTGGGACAACCTCAACCCACGCTCCATGATGGAAGACTGGCACGACGCCGAGCAGATACGCGAGGAGGCACTCGACCTCTTCAGCCATGGCATGGTAGACCTTCAGACACGTGCCGAGATAGAGAGGATGTACTGGAGCGTATGCCGCGAGATAAACAGTATGGCAAAGACCCTCAAGCATCAGCCAGAGGAACTGAAGAAACTCGACAAACTGCTTGCCGACAAGTATTTCTGCAACTTCTCCCTCTTCCAGTCGCTGCCCGACAGCTGGGCCATAGACCAGCTCTTCCCGATCGTTCCGCTGCAGAGACTCAACGAGAGACCTACGCGCAGCGCCACGATACAGGACATCACCTGCGACAGCGACGGCAAGATAGCCAACTTCGTGACAAACCGCAACATATCGCATATCCTGCCCGTACACACCGTGCGCAAGAACGAGCCATACTATCTCGGAGTGTTCCTTGTGGGAGCATACCAGGAAATCCTCGGTGATATGCACAACCTCTTCGGCGATACCAATGCCGTACATATCTCAGTGAAAGACGGCAAATACAGCATCGACCAGATTTTCGACGGCGAGACCGTAGAAGAGGTGCTCAGCTATGTGCAGTACAAGCCGAAAGAGCTCGTCAGACAGCTTGAGCGCTGGGTGACAAAGAGCGTGAAGCAAGGCAAGATCTCATTGGAAGAGGGCAAGGAATTCCTCTCCAACTACAGGTCAGGACTCTACGGATACACCTATCTGGAATAATCCCAAATCAGTCATTAGGGCGTTTTGGGATAATACACCAAGCATACCATGATTATCCCATCCATACCTTTACGCAAAAGAGGGTAGGGTGGGATAGTTTGGCTAAGGAAAACCGGGATATAGATGATATCCGGAAAAGGACGCCAAACGACCCGTAGAATCTGAATAAAAGTTAAAAGCATAGAAAAGTCGCCCATTTCTGTAACTTCTTCAAAACCTAATCGTCTTAACAATAGAGGCAAATGAAAATAGTCAGTTTCCGAAACGATGTGCTGCCGTTGAAAAACGTGCTCTTCCGCCTTGCCCTCCGCATCACGATGAACAAGGAGGAAGCAGAAGACGTCGTACAGGATACGCTGATGAAAGTCTGGGACCGGCGGGACACCCTGCAAGACATCGACTCGATAGAGGCGTTCAGCCTAACGATATGCAGGAACATAGCTCTCGACAAGACCAAGCGCTCGTCGTGGCGCGAAGAGTCGCTCGACCAAGACACATTGGAGCCTCGTGCCACAAGCATGGCTACTCCCTACCAGCGCACCGAACAGCGCGACATGCTGGAGATGGTGAAGCGGATCGTGGATGGGCTGCCGGAGAAGCAGAAAACCTGCATTCAGCTGCGCGATTTCGAAGGCAAGAGCTACAAAGACATCGCCGAAGTGCTTTCCATCAGCGAAGAACAGGTAAAGGTGAATATCTACCGTGCGAGACAGGCAGTAAAACAAAAGTTCAACGAAAATGCAGAATATGGATTATAAATACATCGAACAGCTATTGGAGCGCTACTGGAACAGCCAGACCACCCTTGAGGAGGAGGCTATCCTGAAAGCATTCTTCTGTCAGGACGACATCCCTGCAAGCCTTCTCCCATACAAGCCGTTGTTTGCTTATGCAAAGGCTGAGGAGGAGAACGTGCTCGGTGATGACTTCGACGCAAGGATGGAGGCTCTCGTTGGCGAGCCTGTGACGGTGAAGGCAAAGGTGGTGACATTGCGTCAGCGCATGATGCCGCTATTCAAGGCCGCCGCCGTGGTGGCTATAATCCTGACCCTCGGAAATGCCTCGCAGATGGCATTCAACGAAGAGGGCGACGAGATGCCAGCTGCCGTTGCCGTGACACCGAAGGTGCACAACGGTCCGTCGGTGGCGATGGGCGACTCCGTGAAGATGGACACGCTGAAGAAAACCGTGGCTGTCTCCGCAATACTGAAATAAGAAATTTTTTCTATGCTTTCTCAAAACAATATTATTAAAACAACTCCGAAGCTGTGAAGCTTCATTCTCTCAAATTTTTCATAACATACTGATGTAAAAGGTCGCTGGACAATAGTCGCAGCGGCCTTTTTTGCGCTATGCCGCCGGAATGCTTATCTTCCAAGCCCCCAACAGCCTGATGCCCCCTCCAAAAGAAAACAGCCTAAAGTCTCCCGGTTTGGGATAAAAGACAAAATCCACTCTTCTAAAAACACCAAAATCCAGACAAGCCCTAGTGGCCTATTTTGGATAAAATCCCGTTTCTTTCATTTTAGTCGCTTTTTTGCATTACCTTTGCACGACTAAAAGATGGAGACAGACAACATGAAATATAATACGGCGACTCTCGACAACGGACTGCGTGCTATCCACTGTCCGTCAGCATCCCCCGTGGTGTATTGTGGATATGAAGTGTGTGCCGGCACACGCGATGAGAAGGAAGGCGAGGAAGGCATGGCACATTTCTGCGAGCATACCACCTTCAAGGGCACCCGCCACCGTTCGGCAATGCAGATACTCAACAGGCTGGAGAGCGTGGGAGGCGACCTCAACGCCTTTACCAACAAGGAAGACACGGTGTACTATTCCGCCATTCTGAAAAACCATTTCCCGCGTGCCGTAGACCTCCTCACCGACATCGTGTTCGGCAGCACCTATCCGCAGGCGGAGATAGACAAGGAGGTGGAAGTGATATGCGACGAGATAGAGAGCTACAACGACTCGCCGGCAGAGCTCATCTTCGACGATTTCGAGAATGCCATCTTCGCCGGACATCCCCTGGGGCACAATATCCTCGGTTCTGCCGACACCCTCCGTACATACACCACTGCCGACGCCCTGCGCTTCACGCAGCGCTACTACAGGCCGGAGAACACCGTGTTCTTCGTATATGGTGACGTAGACTTCAAGAGCGTGGTGCGACAGCTCAAGAGAGCCACATCGGCATTTCCTGCCGCCCAGCCGCTCATCGACGTGACACCCTCCATAACGCTGCCCCCATACCAGCCCCAGCATATCGTACACGACAAGGGAACCCATCAGGCACATGTCATGGTGGGCAACAGGGCATACAGCGCACACGACAACCACCGTCTGCCCCTCTATCTGCTCAACAACATCCTTGGCGGACCAGGCATGAACGCACGCCTCAATATCTCGCTGCGAGAGCGCAACGCCCTTGTCTACACAGTGGAAAGTTCCATGGTGAGCTATTCCGACACCGGACTCTGGTGCACCTATTTTGGCTGCGACCCGAAGGACGTAAAAAAATGCCTTCGCCTCGTGCGCCGCGAGCTCGACCGCGTTATGGACCGTCCCCTCTCAGAAAGTCAGCTCAAGTCAGCCAAACGCCAGATAAAGGGACAGATAGGCGTGGCATGTGACAACAGGGAGAGCTTCGCCCTCGATTTCGGCAAGGCATTCCTTCATTACGGTTGGCTGAAAGACGTGGAGAAGCTGATGGCAGACATCGACAACGTAACGGCGCGGGAAATACAGCAGGCGGCACTCGACATCTTCGACCCCGACAGGATGACCACGCTGATATATGAATGAGATGCGCTTTTGTCGCATTCTGCACGTTGCAGGGATGAAAATAAACTCCCGAGTGTTACTATATCGTAATAAATATATGACTTGGGCAACTTTTTAGTTAAAAAAGTAACATATTTGAAAAAGATAGCTTATTTTTGCATAAGCATAAAAGATAGGCCACTTCTCGACCTCGTTTTTTTTATGAAAAGAGAAAAGAATCCGGATTAGATGGAAGTAACAGAGAATACGATTGACATAGACAAAATACTTAAGGACAAGATGGGCGACAAGGCACGCTACGTGCCGGGAGTGCTCACCAGATGGCTTAGGCATATAATCCACCAGAAAGAGGTGAACGCGTTCTTGTGGGAGCACAAGGACCACATCGGTGTGGAGTGGCTCGAAGACTGTGTGAAGTATCTCGACATGACGCTCAAGATTGAAGGCGCCGAGAACCTGCCCGACAAGAACGACGGCAAGCTCTACACCTTCGTCAGCAACCATCCCCTCGGAGGCATCGACGGAGTGGCGCTCGGAGCCGTGATAGGAAAACACTACGACGGCAACTTCAGATATCTCGTGAACGACCTGCTCATGAACCTGCCGGGACTCGCCCCGCTCTGTATCCCGATAAACAAGACCGGACATCAGAGCCGCAATTTCCCCGCCATGGTGGAGGCTGGATTCAACAGCGACAACCACATGCTGATGTTTCCCGCCGGACTCTGTTCAAGGCGTATAAAAGGCAGGATCCACGACATTCCCTGGACGAAGACCTTCGTGACGAAGAGCGTGGAATACCACCGCGACATAGTGCCGATACACTTCGGAGGGCAGAACTCCAACTTCTTCTATAATCTTGCCAACATCAGCAAGCGGCTCGGCATAAAGTTCAATATCGCCATGCTGTTCCTCGTCGACGAGATGTACAAGAACGTCCACAAGGAATTCACCATCAAGATAGGCAAGCCGATACCGTGGCAGACCTTCGACAAGAGCAAGACACCGAAGCAATGGGCACTCTACGTAGAGGACAAGGTGTATGAGCTGTAATGGAAGAGAGGGGAGAGAAAACAAAGACAAGTCAGTAACAAGAAAGAACAGATATTCTTACAACAATATCATCAGAAAATGGAACAAGAGATTATCCAGCCAATAGATAAGGAATTGCTCAAGCAGGAGCTCACTCCAGAGCGCCAGCTGCGAATGACAAACAAGAGCAACAACGAAATATATATCGTAACGGCTCATGAAGCGCCCAACGTGATGAAGGAAATCGGCCGTCTTCGTGAGATAGCCTTCAGAGAGGCTGGCGGCGGCACCGGCAAGAGTATGGATATCGATGAGTTCGACACCATGCCAAACAGCTACAAGCAGCTCATCGTGTGGAATCCGGAGGCTGAAGAGATCATCGGCGGCTATCGCTATATCCTTGGCACCGACGTTGATGTTGACGCCAACGGACAGCCCGTGCTCGCCACGAGCCACATGTTCCATTTTTCCGACAAGTTCATGAAGGAATACATGCCGCAGACCATTGAGCTGGGCCGCTCCTTCGTGGCGCTTCCTTATCAGAGCTCCAGAATGGGAGCCAAGAGCCTATTTGCCCTCGACAACCTGTGGGACGGACTGGGAGCGCTTACCGTGATAATGCCAAACGTGAAGTATTTCTTCGGCAAGATGACCATGTATCCCTCGTATATCCGCAAGGGCAGGGACATGATACTGTATTTCCTGAAGAAGCATTTCGACGACAAGGAGAACCTCGTGATACCGATGGAGCCGCTCAAGATAGAGACAGACCCGAAGGAACTCGAAGAGATATTCTGCGAGGATGATTTCAAGGCAGACTACAGGATTCTCAACCGTGAGATACGAAAGATGGGCTACAATATCCCGCCGCTCGTAAACGCATACATGAACCTCAGTCCTACGATGAAACTCTTCGGCACCGCCATCAATGATGGCTTCGGCGACGTGGAGGAGACGGGAATCCTCATTGCCGTTGACGAGATTCTGGAGGAGAAGCGCATGCGCCACATCGACTCCTATATCAAGGACCATCCTGAGGCCCTCGCCCTTACCAGCGGTGCAAATCCTATCATATATAAGGAAACGGAGAAAGAGTGATGATGGCAGGGCAACCCACACAACCCACACAACCCACCCTGGCCCTCCCAAAGGGAGGGGACATAGTTACTCTGCAACTGAACATCAGCCCCCTCTCGTTCTCCCCCGTAGGATAACCCACCCTGGCCCTCCCAAAGGGAGGGAACAGGTTACTCCAACTATTGACATCAGCCCCCTCTCGTTCTCCCCCGTAGGGGAGATGCAGGTTACTCCGGTTTGTGGGTAAGTTATTGAAATTCAGATACTCCAGAGCAATTGATATTTCAGAATAATCGATACTCCAGTGTAATCAGTCCCTCCCCTACGGGGGAGGATAGGTGGGGGCTGATGTCTGCGGAATCATTTGTACTGGTAGGTGGTTGATGACAGTAGAATCATTTGCACAGGTAGAGGGCTGATGTCAGCGGAATCATCTGCACAGTAGGAAGCTATGGGGGATAAAATAAAAAAATGGGGTGTCATTTTATAGTTATCCTTTAATAGTTTTAACCTTATGACACCCCGATGCGGCAACGACTTGCCGTCGTCAGTAACTACAAACAATCTATTACCACTTTTTTTGCTAAAAAATGATACACATAGGTCAATGCCTCCCGGCATGGTAACCTATTAACAATAGATTGAGAATGTGTATCTCTATGTATTTTGCGAATATAGCAATAAAGTCAATCCCTTGTCTTTTTCAAACCGTTTTTTTTTGTTCGCTTTTGTTATCTTTAACTCAAGATAGAAAAAACCTTTAGAAGTGGGATGCATACAACAAACGCTTATTTCCGCTCCCTTTTCCTTCGTTTGTAACACTTGGCATAGTTGCACAATCCGCATGTATATTCCAGCTTTTTCACTTCCCTGCCGAGTCCTGTCACACCGCTCACGCTCTTTATCGGAATCATCAGCGACGAGTCGGTGAGCCTCACTCCGCAAGGGCCTTTCTCCGGCAGCATACTGAAGAGCATCTGCTGTTCGCTCACGTGCCATCCGCAGTAGCCCGGACTGAACCGGTTGGTGTGTTTCCATCCTCTGCCGTTTATGAACACCTGCAGCCAGCGCTCCATGATGTCGGCGGTCTTCTCTGCTATCACGCTTCCCATGGCATCGGCGATGAACATCCTCACCATATCGCCCTCCTCTTCCAGTTGGCGTTGCAGCCTTTCAAACTCCATGCCGCTCGTAGCCACGAAAAATGCGTAAGCCTCCGATCCGCGCAGCTGTGAGGTGATAATCGGTCCGATGCCGAACGTGTGTCCGCCGGTGGTGAGCGTCTTCGAGTGGCAGTCCAGTTCTCCCTCCTCTTCGATGTGAAAGCAGAATCGTGGCTTCAGTATACCCCTCACCCTCTCTCTCATCCTCTCAATCTCCAGTCTGGTGTCGTCGTCAGCCTCCGCCTCCCCGTAGCCCATCTGTATGAGCAGTTCGCGGTCGGTGATGTCGAGGTCGTCGTAAGTCAGATGTTTCTCAAACATGATGTTGTAGTTTTTTATCGTGCCACACAGACTGTCTGTGCTGTGTCTATAGATGCAAAAGTATGAAAAAAAGGTAATATGAGAGCACGAGGGTGGCTTTTTTTATTGGCAGTCATTTTGGTTGCAAAAATAAACGGTGTTTTTGCTGATGTCAGGAATTTGCTTGTATTGGCAGAACTCTGTAAACACGACCATGGAAATATATGCCTGTATTGGGCAACCTTTGGAAAGCAATTCTGCCCATCCGGGGCAAGCACCTTGCCCCACATGGGCAAGCGTCGTGCCCCACTTGGGCAAGCATCGTGCCCATTTTAAACCCGAATCGGTCGTTAGGGCTTGCTTGTATTTTGTATTTTTAGAAGAGTGTATTTTGTTTGGCTTTTAATGAGTAATAGCGAGCGGCCAGATATACTGTTCCTAATTTCCAAGTTGTGGATATTTTGAACACTTTTCTTTGGAAAAAAGAATGTTTTAAGAAAATATGACTATATTTGCGGTCTGAACATTTTTAGAGACGGTGAAAAAATAAATTGGTATGCTTTTACCTTCACTTAGGAAAGAATTATTTATCTAACGACAGATATATTTATGGAAGAGAAAGAGCTGAACGTGAATATCGACTATCTCGTGGAGAAAGGTCTGGTGAACTATACCGATGGCGACATCGTGTTGCTCAACAGCAATGACCGTGCCCATGTGGAACGCACGGTGAGACTCGAGATGGTGACGATTGGCTTTGTGGAGAAGGGAGAGATGCAGTGCGACATCAACGGTGTCAGCGTGAAGGCTGTGGCAGGCGACTTGGTGATATGTCCGCCAAACTCGTTTATAAACAAGAGCAAGTGTTCTCCCGACTATGAGGTGAAACTCATGGCCCTGTCATACAAGGCGATGCGCAAGAGTCTCATTATCAACCGCGATGTGTGGAACATCATGGCATACGTGGCGAGAAACCCCGTCATCCGTCTCTCCGGTGAGTCACGCTTCCTCATCGACAAATACTATTCGCTCATACGCTACAAGATAGACAATCCCCACGGCTATTACCACAAGGAGATAATGCAGTCGTTGTTCCACTGTATGTTTTATGAGCTTGCCGCCATCATCGCCCCCAATCTGGATGTCAAGAGGATGGATGCCGGTTTCAGACAGGGCGAACTCCTGTTCCATCGCTTTATAGAGATGCTTGCCAATGTCAACGGTAGCGACCGCTCCGTGAAGTCATACGCCGAGCGGCTCTGTGTCACTCCGAAATATCTCTCAACGGTGTGCAAGTCGGTGAGCGGCAAGACAGCCTTGGAGTGGATACACGAGTATATAGCCGAGCAGGTGACCCAGAAACTCAAATATAGCGACATGTCGGTGAAGGAAATCGCCGACAGCCTGGGATTCCCCAATATCTCGTTCTTCGGAAAGTTCGTGAAGAGCCGTTTCGGAGCATCGCCAAAGGAGTACAGATACATACTGCAGAATTCCGTTCCTAAAGACGATGCAAAGTGAGGAGTGCGGCGGCATTAACCACAAACGTTCTGATTACCGTTTGGGGATTAGTCTGCCGCTTTCTTCATATATTCCAGTTCCGGCTTGCAGCGAAAACCTGTCTGTCGGATTTTTTCATGATAAAGAGCATTACAAAGAGGCGTGTGCCAACGTCTTGATATATAGGGTGAGGATTATTATACTGTGTCCCTTCCCTTCGTAAAAAACTACCTACAAGACAATGATAAAGACAATATTCTCATCACTCCTGCTGTTCCTTATGGGAACACCCGCCATGGCAGGCGACATATATGTGGCTCCTACAGGCAGCGACACCGCTCCTGGCACAGTCAGCGCCCCTCTGCTCACTCCTGCCGCCGCCATCAGGATGGCGAGGGAGTGGCGCCGGCTCAACAGACAGGAAACGGCTGGAGGCATCCGCATCCACCTCAGTGGCGGCGACTACCGTCTGCAGAGACCGCTGTTCCTGCGCCCCGAAGACTCCGGCACACCGGATTCACCCACTGTGATATGCGGTGATGACGGCGGAAAACCGACGGTGATAAGCGGAGGAATGCCTCTCGACGGCTGGCATAAGGGATGTTCAGACACGAGGATTCCTGAGAATGTCCGTAGCCGCGTGTGGGTGGCAGACGCTCCAAGAAGCGGAAACAGGATAGTATACTGCCGCCAGCTGTGGGTAAACGGCAACAAGGCGGTCAGGGCACAGCAGGGCCGTTATGGCGAGATGATTCGCATGAAAGACTTCGATGTGGCATCACGCACCATCACTATACCCACGCCAAAAGAAGACCTCTCCGGCGCAGGAGAACTCGAAATGCTCGTTCATCAGCGGTGGGCGATAGCAATATTGAGAGTAAAGGAAATGCGGCCCCTCGGCAATGGCTACACTCAGGTGTCATTCCATGAACCTGAAAGTCAGCTTGAATTCGAACACCCATGGCCACAGCCCGTGATAGACGGTGAGAAAGGCTGTTCGTCGTTCTGCCTCGTCAACGCCCCACAGCTGCTCGATGCTCCGGGAGAGTGGTATCAGGACTATCCCTCCGGCAGGATATACTATCTGCCACGAGAGGGAGAAGACATGACTACAGTCGAGGCCATAGTGCCGGTGATGGAAACGTTGGCTTCCGTTGACGGCACGAGGGAGCGCACGGTACACGACATACAGTTCCAGAATATCACTTTCGCCCACTCCGCATGGACACGTCCGCTATACGAAGGACTGGTGACGCTGCAGGGCGGTTTCCGCATGACAGACGCCTACAAGCTGCAGAAGCCGGGACTGCCGGAGAAGGCATCGCTTGAGAACCAGGCTTGGATAGCCCGTCCTGAAGCTGCCGTCAGCATCCGTCATGCCAGCGGCATAGACTTCAAGGACTGCCGCTTCGTCCATCTCGGAGCGACAGCACTCGACTATCAGTTGGCAGCATCCCGTTCCACGGTCAGCGGATGCACCTTCTCAGACATCGGCGGCACTGGAATCCTTGTGGGACATTTCCCCGACGGAGGCTTCGAGACCCATGTGCCCTTCAAACCGCTCGTGGCATCCGATCTCTGCGATGCCATAACGATTACCGACAATGAGGTGTGCGACGCCGCCAACGAGGACTGGAGCTGTGTGGGAATAGCAGCCGGCTACGTCAGCAATATCGAGATAAGCCATAACGAGGTGCACCATCTCAACTACTCCGGCATCTGCGTGGGGTGGGGATGGACCCCACGGGAGAGTGGGATGCGCAACAACAGGATAGTTGCCAACTACGTGCACGACTTCGCCCGCCAGCTCTATGATGTGGGAGGGATATACACCCTGTCGTCGCAGCCGGGATCAGAAATAAAGAACAACAGGATAGAAGACCTTCATAAGGCTCCATACGCCACCAACGACCGCGCCTTCTACATCTATTTCGATGAGGCCACCGACGGATATACCGTTACCGGCAACTGGTGTCCGAAGGAACTCTTCGGCTACAACCAGCCGGGAAAGAACATGCTGATAAAAGGCAACGGACCGAAGGTGGACAAGGCTACGAAGGAAGCCGCCGGCAGACTGAGGCGATAATCCACTACTAAAACAATAGAATACAACAATACACAATGAGACCAACAAACTACCATCTGTTCGATTTCATGGATTTCGATACAGACCTCAAAAGAGATGAGTCGCTGTGGAAGGCATACAAGCCGACATCCGTCAGAGAGAAGGATGGAGACATCCTCGTGGAGGTGCCTTTCCAGAAACAGCAGCTTGCCAACGATATGGCTCCCGACACCGATGTGCCGCAGGAGACACAGACTCTCGTGATACGACAATATGACCCCGGAATCCTCCGCCTCTTCATGGGATGCGGGGGAGAGCAACCCTCAGACACCTCGGAGATGCTGCAGATGAGCGCTCGTGTGAAACGGTTGCCGCTGAAAGCGGAGTTCGTGGATGACCAATGGATCATTACCGACGGCGCTGGTGTGAGAAGGGCGGTGATAAACATGCAGCAGCCGGTGCTCGACAGATGGAGCGAGCTGCTGCCCGACCCACAGGAGACACTCGACATGCGACTGTATCCCGATGGGAAACATGAGGTGAGACTCGCCGCCTACGACCACTTCTCGCCGCCACGCTACGATGCCCTGCCTTTGGCTTACTGCAAGCTGAACGGCAGGAGAGAGCGTGCCACGTTGTCGTTCGAATGCAAGCTGAACGAGTGCTTTGCCGGAACAGGAGAGCGCTTCGGAAAGATGGATCTCAGCGGCCAGACTTTCTTCCTGAAGAACCAGGACGGACAGGGTGTGAACAACCGCCGCACATACAAGAACATACCGTTCTATATCTCCAGCCGCATGTATGGCGTGTTCTATCACACCACGGCATATAGTAAGCTGTCGCTCGCCGGAGTGTCAACGCGGTCGGTGGAATTTCTCAGCGACCAGGCTCTCATCGACGCCTTTATCATCGGCGGCGACACCGTGGAGCAGATTACAAGAGGCTATCGCGACCTCACCGGCTATCCCTCCATGCCGCCGCTATGGAGCTACGGAGTGTGGATGAGCCGTATGACATATTTCAGTGCCGACGAGGTGAACGGCATCTGCGACCGTCTGCGCAAGGAGCATTATCCATGCGACGTGATACATCTCGACACGGGATGGTTCAAGACCGACTGGCTCTGCGAATGGAAGTTCAACGAGGAACGCTTCCCCGACCCCAAAGCCTTTGTGCAGGGACTGCTCAAGAAAGGGTTCAAGGTGTCGTTGTGGCAGTTGCCGTATGTGGCGGAAGACGCTGAGCAGATTGACGAGGCACGCAAGAACAACTATATCTGCAAGCTCACAAAGCAGCAGGATTCAGAAGGCTCCAACTTCTCAGCCCTCGACTATGCCGGCACCATTGATTTCACCAGCGAGAAGGCGACAAACTGGTATAAAGGTCTGCTGAAGAATCTTCTCGATATGGGAGTGAAATGTATAAAGACCGACTTCGGAGAGAATATCCACATGGATGCCGAATACGAGAACATGTCGCCGGAACTCCTCAACAACCTCTACTCGCTGCTATATCAGAAGGCGGCATACGAGATAACGAAGGAGGTGACAGGCGACGGCATCGTGTGGGCACGTTCCGCATGGGCAGGATGCCAGAGATATCCGCTGCATTGGGGCGGAGACTCCTGCAGTTCGTGGGAGGGACTCGCCGGTTCGCTGCGTGGCGGACTCCATTTCGGACTCTCCGGCTTTGCCTTCTGGAGCCACGACGTGCCGGGATTCCATACGTTGCCAAACTTCATGAACTCCGTTGTCCGCGATGATGTGTATATGCGCTGGACACAGTTCGGCGTGTTCTCCTCGCATATCCGCTATCATGGCACCAACAAACGTGAGCCATGGCATTATCCCAACATCGCACCGATGGTGAAGCGCTGGTGGAAGCTGCGCTACAAACTCATTCCATATATCCTCCGCGAGAGCGAGAAGGCAACACACAGCGGATCAACCATCGTGCAGGCACTTATCTTCCACCATCCCGAAGACAACAACTGCTGGCATATCGATGATGAATACTATTTCGGCGATGACTTCCTTGTGGCTCCCGTAATGAGCAGCGACAACTGTCGCGACATATATCTGCCGGAAGGAGAATGGGTAGAGTTCTTCACCGGCGACCGCTTCTCGGTAAGCGACGGCGGCAGATGGCTGAAGGACATAGAGACACCGCTCGACCGTATGCCGGTGTTTGTGCGCAAGGGTGCCGTAATCCCCGTTTATCCGGAGGATGTAGACAGCACCGACGACATGGACATGAGCAAGGTGAAGAATCTCATCATCAACGAGGAGTTTAAGGGATTTGAGATTTGAGTGAGGAGAGAGGAATGAGGAGAGAGGAATGAGGAGAGAGGAGTCTGGATTGAGTAGTTTGGAGTGGTATTTCTCCTATTTGTCCTATTTGTCCTATTTGTCCTATTTGTCCCATTCTTCCCATTCTTCCCATCCCCTTTCCCAAGAAAATTATAAATCATAACAATTATGTGGAAACTCAATTTAGAAGAAACCAAGAAACACTATATAGACTGGTGGAACCATAAGGGCATCGTGCTCAATATGTGGGAACACTTCCAGGAAGGCGTCAAGCCCCATGCCGACGTGCCCATGCCGCCGGCACCGAAGTCGCTCGACCAGAAATGGTTCGACCCGGAATGGCGTGCCGAATATCTCGACTGGTATGTGGCACACAGTTCGATGAAAGCCGACATGCTGCCTGTTGCCAACACGCAGCTCGGTCCCGGTTCGCTTGCAGCCATCCTCGGCGGCGTGTTTGAGGGCGGAGAGGATACCATCTGGATACATCCGGACCCCAACTACACCGACGACATCAAGTTCGACATCAACGACCCTGCCAACAAGAACTGGCAGCTTCACAAAGACCTGCTGCGTGCCTGCAAGAAGAAAGCCAAAGGCAACTACTATGTGGGCATGCCCGACCTGATGGAAGGCATGGATGTGCTCGCCGCCATGAAGGGCACTGACAAGGTGCTTCTCGACACCGTGATGCAACCTGAAGTGCTGGAGCGGCAGATGCAGCAGATAAACGACATATACTTCCAGGTCTTCGACGAACTGTACGACATTATCCGCGAGGGCGACGAGATGGCATTCTGCTATTTCTCATCGTGGGCACCTGGAAAGATGACAAAGCTGCAGAGCGACATCTCCACGATGATCAGCGTGGAGGATTACCGACGCTTTGTGCAGCCCTTTATCCGTCAGCAGTGTCAGAAGATAGACTACACGCTGTATCATCTCGACGGTGTGGGGGCAATGCACCATCTGCCAGCCCTGCTTGAGATAGAAGAGCTCAACGCCATACAGTGGACGCCGGGAGTGGGAGAGCCACAGGGCGGATCGCCCAAGTGGTATGACCTCTACAAGAAGATTCTTGCAGGAGGAAAAAGCATCATGGCATGCTGGGTGACCCTCGACGAACTGCGTCCGCTGCTCGACAATATCGGTGGCGACGGAGTGCATATCGAGATGGATTTCCACAACGAGGACGAGGTGGAGAAGGCATTGCGCATAGTAGAGGAATACCAGGAGAGCGCCGACGAGCCGGAAGCCGCCGACAACACTATCCGTATCAACAAGACCATGACTCCCGACGAGGAGGTGATGGCTATCATCGACAAGATAGAAAGTGGGGATGCCAATGCCGCTTCTGCCGCTGACGACAAGATGAAAGCCCTGCCTCTCAAGGCTGCTACTCTCGGCAGACCGTCGATGGATGTCGTGGCAAAGGAAAGGATATTCGTTCTCGACGGTGCTACAGGAACCACCATCCAGCAGTATAAGCTCACAGAAGAGGAGTTCCGTGGGGAGAGATTCAAAGACTTCGACGGGGAGATCCGTGGAACAAACGACCTGCTTGCTCTTACTTATCCGGAGATTGTGACAAGTATGCACCGCCGTTTCCTTGAAGCAGGTTCAGACCTCATCACCACGAATACGTTCAATTCACAGCGCGTCTCGCTTGCCGACAAGCATCTGCAGGACTATGCAAGGGAGATAAACCTTGAAGCTGCCCGACTGGCAAGGAAAGAGGCTGATGCCTATACATTGATGAATCCGCGTAAGCCCCGTTATGTGCTTGGTAGTGTCGGTCCTACAAGCAAGACCCTGTCTATCGGAGAAAGTGCGGAGTTCAACGAGGATATCCTTCATGATGCCTACTATGAGCAGATAGAGGCTTTGATAGACGGCGGCGTGGATGCCGTGCTTATAGAGACAATATTCGACATAGAGAATGCCAAGGTGGCCTTGCGGTGCTGCAAGGAAGTGATGCTGAAGAAAGGCTTCCGTCTGCCTATAATGATGAGCTTCACTGTGGCAAGCGAGGATGGACACAACATGCTCGGACAGTCGGTAGTGGACTTTGTCAAGAGTCTTAATGACGACAGCGTGTTCAGCGTAGGACTTAACTGTTCGCTCAATGCCGCCAAGATGGCACCTATCATCCAGCGTATGGCTGCCGAGACCGGCTATTATATAAGTATGTTTCCAAATGCGGGATTGCCGGACGAACACGGTCACTACCTCGACACTCCAAAGATGATGCAGGTCGAGATATGGCCAATCGTTGAGGCTCATCTGCTGAACGTGGTTGGTGGATGCTGCGGTACTGACGATTTGCATATCCGTGAGATAGCAAAGCTCGTGCAGCCGATAGAAGGATTGTTCATCACTCCTCACTATCCTGGAGGGGCTGGAAATTCTGGGGTTTCTGGCGTTTCTAGTCTTTCTAGCGTTTCTAGTGATTCTAGTCTTTCTAGAATTTCTAGTTTTTCTAGCATTTCTAGAGATTCTAGCGCTCCTGTGAAAGAGAAGAAATGCTCCTGCGGCATCGACCACGATGCCGCCCCTGTAGCCACATCCAAGCCAGAGAGCAATGCTGCAGAGGAAGTCTTTGAGGCAATCCTCGCCGGCAAAGGCGACAAGGCTGCCGATGCCACCAAACGTGCTCTTGATGAAGGCGTGGCTCCGCAGGACATCATAAACGGTCAGATGATACGCGCCATGAGTGAGGTGGGACAACGCTTCCAGGACGGTAAAGCCTTCGTGCCACAGCTGCTGATGGCAGGACGTGCCATGAAGGCGGCTCTTGAGATTCTGAAGCCGCTGCTCGCCGGACAGGCATCCACTACGCTGGGCAGGATAGTGATAGGAACCGTGAAGGGCGATCTCCACGACATAGGCAAGAATCTCGTTGCCTCTATGCTCGAGGGTTGCGGCTTCGAGGTTAAGAACATCGGCATCGATGTGCCGAGCGAGAAGTTCGTTGAGGCTGTAAAAGACTATAATGCCGACATTCTCTGCATGAGTGCGCTGCTTACAACCACCATGACATATATGAAGGATGTTATCCAGGCTCTTGAAGATGCCGGAATACGCCAGAACGTGAAAGTGATGGTTGGTGGTGCTCCCGTAACACAAAACTTCGCTGACGAAATCGGTGCCGACGGCTATAGCGACAACGCAAACTCTGCCGTTGCCGTAGCCAAGGAGCTGATGGGAAAATAAGACGAATACAGATAGGAAATAAAACGAATAAAACAATAAGACCCACCCTTGCCATCCCCGATGGGAGCCGGATGGGTTTAAAACTACAAAACCTATGAATACTCAAAATCTTGATGCACTTGATTGGATAATCCTTGTCGCTTACTTTGTGGTGCTCATTGCCAT
>ERZ791617.111-NODE-111-length-64451-cov-62.0274_pt1 | contig 64451 bp, 71 predicted proteins | sample MGYA00510272_ERZ791617 | MGnify/ENA primary metagenome ERZ791617 (study PRJEB30046, sample SAMN00715200) | human gut metagenome | study: EMG produced TPA metagenomics assembly of the A metagenome-wide association study of gut microbiota in type 2...
AATTTGAAGAAATATTTGGGTATAAAACGATAAAACTCAATTTGGGTTGTTTTATCGTCAGGGATAACTATGCCCTTTTGTGAACTTCTGGGCTATTTACATTGGAGAAAGTCGAAAAAGTAAAGTTTATAGACGACAATGATAGGACCTTCTTTTGGAGATAGATTGTGAATCTATCGATTTATGCCATAAATTACACAAAAGAGGGCATGTCACAGGTTTATGACACACCCTCTTTTTGTGTTTTAATAGGGTATAAAAACAAAAAAAGGGTCACCGCTGTGACCCAATACCTTGTTAACCTTAAATCTAATACTATGAAAAACACACATGCAAATGTAGAAAGAATATGCGAACCCCACAAGCTTTTTCTAAAAAAAATGCTATTTCTTAAGCCTATTTAACCTTATATGTTGCACTTTTTTATTTCTTTCGGTTTCATTAAGACTTATTTTTCGTCAATTTCCAACTCCAAACCATCGTAGGCAAAGCAAAAACCAGCAGGAAGCTGGGCATTGGCAGCATCATGCAATCCTATCTGATGAGTAACGTGAGTAAGGTAGGTCTGCTTCGCTCCTATCCTGCGCGCCACACGGATGGCATCATCTACCAATTGATGGCTATGATGAGGTTTATCGAATCGCAGCGCATTGATCACCAAGGTCTCTACTCCATCCAGATAAGCATACTCTTCATCACCCATCATCTTCATATCCGTGATGTAGGCAAACTTGCCGAAACGATAGCCCAGGATAGGCAGTTTATCGTGCATCACTCGGATAGGCATAAACCCGATATCTCCTATCTGATAGGAATGATGGGGCACAATGGTATGCAGCTTCAACTTGGGAGCACCAGGATAGAGTTTCTCCGCATCCGCAGGGAAACAGTAAGGCATCGTATGCGGCAATGTCTCTGTGGTGATTTCATCGCCATAGATATTGATATCACCATACACACAGAAACCACGCAGATCGTCGATACCACCCACATGGTCGTAATGGATATGCGTAATCAGCACACCAGCCAGCTTGCGGAAAGGAACCCGCAGGAGCTGCTGACGGATATCCGGTCCTGCATCTATCAGAATGCGGGTACGCTCAGTCTCTATCATCGCCGCACAACGCAAACGGTTATCCCGTGGATCCTTGCTGCGGCACACCTCACAATCACAACCTAAAACAGGAACACCGCTAGATGTTCCTGTTCCCAATAATGTAATCTTCATTAATATTCAATTTTTTCTCTGAAAAACAAACGAATTCCTCACTTTTCATTCTTCACTTTTCGTTCTTCACTCTTCGTTCTTCATTCTTAGTTCTTCACTTTACATTCACTTCCGGGTGGATATCAATGCCAAACTTCTGCTTCACATCCTTTCTGATGGTCTCACAGAGATTGACAATCTCCTCGCCCGTAGCACCGCCACGATTCACAAGCACCAATGCCTGCTTGTCATGCACACCGGCACGGCCCAGGCTCTTGCCCTTCCACCCGCACTGATCGATCATCCATCCTGCAGGAATCTTCTCATGCTCCTCATCGATGGTATAATGAGGCATACCCGGATACAAGGCTGCCAAAGCCTCATACTTCGCCTTCTCTACAATAGGATTCATGAAGAAGCTGCCCGCATTGCCCTCCACCTTAGGATCAGGCAACTTGGCAGTGCGGATCTCGATGATGACATCACGAAGCTGCTGGGCTGTAGGATGCTCGATGTTCTTAGCCGCCAGAGATGCACGGATGTTACCATAATCCAAGTCTGGAGCATAGGTCTTCTTCAGACGATAGATGACATGGGTAACGAGATACTTGTCTCTCCACTCATGCTTGAACTTGCTCTGGCGATAGCTGTACTGGCAATCCCGGTTAGCGAAAACCACCACCTTGCCAGTAGCAATCTCTACAGCCTCCACCTTATATATTATATCCTTTGCCTCTACTCCGTAGGCACCGATATTCTGGACAGCACTTGCTCCTACTTCGCCCGGAATAATACTCAGATTCTCAGCACCATAGAAGTCATGCTCAACCGCATAGGCCACCACATCATCAAAAACCTCGCCGCTACCACAGTTCAGGAACACCCAATCTGGATTCAGCAGGTCATCATCATGCTCAGCAGCAGCCAATTCTCTATTCTCAAGCACCTCAATGCCCTTGATGGCAGAATGGAGCACCGTGCCCTGATAATCGCCTGTCAGCAGGAGATTACTGCCTCCACCCAGGATGAGCAGCGGCTGATCGGCAGTCGTAAGCCCAGCCACAATCTGCTGCGCCTCTTCTACCGATGAGTATTCCAGGAATCGCTTGCACTTGGCATCGATTCCAAACGTATTGTGAGCCAACAGGCTATAGTCTCGGATATCCTTCATATCTGGTTATTTCTAAAAATCAATAAAAAAAACACAATCACTAATCAGTAATCACTAATCGCTATATTTACATCTCCAGCTTCATCAGCTGCCACTTACCCTCGATTCTCTTGAAGGTAAGACGGGTTTCCAACCCATTGGCAATACCGCGAATCACAAAGATTTTCTGGCTGCTCTCCGTATATTTCTGTCCATAGATGATATTATATATCATACCATGAGGCAACTGCGGCGCAAAAGCAGGCCAGGTCTCAGGCTCAATCTCACCCGTCATCGTACTGAAATCATCATCAGGATCAGGACCGGTAAACTTCACCGGATTATGCAGATGGCGAGCCTGGAAAGCCGTATCCGCAGCAAAGGCACCATAGAACTTCAGGAAGCTGGCATTCATATTCTGATACATCGGCTTGTAATTGATGCTGGTCATCATCCACTGACCGTTGATGCGGTTGAAGAGGAACTGCTGAACCACCTTTCTACTATAGAACACCTTCTCTACCACCACATGATCGATGGTGGTATCCTTCACCAGGTTCATCTGCTTATGGTTATCGAAAATAAGCGTATAGTAATCCTGGCGCATGAAGAAATGTTCCATCTTCCAATGTCGCTTCTCGATGTGCTTCTTTAATTTATCATTACGATATACTGCCAGAGGGAAATGGATGCGTTCCATCTGAAGTTTGCGACTGGCTGCAAAATTGAACAGGAAATCATCAAACAACTCGTCTGCTGCCTTCGGCATCGGAGTCTCCTCTATCAATTTCTCAGTTGAGTCCATAGCTTGTGTGTCGGCTACGGCAGTATCAGCCGCAGTCGAATCAACGGCGGGTGCCGGCTTCTTGTCTGTGCATCCTACAGAGGTGAAGCAAACGATGGTAAGCACCGCCAACATGACTGTTATCAAAGAGAGTTTCTTCATAAACTTATAAAATTTCTCAAATTTTCTATGCAAAAGTACAACTTTCTTTTGAGATATTTCATATTTTAAGCAAAAAATGTTATCTTTGCACTCAAAATAGATGAATTAGTGACTTTTGCGAGCCATTTATGGCAAACAAATCGCTTAAACTTCAATTTAGTAAACAGACAAATAATAAGATATGTTATTAGAGAAAATCGAAGAACTCTTGAAAGAAGTCAACGCTCTCACAGCCCAGAACGCAGAGGAGGTAGAGCAGCTTCGCATCAAGTATCTCAGCAAGAAGGGTGAAATCAATGCCCTCATGGCCGACTTCCGCAATGTGCCAGGCGACCAGAAAAAAGAGGTTGGTATCAAGATCAACGAATTAAAGAACGCAGCCCTTGAGAAAATCAATGGTCTGAAAGAGCAGATGGAGGAAGCAGAGTCTTCAAGCGATGACATCGACCTGACCCGTACAGCTTATCCTGTAGCGCTCGGAACCCGCCATCCATTGACCGTGGTGAAGAACCAGATCATCGACATCTTCGGCCGCATGGGATTCACTCTCTATCAGGGTCCGGAGGTAGATGACGACAAGCACGTATTCACCATGCTGAACTTCGCTGCCGACCATCCAGCCCGCGACATGCAGGATACATTCTTCATCGAGAAGACCAACTCCGACGATGTTACCAAGAATGTATTGCTCCGTAGCCATACCTCTAACGACGAGGCTCACTATATGGAGACCCACGAGCCACCTATCCGCGTATTGTGCCCAGGACGAGTATATCGCAACGAGGCTATCAGCGCACGTGCCCACTGCTTCTTCCACCAGGTAGAAGGTCTCTATGTAGATAAGAACGTAAGCTTCACCGACCTCAAGCAGGTGCTCCTCACTTTCGCTCGCGAAATGTTCGGTGCAGATACCAAGATCCGCCTGCGCCCTAGCTACTTCCCATTCACAGAACCTAGTGCTGAGATGGATATCTCCTGCAACATCTGCGGTGGCAAGGGATGTAACTTCTGCAAGCATACAGGATGGGTTGAAATCCTGGGTTGCGGTATGGTTGACCCTCACGATCTCGAGGCATGTGGTATCGACAGCAACGTATATACCGGTTATGCATTCGGTATGGGCGTTGAGCGTATCACCAACCTGAAGTATCGTGTGAGCGACCTTCGTCTCTTCTCAGAGAACGATACCCGCTTCCTGCGTGAATTCGAATCAGCAAAGTAATTCATTAATAAGAATCAACATGAAAAAAATTACAGTTAACACCATCATTGCGCTCGCATTGGGTTCAATGTGCTTAAGTTCATGCATCGGCTCTTTCGGCTTGACCAACAGTGTGCTCAGCTGGAACAAACGTGCGACAGACAACAAGTTCATCAACGAGTTGATTTTCATTGTCATCAGCCCTGCTTATGCAGTCTGCTCAGTAGCTGACTTGTTTGTACTCAACAGCATTGAGTTCTGGACAGGTGACAAAGTGATTGCCAACGTTGGCAAGACTCAGAATGTTACCGGCAAGGATGGCAGATTGTATGCCATCAAGACTCTGAAGAATGGCTACGAGATTACCGACCCTGCTGGTGAGAAGTCTTACTTCGTGTTCGACAAGAAGAACAAGAGCTGGTCTTACAGCAAGGATGGCGACATCCGCGAGCTCTTCAGCTTCAACGAGGATGGCAGCATCCAGGCTTGCCTGCCTAGCGGACAGAAGATGAACGTAGAGCAGAACGAGATTGGTCTTTACCAGCTCCGCATGGCTGTTAACGACGGTTTGTATTTTGCTTGCAACAAGTAAAATACCACCCTACCCTATATGAAATAAGGTGAGTCATCAAAGAAATGGCTCACCTTTTTTATTTTCATTCATTCCATTATTCTACTTCTTTATTATAATAAATAAGGTGTTTCTGCGTTAGATAATGTATGAAACAAAGATTATTCATTCTCACAATATGCCTGATTGCCACCCTGAAGATGATGGCACAGGAATTTACACTGCACGGCAGGGTGACTGATGAAGACAGTCATCCTATAGAGCTTGTCACCGTATCCGTGGCAAGCCAGGGAAAAGTAGCCTTTACCTCGCTGAAGGGAGAGTTCAGCATGCACCTTCATTTTGCCGACAGCGTGACGGTCAAATTCTCCATGATAGGATACAAGAGCAAGGTTAGAGTATTGAGAAAACCTCGGGGCAGGCAAAACCTGCAAGTAGTTCTCCATACCGATGATGCCATGCTGGGAGAAGTGAATGTAACGGGAGAAAAAATACAGACCGACCAGACACAGGAAATCAAGCTCAAGGATGCCAGACTGGCTCCTTCTGCCAACAGCAATGCCGTAGAAGGCATCATCCAGCAGCAAGCCGGCGTAAGTACCCACAACGAACTTTCATCGCAATACAATGTGCGTGGCGGTGCTTTCGACGAAAACTCCGTATATATAAATAATGTGGAGGTTTATCGTCCTTATCTCGTCCGCAGCGGTCAGCAGGAAGGTCTCTCCATCATCAATCCCTATATGGTAGATAAAATCGGATTCTCTACGGGTGGATATGCTGCCAAATACGGAGACAAGATGAGTTCTGCACTCGACATCACCTACAAGACACTAAAGGCAAAGGGAAAGAAAACCATCCTGGAAGGAAGCGTAGCTGCCAGCCTGCTCGGAGCGGATGCCTACATAGGATTGGGAACCCGGAAGCTGTCCTGGCTCAACAGTGTGAGATACAAGACTACAGCCTATCTGCTCGGTTCGATGGAGACCAAGGGAGAATACAAGCCGAACTATCTCGACTATCAGACCTATCTGAGCTATCAGCCCAACAAGCGTTGGAAGATTGATTTCATCGGAAACATCTCTGACAACCACTACAATTTCGAGCCATCCGACCGTGAAACCACCTTCGGAACAATGGAAAACGTCAAGAACTTTAGAGTATATTTCGACGGTCAGGAGAAGGATCGCTTCCTCACCTATTTCGGAACGCTGGGCATCACCCGCAACATCACCTCCAACACCAGCATCTCGCTCCTGGGCAGTGCCTTCTACACCAGAGAACAGGAAAAATACGATATTCAGGGACAGTATTGGCTAGACCAGAGCGAAACCTCCGAAAACCTGGGTGTAGGAACCTACTTCGAGCATGCCCGCAATTATCTCACGGCTCGTGTGATGAGTGCCAAGCTGATGCTGAAGCACAAGATACAGAAGCATGATATGGAGGCTGCTGTCACAATGAAACGGGAGCATATCGAAGAAAATTCCGTAGAATACGAGATGAGAGACTCTGCCGGATACAGCATTCCGCACACGGGAAAAGACCTCTATATGTACTATTCCATGAAGGCTCGAAACGAGTTGAATGCCAACCGCATAGAAGCCTATCTTCAAGATACTTACCGCTTCACTGGCAGAAGAGATTCCATCCAGTCTGGCGATATCAGGCAAACACTCTATACGCTAAACTATGGTCTTCGTCTGAGCCATTGGAATTTCAACCGGGAAACCATCCTGAGCCCGCGCGTCTCCCTCGCCATCATCCCGGCAAGCCATGAGAATACGACGCTCCGTTTCGCAGCAGGTCTTTATTATCAGGCACCTTTCTTCAAGGAGCTGAGAGATACATCCACCATCAATGGAGCAACCATCGCATCGCTCAACCGGAAGATCAAGAGTCAGCGAAGCATCCACTTCATAGCCGGTTACGACTACCGTTTCAAGGTGAATGAACAGAGATACAAGTTCTCAGCCGAAGCCTACTACAAGGCTTTGAGTAATCTGGTGCCCTACTCTGTCAGTAATGTAAAGGTAGTTTATTACGGACAGAACGAATGCAGCGGTCATGCAGCAGGTCTCGACTTCAAGCTCTATGGCGAGTTTGTACCCGGCACGGACTCCTGGCTCAGTCTGTCGCTGATGGATACCAGGATGAAACTCAAGGGCAAGAGCATCCCGCTTCCTACCGACCAGCGGTATGCGGTGAATCTCTTCTTCACCGATTACTTCCCAGGCAGCAGGAAGTGGCTTCTGTCTCTCAAGCTCGCCTTTGCCGATGGTCTTCCATTCGCTGCGCCTCATAGAGAACTGGAAACCAACAGTTTCCGAGCTACCGCCTATCGCCGTGCAGATATCGGAATGAGCTACCAGTTGCTGGACAACCACCATCATGAGCACAGAACATTCCTCAAGAATGTAACAGTGGGTATAGATTGCCTCAATCTCTTCGGCATCGACAACGTAAACAGCTACTATTGGGTAACGGATGTCACGAATCAGCAGTATGCCGTGCCTAATTATCTCACCGGCAGACAGCTCAATGCAAGAGTGTTATTGGAATTCTGATAAGCCAGAAGTAAAAGCAGAGAGTAAGGAATTAAAAGCAGGGAGTAAGGAAAAGCGAGGAGTTTTAGCACTCAAAAATGGTGATTTTTCACATTATTCTAAATATTTAACCGTAGATAGTTCGCTATCTGCGGTTTTTTTCGTATCTTTGTGCCCGATTTATGCGATGACGGTTCATATCCATCATCTCAAATCACTATAAACGAAAAAAGAAATTATACATAATAATTAATTATGAGCAAACAAGTAGAAAAGATTAAAGAGCTGATCGCTAAGCGCGAACAGGCTCGTCTTGGCGGTGGTGAGAAGGCCATCGAGAAGCAGCATGCACGTGGCAAATATACAGCTCGTGAGCGTATCGAAATGTTGGTAGATGCTGGCAGTTTCGAGGAGTACGACATGTTCAAGTTGCACCGTTGCACTAACTTCGGTATGGAGAAGAAGCAGTACCTCGGTGATGGTGTGGTAGCTGGTAGCGCTACTGTCGCAGGCCGCCTGGTTTACGTATATGCTCAGGACTTCACCGTTAACGGTGGTTCACTCTCTGAGACTATGGCACAGAAGATCTGCAAGGTGATGGATATGGCTATGACTATGGGTGCACCTGTTATCTGTATGAACGACTCTGGTGGTGCCCGCATCCAGGAAGGTATCTGCGCCCTCGCTGGTTATGGAGAAATCTTCGAGCGCAATATCCTCGCTTCTGGTGTCATTCCACAGATTTCTGCTATCATGGGTCCTTGCGCTGGTGGTGCCGTTTACTCTCCAGCCTTGACCGACTTCATCATTATGAAGGAGCAGACTTCTTATATGTTCCTGACAGGTCCTAAGGTTGTAAAGACCGTAACAGGTGAGGATATCGATGCAGAGCACCTCGGTGGCGCATCTGTTCACGCAACCAAGAGTGGTGTTACCCACTTCGCTGCCAAGACTGAGGAAGAGGCTATCGAGATGATCAAGAGCTTGCTCTCTTTCATCCCTAGCAACAATACAGAAGAGGCTCCACGCGTAGAGTGCACAGACCCTATCGACCGCATGGATGATACCTTGAACGAGATTATCCCTGAGGATCCTAACCAGGCATACGATATGTACAAGGTAATCGGCGCAGTAACCGATAATGGTGAGTTCTTCGAGGTTCAGCCTAAGTTCGCTAAGAACATCATCACAGGTTTCGCCCGCTTCAATGGTCAGAGTGTGGGTATCGTAGCTAACCAGCCATCAGCTTATGCTGGTGTACTCGATGTAAACGCTAGCCGCAAGGCAGCCCGCTTCGTTCGTTTCTGCGATGCATTCAATATTCCTATCGTATCTCTCGTTGACGTACCAGGATTCTTGCCAGGTACAGGTCAGGAGTACAATGCTGTCATCCTCCACGGTGCACAGTTGCTCTACGCTTACGGAGAGGCTACCGTGCCAAAGATTACCATCACATTGCGTAAGAGCTATGGTGGTAGCCACATCGTGATGGGTTGCAAGCAGTTGCGTGCCGACTTGAACTTCGCTTGGCCATCTTCAGAGATTGCCGTAATGGGTGCCAGCGGTGCCGTTGCCGTTCTCTGTGGTAAGGAAGCTAAGGCTAAGAAGGAAGCTGGTGAGGATGTAAAGGCATTCCTGGCAGAGAAGGAGCAGGAATACACAGACAAGTTCGCTAATCCATATCAGGCTGCTCAGTATGGCTACATCGATGATGTCATCGAGCCACGCAACACCCGTTTCCGCATCTGCCGTGGTTTGGCTCAGCTCGCAACCAAGCGTCAGAGCTTGCCAGCTAAGAAGCATGGCTGTATGCCAATGTAATGATATAATTAAACATTAGAATAAATGGATAAGAATATTTATGCTGCGATTGCCATGGCACTCTATGAGTACCAGGGCAATAACGTACACGACAAGGAGCCTGGCATCATTACGATCAAGCCACGTCAGACGATGTGGAACGCCAAGTTCTTGAGTTTAACAGCCAAACCATAAAGATAAAGAAATGAAAGAGTTTAAATATACAATTGACGGAAAAGAATACAAGGTTCAGATTGACGCTGTTGAGGGTAACATCGCAAGCGTGAACGTAAATGGCGAAGCTTACAAGGTTGAGATGGAACAGGAAGCTGAACCAGAAAAGAAGAAGGTAGTGCTCGGTCAGCCAGCTGCTGCATCTGATGATGCTGAAGCTACTCCAGCTGCCAACGTAAATACAGCCAACGCTGTAAAGGCTCCTCTCCCTGGTACTATCACCAGCATCGAGGTAGCAGTAGGTCAGGAGGTGAAGGCTGGCGATACTGTTGTCGTTCTCGAGGCTATGAAGATGCAGAACAACATCGAGGCTGAGAAGGATGGCAAGGTTACTGCTATCTGCGTAAAGCCTGGTCAGGCTGTACTCGAAGAGGATGCACTCGTGGTTATCGAGTAATTTGAGAATTATACTTCCTGATTCGGGAATTTATAAAGAATATCAAAGGTCGCAAGCTACGATAGTTTGCGACCTTTTTCTATACTGCTGTATGAGCATAAACTGCTATACAAAGTATTTTTTTACCAAAGAAAAAAGACATAAAGTACAATAAAATGATAGATTTAACAGAAGAACAGATTGAAAGATACAGCCGCCACATCCTCCTTCAGGATGTAGGCCTCGAGGGACAGGAAAAGCTCCTCAATGCCAAGGTGCTCATCATTGGTGCCGGAGGATTGGGTTCACCAGTTGCCCTCTACCTCGCTGCGGCTGGCGTGGGACATATCGGTATCGTGGATGCCGATGTGGTTGACCTCAGCAACCTGCAACGACAGGTCATTCACCAGACCAAGGACTTGAACACCCCTAAGGTGGAAAGCGCCAAGGAGAAGATGATTGCCATCAATCCTGATGTGGAGGTAAAAACCTACCATACCTTCCTCGCCTCAGACAATGCCGAGGAAATCATCAAGCCATGGGATTTCGTCATTGATTGCACCGACAACTTCCCGGCGAAGTTCCTCATCAATGATGCCTGTGTGCGACTGGGCAAGGCATTCTCGCATGGCGGCATCCTGAGATTCCAGGGGCAGACCTTCACCCATCTTCCAGGCACGGCTTGTTACCGTTGTTTCTTCAAGGAGCCACCTCCAGCAGGCACTGTTCCTACCAGTAGCCAGGCAGGAGTCCTGGGTGCCATCGCTGGTATGCTCGGAACCATCCAGGCTGCCGAGGCTTTGAAGTACTTCCTCGATGTGGGCGAACTGCTCACCGACCGTCTGCTGACCTTCGATGCCAAGACGATGAACTTCCGTACCATCAAGCTAAAGAAGCGTGCATCCTGCGAAATCTGCGGCGCCCAGGAAACAGAAGCAAAAATGAAGAAAAGATTTGTATAATAAAAAAGTAAAGTCACAATATTCAGCACCATCTGCTGGGTATTGTGACTTTTATTTTCAAAAACACCTCAAAGCCCAATAAAGAGCAAAAAACTTGATTATAAGATACTTTATCAAACTTTTCTCCCATTTTTTCTTGCATGATTCAGATAATAATCGTAAATTTGCAACAGATAAAATACGCAAGCTTATGAAAGAGAAAAGATATACATTGCCAGAAGAGCAGAAAGATGCAGCTTTCGCAGCAGAGCCTGCACCAGCCTATCACGGAAATGCCGCCATAGCACTTCCCGAGGATGAATGTGCAGAAGAAGATATTGACTGGAATAAGATTCCTGTTGGCTGGCATCCGGCTAATGAAGAAGAAGCCATGGCTAGGATTGAAGCTATTGAAGAAGAGTATGAAAGGACAGGCAAGGCTACAGATTTTGATGATTTTATAGCAGAACTTAAATCTGAAGGATTATGGCTCATATAAAATTACTAGACCCTTTCAAGAAGGAACTTCGAGATATGGCGGTTTACACACTAGCCGAATTTGGAGCTACTTCAGTAAAACGGTTTAATAAAGAGCTTGATGACATCAAGCATCGTCTGATGCTTCATCCTCTTTCTTCACCCAGAGAGCCATTGCTTAAGCGATTCCATCGCCCTTACCATAGTGCGATTATCAAGGAGAATTGGAAGATTATCTATCGCTACGACGAAGCCAACGACCTCGTCATTTTCGTAGATTTATGGGATATGAGAAGAAGCCCCAGATATCTGATTAGACAATTCAAAAGAAAACTATAAAGGAACGGGCTGAAAGTTTCTGCAACTTTTCTCTGAAATCTCTTGCAGATATGAAAATAAAGTCGTAACTTTGCGGCATGGATATTTAAAACAGATGATTATGAAGCAGGTAGAAGAAAGATACATCAGCTTGCTGACCGACTTCGGTTTCAAGCGAATTTTTGGAACAGCAATGAACAAGGATTTGCTCATTTGCTTCCTCAACAGCTTGTTTAATGGCAGACAGGTTGTGAAGGACGTGTCGTATCTGAATCCAGAGCACGTAGGAGATGTCTATACCGACCGCAGAGCCATCTTTGATGTATATTGCGAAGGCGAAAACGGCGAGAAGTTCATCGTAGAAATGCAGAATGCCTACCAGACGTATTTCAAGGATCGCGCCCTTTTCTACTCAACCTTCCCTATCCGTGAACAGGCACCAAAGGGGAGTGACTGGGATTTCAAACTCAATCATGTCTATACCGTAGCCCTGCTCAACTTCAGCATGAACGAGGACGCCTTCGACAAGGAGAAAATCCGCCATCATGTGCAGTTGTGCGACACAGCTACCCATAAAGTATTTTACGACAAGCTCGAATATATCTATGTAGAGATTTCCAAGTTCAACAAACCCCTGGAAGAACTGGATACGCTCTACGAGAAGTGGCTCTATGCACTGAAGAACCTCTATAAGCTTACCCAGCGCCCTAAAGAACTGTGCGACAAGGTTTTCGACCGCCTCTTCGAGGAAGCCGAGATAGCCAAGTTTACTCCGCAGGAAATGAGGGAGTACGAGACCAGCAAGATGGCATATCGCGACATCAAGAATTCCGTAGACACTGCCAAGCGTGAAGGTATAGAAATAGGCATGGCGAAAGGCATGGAAAAAGGCAGAGCTGAAGGCATAGAAGAAGGCATGTCCCAGCGAAGCCTTGAAATTGCCAGGAAGATGCTGGCAAAGGGTATGGATGAAGCGTCTATCATGGATATGACGGGGCTGACGGCAGAGGAGATAAAGCTGCTGAAAGCGGAGATGTAGATTACGAATATCACCATATAATCAAGGGTCTATACGCCACCTTTTCTTCGTGGCATATAGACCCTTGTCGCTTCCCGTGAGGCGCAATGTGTACCAAACCTGTTAATTATAAGTAATAAAAACAAAAAATCTATCGTTTTTGTTACTTATGTGAAACAAAAAGAGTATCTTTGCGAAAAGTTTTACTCGTATGAAACAAAAAATATTAGAAAGACTAGGGTATTCCAATCGTATCGAACGCATGTTTGGACGTGGAATGATGATTGCATTGACGGGCCAGAGGCGTGTCGGCAAGAGTTGTGTGATGCGGCGAATTTATAATCACATCGCTGAGAATGAAGAAAATCACGTTATCTATATAGATAAGGAGAAAACCTCATTTGATATGATAGCCAACTATCAGGATCTGGAGGCTTATGTAGCAGCCAACATCGTTGAGGGTAAGGAAAACTATCTGTTTATTGATGAGGTGCAGGAGATTTCTGATTTCGAGAAAGCACTCCTCAGTATCCAATCGGATGATACCTGCCAGATTATGATTACCGGCAGCAACGCCAAGATGCTTTCGGGCGAACTGGCAACTCGCCTGAGAGGCAGATATATTGCTTATCGCATTAGAGGACTCTGCTATGAAGAGTTCCTGACGTTCCATGAACTGAAGGATGATGATGCTTCCTTGAACCTGTATCTGCAGTATGGCGGGCTCCCTCAGTTGCGCAGTTTAGGATTGGAAAATACGGATTTGGTAGAAGATTATCTTGACAATGTGTATAATACGATAGTACTTCGTGATATCATAGAGCGAGAAAACATCAGAAACATACCATTGTTGCGAACGCTGCTGAAGTTTGTGAGCGATAATATCGGTAAACAATTCTCAGCAACGAGTATTGTAAAATTTCTGAAAAGCCAGAACACCGAAACGTCTGCCAAGATGATTCTCACGTATTTGGAGTATTTAAGCAATGCTTTTATTATCGATCGAGTTAACAGATACGACATTCATGGCAAGCGACTTTTCGAGTTAGGCGACAAGTTCTATTTCGAAGACCTGGGAATCAGGAATCATATTATAGGTGGCAACAGGCGTTTTGATATAGAAAAAGTGATGGAGAACGCTGTATATATCCATTTGTGCAGGATGGGGTATAAAGTATATGTTGGTCAGATGTATAAGGCTGAGATTGATTTTGTTGCTGAGAAAGCGGATAGTGTGGCGTATGTGCAAGTTACCTATCTGCTGGTTTCTGAGGAAACGGTAGAGCGTGAATTCGGCAATTTGAAATTGATAAAAGACAGTCATCCCAAATACGTGATTTCTATGGATAGGCTTTACAGTCAAACCAATATTGATGGCATTAAGCACATTCATCTGCGAGATTTTCTGAAAATGACTACTTTGGTTTGATGCCAGGTAGATTACGAATATCACCATATAATCAAGGGTCTATACACCACCTTTTCATCGTGGCATATAGACCCTTATCCCAGATTTACACAGATATTTACCTTATAACATAAAATATGTGGGTTCCTAACTTTTTCCGTAACTTTTCCCAGAAAACTCTTGCAGATATGAAAATAAAGTCGTAACTTTGCGCTAGCATTTTAATATAGATGATTATGAAGCAGGTAGAAGAAAGATACATCAAAGCCGAGATTGCCAAGTTTACTCCGCAGGAAATGAGGGAGTACGAGACCAGCAAGATGGCATATCGCGACATCAAGAATTCCGTAGACACTGCCAAGCGTGAAGGTATAGCTGAGGGTAAGGAAATTGGTATGAAGGAAGGTATGGAAAAAGGTATGGAAAAAGGTAGAGCAGAAGGCAAACATGAGGCAAACACAGAAACAGCACAACGATTGCTGGCAATGGGACTTTCTGCCGAACAGGTTGCCAAAGCTACCCAGCTGTCTTTGGAAATCATTAAGAATCTGAGCAATTCATAAAAAACAGAAAGCGGAGATGTAGATTACGAATATCACCATATAATCAAGGGTCTATACGCCACCTTTTCATCGTGGCATATAGACCCTTGTCACAGATTTACACATATATTTACCTTATAACATAAAATATGTGGGTTCCTCACTTTTTCCGTAACTTTTCCCAGAAATCCCTGGATATCTTTGCACTGTCGTTCGAAGAAAGGCAATAACAATTTATTAACCCTTTAAAAATTTAAGATTATGGAACAGAAAGGAACATTGAAATATCGTAAAGTACAGCGCACACCTCAGACTGGTGAAAACGCAGGTAAGAAGAAGTGGTATGCTACTTCGGTCACCGGCGCGTAGCGGAATTGAAAATCGCTGGCCGAAGAGTAAAGCAAAGGTAAAGGGCGTGCTGCTTCTGGAGCTTTTTGGGTCCCTAATCCCAAAAATCATATAGAATTTTGGGATTACAATCCCAAAAATCAGTATAAATTTTGGGATTAGGATTTTTTTTCTTATCTTTGTGCCGAAATTGGAACAAAGAACTTTATTAATAATGGAAAGGGTTTAATGATATGAAACAACGCTAACACTCAATTTCCGAATACCTTTCTTACTGCATACGATGTGAAGGAAAAAGCCATCGTAACACCAGAGAATTGGTTGGAGTGGGTGCTATAAATAAAAGGTAAAATTACAAACATCACCATATAATCAAGGGTCTATACGCCACCTGTTCATCGTGGCATATAGACCCTTGTCGTTTCCCGTGAGGTGCGGGTAAATATAATTGCTGGGCACCTAATACTCCTGCCCAGCTTAGGAGTTTATCTAATGTTATTAATTTCTAAAATGGATATTTAGTAAGTCCACATTTTATGGATTTGAATGTTTTTCCAAGAAATCGTTGTCGTAAATGATCTTCAGAATCTTCATAATCCTCAGATTCAGATTGCCACCCTTCATCATCACTTCCTGTCATAACCTTTTGATCTTTTGACAAAGTTAAATCTATATTTTCAGTAGGTACAAAATCAAAGATACTGATACCTGCAGCGGAAATATTACCTAATGTCACCGATCTTAGCCATGAACAATTTAAAAAGGCACCGTCACTTATAGATGAAACTCTCGGAGCATAGATTGTTTCAAGACCATTACACTGCTGAAAAGCATACCAGTCTATACTCTTTACCTCTGGCAAGCTAATTGATTTCAGCGGTTGACAATCCGAAAATGCATTAGACGGCAAAGCCTCAACTCCGTAAACAGTTAATTCTATACTGCCTTCACTTGCACTTTTTAGAGCTTCTCTTATAGCATCAAACACACTATTATCTGCATTTGCATCTAAAGTGATTTCAATGTTCTTTTTGTTCGCAGCCAAAGCCTTTTCTATCACCAGTAAGGCTTTTTCTGTAGTTGTTACAGCATCGCCCCCTTCGATAACGCTGCCTGTACTCCAATCAGTAACATTTACATTTCCTACCGCAGCCTTATCCTTACCTATTTTTACATTATAGGTATAGCTCTGAGCATATTCGTGAGCAGGAATACCCTTTACAAACAAGTCTTTTGACAATGTTGGATTGCCATCTTCATCATTGTATGTCACTGTGAGTTTGAGGAAATTCTCTCCATCTTTTTTTTCACCAGGTGCAACCAATGCATAGAAGACATTATTGCCATTCTCATCAGGAGTTGGATCTTTATAAGCTGTGATTTCTTCTATGTTCTCATTTTCTCCTACTTGCTCTTCTGCCGAAACATGAAGTTTTGAATAAACTTTTACATCGGTAAGCACAGGCTTCAGTCCATCGAATTCATTGCCAAAAGAACTTACTCTGACAACAACACGAGCTGTTTGACGCTTAAAATATAACTCCAACATTCTATCTTGAGGAGCTTTAGCCTCAATTCGATTAGTCCACATATAATCAGACTTGGCTATTTTGTCAAGGGTAGATTGGTCAGCAGACACATATCCACTATATATCGTATTTACAGTGTTTTCACTTGCGCTATAAGGGTATATTGCTTTGAACTCCTGTAAGCCACCCGTCCAACACAAATAGTCACCATTTTCTGGTATCCAATTGTCACCACTTTTAGTGTAATTTACGGTTTTACCATTAGTCAATATGCGGATTAAATCGCCATCATTAAACACAGACAGAGCTTCTTCTGTTTTGCCCACTGGATTACTACGTGTAAAAATACTATTTTTACCAACGTTGGCTGTAACCTCAACTACATTGCTCAAAGTATTTATACCTTGCTCTTCCTCATTAGAGCAAGCAGCGAGCATTGCAACAAATGCTAATGCGCCAATATATTTTGTTATCTTCATATTTTGTATCTATTAATGTCAAACAAACTTTTATTCTGTCTCTAAATTGTCGGTATGCTCTTCCCCCCAAGGACTTACCCCAATGTAACTTATCTGTACCACATCCTTGCCTACCAATAAATGCAACTGATGGCTTTTCCCTGACAAAAATACAACATCATTTTCTGTAGCAGTCCAAACATAAGAATTGCCATTCACTTTAAAACCGATGCTAAATTTCCCAGATGTGACAGACTGTGGGATTACAATAGCTGAATAGTTGAAAGTTGGATGGGCTGTTTTTTCATCGGCTCCATTGAATTTAACAACCTCAGGAGTAATAGCAGTTGCACCTTGGGTGTTATCAACTTTTGCAACTATTGATTCTGCTGTAAAATCCACCTTACTACTTAGGATAGTTCCATTTATCTTTACATCTGTTACTGATTCTGCCGTAATAGGCTTTTCCTTGTTTTGGTTAAACTCATCTCTTAGCTCGATAGTCAGATTCAACTGACTAAGGATATGGGAGAATGTAATGTCAACAGCTTGGTTGGCATTCAATTCCGTACCAGGAGTGAAGTTCTTTTGTCTATAAACAATGAAGTCTGAAGTATAGTCATTAGCATTGCTTTGGTCTGCCTGTACAGCAAAAGCGTAATCATTATTTCCATAGACTTTAACTTTTCCATTTGCATCTTCGGTAGTCTCCTGATATGGCGCATAAGCCAGGATGTCAACAACGGCTGTTGAATTCTGCCACAACATCTGGGTAGCAGGAATCCAATTGCTGCCTTCCTTTGTTACCTTGATATTATCATAGGTATATTTTTCGCTATTAGCATTTTTGATGCAGAAGCCGAACGATTTAAGCTTGTCCGTACTGTTTCCGTAAGAGGCACGGGTATTCATGCCATCTACGCTTGTCATGATTCTAACCACATTGTCCGCAGGATAATTACTCTGTGGTAATCCATCCTCATTTGAGCAGCTGGCAAAAACTGCCGTTGCCAAAGCTGCCATTGTTAATATTTTAATTGCTTTCATATTGTTGAATTTTATGTTTTAATTTTAAGAAAGTTAATCGTAAGCCTCACCCTTGATAGGTTCGCCTGTAGAACCCCAGTCGGAGATGTTTACATCGCCAAGTTTTATGATATCACGTCCAACCTCCAGGTTGATGGTAGTAATCTTACCGCTCTCTAACTTGAAAGGTATGCCGTTGTCGTAGATGAAGTCCTTTCCGCCAATGGTGATGGTAATCTTCTGAACACCATCCTGCGGGATGATGATGGAAGCATATTTCTTGTTGGCAGTTAAAACCGGCATGTCGAAGTCAGCTTTATCTTCTGCTACAGCAGATGGGGTGACAACCTTGGTCAGATAATTAACGGTTGCGTTTTTTGCGGCATTGCCTACAGCTACCTTATCTACGGTAGGTCCCTCTGCTCCCCATTGATTCTTATAGGTAAGGTTCACCACAAGTTTTGCCATTACATGGGTAAAGGTAAGAGGTACAGTCTGCTGTTCATCGACATTATAGGATAAGCCGTCTGGGTTGACTGCCACCAAGAGGTCGCTTTCCGTTTGCTTATTTGCATCGAATGTATATTCTCCTGCAGAAAGGTCGGATATTGCTGCTGTAGGATAGACACCGATGAAATAATGCTTCTCACGGTTGTTCTTCCACAACATCTGTGGAGTGGCTACCCATGAACCGCTGGTCAGCTTGTTGATAGCATTATCCACCACACGTCCGGTTGCTGCCGGAACAGTGGTTGCATCTCCCGTCCAAGCATACACACTGATTTCATCACCCTCCTCAAAGGTTTGACCGCCATTCGCATCTGTGGCAACACGTGTCATATTACCGATTCTGGTAGAAACGGTGATATACTTGGAGGTCTCGCCTCCGATACCATTCTCGTTGTCAGAACAACTGCCCAATGTCAAAGCCATTGCCATTAGGGCAAAGAGATGAGTTTTTGTTTTCATTGTCTTTTACTATTTTATGTTTATATTCTTGTTTTGATTCTTGCTTAAATGAGAGGGGCGCTTAATCTTCAGGATTCAGGATTTCACCACGGTATATCCATTCCTCAGTCCAATCATCTATCTTCGTGCTCGTAAGATACATGTAAGGTTTCATCTCCTCAAATTCCAAGTTAATCTTGTACTTGCCGCCAGATTTCATGACGGGTGCTTCGATGTCGTAGTTGCTAACTACTCCCCCAGGAGAAATCAGTTGGATAAACAACTTGGTGGTATGTAAACCGTTGGCTGTCGGCATCAAGCGTAATGTTTCCGTTTTTAAAGTTGCGCCAGGCACTGCGATTCTCAAAGGAATATCACACTCTTCCTTGGTATAGCTTGCCGTCCCGAATGTTCCATCCTCATTCTTTTGCAGGGGCAGGAGTCCGGTTGCCACATTCAGAACCTTGCCTATCATTGCAAAATTGTCAGGAACTCCTTCAATGAAGATGGTCAATTCTGCAAGTATATGGCGCATTTCATTTTTTGTTATATAGTTGACATTTGATTTGTCTATACCGATGTCCGTAACACCATAATAGGCATGGTCGGGAGAGGCACTTGGATTGGACAATCCAAACATGAGCTGTTTCATATTGAGGGGTGCCCTTGTAGCCTCACCGATAAAAAACGGTTCTATAAGGTTGGTGGCAGCCAGAATCTGATAATGCCCTACAGGAAGAGCGAAGCGTTGGCTTGCCACCTCCTGCGCACTGCCATAATGTTTTTCCTCTACTAAAGAACCGTCATCGGCATTGAATATCCAGAGTTTCACATCCTTCACTTCCGTACCTTGGTCGGCTTCATCTGCCCAAGTGAGCGATACTGACAAGCCACCTTCTTCCTCACCATCATGAACATCATGGTCGCAGCTTGCCAACAGGCATGGGACGCATAACAGCACCCATAACCAAATATTAAATCTTCTTTTTGCTTTCATTTTCTATATTGTTTTATGGGTTACTTATGATTGTCTTTAGTCTCTACTCGGCGAGCCTTATTCGCATCTTGGGTGTCATCGCTACCATTTCCTATTGCCGAAATGCGATTAGCCTCTATGCCATTCTTCACAAGCCAAGTTTTTACGGTTTCTGCACGCTGGCGAGATATACGTTTATTGACAGCTATGCTGCCTTTCGTGTCGCACCAACCTGTTACCGTCACCTTCATGTTCGGATTCTCTTTCAATGTTTTGAGAATAGCATTCAATTTAGTCTCTTCATTTTGTTGGATATCGATACTATTGAAGGTGAAATATATGACAGGGAAAGTCACCTTTGCAGATTCTTTTATGTCTTGTTCAGCAACTTTTGTTTCTGCCTTATCTACTGTTTCTTTCTGATTGACATTCTCCGAAGAAACTGATTCTTGTTGTAGAACTTCCTTTTGTGGAACCTCCTGTTGTGGAACTGATGGAGTTTCTGCTACCTTGTTCTTCTTTTTAGTGAGGTTAATCCCTAATCTTACTCCACTTTCCCAAACAAAGTTGTTCTTATGCAGATGCTCCGGCATTCCGTCCATACGTTCTCCAGTAAGACGAGTCAAACCAGAATAGATGCCCAATTTAAGGCATGAAGTCAGTTGGTAGCCCACTTGCAAGTCTGCACCATAACCCAAATGCCAGTTGGTAGAACCTTTCATTACCTTGGCATCATCGGCTATAGTCTGGATATCAGCCTTGGTCGTTACTGCATATATATGAGGTGAAACAGCCAAATCCCATCGGCTGTTAGCTGTTTGATGGAACAGTCCAAGGAGATGAACGTTCACTCTTGCCCCATATCTGCCCATTCTGACATGGCTTTTCAGATTAGCATATTCCCAACTATCCATGCCTAAGACACCTGCGTTGTAAAGCATACCGTCGCTACCCAACCAATAGTTACGTTCTACGCAACAGTCTTGTGCAGACAAGTTCATCTCTCCATACTTAGCAGATAATTCTGCCGAGAATATGGAGTTGAAACGATAGCCACCATATAAGCCAGCAGCCCAACCGAGGTGCGTCTTGTCGTGTCCGAAACTTGAGAAAGTTGAGAAACCGAAAGGCATTCCACCCTCAATACCGACGTACCAGCCATACGAAGTTGCCTTTCCATCTTCTTTTACTTCTGCTTTCGCAAAAGAAAATGGAAGAATAAATGCAAGCATTGCGACCAGCAACCGTTTTTTATTGTCAAATAATTTATCATATCATTCATTTATTTTTAATCGTAAAAGTAAGGAACTATCTCCAATTATAGGACAAGTATCCACCATAAAGCCAAATCATCCATTCTTGCCGAAACTCACTCCAGAAAATACAAGAGGTTTGTCAGGAAGATAAATATGGATGCCAACAGCAAATAGATATAAAAGCGTTCTCTCTTGATGAAGTCACGAATGCTATAGCGAGCCTTCCAATGATTCTCAAGATACATTCTGTACTCATGTATCATGGCATATCCGAAGATAATACATGATATGAGTACAAACACCCCGATGATGATCAGGGCTAATTCAATCCTTGGCATTGTTTCTATTACTTCTTTCATGGCACAAAAATAGTGTTTTTCCACGAAAGAAGGTGCATTTTTTCCCTGTTCATGTGTCGCATTCCTACCAAAAAGGTGTCGCATTCGTAGGAATGCGACACCTTTTTGGCTGTTTTTCGATAAAAAATTGCTTTTTCTTTGGTATTTTACAAAATGATGGTTATGCTCAATTTGAGTCATTTTGTGCTGCATTTGTAGAGTGGAAGTCTCTCCATTCTGTAGGAGAACAGCCTTCTTTTGTCTTGAAGATTCGGTAAAGATGAGTGCGACAAGAGAATCCACACTCGGCTGAAATGATGTCGTTGCTATAATCTGGATATTCCAACATCATCTTTTTTGCAGCGTTGAGACGTATCTCGCTGAGCCATATTCGGAAGTTAGAATGCAGGCATTGATCGAAAAACAGGCTCAATTCGTTCTTTGATATACAAAGTGTACGAGAAAGCGTCAACATGTTTACATTACAATCCTTATAGCCCAAATCCATACACCATTGGTCAAGACTGTTTTGAATAAAGTTTCTGCGATCCTCAGACAATTGCTGTAAATGTTTTTCTTCTTTCGCCCCCCACATCGTTGAATGTTCTCTTCTTTATCCAATAGCTCTTCTGTTGGAATATAACTGCTGCCAAGAGCAATAAACGTAAGATTGAAGAACAACAAGGCAAGCAATTCGGCAGGACCTACTATATATAATAAGGTGGTAGAAAAGATGGCAACTGGCATAGCGAGTACTGCGAGCCATAGAATGATTACACTTGCACGCGAATATCTTACGTAAGGCAACAAGTCCGTTGCCGCCATTGTCTCCAACATATTTTTACGCCTAATCATCTCCTGAATAATCATGTATATGCAATTGAAAACACTTACGCAAAACAGAGTCAGCATCAGATAAAGCCCTTCTCTGATATACAGGCTATGATGAAGACTGATTCCCACGCAAAAGATCAAAATGATGGCAGCATAAATGCCACTACACATCAATATCATCTTTCTGAGGTTGGAACTTGTGGTCTCTATGTTGTAGATTCCCATGGAGATAAGCGAAAAACAAGGAGTATAGATTAGAATATTGACGGTTGCCCCAAGACTGTCGTCGGCAGCACGGAATCCAAAAACCATCTGCACGGCATATTGTATCGCCAATCCTATTAATGCGGCAACAATCATCCATCGTGAACGCTCATACCGCTTGTTCTCCCATCTTACATGCAGATGAGAGAGTGCCACGAAGAAGGCATTGATGAGCATGAAGATGAAACATGCAAACTGAAGTAGAAATAATGAATCCATAGTTTTCTTATCTTATGTTTACTTTCTTGTATTTCTGGTTGCTTGCCGTAGGATTATCCGGATTAGTCATCTGCAAATATCCTGCTGCGACAAGGGAGGTGATGTAACGCTCACGGTTCTTGGTTTGATTGGATAAACCAAGGCGTTCCATAATCTCTGCGGTGGTTCGAGGAACTGAACAGAAATTTACTATGTCCCTTTGCTTATTAGACAATGACACTTTTTTAGTGTCAGAGTGTCTAAGTTGAGTGTCTAAGTTGGTGTTAGAGTGTCTAAGTCTGGTATCTAAGTCACTCTCAGAAGTATCTAAGTCGGTGTCAGAGTCTTGAACTTGGTTACTTTTTTCCTCGACTTGGTTACTTCCCTCCTCGACTTCGTTACTTTTTTGTTCGACTTGGTTACCGACTTGGTTACTTTCCCCCTCGACTTGGTTACTTTCTCCTCTCCAAACCGTGATGACAAATTCCTGCGCCTTGTCATTATTCGTAAACGTGACATTGATATCTTCGTCCAAAGCACGAGTGATGCCGCTACCTACACCAGTGTATGGCAGCAAGTATATAGCATTGTTAAAAAGGAACATATTGCGAGGCATGGAAGTTCCTGCCTTGATATCCTCAATAGTAAGTCCATTAGGCAATGCACCAGGACTATGAATCTCAACACGATTGTCGAAAATGAAAATGCGAACAGGGGCTTTCATGTTCAACGAGCGATGTACAAGACTGTTTACCGTGAACTCAACCAAACTGGTATAAGGTATTTCCAACTTTCCCATGCTGTTGAATTCTTCTCCCACCTGCACATTATGCAGATTACGAGTGAAGAAATCCATGATTGTGTCATACTGATGAAGCAGATTTCCCTCCATATCTACATCATTCACCTTGTCACGAAAAACCTTGCTGCCGACACTGTTGCCTGCAAAACAGATGCATTTGGCTGTCATCATTGGCATCCAGCGCTGGGTGTATTTGCCAAACAGAAGCATGGCAGCAACGGTCAGTGTGCCATCGGGACGGATAAATCGCAGATTGCGAAGTATCTTCTCACAGTCATGTCCCTTAGCTATGGCAGAGCAAATCATATCAAGTGATGCTTCATTAAAAGCGTCACCTGTCAAGCCTTTCTTCTCCAAAACTCTTTCAAAACGGTTGCCAAGAAACTGCTTGATGGTCGTTGCATCAAGGTCGTTGACAGTTGCATCCCTAACACCAGCCTCGTCTGGAGCAAAACTACCGCAGTCGGTCATCATTTCTGCAAGTTCTGCATTATCGAACACTTTACGCTTGTCGGCACCATTCTTCACCCATACGATTCCCTTATTGTCATGATAAGGCTTGTTGAGTCCTTCCTTCACAGTAGCAATAACCAAGTTGCCATCCTCGACCTCAACAGTATCTACATTTATCAGAATAGATGGCACGACATTCTCTGAGGCGATGTCGCTCAAGAGGTTTGTTGTTTCCTGTACTTCCGAATAGGACAGAGCGTTTATCTTCCCCGTCTTGTCATTCACGCCAACAACCAGTTTGCCGCCACGTGCATTGCTGAAAGCTACAAGCTCACAACCAATGTCGTACTTGTCGAGAGCACGTTCCTTAAATTGCACCCCCGACACCTCGCCAGCCTCTATCTGTTTCAATATATCGTCCATCATTCTTTGATACATTCTTTGTTCAACAAATCGTTTACATCCACTTTCAGCAAATCAGAAATCCATATAATGGTGCATCCATAACACTATCATTTTAATAATACCGCAAAAGTACGAAAAAGAATTGTGATTTGCAAGAAACTTTCCGATTTTCTTGCAAATCCCAATAAAATAGTATAAAAACTCATTTTAATTTATTCCTTTCTCTTCACCCAAACCTTGTGGCTGCCGCTGCCCATCGAACCTATCGGCGAAGTCTTGTCATCTGTTATTTCCTTCAGCTCCATGGAGGCGGCGGTGCGGCTCAGGTTGTTGATATAGGCATAATCAGAGAGAGTGATGAGACCATTGGCTTCTATCACCTCCAGGGCACGGACGATGCGTTCTTCTCTGGAATACAGCTGCTTGCGAATCACCTTTACGCCACCCATATCTCGCTCCAGGTCGCGATCGGTTTCATGCTTCACACTCTTGAGAAATTCAGGAGATGCCTTGAAGTTGATGTCCTTCACGCCCACCTTTCGATACGTCATTTTATCCTCTTCACTCTGCATTTCCGTAGGCTTATCGTCCTCGAAACCGAGGGAGAGCGAGAAGGTGCCGATGCCTTCCAGATTCACATTGTAGCCCATGGAGAGCATTTCTACCAACATATCAGCCACATCTAGCAATACTGCCTCCGTGGTACTTTCCGAAATACCACGATGGTAGCCCTGCATCCTCTTGATGAACTCTTTTCTGGATAGTGTCCGATTGGTCACCATCTTGGGATAAACTCTGCGCTTGCCTGTGTTATGAACATCGGGCATCTCTTGCAACTTGTACTTTGTCATGACGATTCCTTTCTTATAAAGATTGTTATCACTCCTTATTGCAACAGCCACTATACCTAAGTGATTTCTTATTCACCATTCATCATAATGGTTCCCGTCTCTAAGGATAATTATTACTAACCCTAAGGATAATTGTTTCTACCCCTAATAGAAATCTCCGTTCAATAGTATTGAACCTGCATTCAAAAGTATTGAACGCACATTCAGAAGTTCTGAACGTACATTCAAAAGTAATGAACGAAACTTTCTAGTAGGCAAAAGTACATTTTTTCCTAATAACAACCAAGACTTTTCCTAAATATCTTCACTTTTCCATCCATAATTCTTCGTTTTTTGAACCTATTTCCTTGCTTATCCCAAATAATTGTGTTAACTTTGTAGTCAAACGGCAACTCCGGCAGCAGCCATATCGAGATCTATCCTTAACCCATCGTAATTATACCTTCATAAAATAGCAATTACACCATTATATATAGGGTACACATACATTATCCATCCGTGAACAGGGCGTCACAAAACAAATATGCGTTCCTACGGATTCATCTATCCACAGGAACGCATATTCTTTATTTTATCATACGAGATAATCATTCTTTATCCAATTCTATTCTATATCATCATACGATATTTAAACCTTGTTTCCCTCTTTAGGGAAAACCACGGTAGGCTTGAAGGTCTTTGCCTCCTCAAAGTCCATCAGGGCATAGGCGATGATGATGACGGTATCACCTACCTGCACCTTGCGGGCTGCTGCACCATTCAGGCAGATGCAACCGCTGCCACGCTCACCCTTGATGATATAGGTTTCCAGGCGCTCGCCATTGTTGTTATCCACAATCTGCACCTTCTCTCCTGCTATCAGGTTAGCAGCGTCCATCAGATCCTCATCTATCGTGATGCTACCCATGTAATTCAGGTTAGCCTCAGTTACTGTCACACAATGGAGCTTACTCTTCAATACTTCAATCTGCATAATACTATTTTTTATCCTTTATACTTGATATGGTCGATGAGACGGATAGGAGTCTTGCCGCAATATACGGTGATACAACCTACCACGTAGGCGCTATCCTCCCATGATGCCACATCCTGCAGGCTGTCGCCATCCACAATCTGGAAATACTCCACCTCCAGACCCTCTACGGCATTGATGTCGCTCACCACCTTATCGTGAGTTTCCTGCACGGTATGGTTCTTGGCATACTCAACGCTAGCCTTCAAAGCCTTGTAGATATTCGGTGCGATGGCACGCTCATCAGCAGAGAGCAATGTATTGCGGCTGCTCTTAGCCAAACCATCCTCATCACGGACGATAGGACACTCCACAATCTGCACATCACTATTGATGTACTTCACGAGCTGCTTGATGACAGCAATCTGCTGCCAGTCTTTCTCACCGAAATAAGCACGGGTAGGACGAACGATAAAGAACAGGCGACTTACTACCTGGCATACACCATTGAAGTGGCCCGGACGCTTGGCACCCTCCATCACGGTACTTACCGGAGGGAACTCGAAGTGGCGGGTATCCGGTGTAGGATACATCTCCTCTACAGAAGGAGCAAACACATAGTCAGCACCACAAGCCTCAAGGAGCTTGCAGTCAGCATCGAGTGTACGTGGATAACGCTCCAAGTCACCCTTGTCATTAAACTGAGTAGGATTCAAGAAAACGGAAACTACCGTAACACCGTTTTCCTTAACACTGCGCTTTACCAGAGAGGCATGACCCTCATGAAGCGCGCCCATAGTTGGCACAAGGCCGATTTCCTTTCCCTCCTTGCGACGATCGAAAAGTTCGTTCTGGAGGTCAACAATCTTATTGATTACTTTCATCTTCTTATCTGTTTTCGGGTGCAAAATAACAACTTTTTTCTCAAATAAGAAAGAAAAAACCTAAAAATATGCGAATTATTGCCGAAATTATTGAATTTCAGAAGAAAAATACGCTTTTTTGGAGTTTTTTTTGTACCTTTGCACCTAATTCGTAAGAATAATAATTAAATTTATGGCAAAGAAAGTATTATTTATCAATCAGGAGATCGACCCATACGTAGCCGAGACCCACATGTCTATCATGGGACGCGAATTACCTCAGAAAATGCAGGAAGCAGGCTTTGAGATTCGCACCTTTATGCCTAAATGGGGCACCATCAATGAGCGTCGCGGCCAGCTGCACGAGGTGATTCGCCTGTCTGGTATGAACCTTATCATCGATGATACAGACCATCCGCTGATCATCAAGGTTGCATCTATACCAACAACACGTCAACAAATCTATTTCATTGATAACGACGATTACTTCACCCGCCGCCAGATGGCAGCCGACGAGCAGGGTGTGGAATATAAAGATAATGGGGAGCGCGCCATCTTCTTCGCACGCGGCGTACTGGAAACCGTGAAGAAGCTTCGCTGGCAGCCAGACGTCATCGTATGTCAGGGCTGGGTAAGCGCTGTGGTTCCTTTCTATATCAAGACGGCATACGCTGAGGAGCCTTCCTTCGCCAACTCAAAGGTGATCATCTCACTCTATACCAACGAGCTGAAGGGCGAACTCGGCACACACTTCAAGCGCTGCGTGGAGTTCCGTGATGCCAAGTCGGAACTGCTCTCTGGCTATAAGGAGGACTTCGACTTCATCGAGTTGGGCAAGATGGCCATCGACTACAGCGACGGCGTGATTGAAGGCGAAAGCCTGGCAAACAGAACTCTCTTGGATTATGCCAATGAGAAGAGCAAGCCAACCCTCGCTTATCCTGGCGATGACTTTGCGGATGCCTACAAGACATTCATCAACGAAGTATGCCCTGATGAGGAGTAAGCTTCAGAAATTAGACACATTTCAAGGATAATGAAGATTTTAAGACTATTTACAGCGTTATTTATAGCAGCGATGACTATTGCTGCATGTGATGACACCACCGACAACATCGGATCGTCGATCACCAACGACGTTGATAACATCTCTATCAAAGACCAGGTGTTCAACGTCACCTCACGCTCCATCGTTTCAGGCCCGGTTCTGAGCCGAAACAATACGGGTATGATCGGTAATGTGAAGGATCCTGAGACCGGCACCTACGTAGCTGGCGACTATATGACCCAGTTTGGCGTATTGTCATCATTCAGTCTGGACACTTTGGAGTACATCCGCAATGCACACGAAGGCAGGATCGAGGCAGACTCATGCTATCTCCTGGTATCATACAAGACTACATACGGTGATACCCTCGCACCGATGAAGGCTACAGCCTACGAAATGAGCAAGCCGATGAGCGAGAATCAGGAGTATTACTCAGACTATGATGCCTTCAAGGACAACTGGGTGAGCGAGAACAACTATAAGTCGAGCACCACCTATAACCTGAACAGCACGACAATGGCTTTCAAGATTTATCTGAACAAGCCATATACGGCAAAGGATGGCAAGACCTACAAGAACTATGGTTCTTACGTGATGAACACCTTCGTGGATCACCCTGAGTACTTCAAGACCAACTGGGACTTCCTCAACAAGGTTTGTCCTGGTTTCTATATCAAGCATGCCGGCGGTATCGGAAACGTAGCCAACATCTGGAATACCGAGTTGCAGTTCTACTACAAGATCCAGAAGACGGTGAAGAACTCTGCGGGCAACGACAGTATCGTAACAGGTCTCGCCTTCAACCGCTTTGACGGTACAGAAGAGGTGTTGCAGCTCAACAAGATTACCAACGACAGCACGACTTTGGATAGTCTGGCAAAGGATGAGAGCTGCACTTACCTGAAGTCACCAGCCGGCATCTTCACAGAAGTAACGCTGCCAGTAGAGGATATCATGAAGGGTCATGAGAAGGATACGCTGAATACAGCTACCATCTCTTTCCCTAGAATGAACAATGTAGATAACAACAACGACTATCAGTTCAGTGTTCCTTCTACTATCCTGATGGTACAGAAAGACAGTCTGAATGCCTTCTTCGAGAAGAACAAGCTGACAGACAACCGCACCTCCTATACGGCTTCTTACAACAGGAACTCTACAGGCGTGAAGAATGCCTATACCTTCTATAACATCAGTAACCTGGTTACTGCGATGTACAGGAACAAGGACAAGAGTGAAAACTGGAACACGGTGGTGCTGGTACCTGTGACCTTGACAACAAGTACACAGAACAATGCTACCGTGATTACCAAGATCAATCACGACATGCAGCTCACCTCTACCCGACTGATCAAGGCGACGAATGATCCTGACAAGGATTACACCACCAAGGACGGCAAGCGAGTGGCTACAGGACCTGTTCAGATCAAGGTAATCTACAGTAAGTTCAAGGAATAAATTCATGGCAGACAATTTCCTTGAACGCCACCGCGAAGATTACGAGCAGCGCAAGGCTGCCTGGCTGAGACGCAAGAAGCATCTTCCAAAAATCAAGAAGCCTGCCATTCAGCGTCCTGATGATGAAGCTTTATAAAAGATTCTATATGAAAAAATCCCAGCTGGAAGTTCTTTTCCAGCTGGGATTTTTTATCTATCAGAGTGTATATATCAGAGTGTATAATCAGGGTGATATTTCAGATTGTTTACTTTCTATGAGAGAATGGTGAACTTGGCAAACTTCAGAAGCAACTGCTTGGTTCCTGCATTCTGGAACTCTACAGTAGCCTTCGTGTTCTCTCCGGTACCTTCCATCTTCAATACCGTTCCTATTCCAAAACGCTGATGCTCGATTCTACAGCCCTCGCTGAGAGAACCAGCGGCTGAGGAAGCATTAGAAACAGAAGAACCAGCGGTATTACCCATGATTCTATGCACCGCATTCACAGCTCTTACAGATTTAAATTCAGGTTTAGGATCAGCCATAAACTGCGAAGCTACAGGCTTAGAGTTCTGAGAATCACGACCATAGCCTGATCTGTCTCTATCCCATGGCATTCTTCCGCCATAGCCACCATCAGAACCATATCTACTACTTGAACCATAGCCACCAAATGAACTTCTTCCCCCACCGAATGAAGATTCAGGAGCCTCTTCTCCTCCCTCTATCAGACTGGCATCAATCTCATCGATGAAGCGGCTCGGATTATCAAATTCCATCTTGCCATATCGGAAACGGTTCTTGGCATTGGTCAGGATGCAATGCTTCTCGGCACGGGTAATCGCAACATATAGCAGGCGGCGCTCCTCTTCCAGTTCTCTGACAGAAATCGCAGCAAGCGGACTCGGGAAGATATTCTCCTCCAAACCTACTACGAAAACAGTAGCAAACTCCAGACCCTTTGCCGCATGAATCGTCATGAGCGAAACTCTCGGTTCATCCTTCTCTCCCTCACTGTCCGCATCCGTCAGCAGCGCCACGTCCTGCAGATAATCGGTAAGATAGGCTTCATCCATTCGTCCCTCTTCCTGGCGTCCAGCCACGAAGGTCTGCATACCACTCAGAAACTCCTCCAGGTTTTCCTGGCGAGCCAGGTCATCGGCATTCTTTCCCGACATGATATCCTCGCTGATTCTACTTTCCCTGATGATGGCATCACCCAGTTCATAGACATCCAGGGTATGCGAACGGTCGATGAACGAAGAGATGAGCAGGCGGAAATTCTCGAGCTTCGTCTGCGTACCCTTGTTGACATTCAGTCCATAATATTCCACATTACCTATTACCTCCCAGAAACTCACCTGGTTCTGATGGGCACAATCAGCAATCTTCATCAAAGTAGTAGCACCGATGCCACGAGCCGGATAATTGATGATACGCTTGAAAGCCTCCTCATCGTCAGGGTTGGCAACGAGGCGGAAATAGGCGATGATATCCTTGATTTCCTTACGCTGATAGAAACTCAACCCACCATAAATACGATATGGGATACCCTGCTTTCTGAATTCCTCCTCAAAGCTGCGGCTTTGGGCATTGGTACGATAGAGAATGGCGAACTGATCATATCCACAATCATCCTGTCGCTTGATGCGCTGGATATTCTTCGCCACAATCAGTGCCTCCTCCTTGTCGCTGTAGGCAGGCTTATACTGAATCTTCTCTCCTTTATCATTTTTGCTGAACACCTCTTTCTGAATCTGATTGCGGTTATGATGAATCAGACTGTTGGCAGCCTCCACGATGGTTTGAGTAGATCGGTAGTTCTGTTCCAGTTTAAAAAGTTGGGTTCCAGGCAATTGTTTCTGATAATTCAATATATTGTCGATGTTGGCACCACGGAAGCTGTAGATACTCTGCGAATCATCACCCACGGCACAGACACGCAGTTTTTCCTTACAGAGCTGCATCACAATAGACATCTGCACATGGTTGGTATCCTGATACTCATCCACCAGGATATAATCGAACCTGCCGGCATACTTCTGTCTGATTTCCTCGTGATCTCTGAAAAGCTGGAAAGTAAGCATCAGGAGATCATCAAAGTCCATCGCATTAGCCTGACGGCAACGCTGCACATAAGCCACATAAATCTTTCCGATGGCAGGCATCTTGGCACGCTTGTTCTGCTCCAGGATGCCAGGGTCGCTATCGTAGGCTTCAGCAGTTACCAGGTTGTTCTTAGCCATCGAAATCCGGGCGTGAACAGCAGCAGGCTTATAGACCTTGTCATCCAGTCCCATCTCCTTGATGATTGCCTTCAGCAGTGAGCGTGAGTCACTTTCATCATAGATGGTAAAGTTATTATTGAAACCGATATGCTCAGCTTCAGCACGGAGAATACGGGAGAAGATGCTATGGAAGGTACCCATATAGAGATGCTGGGCGAGGTCATCGCCCACCAGTTTTCCAATACGTTCCTTCATCTCCCTAGCCGCCTTATTGGTAAAGGTAAGTGCCATGATGCTCCAAGGCTTCATGCCCTGGCTCAGGAGATAGGCAATCTTATACGTAAGCACACGCGTTTTGCCCGAACCTGCACCAGCAATCACCAGCGAAGGTCCGTCAATATACTCTACCGCAGCACGCTGCGCATCATTCAAGTCGTTCAATAAATCCATTAATCAATATTTGAGGTCAAAAAACATTAACCAGTTTGAGCAAAACTATAAATTATAAACTATAAATTATAAAAACCATCACTTCCCCCTATATCCTCCTACAGCCGTGCTTGGGTCGTAGTCTTCACCCTCACGAGGGAATGAAGGGATGAATTTCATCTGATGTTCAATCTGACGCTGGCGCTTCTTCATATAAGCACTCGGATACAGTGAACTGAACTTTCTAGGATTAGGCAGCGTAGCAGCTATCAGGGCACACTCGCCACGGAAGAGATCCTGCGCTTTCTTGTTGAAATGATATTCAGCCACAGCATCGACACCATAGATTCCCGGTCCCATCTCGATACTGTTGAGATAGACCTCCATGATGCGCTGCTTGCTCCACATCATTTCAATGAGAAAGGTGAAATACACCTCAAATCCCTTGCGGGTCCAGGAACGGCCCGGCCAGAGGAATACGTTCTTGGCGGTCTGCTGACTGATGGTACTGGCACCATGCACCTTACCGCCACGGGCATTATTTTTGGCAGCACTCTCGATGGCATTGAAGTCGAAGCCATGATGCTTGAGGAACCGGGCATCCTCGCTCGCCATCACCGCCACAGGCATGTGAGGGGAGATCTTATCCATCGAAACCCAGTGATGATGCAAGGTAATACTTTCACCATCAGCTACTTGCTGAAAACAGCGGATGATCATCAACGGAGTAACATATACCGGAATAAAACGGTAGGCTACTACAGCAAGAATGGTGGTACTGAAAAACAGCACCACCACCCATCTTACGATATTTCTGATCTTTTTTAAAATCATCTATCTTCTTTTTCCCTTATCGGGAACCTCATTCGTTTTTACTTCAATGTACCATTGTTAGCAGCATTCACCATTGCCTGGCTAGCATACATGTAAACCTCTACACGACGATTCTGAGCGCAGGCTGCTGTAGTATTCACCACTGGATTAGCAGAACCCAAACCCTCTACGCTCTTGATCTGGCTGTTCGCAACACCGCATGACTTCAAGTAGGTAGAAACGGCATTGGCACGATTCTGGCTCAAAGGCAAGTTGATGCCATCATTACCTGTAGCATCGGTATAACCCTGGATAGCTACCTCGCAGTCGGCATTGTTCTTCAAAACCTGGGCAAACTGAGCCAAGTCGTTCTTAGCGCTTGCATTGAGCGCATATTTGTTGGTCTGGAAGAGGATACCAGAATCGAAGGTTACCTTGACAGCTGTCAAACCATTGGCATCTGTAACGGTAGAAACCTGCGCATTCTTCACAGCCTCTGCCTCAGCCTTCACCTTATCCATGTGTTTTCCAATCAAGTTACCCGCTGTACCACCCACGGCAGCGCCGATGGCAGCACCTACTACAGCACCTGTACCACGATGGCTATTGTTCAGCAAACCACCAACGAGTGCACCCAAAGCAGCACCAGAACCAGCACCTACGGCAGTACCTGTCTTCTGACTGGTTCCACAACTTCCCAAAACGAGCAGCATTGAGAGCGCTGCTGCAGTAAATTTCATCTTTTTCATACTATAATTCTCCTATATTTATGTTATTTAAATGCAAAGATACGTCTTTTTTCTCCAATATGGAGGGTTTTCTAATATTTTTTTGTAATTTTGCATGCAAATTTAAGGGTATTTGTCCAAATGACGAAAGGAAATCGCCTATTTCGGGGCGGAAATTCCCTATTGGGCGTGTTTTCAAGCCCAAAATATCTAGCAGAATTTAAAAACAAAATATATAATTAGTAATATGGCTAAAGAACTTAAGAATTTAACCAAGCGCGCTGACAACTACAGTCAGTGGTACAATGATTTGGTAGTAAAGGCTGACCTCGCAGAGTTGTCACCAGTTCGTGGTTGTATGATCATCAAACCATACGGCTACGCTATCTGGGAGAAGATGCAGCAGCAGCTCGACAAGATGTTTAAGCAGACAGGTGTACAGAACGCATACTTCCCTCTCCTCATCCCGAAGAGCTTCTTCTCTCGTGAGGCTGAGCACGTGGCAGGTTTCGCCAAGGAGTGTGCTGTGGTTACTCACTATCGTCTTCGTTCTACAGAGGATGGTACAGAGGTTGAGGTGGATCCTAATGCCAAGCTCGATGAGGAGCTGATCATCCGCCCTACTTCAGAGACCATCATCTGGAACACATATAAGAACTGGATTCATTCATGGCGTGATCTCCCTATCCTCTGCAACCAGTGGTGTAATGTGATGCGTTGGGAGATGCGTACCCGTCCATTCCTCCGTACTTCTGAGTTCCTCTGGCAGGAGGGTCATACTGCTCATGCTACCAAGGAAGAGGCTGAAGCAAAGGCTCAGGAGATGCTGAAGGTATATGCTGAGTTCGCTGAGAAGTATATGGGTGTGCCTGTATTGCAGGGTGTGAAGAGTGAGACTGAGCGCTTCGCCGGTGCTCTCAACACTTATACCATCGAGGCAATGATGCAGGATGGCAAGGCGCTGCAGAGCGGTACTTCTCACTTCCTGGGTCAGAACTTCGCCAAGAGCTTCGATGTTACCTATCTGAATAAGGAGAACAAGCCTGAGTATGTATGGGCTACTTCATGGGGTGTTTCTACCCGATTGATGGGTGCCCTCATCATGGTTCACAGCGATGACAACGGTCTGGTATTGCCTCCAAAGCTGGCTCCTATTCAGGTGGTGATCATTCCTATCAACAAGGGCGAGGAGCAGTTGGCTCAGATTACTGCCAAGCTGCAACCTGTTATCGACCAGCTCCGCGAGTTGGGCATCAGCGTGAAGTATGATGACAACACAGCGAAGCGTCCTGGCTTCAAGTTTGCTGACTACGAGTTGAAGGGTGTACCTGTTCGTCTCGCTATGGGTGGTCGTGACTTGGAGAACAACACCATAGAGATCATGCGTCGTGATACCTTGGAGAAGGAGAACGTAAGCTTCGACGGCATCGTAGAGCGCGTGAAGGATATGCTGGAAGACATCCAGAAGAACATCTTCGAGAAGGCTCGTGCTTACCGTGATGCTCACGTATATGAGTGCGACAACTACGAGGAGTTCAAGGAGCGTGTAAAGAATGGCGGTTTCTTCCTCTGCCACTGGGACGGTACAGCCGAGACCGAGGCTAAGATCAAGGAGGAGACTCAGGCTACCATCCGTTGCGTGCCATTCGCTTACGAGCAGACTCCAGGTGTTGATATGGTGAGCGGCAAGCCTGCCGTAGCTCGCGTTATCATCGCAAGAAGTTATTAATTCACCCCGGTGTCAGGGGAAACCAATCCTGACACCCAATATATAATAAAATATGAGGCAGTTGATACTTCACATCATTTTTCTGATGTCCATGGTCTTCGCAGGCTATGGAGAGGTATCTGCTGCCTCTGTTTCTTTATCTCATCAGGATTCTTTAATTGTAGAAACTGCTGATGCTACGCACAATAAGGATAGACTCGCCAAGGTTACACCTCACCAGCAGGAGCAGGAAGCCCAGCTGGAAGATGCATCCAATGCCGCCTATCGGGTATGCAGCAGTCGTCCACAGCGTTTATTGCCAAGTGGCAATATACATGGCAACCCATCTGCTAACAGTAGATTGCTAACCCATAGAATCCGATTTTTATCATCCCTTTTATCAGTCATAGAAGGTGCGATGGAGCCTTTCCGGCAGGAAACCGCCCCTATCCACTTTGATGTCGCCAGCAAGTATTATGTCATTTGCCTGCGGCATCTTATCTGTTAGTTCTTCTTTTTATATTTTACAAAAAACAGATTTATATATATATTTAAAGAAGAAATAAGATTATGGCTAAGATTAATCATTTAGATATGGGTGCAGAAGTATTGGCACTCGACGATGTACAGGAAAAGAAGGGTTTCATGGGTTTGACTATCAAGTTGATCTACAAACCAACCAACAGTGCTATCAAGATCAAGGAGAAAGAATACTCTGCAGAGGATGGCAAGAAGCTCATCAACATCCTTAACTCTGCCCCTGGCGAGGTAGAATCTTCTATCAAGAAGTTCCCGGTATCAGCCATCAGTATGGGTAATATGAAGCTGCAGGCATGCCTCTCTGACGACCATCAGTTTGTAGCCACTCAGCTCCTTGCCTTCAAGGATTTCGGCTACCAGCCAGTTACAGAGATGGTAACCTATACAGGCAAGACAGCCGAGGCATTCGCCCAGCTGTTCTAAGATCCAGCTGTTCTCATATAAAAAGGGTGCGTCACGGATTGATGACGCACCCTTTTTCATATATGTTTTCATTCTTATTCCATACAACAATAGAAGTGGTTAGAATCCCCACTTTTCCTTGACCGTATTCGGATCACAAGAAGCATTTTCTACACTTCTCTCAATATCATCCGGAAGATTGCAGAAGAAATCAAGTCCTGTCAGTTCTTCCAGCTTCTTGATATTGACCACATGACCCTTTACCTTTTCAGATGTACCATAAGCGCTGTGGCGGAACCAGAAACCGATAGCCTGATAACCTTTGGCATTCTTCAGAAGAACCGCACAGAAGAAATACTTCGGAACGATATAACCATTCTTCGTATGATTCAGAATCTGGTCAGAAGAGTCGATGGTACCACCTTTGCACACATAAAGCGTATCTTTGGCATGAGATGCCTGGGTACTCATATCGTAGGTAAGGAAATGACGGACCAGCTGCTCCATATCTGCCCAGATACCGGCATTGAAACTATGTATCTGCGGATACATATTGGTCATATAGAATGTCTGTCCATTGGCATCCTGACTGTAAACTCTATCCTCAGAAGCCACGATGTGACCACGATCATATCCACTTTTGCTAAACTCATTGCTAACCGGTGGCTGGCAATCGGCATCTACATCCGGGTCTTTCTGGAACGGGTCCCCACTCCATTTTTTGCCCATCCAAGTAGCACCTTCCCACTGCTTTCTAGTCCAGTTTTTCATATTGTTAGACTGGCAGATCTGATAGCAGCACCATCTTGGCGACTTCTTATCCAAATCGTAGTAAGTGGAATAGGTTACGCCATAGTCAGCCGTTCTGCGAACGAGCACCTTATTTCTAGTAGTACCATTCGCCACAATCTTAGGGAATTCCAACCCTGTTGCTTCAGTTGGAACAGAAGCAGAAACCACATTCTTATTCGCATTCGAATCTTTCAAAGAGCCCTGGTCATCACCATCGCTACTGCACGCAGAGAAAGCCAGCAGGAAGCTCAAGGAAAGAAGATAAAACCATTTTGTCTTCATAACTACAATTGAAAAGCGAGAACATCACCTATCCAGCAACATTCTCGCTTTACCTTATTATTAATTAAACTTACTTATCAGTTTATTCACCCTTAGAGAAGAGGAATGCACCACCTACCTGAGGAGCGTCCTTGTAAGATGTATGATAACCGATGATGGTAATCTTATCACCAAAGTTCAAGCCAAGCTCACCAGCCTTCTTGCTTTCACCATCCCAGCCTGCAGTCAAGCCATAGACGTAAGCAGAACCAGTTGCATCTGTCAAACCGAAGTTACCATATGTCTTCAAATCATTTCTCTGACCGGCAAACTCTGTGATGGTACCTTCCAACATATAATATACGTTTTTGTCATCTTTCTTAGTCAGGAAGTCAGCTACAGAAATCTTGGTTACTACCTTCACAGCCTCCAAAGTAGCATTCTTCATCTGACCTGTACCATTATAGATGTCCTTCACACCAGTAAGTGTTACAACATCGCCTACCTTCAAGCCCTTCTTCTGGAAGTCGCCCTTAGCACCGATACCGTAAACGTATGTTTCGCCAGTAGCATCCTTGATGTAGCAATTACCGTATGTTGGATTAGCAACTTTGGTAATGACACCAGTCAGACGATAAACGGTAGAACCCTTCTCAGCCTTGTTGAAGTCAGCAATAGGGCATTCGATGATAGAACCCAACTGATAAGCTACAGCAGTAACAGTAGAGCTTTGCTTACCCTTAGTAGAAGTGAAACCGATGCTGGAAGAACGAGCACCACCTGCATTGGCATTGGCATGGAATGTAATCTCAGCCTTTGTACCACTGGTAACAATACCCTTAACAGACAACCAGCTCTGATCAGCCTCAGGGATATCAACAGTTACGCCTTCACCCTTTACGGTCAAAGTAACCTTGAAGTCCTCACCAGCCTTGTCCAAGGTATCCTTATCGAGTTCTTCAACCTTGATCAAAGACTTGGTATAGCTCAGAACGGTTACGTTCTTCAACTGAGGAGTACCCTTGTAAGTCTCTCTTGGACCCTGAATGGTAACCTCATCACCCTCCTCCAGCTTCAAGCTAGCGAAGTTCTTCTCACTACCATTGGCATCCAGTGTACCATAAACATATACCTCACCAGTACCATCATTGATATACCAGTTACCATATGTAGTATTAGAAAGCTTGGTGAGCGTACCCTTTACCTTATAGGTTTCGCCATCATTACCAGCCAGGATTTCTTTACAGGTAGAGAATGGAGGATTCAATACACCCTGAATTACAGTGATGTACTGAGTAAGAGCACCACTTACCAACTTGAAGGTACTGTTGTTAGCACCCTTAGTGGCAGCAGCATTGAAGACAACATGAGTTGTACCAGCGTTACCGCCCGTACAAGAGGAAGTAATCCAGGCAGGAATAGAATCCACAGGATTCCCCTTCTTGTCATTGGTAACAAACTTCCAGTCAGCAGCAGAAGTAACATCAAATTCAACCTTTCCACCCTCTACAGGAATAGAGAGAGATGACTGAGAAACCTGAATGCCATCAAGCTGACCTAAGTCCTTATCATCGCTACAACTTGCAAAGAAGCCTGCAACGGCAATCAATGCGATGAAAAAATATTTAAATTTCATAATTTCTATACTTTATTAATTAGAAGATGTAACGGAGACCCACTGATGCATACCAGCACTGACCGATAGAGTGATTTGGTACGAAAGTCTTGGTGTTACCATTGATTGACTTTGGAGTAGAGAAGGTTGCATAACCATCTGCATCCTGACCCTCGTAACGCAAGATACGTGGATCTGAACCAATCTCAGGGTTCAAGTACTTCATGACACCCCAGCTAGAGTTGAAGAAGTTGAGTACGTTCTTCATATCGAAGCTCAACTGAAGAGTATTGGTGTGACCAGCCACATCAAACTTGAAGTCATGCTTGTAGCTGAAGTCGATACGATGTACCCAAGGGTTGTAAAGGCTGTAAGCCTCTGCATACTCACCCTGATGGTTCTTCAGGTAGCTGTTGGCATGTACATAATCCATGAAGCGGGTCTTATCATCCTCTGACTTGAAGCGGAACTCATTGTTTTCTACCTGCTTGTCGGTTGGGATGTAGAGAGCATCATAGTTGTAACCATCATTATTGATATCGTTTACAGTCATGTAAGAGTAGTTGTAACCACCACGCCATGCCTCATAGATGAAGCTATAGTGGTTGTTGCTCTTGTCGTGGATCGTTGCAGAAGCAATGATACGATCAGGAGTTACATTCTGTCCGTTGTGCAACTTGATGTTGTTAGGACCATATACTGTAGAGATATAGTTCAATACAGAAGATGCGTTAGATCCAGGAAGTGATGTAACTTCCTTAGATACAGTATGAGTATAGGCAGCCATCAAGTTCAACCACTCCCATGGCTGAGCATTTACCTGTGCAGAGAAAGACCAACCGTAACCACGGCTTGTGTTCTCAAGTACATAAGCATGAGTACCTACTGAAGAACCCTTAGGATATACAGGGCGGTTGTCTGCACCATTGAAACGTGGGAAGCCCTCGGCATCCTGTACGCTCCAGTCGGTCAATGTAGCAGCATTCAATGTCTTGTTGAAGATACCCTCAACAGAAACAGACATTGGGAATGACACAGGAACCTGATAATCGATAGCGAAAGATGTCTTCCATACCTGTGGCAACTTGAAGTTGGTATCTACAGCAGAGATAGCAGAAGGAACAGTACCCTCATCTGGAGTGATGTCCTTTGGATAACCCATAGAAATCAACTTATCACGGAGAGCTGCAGCGGTTGGCTTACCATCCTTATCAACAACCAGACCACCAGCAAACTGGTTCATATCTGTCTTCTTCTCACCTGTAAGAGGATTGGTTGATGAAGCATTGATATTTGCCTGATACTGTACCATACCAGAGTTGGTTGGCAAGTTGGTAAAGAATACCAATGGCAAACGGCCCTGGAAGAAACCTGTACCACCACGGAACTTCAATGTCTTGTCACCAAATACATCATATACGAAACCGATACGAGGAGATACAGTCAAAGAGCTGTTTGGCCACTTACCAGAGTCGATGTGACGACCATTATAGTCGAGATTGAGGATGGCATTGTTAGTCATCAAATCAGAATTATTGAAGAACAGACCATCCAGACGAAGACCATAGGTCAGCTTGAACTGAGGAGTCATCTGCCACTCATCCTGAGCATAGATACCAGCCTTGTTATACTGTACGCGGGCAGCAGGATTGTTGTTGCCACCATAACCATAGGTCAAACATACAATCTGAGGAGCAGCACCATTCAGGAAGTCGTCGAGGCTATTGTAACGATAATAACCAGAACCATTACGCTGATAAGCATTGTCTGCCATCTGGTGCTCATAGTTGAGACCAGCGATGATCTTGTGCTTACCGAGATAGTAAGTTACATCGTCTTTGATATTCCATACAGTATTGTGTACGGCATTGTTCCAGGTAAACAACTCATAACCCAAAGCCATGTAGTTGTTGGTACCATCAGCATCAGCAGTTCCATCTACACTCTTCTGTCCGCCATCGAGGATATCGATGAATGGGAACTCTGAAGAATTGGTGTAACGGCTATCATCCAACTTAGAGTATGTGAACAGGAACTGGTTAGACAGATTATCTGTGAAACGGCTGTTCAAGTCAACTGTCCAAGAGTTCACGAGGTTGTCATTGGCATACATACTGTTGGCAAATGACATAGAGTACTGAGACATACGGCTACCAGATGCACGTGTACCACCATCCATAGATGATGCGTTAGGAGCCTGCCAAGAACGGTTCTTGGTATAGTTGTAGCGTACAGCCAAGTGATGCTTGTCTGTGATGTTCCAGTCAACACGGAAGAGGAGCTTGTAGTTGCTTTCGTCTGCAGGGAAGTTGGTCCATGAACCTGTATCGTAACCATACTTTTCCTTTACGAAATTAGAAACTCTCTCCAAATCAGCAAGCTTGGTACGAGAGATATAGTTCTCAGCATCACCGATACCATCCTCAGAACCTCTCCAGCGGTTTACCACTGTAGGAGTCTTGACCATTTCACCGTTAGCGAAGAAGAACAACTTGTTCTTGATGATAGGACCACCGAGAGAGAAACCCCAAGTAGTCTGCTGATCCTTCTCACGTGCACCAGAAATCTGCTCACGCTCGATAGCATCACCACGCATGTTCTCATTCTTGTGATATACGTAAGCGCTACCCTTGAAATTGTTGGTACCAGACTTGGTAATAGCATTGACACCACCACCAACGAAGTTGGTCTGACGAACATCATAAGGAGAGATAACAACCTGCATTTCCTCGATAGCATCCAGGGAGATAGGAGCACCACCACCAGGAAGCTTTGAGCTCAAACCGAAGTTGTTGTTGAAGTTTGCACCATCCACTGTGAAGTTGGCTGTACGTCCATCAGCACCAGCGAATGACATTCCGTTTCCACCATAAGGAGAAAGACGGGTGATATCTGTAATGCTACGGCTAACAGTTGGCATGTTAGCAATCTGTGCATTAGAGATGTTGGTAGAAGCACCAGTCTTCTCTACACTGAACTTGGAACCCTTTGCTACTACTACAACTTCGCCAAGCTGCTTAGCATCTTCATCAAGAGTTTCTTTCAAGTTGTAAGTTTCACCAAGCTGAAGGGTGACGTTCTTTACGACCTTAGTCTTATAGCCGATGTAGCTGATCTTGACTTCGTAAGGACCGCCGACACGCATACCATTGATAGTGAACATACCATCAATGTTGGTTACAGCTTTGTAACGAGTTCCTGAAGGAACGTGAACGGCCTCAATCGTTGCGCCAATCACGTCTTCACCACTAGCAGTCACAGAACCACTTAAACCAGAAGTAGTAATCTGTGCCATGGCTGTAGTAACCATAAAGGCCAGCAAAGCCATTAATAAATGCAATCTTTTCTGCATACCTTTTTTTATAAAAATTAATTAATAATACGGGGAAAGGATCCCCAAATATCGTTTTCGACTGCAAATATAAACAAAAAAATCGATATAAATGTTACATCTGCATTAAAAATGATGTTTTATAACACAAAAAAAATCTGCGTTAAGCAAATAACGCAGATTTTCTTTAAATTGTTATTAATAACGGGGGTTTGCTTATAGTTTTTTTTGAGGAGTAGCGGCTACTCCTTTCGCTGCCAGATGCTCATTACCTTGCGACGGATGGCAACTATATTCAAAACCGAAACTACCAGGAAGAGAGCAAAACCTAAGGCTATGGCAGGAAGCATCGTTCCCTCTTCGATGTCCGGGAAGAGTGCCTCGATGAAATCCATGTAGTATCCTCGCAGGAAGAAGAGGATGATCCAGGCGATGACCAGAACCACGATGTTCAGAGAGATGGTGAGCACCTGGTATGGCTTCGCTACATTGCCCGGACTGTAACCTATCAAGAGCAGATTCTCCAACTTGGTAGAGTTCTTCTGTACCAGGAGATAGATGCTGAGCATCAAGATATAGAAACTCAGAACAGAAATCACAAGGCCGATAATCATCACCATCGATACCATCATACGGAGGAAATAGGTGGTCTTCTCGGCATCGAGCTTATCAGTCTCTACCTCATAACCGTTGTCATCTAGATATTTGGTGATATTCTCGTCGCCCGGATTGCCTACCTCTACGATCAGACGGGTAGGATCGCTCTTCTGGTTAGGCGCAAACTCCTGGTTGCTCCAATCCATGAACGCCTGTGGCACGAGAATCGTGTTGAGACGGGATGAGAATCCAATGACCTTTCCCTTGAACAGTTCTTTCTTGCCACCAGCCTGAATGCAGATATTGAAATCGATCATTCCCATCAGACCATCGCTGATCTTAGGGAGCGAATGGCTCTGGGCGAATCCGAAGTTATACATATTAATATAGGTACGCGGGAGGATGATTGGCACCACCTTCTCGCCAGGTGTGTATTTCCAATCCTTGAGCGGAACATCCACGAAACCATCAGGAACACTCTCGAAGAAAAGCTCACTGTTCAATACATTCACACCATTTACACCCATCTGCGCATCTACCTTGTACTCGGTAGAGGTAAACTTGCCTATCTTCTTCACGAACTTCTGGTCGCTGACATCATCCATCTCAGCTCCCGAAAAGGTATTGGAGCGACCGCTGATGGTATTGCCCATACCTATTTTCTTGCTCATAATGAGATAGTCGGCTTTCATGAAACTGTCTTGCTGAGTGAAGACAGGCAGCACATCCTGATAAAACTGAAAACCGAAAAGTACGATAAGCATACCGAAGAGATTGGCAAAGGCGAAGCCTGCAAACTGAGGTATGCTGATATGCTGACGGAGTAACTTCCAAACGAGATTCATAATCTAAAAATATGTTCATAGTTTAAGTCCATGTGCTTACCAATACTGGTCACGATGACACCAGCCCCCTGCTCCTTCGCCTCCTTCATCATGATTTCGCCCATGATGCGGGAATTGTTGTCGTCGAGGTGACTGATCGGCTCATCTGCAAGAATAAAATCGAAAGGCTGGCAGAGGGCACGCATCATCGCAACACGCTGCTGCTGACCGAACGACATCTTCCCAACCTTAGCATCCACCTTATCAGCAATACCAAGCATATCAAACCACTGCAGAATCTGCTCGCGGCTCTTGAAACCGGTAATCTTGTTCTTGATCTCTACATTCTCCATCGCCGTAAGCTCAGGAAAGAGACGGAGTTCCTGAAAGAGATGACTGATATGACGCTTTCGCATCTCTACCCAATCGGAAACCTTATAATTGGCGGTAACATCATTATCAAACATCACACTTCCGCTGTAGTCGTGACGATAGCCGAGCACGTAGCTGCAGAAAGTACTCTTTCCGCTTCCACTCTCAGCCTCTACCAGATAGAGATGACCTTTCTCGAAGGTAACATCCTGCTTCCATATCTCCGAATGCAGGTCTTCACGCTGGGCGAAAACCTGAGGAAGAACGGAATGAAGCTGAATCTTTTCCACTTTATTTTTTTTATTTAATGTTTAATCTTTTGACCTTTTTACCTGTTACTTCAAGGTATAAACCACAGAAGTAAGATTTCCGAAGACCGGAGCAAGCAGACCAGTTACAGTTGAGATGGCATCATCCTTGCCTGTACCGCTGCCATCAGAACTCTTGGCGAGATTGATGACCATCGCCAGCTTCTGTCCCACGATAAGCTTCAGAATCTTGGAATCTACTGGATGATTGCTTGACTTCACGGCATACTGAGCTGTCAGCTCATCGCTGCCGCTGAAAAACTGCTTATCATCGGTTACGCCGAAATAGAAGGAAGTCTTGCCATCGGTATAGAAATAGGAATTCTTACCCCAGTTGGCTATCTTGGCACCAGCAGGACATGAAGTCTTCCAGTAATCTACATCACCCAACCACTTGCTATGCGCTAACTTAGCAGCCATCATCATCTTCAGGTCTGCATCGCCCAAGGTAGGCAAGACGATGGCCATATCGCCATCTACGCTTCGCATGATGTTATCCATATCCACCGCCTGGTTGATACCCATCAAGAGGGTCTGAAGACTGCGGTTGCTCTGCATCATCGGCAGGAACTGTTCACCATTTACATTCATGAAGATACCTGCCAGTGCATCATCGGGCATCGATTTCACATAACTGCCCTTGATAGGACGATAGTTTTGTATCGCCTTCTGCAGCGCCTTATCGATGCTTTCATTAAAGGAGAATGTCTCACCCTGAATCTGCAGGATGCCATCCTTTACCTCCATATCGGCAGCGATGACCACCTGCGAAGGATCGGTATCCTTAGGAGCACCCAGGGTAAATGGAGCTACGAACTTCTCAGGCAAAGCCTGTGCCTGAGCCACCATAGCCATAGGAGAAGAGAGGGTCTGCAGACGCTCGTACATCGGAGAAACGGTGATGCCATCCTCCTCTTCTGCTTTAAGATATTTTACCATCTGCTGCTGGAGCTGAGCCTGGGCATCAGCCACAACAGGCCCCATCACGAGGAGCGCCTGACCGGAGAAGCCGACGAGCCACGAATCCTTCAATACTGCGAAATGAAAGCCTTTGCGTTCCTTCACTTCCGAAGCAATGCGCTTCTTGGCAAGCGAGGCAAGCCAGTCTTCCACATCCCCCTCATCGCTCACCTTGGCACAGAGACCGAGGTTGCCATCGGCACTCTCGAAGAGATAAAGTTTTTCAGAGATATCGATGCCACACTTATCTACATCATCTACGTGGAGTAGAGACTTGAGCATACCTGCCTTGTCTTCCGCATTCTTACCGGAAGCCATCTGCTGCAAATCCACCGAGATAAGGGCTGTACTTTTCTTAGGAATGGCATTGAGATAATCGCTGCCAGAGCATGAGCTTAACACTACAACGAGAAGTGCTAAGCTCATCAAAACCAAATTCTTATACAATCTTTTCATCACAAAAACCAACACTTATAATTATTTTAAAGCTTTTGCCCTTTCAGGGCGCATTGCTATATCTATTATATACCCAGGGCGCTGCCCTGGGCTAGGTGCTTCTGCCCTTTCAGGGCGTGCTAATACAACTTGCAGAAATTCAACAACTTGCAGGAATTTTCTTATAATCTTCTCGCAATATGCGCCATGTGAACAGCTACCAGGCCCGCCGTTTCCGTACGAAGACGACTGGTACCCAGGGATACGCTCTCGTAACCATTCTCCAGGGCAAGACGAACCTCATCTATAGAGAAATCGCCTTCCGGACCTACCAATACCGTGATATCAGCAGATGAAGAAGATGAAGCAGCGTCCTTGTTGTTATCAACAGAAGGTAGAGATGCAGCGTCCTTGCCATCAGCATCATCAGATAATGACGAGATTTCCTGGAAGAAATCCTTCTTCTCTACTTCTTCGTAGCAATGACAGATAAACTTGCGTCCCGAACGAGGAGTCTGTATAAACTCCTTGAAGCTCTCCAGCTCATTCACAACCGGTTTCCACGCCTTGTGACTCTGTTTCACGGCAGAGATGACAATCTTATCTATTCTAGGAGTCTTCACTACCTTTCGTTCAGAAAATTGACAATTGAGGAAAGAGAGTTCATCGAACCCGATTTCCGTAGCTTTCTCAGCCATCCACTCTATACGCTCCATCATCTTGGTAGGTGCAATGGCAAGATGGATATGCCCCTTCCATGCACGTTTCTGAGGCATATTCTCCTTGATTTCATAAAGACAGCGCTTGCTGGAGGCTGCTGTCACCTCTGCACGATAGAAAGACCCTTCCCCATCCATGAGGAAAATCTCATCACCACCCTTCAGTCGCAACACTCTCAGCGCATGGGTAGCCTCCTCTGCGGGCAATTCCACCTGGTTTGCCGCATCCGGCACATAGAAATATCTAACCTCTTTCATTCGTTATCAATTATCTATCATCAATGATCAATCAGTCAAGTTCTTTTCATCCTTTTCTTCCTGGCGGCGCTTCATCTCATCACGGATAAAGGAAGCTCCCTCGTAGTTTTCTTCTTCTACCGCTTTCTCCAGTGCTTTCTTGAGAAGTGAATCCGGTAATCCCACGATAGGAAGTGCCACACTCATCACATCCTTGCGGAAAGGTGTGGTGAATTTCTGAAGCACCTCCATATTGGTAAAGATCTCCAGACCGGCGGCCAACGCCAGCAGGACAGCCTCATCCTGAGGAAGAGAATACGCTGATCCAGAAGTAGCATTCACCAATTTTGCCTTAGGCCCTATGTTTCCATTGGCCTCGAAAACAACGTGATAGGCTTGAGGACCCTGTTCACAAATCATTCTAGCCAACACATCTACCAGATGCGGATGTTTTACATCCTTATCAAGCTGATGAAACTTGATTTCATTGGCCATCGGCTTATCTGTTACGATGGAGAGTGCACGTACCTCCTGGGTATCAGTAAGAGTGACAACACAAGCCTCCTCAGCATCAGGAATTGCGAAAGCTCCCTGATAAACTAATTTTATTTTTTCCATTTTCATTATCCTTTCTTTGGTCTAAACAATACGGCGAAGGCTACTCCGACCACAAGTGCATAACCTGCGAAGATAAACCAGCAAGTCTGCCAATCGCCCATCAAATATCCATTCTCCCAATGACAATAATGGTTGATCACCTGTCCTGCAAGAATTGTGCCAACAGAGGCTCCCAAGCCATTGGTCATCAGCATGAAAAGTCCCTGGGCAGAAGCACGCACCTTAGGCTCGCACTTCTGATCTACGAACAGTCCACCCGACACATTGAAGAAATCGAATGCCACACCATAGACGATGCATGAGAGTATGAAGAGGGTTACGCCTGGGAAAGCAGGGTTACCCAATCCGAAGAATCCGAAGCGGAATACCCATGCAAACATGGCGATGAGCATCACCACCTTGATGCCATAACGCTTGAGAAAGTATGGAATCAGGAGGATGCAGAGTGCCTCTGCCACCTGGGAGATAGAAACTAGAAGAGTGGCATTATTGGCTGCAAATGTATCGAGCATGGAAGGATCGCCCTTGAAACTGGTGATGAACGGAGTAGCATAACCATTGGTTACCTGCAGACTCATACCCAGCAAGCCTGAGAAGATGAAGAACATCGCCATCTCGCGGCTCTTGAAGAGCTTGAAGGAATCGAAGCCCCAGGTCTCCACCCAGCTGCGTGCCTCTTTCTTCACCAGCGGGCACTGTGGCAGGCTGAAGCAGTAGAGGAAGAGAACGATGCCCAATACTCCAGATACCAGGAACTGGAAGTGGGTATATTGGAACTTATGTGCATTCTCGGTAAAGAGGAACATAAACGAACCGTTATCCCAGGTAGCACAGTTGACTATCCACATGGTAAGGATGAATCCTACGGTACCGAAGACGCGGATTGGCGGGAAATCCTTCACGGTATCAAGTCCATGATTCTTCAGAATGGTGAACGCCGAAGTATTCGACAGCGCCAGCGTAGGCATATAGAAAGCTACGCTGAAGGTATAGATCGCCATGAAGACAGCCTCGTTAGGAGTAGCACTCGCCTCTCCCATCAGGAAAAGAGCTATCATCGACAAGCCAGCCAGAAGATGGCAATAGCCCAAGAGGCGTTGCGGCTGTACATATTTGTCAGCTACAATACCCATCAATGTAGGCATAAAGATAGATACGATACCCTGGATGGTATAGAACCAGGAGATTTCAGCACCCATTCCGGCCTTGCCGAGATAGTTGCCCATAGATGTAAGATAGGCTCCCCAAACTGCGAACTCCAGAAAGTTCATCAGCGCCAAGCGAACTTTTAGATTCATATTCTTATTTTTATATTTCCTTATGGTTTTAATATTCTTCTTCTGTCTGCTACGTCCTCCTTCTCAAGGGATGCGCCATTGCAGATTATATCTTGCAAAGGTACACAAAATCTCTTAAAGAACGCAGATTTTTTAAGAATATCCGCCAAAAAGCTAGTTTATTTAACAAATTATGTGTAAATTTGCAGTCGAAATCAAAATAAAAGATAAAATGTTATTAAAGTTTTTCCTAACGTGTAACAAGATTGGTGCCTTTACGCTAGGTGGAGGCTACGCCATGATACCAATCATGGAGAGAGAATTCGTGGATGAGAACAGATGGATGGATAAACAGGAATTTATGGACATCATGGTGGTGGCTCAAACTACCCCGGGCATCTTCGCCATTGATATGGCGAGCCATATCGGCTACAAGACGAAGGGCGTATGGGGAGGCATCGTGGGTGCCATTGGCATCGCCCTGCCTTCTATCATCGCCATCCTCATCATCGCCATGTTCTTCCAGCAGTTTAAGGATAATTACTGGGTGGGCAAGTTCTTTGCCGGTGTTCGCCCTGCCGTGGTGGCGCTGATTGCGGCTCCTTGCTTCAAGATGGCAAAGACGGCGAACATCAACCGCTACAATATCTGGATTCCGTTTGTATGCTGTGCGCTGATTGCTGCATTCGGCATCTCACCTATCTATATTATCATAGCCGCCGGCGTGCTCGGCTGGCTTTATGGAAAGGTAAAAAAGTAAAAAGGTAAAAGTCATGCTATTTCTGAAATTATTTCTGATATTTACCAAGATTGGTACATTTAATTTTGGTGGTGGATATGCGATGCTTTCGCTCATCCACAACGAAACCGTAGTAAAGAACCATTGGCTCACCAATGCCGAGTTTACGGATATCGTGGCTATCAGCCAATCTACTCCGGGACCTATCGGCATCAACTGCGCCACATACGTGGGTTATACCGCTTGTCTCCATGCGGATTATCCTGTCTGGGCAGCCTGGTTGGGTTCCGTACTGGCTTCGCTATCCATCATGTGGCTTCCATTCATCATCATGATTCTCATCAGCCGCTATCTGATAACCCACAAGGATTCCAAGATCGTGAAGGACATCTTCGCCGGTCTTCGCCCTGCCATTATCGGACTGATTGCTGCAGCAGCTATGCTCTTGATGAATAAGGAGAATTTTGGATCGCCAACAGAAGATCCATTTGCTTTCGGTGCCAGCGTAGCATTGTTCCTGGGTGCATTCTACTTTACGAAAGTAAGGAAAGCGAATCCGATTCTGCTGCTTTTCATCTGTGGAATCATCGGGTTGTTTATCTTCTAAACAACCCACACTTCGAAACAACCCATACTTCTAAAACACCTCATACGTCCAGAACCAGCGGTCATCGGACGAAGAGAAAAGTAAAGGGTAAAAGCCTTCAGAAAAGGGCAAAAAAAAATTGATTGTCTCACGACAACCAATCTTTTATTAACCTTAATAATCTAATACCATGAAAAACACGCTGCAAAATTACAAATAATCCTGCAACTTTCCATACTTTATTGCAAAAACCTACAAAGAATTAACTCTCTTTAAAGGATTTTCCATTCCATTTAAAGCTTCTTTGCAATTTTATTGCATTTACTGCCTTTTTATCTTCAGCAGAGAGCAATGGCAAAGACAGACGTACAACCAGCGAGTTTTCGTTCTGCAAAAGCAAGGCGCTCACCATTCTCGGTTCTACCATCGCCTTCAATTCTGCAAAGCGAGTTTCGCTCATCGTATCCGGTTTCTGGATAAGGCTTTCTGCCAAATCCTCCAATCGCTTGCCATCCAGGAGATGAGTGACATCCATCTTCTTCCAATCCTGATTGTAGAAATAGAGCTCACTCTCCTTCTCGGGACCTGCGAAAGTCTTGACTACGCAGAGCACGGAATCTCCGTTTTCCACAGGCAACTTCTTCATCTGCAAGGTAGAAGCCTTGTTCATACGGATCTGCACAAAGTCCTGGGTCAGCGTATCCATCACACTCACCTCTTCCAGGAGATTCTTCACTTCAGCCTTCACTCCCATCTCCTGCAACTCAGCAAATTCGAGTCGCATATTCTTGTTGAGACAAGGCATTACTTCATCAGGCATCGAAACCAGCAAGTCTTTCATCGACTTGGCCCCGACACCCAGGCTTGCCATCATCAGGCAAGCGCATAATATATATTTTATCTTCTTCATCACTACAATTCCTTCGACCATTTCTTCCCCCAAGGAGTAAAGAGCCATGCAAGAAAGGCCAATGCTACTATTGAGCACACAGCAAAAGTTAAAGCCAATGTATTCATTTTTGAAGTCAACAAATCATTTAGAGATTCTCTAAGAATTTCTTACCCCATTTAGTATGAAGCCAAAGCGCCATAGCACCCGCAACGACTGTAATCGTCGCATAAATTATAATTAATCCTTCCATAACACTTATTTTTTTAATATTCTAAAACCAACATATGCTAAAATAGCTGTGGAAGCTAGTCCAAAAGAAAGCAATCCCCAAACCATCGCATCGTCATACTTTTCTTTCATAACCATAGACAAGATACATCCTGCAACATTGGTTGTGAAATTAGCCTTAGCTAAATCATAAAAGAACTTACCAAGATTCTCTCGGCTCGTTTTTTCCTTTTCTCTATCTTCTCTTGCAGTCATATTTCTCTATTTTCCGACAAAAGTACAGAAAATAATTGTAATCTGCAAGTTTTTTCGTGTTTTTCTATCCAACAATCGCTAAAAAAACGAAAAAGAGGAAAGTGTTTCTGGCGAAACACTTCCCTCTCAAATTGTCTAATCTATTAATCTATCTTCTTCAGAAAAGATTTACTCCTCAACAGCAGCCTGCGCCGCAGCAATATTATCAGTATGGGAAGCCCTTTCCGTAGGTTACTCTAAACATAGGATAATATTTCCTTCTGTCTATGTAAAGGCTTTACACCTTATTATATTTATATACATATTTATATATATAGTTAATTCATTATCTATTTTTCATGAAATCGTGATGGATGATTACGCATTCTTTTTCTGCAACGGCATAGGCACATCCACATTTGAGTTCTTGCCACCAAGCATTTGGATAGTTTCCTTCAATGCTTGCACCTGTCCCTTTAGAAATATAATCTCCTGGTCTTTTGCATCAGCAAGGCTCTGTTGTCGTTTCTTATATAGGATTGCTGCATCCTCTTCCTGCGCCACGCCTACAGTTTCTTCTTTAGCAACGTAGCCTTCGCCGCCATTCTTCATGTACTTTGTTCCACCATAGAAGAAATCCATAGTCACACCAAGAACTTCACATATTCTCTCCAAGATGCCAGACTTCACATCTTGCACCTTAAACTGAGCACTTAAATTAGGCTGAGTCATATTCAATTTCTCAGCCAAACCTTTAATGCTCACATTCCCGAGAGTTAAAAGTTCTCTTAATCTATTACCTGTCATTATATGTAAAATTAAATAAAACTATCTTAAATTTAAACCTTTCTTTAAGTTTTTATTAAAACTTTATTTATCTTTGCACTCGAAATAACGAAATAGTAACGTTCGTAAAACGAAATACGTTTGCAAATATACATAAAAAATACAATATGAGCAAGAATAACTTTGAAATTTTAACCGAAGTTTATTCAGGAACCTCAATAGGCGAAAGAATAAAAAAGAGGGAGCAAGTCATCAGCGACTACCTCAACGTGTATGGGCAACTCATCCTGAACAAGGTGCTGAAACCAACCCCTGTGATGGAACACCTTGCCAAGAAATACAACTTTTCTCGCTGTGGTGTCTTGAAGATACTGAAGGAAGCAGGAATATATCATGGGCGTTCAAATCCTGTGGTATATCCAAGTGAGTTGAACAATAAAACAGAAATTTATGGAACAGCGAATCGTGTTTGAGGACAAGAATGTCAGTTACAAGACATTTCTTGAAGACTTAGCTACTTTTCTGGCACCGAAGATTGCGCTCTTGATAAAGAATCCTCCAAAAAAGTATTATAGTGAGCGAGAAAGTATGAGAGTGTTCGGTTCTGGGAATGTGCGCCGTTGGATTAAGGAAGGCAAGCTCAAACCTTTTTCCAAGAGAAAGGGAAAGACAGAATACAAAGTCAGCGACCTTCAGGAGTTACACCGAAGAGAGCAAGACTACTTTTAAAGCAAAGAGCAATGTACAGAATAAAAAGACATTATCAAGTAGCAGAGAAGCAACCTTGGCTTATAGACCTCCTCGTGAAGTTGAAGCCTTCGTACTTTGCCCCTTGCCAAGGCATAGAAGAGTGCAAGCTTGCACTCCACAACCTAGGCGAGGACATAAAAAAGCAAGAGCTAAGTTGGAAAAGAGGAAAATTTCTCCTTTCCTACATACGAGACATAACAGAGAAAGACGATGAAATCATCATCAGCTACAAAGGCGGCAAGCCCTGCGTGTCTTTCAAAATAGAGGAATCAAAAGCCAAAGAATCATGAACATAGCAGACAATAGTTGGATTAAGTTGCCCCGCAACTTTGTAAATTGGAGTTGGTACCATGACGCAAACATGGTGCAGCTATATCTGTACCTTCTTCTCAACGCCAACGTTTATGATGTCAAATACAATGACATCACCATCAAACGTGGCGAATGTCTTGTTTCTCTCAACACGCTATCCAAAGAAACTGGAATTTCATTGAAGTCGTTAAGGACAAGCCTTGCAAGACTCCAACGAACCAAAGAAATCGAATACAAGAAACTAAAGCATGGCAGGATTATCATTCTTGTAGATTTCAACAAGTTTCAACCTGTTGGCATAGATGAAAATGCACCAGATTGGATAAAGCTATATCGCAAAATCTGCGATTGGGGTTGGTACCATGAACCAAACATGGTACACCTGTACGTATATTTCATGTTGAAAGCAAAACTAGTCGTAGGTAATAATGGTACAAGTGAAGCATGGCAACTCAATACCACATTGAGATTGTTGACGAAAGCAACAGGTATTTCCGAGCGAAGCATCAGAACCTGCTTAACAAGATTACAGAGAACTGGCGAAATAGAATATTTGCCAGGGGTGTCACATAAACAAAGCATCATAACCATCTGTAATTATGATAGTTATCAGAAAAAGAGTTTTTCAGACGGCACAATGGTGGCACAAGATGGGCACAACTTGATAGAAAGTAAAAGTAACACAAAAGAAGGTGCAATAACGACACAAAATAACGGAGATACAAATAATTATAAAACAGCAAGTTACAGCTCAACCAGATTCCAAGACGGCACAATGGTGGCACAAGGTGGGCAAGACATAGGCACAACCTTGGCACAAGATGGGCAGGAGTTTGGCAGTACTTGGGCAACACAAAAAGAATATAAGAATAAAAGAATAAAAGAAATAAAGAATATCGACGGCGACATCGCGCACGTGCGTGAGGGGGATTTCGTCGAAGTTTTGGAAGTGACCGACGTGAAGAAAGAAAACGAGCAAAAGAAATCAAGCAAAGAAAGTTTTGCGGAACTCGTGAAGGTGGAAGCCGCATGGTTAGCTGCCATTCAGAAAAAATACAAGCTCTCCACATCAGAGGAAGTGAAGAACAAAGTTGACGAGTTCGAGATTGAACTAGTCTGCCGTGGCAAGGATAAGCATGAGGATATGAAAGACTTCAAGTGTCATTTCTGCGACTGGCTTGAAAAGAATTTGAGAACTATCAACCAACCTCAGGCTTCCAACCGTTCCCCATCACCAACCTCAGAGCGTTGGAGCGGCGAGAAGTTTGTACCAAAAAGTTCGGAAGGAGGCATCTATGAAGGAAATTTCTAACATGGGGTTCACCCCAGAGCTGTGCTTTGAGCATCTGCGCTATCATTTCGCCCAAGAGGTGAAAAAGAGAGAGAAGTCTTTCGTTGCCGAACCATCCCAGATGGAAAGCATGAAAAAAGTCGCCTCGTGGTTAACAACCGGAAAGGAGCACTGCTGGCTTGTCCTCAACGGCATCACAGGCAACGGAAAGACCACCTGCGTGAAGGGGATGCGAAGCTTCATCAACTGCTGCAAGATTCCCGATCCTAGCAATGGAGAAGGCAGCGTGTTCAGCTCCAAGGCAGGAATCTGGCTAGTCACGGCTAGAGAACTCTACCAGATGTTCGTAAGTAACAAGCCCAAGTTTGAGCGATGCGCCAACACCTACATCCTCGCCATCGACGAGCTAGGAACGGAAGAAACGGACTTCTGCGAGTACGGGAACAGATACAAGCCCATCGAGCAGCTGTTGTCGTATCGCTACGACAAGATGCTCCCGACCATCATCACCACCAACTTGCCGATGGCAGACATACGCCCGAAATATGGTGACAGGCTTGCGGAAAGGCTCAACGAGCTGATGGAAGTGGTACACATGCCAGACATCAACTTCCGCAAGATTCACTAAAAAGCGTAAAAACAACGCTCAGGACGACTTTTCCGAGGCAAGCAATAAATTCCTCACAGAAACAAACAAAACGTCTCAAATCGCAAATAAAGCGGCAAAAATTAGGTTTTACATGGAAGAATACAAAACAATTTTGAAGAAAACAGATGGAGGACTGGATATTTTCAGCTATTATCTGGGTAAGGAGTGCTTGAAGAAAAAGTTCAAGAGCCCCTTCAGAAGTGGCGACAACCGTCCGTCCTGCCATCTGTATCTCAACGAGCCTCCAGGAGAGCAAGCCTACTACTATCTCCAGGACTTTGGCGACAGCAGATGTAGCGGCAACGCCTTTGCAATCGCTGCAAGGGTGCTGAACATGAGCATCCGCAATGATTTCAAGGCCGTATTGGAGAGAATCGACCAGGACCTGTGCCTGGGAGTCTTTGAGGAGAACAAGGGAAAGTACTCCTCAAAGCCCCAGTTCAACAGAGCTGCCATCAAGCAAGAAATCAGCAAGAACAAGACATCAAGTATCAAGACTTTCATGCCTGTCATACAAGAATTTATGTCTTGGGAATTAGAGTATTGGAACAAGTATGGAATCGATGTCAACACCCTACGTCGCTATCATGTTCACAGCCTAAGAAGCGTGACTTTCAATAAAGCCGACGGCAAGAGTTTCAACATATTTGGTTCCAAGGCCATCCCAGCCTACGGCTATTTCTTCAACGACATGAAGGGCATCAAAGTATATCGTCCTAAGGCAGAAAACAGATTTCTGTATGGCGGCGACCTGCCAACGCCATATGTGTTTGGATGGGAACAGTTGCAAGAAAACGGCGACATGGTGTTCATCACTGGTGGAGAAAAGGATGTCCTGTCCCTTGCTTCCCATGGCTACAATGCCATAGCATTCAACAGCGAGACGGCAAAGATACCTGCAGACAAAATAAAGCTGCTTTCCCAGAGGTTCAGAAAAATTATATTTCTTTACGATTCTGATACTACAGGCATCAAGGAATCCAAGAGCAGAGTGGAAGAGTACAATGGCAATTACAACGTTTTCAGATTGGAGTTACCTCTCAGAGGAACCAAACAAGAAAAGGACATTAGCGACTATTTCGCCTTAGGAAGAACGACACAAGACCTACAAAAGTTAATAAACAAGATGTAGGAACATCATGATGATAAAAGTAAATGAGTGAAACGAATAAATATTTAACAATCATGAACAAGCAAAAGAACGGAAAAGCACTGCATTTGGAACACGCAGCAGAAGAAATCTGCTTTGAGTCCTTGACAGTGAAAGATCAAGAAAAACTGCAAGAATTTGGCATAAATCCTTCCTCGATACCAGAAGAAGTATATTCCATCGACTGTAGCAGCCTGAACAGAGTGTGGCACGGAATAGGAATGAGAAACGTACACGGAGGCGTGGAGTTCATCAGCCTGACGGAGATGAAAAGACCAACGACAATTCATCGCAAGGGCATCACATTGCAACCTTCTAAAAAAGGCTCAGTCGCTAGTTGCTGCCTTTTTAGTAATTTCATGGACTATCTGGCCTATCTCTCTTTGTCGAAGGACGGCAAGATTGCACTCCCCAAGGAATGCGATTGCATCATCCTCAACCACCATTTCAACCTCTCTCACTTTCTTGTAGAAAGCGAGGAGTACGAGGAAGTGAACCTGTTCTTGCCCAACAGTTCAGCAGGAAAGGTGCTAACGAGAACCATCATGGACAGAAATCCGACCGCAGTGGACTGGTCGGGAAGTTACATACACTTTCAGAGCCTTCGCTCATACGCCTATTACAAGTTCATAAAAAACAAAGAGAGCCTATGAAAATAGTGGGAATAGCATTCGGTGTTGCCGTCATTGGCATCATCATCGCCTTCATCTACGAGATTAAGTTCACTTACAGAGATAGGGACTTATGGAAAAAGTAAATGCTATAAAACGCAAACCTTATGAGAAATAACGGAATCCTTAACATTGACGTTGCTAGGGCAGATTTGCCCATGCAACCAGAATATTGGATAGAAGAGACTTACGTATCAAGATACGAGAAACTTCTTAGAGTGATAGAAAAGAAGACCTCTTTTCTGCCATATCGCAACACAAAGGTCATCAGGGAAATTTCCTTTGAGGTTCCAGCATCCACCACACTGGAGCAAATAAAGGAAGTAAGTCTGGCATTTGAAAAAAGATTCAAGGTATCATGTTTTCAAATCAGCATAGATCGCTCTGTGCAGGTAGCCCACCTGTTGTTTGCCTGGATAGACATGGAAACAGGCAAGGCCGTCAAGCTCGATGCCAACACCTTGAAGCGTGCCACAGGTATTTTTCTGAGAAGACTTAAGCTTCCTCATCCCAAGGACTATGACAAATGGATAAGATATGTCCTTATCGATGCCTATGAGGAATGTCCAGATGTCTTCAAGCAACAATACAGAGCCATTTGCAAGGAAGACAAAGAGACTGAAAGCAGTTGCATTATCAGAGATGCCCTTGCCTATGCCGAACTTATGTGCAAAGGGCAAGCAAAGTAAAATAGCACCGAAATATTTCAAATAGAGTAGATGTAGGGGATTACTCCCCTACATCCTACTCTATTGTTCTATAAAAGCAATTTTTCCCCTTTTATACAGTGAGTAGGCAACACGTCCTACCAAGTCACCCTCATACCTTACCAATTCCTCATAAATGAAGTTATAGTGCTTTGCCATGCTGCCTATTGCTTAGTACACGTTCAAAGATAGCATTAATGCTATTCTCTGTAAATGTTTGACTATAGGTCTTACCTTGGACATGAGTGTCCACGGTAAACCCCATAGGTGAGACATTCTTGTTGTTCTGCCCTATCTTATATTTTCTCATCCTCTCGTTAGCCTTGAGGATTGTCTCTTCTGATACCTTACACATAATTTATGCCACAAAGGGACTTTTTTAAATTTATTCCGCTGCAAAAGTACGACAAATAATTCTAATCTCCAAACTTTTATGAGTTTTTATGGCTTACAAACAAAAAACTCCTGATTCTCTCGAACCAGGAGCGTTGAACCTTATATATAATGATTTTGCAATTTAAACTACAGGATTTGCCATTAAACTATAGTGAATGGTCATGGAGCCAAGCCTTCTGGGAATAGCTTAGTCTATCCCAGTTGGTCTTAGAGCGTCTTCTTTTCTTTTTATTTCCACCACCAACTACCGCTTCCACGGTTTTCTTGCCGAGCCAACCGGCAAATGCCAAAGTTAATAAAGCCTCCATAATCGTAACGTTTTATTTGTTAATACTAAATGTTCCTACAGGGATGGCTGTAGCCGTGATGATTGACATGTAGAAGATGCCATACTCTCCTGGCTCTGCCTCAGATGCTGGAATTTCCAAGAGATAGCTTTGGTTTCCATATTTATGACCTGTGAAAGCTACATATCCTCTCTTCTTGGTTTCTGCGCTGCCTATCAAGGCAGGCTTGAACTCCATCCATTGAATTCTTCTGTCCTTCTTTGATGCTTTGAAACGTACAATGCGGTAAATCTCCATTGGATCGTACTCGTTCTTCTCTCCCTTGATGAGTAAACGGATGCCATTATTTGCATTCTTCACGGTGTAGGCAGATTTGCCACCTGCGAAAGCAATGTCCATACCCTCTGCTCCTGCGAGGGTATTCACTGCATCGGCAGCTTGTCCTACTCCAGCTGCTGTTCCCATCACACGAACACCATTAATTATACCAGAAGCACTTCCAGATGTACTGGCCCCTATCATACCTCCTGCAAACCCCAAGTCTCCAACAGCTCCTGCTATCTTGGCAAATTTGCCGAATTTATTCTGATGCTTGGAAATCATTCCGTCCTCTTTTGGGAGCGCATCAAAAGTGGAATCACTTGTGAGCACGCAATAGCTGTTAATAAACTCAGGCTCTGGAGCCGTTACCTGTTGGGCAAATCCTGTGGAAGTTGCAGCCAACATCATCATTGATGCTAAAATTTTCTTCATATTACTTATGTTTTAAGAACTTTTTCTGATGCAAAGGTACAAAAAAACATTTATATAAGCAAATAATTCAATATTTATTTCATTATATAAAGAAATATTTATATCTTTGCAGTCGTATTCAAAACAACATTTAAACAAACATATAATTATATAAACATTTATGAAACATTACGCAAAGATTATTTCCTTCGCCAACCACAAAGGTGGCGTTGGTAAGACAACGACAACAGCAAGTATGGGTTCAATCCTCGCCTCCAAGGGTTACAAGGTTCTCTTGGTAGATTTGGATGCCCAGGCAAACCTCACGAGTTCACTCTTGAAGAAAGAGGTCACAACCACCATCTATGATGGCTTGAAATCCCAGTCCTCCACCTCCCTTTATATATATAAGGTACGTGAGGACATCCGTTTGGACATGATACCAGCCGATTTGAACCTAGCCCAGGCAGACTTGGAGTTGGCAGGAAAGATGGCGAGAGAGAGAATCCTCTCAGAGTTGTTGGAGAACTACAAGAGCGAGTACGACTACATCCTCATCGATTGCCCACCTTCCCTTGGGTTGCTCACCCTGAATGCCCTCACGGCATCCGACTATGTGATTATCCCTTTGGTAGCAGAAGTCTTGCCATTTAACGGATTGAAGATGATCTTCGACTTCATCAACCAAATCAAGAAGTTCCTCAATCCAAAGGTAAACATCTTCGGTATCGCCATCACTCGATGGGAAGGAACGAAGCTCAGCAAGAACATCGAGGAAGGTTTGAGAAAGCAGCTGGACGATTTAGTGTTCACGACAAAGATTCGCAAGAATGTCACCATCGCCCAGGCACCATTGGAGGCAACGAACATCGTTGACTACGACAAGAAGAGCAATGGCGCACAGGACTACATCGCCCTGACCGAGGAGTTTTTGGAGAGAATGGTATTAAACAATGTAACCATCAGCAAGTAGAACGTAAAATTAGCAGTTATGTCAAAGAGCATCAATTCAAACGCAATGGATTCCCTGTTACAAGGGTTGACAGGGAAGACCGAGGAACAGGAAGCTGTTCCTACACAAGAATGTCCTAGCGAGGCTCCTTCACCTACCAGGCGAAAGGAGAAACCACGCTATGAGGTAATCAGCACCATGGTTGATCCAGATGTGATGAGTAAGGTACGAACCATCGCCGACATCGAGGGAGTGGCCATCAAGGAAATCATCGGAGTTGGCCTCAATATGTTTATCCGCAAGTATGAGGAGCTTCATGGAAAGGTGCGTGTGAAAAAGCCCAGAAAAGGGGATATTTCCCAAATCTTCAACTCGTAGGCATCGTTCCCCTTCCTCCCAGTGCAGCAGCAGGTTTAATAATCTATACCTGAAAACACCGAGGGGTGAAAGGGGGCGAGAAGCCCCATTAACAAACGATACCACCATCAAGAACACCTTGACCCACGCAAGCGTATTCTCGGGGATAGGCGGAGCGGAGCTTGCAGCCTCCTGGATGGGATGGAAGAATCTCTTCCATTGCGAGATACAGCAGTTTCCAAGGCAAGTTCTTGACTATTGGTTTCCAAATTCAGAAAGTTATGAAGACATCACCAAGACAACCTTCACGAAGTGGAAGGGAAAAGTCGATGTTCTCACAGGCGGATTTCCCTGTCAGCCCTTCAGCTATGCAGGAAGCAGAAAAGGAGCGGAAGATGACCGCTACCTCTGGCCTGAAATGCTACGAGCGATTCGGGAGATACAGCCCACTTGGGTCGTTGCTGAAAACGTTGTTGGCATCACGACGATGGTACAACCCAGCAGTGTCACTGAAATGGGACGTTCTGACTTTCTCTTCGAAGAAAGTGTTGTATGTAGAGAAGAATACAGGTACATCCTCGATGCCATCTGTGAAGACATTGAGCGAGAAGGATATGAAGTCCAACCGCTTGTTATTCCAGCTTGTGCCACAGGAGCGCCCCATAGAAGAAACAGGATATGGATTGTTGCCCACCGTACAGCCACAGGGCTTGAAACGTTGCAACAAGAAGGGCAAGACGGAGTTTCTGCCCCTGCACCTCCTCCCTACGCCTACAGCTGCGGAGGCGACCAAGTCCACCACCAAGCTCAATTCCAAGAGCCAGATGGGAATGGGACTGACAGCCCTTGCCATGAACGGCAAGCTGCCATCACCGAAGAAAGTAGCAGAGGAAACCGGGGGTTCACAGGGTTCCCGTCAGTTCAACCCACTATATGCAGAGGAGATGATGGGCTTCCCTTCGATGTGGACGACCTTGCCATTTCTGAAGGAAAATGGAGAAAGGAATCCATAAAGGCATACGGCAATGCCTGGGTTCCGCAAGTGGCTTTGGAGATATTCAAGGCCATAGAAGAGTATAATAACAATTAAAGAACAAGACAGATGAGAAAATTTTTCAAAGACAACATTTGGCTATTTGCCATTGTCGCCGCAATCTTGGTCATACAAGGTATATTGGGCTATTACAGGAAGAACCAAGTTGCCGAAATGAACAGACTTTCCGGCAAAGAGAAAGTAAAAGGCCGTGACATATCACGTACCATAGATGAGTTCAAGTATAAAGGAAAGACCTACACCTTTGTCATCTATGAGAGAGGTGTAAACATGGAAGTAAGAGAACTAAAATAAGTTGCACAATGGAAAAAGTTGACATATTTGACCAAGAAATTGGCAGGGCAGCCATAGAATGCAACGGCAACCTTGTAGTGGTTTTCAATGGCAAGAAAGCATTTTGGTTCAAGGAACAAATCGAGAGTTTTGTAAAAGAGCATCCCGAAGCACCTCTTCCACTCTCTGTGTTTTGCGTGACAGTCTCGAAAGTAGGCGAACCTTGCAAGTACAAGAGCACAGGCAATTCCTTCAGTTTCGTGGCTAGAAGCGTTTCCCGCAGAGAAGCATTGTCGGAATATTAAGCAATACCAGAAATCAAGATGAAAGTCATATTATTACCAAAAAATGTTTGGGGATGCAAAGGAATAGATTGTTATAACAATATCCCAGAGTGCTATCCCCACAGAGCATTCTTCATAGAATGCGAAATGTCCATAATTCCTCGAAAAGGAGAATTCATCATGCTCTCCGACTACGAAGACATGATATTCAAGCAGCTTTACAGCCAACTATCCAATTCCGACAGTGACCTGCACTTACTATTGGAAGAGATTCGAAAAGAAGACAACAGGACACCATCCTACCTAAGGAACGTAAAGGAGCTAGAAGACAAGTCTCTCCTGCATATGGTGGTGTATGGCGACGAGCATGAAGAAATTTTCAACGAAGGATTGACGGATTATCGCTGGCTTGTGGAAGAAGTAACCTATAAGATAGGATATTCTGGTGAGACAGTGTTTGTTACCATATCTCACACATATTAATAACAAAATAGTCTCTGTTTTAGTGTAAACACTCCAAAAGCAGAGACTATTTCGCTTTTCTGCCTCTTTCCTCATTTTTCTCATTCTGGCAATCACCATTTCATTGTATTAAATATCATTCTTTTCCATTTACTTGTCTTCCAAAGATTTTAAATAAGACACATTTTCCAAGCCATCAACCATCTGCAAAGTCTTCCAAGCATTGCGGCGTTCCTCCGATGAAAGCTCTTTGTCTGTTCCGTCATCATTACCAACATAGATATTATGTTTCAACAAATATGCCAGAAGCAATCTTTTCCTTGTGGCTTTCAGTTCCTTCTTGAAGTTTTCCTTGTGAAAATCGAAGTAAGTAAGCAACTCGGCATATTGTGAAGGAGTAAGTTCCAAGGATATATGGCTATTCTTCTCCTTATACCAAATCTCACCGTCGCCCAAGATTTTCTCACTGCACATAAAGAACAGCTCCTTCAGCAAGTGGTCACATCCAACATTGAAGACATATTCTTTCTTTTGTTCGCTCTCATTCAAGATGTCCTCCAAATTAACACCCAGGGTAGAGCAAAACCTATCCATTGCCTTTCGAGCATTAATGGCTTCTCCCTCTTCCCCTCTCAAAGCGAGTTCGTTCAGTTTCAGAATTTTCTGTTTAAAACTCTCATACTTTTCTTCCATATCATCAAATTTTAAAATTTATATTCCATTCTCAGAGCCTTGCCGAGATCACATGAGTTGACGAGTCTCACCATCCCCTTTTTCTTGGCATAGCTGTAGTTGCCAACAATTCCATGCTTGTTCAGTATCAATTCCACTACCCGAACATCCTCGTTGTTAAGTTCATTGAGCAGACACCCCATCAGAACAAAGTTCCTAGCCTGTGCTTTAGTGACAGGAAAGACTTTACCCTGAAGCATTTGTTTCTTATAGGGCTTTCCATCAGGAACAACATTGGCACTATGGTTCATACAACCCATTCGTTGCCAAGAAATCTCATTCATTCTCATATCATCTATATTTTTAAAGTTACAAAGATAAGTGATGGAACTTAAAATGACTGCTATAAAATGAAATATCTTTCATTTTTAACATATACCACCACCTTTGCCTAACATAAAAAGAAGCACAGGAGAGGTTATTCTCCTCTCCCGAAAGAATCTATGAAGTCTCGTTGATGTCGTAGATGAAGAAGTCGTTCTTAGCGAAGACCCCAATCATTCCCACACCAGCTACCACTGCTCCAGCTATTATCAGCCAGATGGCCAATCCCTCATCAAGGAAGCGCATGTTACCACCCATGAAAGCAAAAGCCATCATTGCCACTCCAAACATTGAGAAGAAAAACAAAGCGTTTTCCACACTCATCTTCTTGAGAAACTTAATAATCTGTTTCATTGTCAATCTCATTTTAACGGTTCAACTTTAAAAATTATACTTTGGATTTCCGGAACCTTCTAGCCTTTTACAGTTATTTGTTTCGTTCGATCCGATATTTTTTTTAATCATACCTCGGCGTGTCCTTCGCCTCCTGTAGCCTTTTTACGTGCAGAAAGGATGGCAGCCCAGAGGAGTCAGAACGCCAAGGAATTTGGCAGAAACTTTTCAGGAATACCCAAATAAGAATTATTTGCGGAAGGCTTCCAGAAAAGTTTTAGCCAAATAAGGAGTCCTCTCCTGGTACTTGGCATCTGACAGGGCCGCCATAACTTTGCACAGGAAAAAGCAAGG
>ERZ791617.112-NODE-112-length-64416-cov-10.5407_pt1 | contig 64416 bp, 48 predicted proteins | sample MGYA00510272_ERZ791617 | MGnify/ENA primary metagenome ERZ791617 (study PRJEB30046, sample SAMN00715200) | human gut metagenome | study: EMG produced TPA metagenomics assembly of the A metagenome-wide association study of gut microbiota in type 2...
GTCGTGAGCGCGATCTGGAGAACTGCATATAGCCCCATCCTGCCAATATCATCAGCAGGGCGGTGAGGCGTGCAGGCAGATAGTTGGCTATGTCGTCGATGCGGGCTGCCCAGCAGCCGAAGTCTTTGTAGCGCTTGTTCTGATAGCCTATCATGGAGTCGAGGGTGTTTATCATCTTATAGGCCATCATTCCCGGCACACCAAGCAGGGCAAACCAGAAAAGCGGAGCAATGACACCATCGGAGAGGTTTTCGGCAAGTGTCTCCAGAGCTGCCGTAGACACTTCCTGCCGGGAGAGCGACAGAGTGTCGCGGCCCACAATCCTGGCCACCTGCTGTCGGCCCTCGTCAAGTCCCAGTTCTAGTTTTCCGAATACCATCCTCACTTCGCGGCGCAACGTCTTTCCGGCAAGGCAGAAGAAGACGCAGAGCGACCCCAACGCATAGGAGAGCAGCGGAAAAGCCCATCCCGTGTCGTAGCTGTCTGTCAGCATTCTGAGCGCCTCTGTCAGCAGCCACATGATGCCGAACGTCATCAAGATGCTTGAAACGGCAAAGACAGCACCTTTAAGTCGCTTTCTTTTGCCGCGGTTGAGCCTGTGTTCGCCCATGGAAATCCATCTGCCCATATATACCACGGGGTGGGGGAGCCGTGAGGGGTCGCCGAAGATGATGTCGAGAGCCCAACCTGTGAGAAGGCTTGCTAACATGATGTGGGTATTCAGAAAATTCATTGTTTCATCCATTCTTCCAGAGATTTTATCAGTTTGTCGTTTTCTTCGCGAGTCTGCACGGCTATGCGGAAATGCTGCGGAGTGAGCGTCTCGAAGTTGCTTGCGTCACGTATCAGTATGCTGTGTGAAGCAACGAGGAATTCCTTCAGCGTGGCAGCGTCTGATTCCGGCAGTCTGCAGAGCAGCATGTTTGAGTCTGAAGGATACGTCATTATGCCAAGTTCCTCAATGAGCCTGCCTACCCGTTCCCGCTCAGAGCAGAGAGCTGCCGTGTCGATGCTATAGTCTTCATGGTGTTTGAGCAGAAACATGCCGGCGCAGATGGCAAGGCTGTTTACCGACCACGGCATGCGGTGGCTGCGGAGCAGGGATATGAGCCGGCGGCTGGCAGTGACGAAGCCGAGGCGCAGTCCGGGGATTCCGAAGTCTTTTGTCATGGAGTTCAGCAGAAGCACATTGCCTTGACGGGCACACTCCCGGGGCTGGAGAGTACGCTTGAGCGTGTAGTGGGAGTAGCTCTGGTCGATAATGAACAACGTGTCGGGATTGTTGCTGATGACGGCAGACACGACATCGTGGTCTGTCATGGTGCCTGTGGGGTTGTTGGGGTTGCAGAACCACACGGTGTCGTTGTTGCCGAACCGGTCGGATGGCGTTATCTTTGACAGGGTGTGGATCCGGCTGCCGTACATGCCGCAGGCGTCGCCATATTCTGCGAAGGTGGGTTGCAGGATGTGTTGTGTCTTCCCACTGAAACATTGGGCAATGAGGTATATGGCCTCCGTGGCTCCGTTGGTCACCATAATGCAGTCTGCCTCAACACCTGTCTGCCGTGCTATCGCTCTTTCGAGAGATGCTGGCGCAGGTTCAGGGTAGCTTGTTATGAGTGGCAACTTTTCGGAGAGATAGGCGAAAAGCCGCGAATGGTCGAAGTGGTTGAATATGTTGGTGGAGAAGTTCATCTCCACATTCTTGTATTTATATAGGTCGTCGCCGTGTCCATGTATCATGGTGTCATTATTTTGATAAGTTTTTCTATGTCTACATATTTTCTCACGTGGTCGGCAAGGAGGTCGTACTGTCTGTTCTTGAATTCCTCAATGCTGACATTGCCTGCCTTGGCTTTACTCTTGCAGAGGGGGGTGATGAAATGGTCTGTCACGGCAGAGTTGTCGAGAAATCCGTGGAGGTAGGTGCCCGTGCAGTTGTTTCCGCTGACAATAAGGTCGGCTTTCTGGCCTGCTCTGTCGTTGCCCTGGCTGTAGGTGGTAATGCCCTGATGGATTTCGTAGCCTTTGCACTCTTTACCGTTGAAAATGAAATCCGTCTGCCGTGTGGTCTTTTCTGGCAACATCTCGGTTATGGTGTCGAGAAGGCCGAGTCCGGGCAGTTGCGGAATGCTGCCTTCCACGGCATGAGGATCGAGCACCGATTGCCCCAACATCTGATAGCCGCCACAGATGCCGATGACGGTCTTCCCGTTGCGATGTGCCCTTACTATTGCTTGGGCAACACCGTTTTTGCGCAATTCGTATAAATCGTCGAGGGTTGCTTTCGTGCCGGGCAGAATGATGATGTCGGCTTTTTCTATATCGGCGGTATTGTTGGTATAGAACAGGTTGACGCGCTCGTCGCGCTCCAGTATGTTGAAGTCTGTGAAGTTTGATATATGTCGGAGCAGCACCACCGCAACGTTCACCTTGTCGGTAGCCATCTGACGGGCTTTGCGCTCCAGTTCCACGCTGTCTTCCTCTTCTATCACGATGTCTTTGAACATCGGTACTATGCCCAGCACAGGGATGCCGCATATCTGCTCCAGTAGTTTCTTTCCCTCATCGAAGAGACGAATGTCTCCGCGGAACTTGTTTATTATTATGCCCTTTATCCTCTTCCTGTCATCGGGAGTCTGCAGCATCACACTGCCATAGCATGATGCAAATACACCGCCACGGTCTATATCAGCCACGAGAATTACGTCAGCGTCGGCATGCCGGGCCATTGGCATGTTCACGAGGTCTGAGTCGCGTAGGTTTATTTCAGACACGCTCCCGGCACCCTCCATGATAATCGGACAGAAAGATTGGCTGAGCCTGTCGAAGGCTGCGTTCACTGCCTTGCGTAGTTCTTCGCGACCCTCTTTGCGGAAATAATCGTATGCCGAGCGGTTGCCTATCGGTCGTCCGTTCAGTACCACTTGTGTGGTGTGTTCGGAGTTGGGTTTCAGCAGCAGGGGGTTCATGTCTGTAGTGCAGACCACTCCGGCAGCTTCTGCCTGTACAGCCTGGGCACGGCCGATTTCCAGTCCGTCGGGTGTGGCATAAGAGTTGAGAGCCATGTTCTGCGCCTTGAAAGGGGCAGGGTGGTAGCCCTCCTGCAAGAAGATGCGGCAGAGGGCAGTGGCAATTATGCTTTTGCCTACGTCGCTTCCAGTGCCTGCAAGCATTAAAGGGTGTAATATATTGTGTGTCATAATGTTATAGTCTGATTGTTGAAATTTTGAAGAAGGGGAATCCAGTCTCTGCCCAATACCAGTGGGTGTAGCCTGCTACTACATTTTTATATCTGTATAGAGCCGTGGTGGTCTTGGTGTTTTTTGCAGAAAGCTGTATGCATTCTTTGTGTATTTCCCCATTGTAAAAACTCTTGTTGTGAGAGGTCTCGTCTGTCAGTGTAACGTCATCATTGATGTCGGAATAATGGAATTCATGTCCTCTTATGCATTGGTTCCTGCCATCGATTGTCAGATACATCTGTCTGTAGCCCAGATGCAGGCGGGCGTCGCGCATCGAGGCGCTGAAAGGGAAGACACCGCACATCGGAATGTTGTCAATATCGTGGCACAGGTACATGAAACCTCCACATTCTGCAAATATCCTGCCTCCGTTTTCGGCATAGGCCTTGATTTCTGCCATCATTTCAGAATTTCCCGAGATGTCGTCGAGATATAGTTCGGGGTAGCCTCCTGGCAGATAGAGAATATCGCACGAAGGCAGATGACTGTCGTGAAGAGGTGAGAAAAACCTGACTTCGCCCATTGTGCGGAGCGAGTCGATGTTGGCACGATATATGAAGTTGAAAGCCTCGTCTTTTGCTATCAGGATTCTCATGATTCAAGGATTTTGTCAATGTCTACATGCTTTTCTATTTCTTTGGCGGCAGCTTCTATGATGCGGTTCATTTCCTGTCTTTCGGATATTGTAAGCCCAAGATGCCTGCCTGGGATTGTCAGTTCGCTGTTCTTGGCCATATAGCCAAAGCATTCCACTCCGGTGTCGTTGCAGGCAGATTTCAGAAACCGGAAATGATTTTCAGACCCTACGTTGTTGAACACCACTCCGGCAATCTGAAGATTCTTGTTGAAATTCTTGAAACCATAGATCAGCGGTGCCACGCTGTAAGCCATCGACTTTGCGTTGACGATGAGGATGACAGGAAGATGGAGCATGATGGCAATCTCGGCGCTGCTGCCGTGAAAACCGTCGTAACCGTCGAAGAGTCCCATCACGCCTTCTGCTATTGCAACGTCGGCATTTTGTGAATAATCCGAGAATATTTTTCTTACATGTTGGGCAGAGGCCATGAAGGTGTCGAGGTTAAGGCTCTCGTTGCCTGACGCCATATGGTGGAAGATGGTGTCGATATAGTCAGGGCCGCATTTGAAAGGCTGCACGCAGAGTCCTCGTTGGGTAAGAGCACGCAGCAGTCCCATTGTGAATGTCGTTTTGCCGCTGTTTGATGTGGCGGCTCCTATGAGGAATGATTTCATTGTCGCTATGTTTATGTTTGTCAGATCAGGTTTCTTTTCTTTTTCAGTAGGATAGACAATGCTATCGGTGCTCCGATGAGCGATGTGACTGAGTTAATTGGAAGTGCTCCTTCGAAGCCTGGCATTCGGGCAATGAAGTTGCAAAGCAGAGCCAATGCCGCTCCGCAAAGCACGTTGGCTGGCAGCAATATATTGTGGTCGGTGGTGTTGAAAAGACCGCGGCATATGTGAGGCACGGCAAGACCGAGGAACATTATAGGACCACAATAGGCGGTAACGATAGCGGTGAGAGTGCCGGCGGAGGCAATAGTAAGCATTCGTGCCCGCTTGACATTGAGACCGAGATTCGTGGCATAGAGGTCACCCAAGAGCAAGATGTTCAGTGGCTTTGCGAGTAGCATGACAAATGGCAGGAGAAAAGCGGTGAGACCGGTGAATACATATACCTGTCCGCCTGTGACGCGGGAGAAGGAACCGAGCCCCCAGATTACGTAGGCTCGTATATCTTCCTCGCTTGAGAAATATTTGAGCACTCCGATGATGGCTGTGGCAATATAGCCTATGAGTACACCGGTGATGAGCAGAGTGACGTTGCCTTCCACCTTATGGGAGAGAAAGACTATCAGCGACATCACGAGCATGGCACCGAAAATGGCGGCAATGGTTATGGCTGTGTTGCCGATAATGCCGAAACTCGACAGGGCTGTGCCGCCGATGGCTCCGCTTAGCAATACAACGAAAGCTACACCAAGACTTGCAGCACTGGAAATGCCCAGTACGGAAGGTCCGGCAAGGGGATTGCGGAAGACGGTCTGCATCTCAAGTCCGGCTACAGACAAGCCTGCGCCACAGGCCATGGCTGTAATGGTTTGAGGCAATCGCGTGTATATTATGATATTTGTCCACACCTCAGCATTCGCTCCTTGCAGGGCCTTGTCGCTGAAGGGATTGAGGATTGTCAATACAGCGTTTACTGGAATGGCTACTGAGCCTACAGCCAGATTCAGCATAGCCAGAACTATGATGCCCAGTATGAGCAATGTCATCATTGTAGAGTGTCGCATATCAGTTTTATTTTTATTTCTCCTTGCGGGAAAACAGTCTTGGTGTTTTCATGGCAGAGAGATTTTATCCTTTCGAAAAAACAGGCTGGCATGATGTTCCATAGCTCCCTTGCCATTGTTATGTGGCTGATGGGAGATGGGTCTATGCCGAGTTGCTTGGCGGTGGAGATAAGGAAATCTTTGTTCATAACCACTTTGTGTGAGTGAGTGTCTAGGTTTCCATCCGCCAATTTCACTGCTTTTCCTATCATGATGGCGAGAGTTGCACGCCTGAATCCAATATCATAGGCAGCTTTCAGCGCCTCGCCAATGAAATTGCCGTAGTGTATGCAGCGTATGTCCCTTTCTTCCCTCAATGCCTTTTCGCTTTTCATTCCGGCAACGAGTCCGATCTCTCGTCGCCCCATGGCCCATGCCACTTCCAGTTCGCGGCGTATGCTTCGTATGAAGGCATCGTTGGAAAGAGGGTGGACAATGCCTGATGTGCCTAAGATGCTAATGCCACCAACCACACCTACCCTCGGATTGAAAGTATGTTTGGCTATTTCCTCTCCGTTCTCCACGCTTATCGTTACATCAACGTCCATGTTCGTGATACGGCTTATTTCATTTATAATCATTTTACGGGGCGTTGGGTTCACGGCAGGTTCGCCGATAGGGATGCCCAAGCCTGGAAGAGTGACGGTGCCAACGCCACTGCCATGAAGAAACCTTATCTGTTGTCGGCTCATCGTTGGATTGCCTGTATCCTGTTGTCTGACAGGGCAAGAGATGCGAGATGTTATTCTACAGCCTCTTGTCACATCCGGATCGTCGCTGAAGTCTTTTGTGACGGTGGCAATTCCTTTGGCGTTGTGTTCAACGGGGATAGTGAGTATTTCACCATCAGGAAGAGAGAAGGAAACTTCCTCGTCGTCATCATCAAACAAGAGGGAGAGAAGTGCTGCTTTTGTAGCAGCTGTGGCGCAGGCACCGGTAGTGAGACCTGTTTTCAGTGGAAAGAAATCGGGCATCATCTGTTCGATGCTTCGTCTTAGTCCGTATTTTCCTGTTACGTAAACCCAATCGCCGGGAAGTGCAGGATGCTCGATTACGTAGATTTTCAGCCCTAGTTTTTGTGCTGCCTCTATCTTTGCGTCGAATCCTCCGGACAATCCGCTTTCCTTGGTCAGTATGGCATCGCAGCCAATGCGCTTCATCATGGCCTTTTCAGCTTCGGCTGATGGTATCTCAAGGTTTTCGTTATACATTACCAGATGCTCACTTGGAAAACCTGAGACCTCCGCTTTGTCAAGACTCTCCTGTCTGTCGAGGATTCGGAAGAAAGTTGTATGTTTCCGCCAATAAGCTTCCAACTTACTGATAGTGTTTACTCCACTCAACGCCAGCAGACAGTTGATGTCGTCAGCTTCGAGTCTACTGATAGCTTCTTCATAGCTATGGCAATATGTCACACCGATGGCGTGGCGTGGGAAAGAACGTTCAACCCTTATTACAGGAATGCCTGCTTCTTCAATCGCCTTGTGCAGGTTTTCGGCAAAGGGGTGGGCAGCGTCGATGATGCAGCCGATATTATTGTCGTGGCAGAATGACTTTATCTCAGTGGTGGACATGCTTCCAGAGAGACGCACGCCGTTGTGCATCTCCACTTCTTGCAGCTTGCTTCTTGTGGAGTAGTAGAATGGCTTTCCTGCTTCTTCGCATACCTCCACAGCGATGCGGCCTTCTGTTGTGCCGCCAAAGATAAGTATCATTCTTTACCCTTTCTGAATAGATGAGTGAAATGTCCGTCGTAGAGTTTGCTCAGACCATTACGATTGTCGATAGCCTCTCCTACAACTATCATTGTTGTGAGAGTAAGGTTGTTGTCCTTGAGAATCTTGGACAGGTCTTTCAGTTGGCCACGATAAATGCGCTGCTCTTTCCATGTTAATTTATAGCATGCCGCAACAGGCGTTTCGGGAGGATAACCTCCATCGAGGAGTTCTTTCATCACTTCGTCTACAATGCTGGCACTGAGGAATATACACATAGTGGATTGATGTTCTGCCAAGAGATGGAGCTTCTCTTTGTCGGGCATTGGAGTACGTCCTTCGCCACGGGTCAGGATGATAGTCTGACATTTTTCCGGGATTGTGAACTGGCTTCTGAGTTCTGCAGCGGCAGCAAGAAAACTGCTGATACCAGGAGTGATGTGGTAGTGCATACCGTATTCGTCGAAATATGCCATCTGTTCCTGTATGGCACCATAGATACAAGGGTCGCCTGTATGGAGACGCACTATGAGTTTTCCTTCGTCATAGAATTTCTTCATCAGGTGGAATTGCTCCTCAAGGTCCATTCCTGCAGATGAGCGTACTGTGGCTCCCGCTTTGGCACAGTATGTCAGTTCCTTGGGTACAAGACTTCCTGCATAAAGGATAAGATCTGCCTGCTCGAGGAATTTCCTGCCGCGCACGCTTATAAGATCAGGGTCGCCTGGACCAGCCCCCACTATTTCTATGTGTCCGTTGTCAAGGCTATTGTTCATGTCTGGTTTGTGGCATGCAAATTCGTCTTCACCAAGAGCCCATGTATAGAAAAACGTCTTGTCGCCGGCAGACACACTACCTTTCTGTTTCTCCACCACCAAACTGCCGTTTCTGCTTGCAGCCAATGCGGAAGCCTCAGCAACACCATGGCAGCCTGTCACTTCAAATACCTTGTCGGAAGGGTTCGGAACCTCTATCTGGCAAAGAGTCTCGGCAGGATAGATATTCAGTTCGGCCCATGGCAATAGGGCTTGGAGTTTCTTCAATGCAGCCTCGTCTTTCTTCAATGTTATGGTTGAGACAGTTCGTATGCTCTCCATAGCATAGCCTTCATTGCGGACATTCGACAATATTTCGTTGGCAATACCAGTGGGAGCGTCTTTCTGGCAACCAATGCCGAGATTGAGGCATTGCGGACAATACTGGATATGTTTCACTCTGCTTATGTCATATCTGTGTGGAGACACCAAGATCAGCAATTCTTTATTCCATTTGTCATTACCGGTAGTCTTGTCGTTAGAATTGCCATCTGACAAATAGTCATTATAGCTGTCGTAGACTGTGACATGTGTCGGGCATGAGGATTTCAAATATCTTGTTCCTTCGTCATCCACTTCACACACGAGGGCGGTTGGGCATTTGTTGACAAATGTAGCGATGACTTTATTCATTTCCTCATTTGTCATTTTGGTGATTTGCCATCCGAAGCGCTTGGCTATGGTGTCGAGAGACCACAGACCGGTATTGTCGCTCTGGGTGGTTATAATAGCCTCAGCATTTATAACTTTCGCTATTTCTCGGGCAAGGCCGTTGGCACCGCCCACGTGTCCGCTCAAAACAGGAATTACGTATTTCCCTGTTGAGTCTACACATACTACTGCGGGGTCGGTGTGTTTGTCTTTGACAATGGGAAGTATTTTTCTCACGCAGATGCCCAATGCTCCGATGAAGACTATCGCCTCACCATCAAAGCACAAGTTTCCTTTTCGTATTTTGTCTGCAAGACGTCTGCCTGCATCGTTTATTGTCTCGTATTTTATCATATTGCTTTCAAACGTATTGTGTTCTACAACACAGGAGCTCATATCGCTCTCATTATTGTAATAGGGTTGTTGCCGTCAACAGTTATCGTGTGTAGTATTTCTGTTGTCATGCCTAACTCTCTCGTAATGCTGAAGAAAGAGTCTTTGCTTGTTTCGCTGACAGAATTGAAAACTATGCAACCAGAGTGAGACAAGACATTTTTTACTTTTATAAGTACTTCTTTCATCTTGCCTCCATAACCGCCGATGAATACGGCGTCGGGCAGGGGGCAGTCGCTTATGTCCATATTGCAGAAGTCGCCTATCCTTGCGTCAATGCCAGGGGCATGGAATTTCCTGGAGTTTGCAAGCATGAGTTCCTTTCCCTCGTCGCGTATTTCGAATGCCGTGACCTTCAGATGAGGATAGGCGAGCTTGGCCTCAATGCTCACGCTACCAGTACAGAATCCTATATCCCAGAAGGATTTCTTTTCAGCCAACTGAAGGGCCGACAAAGATGCCATACGTACGGGCATTTTAGTTATCATCCTGCTGCGGCCATCCAGCAAGTGGAAGGCTTCGTCTGGGATGCCGATATTCTGGCGTATGAGTTTTCTTTGTTCCAATATTATGCAATTAGGGGTAGAGTAACCTTTGGCAGGGTCGTATTGTCCAAAGTTCTCTTTTTCTTCATTGCCAAGGTTTTCACCCACATACATTTCGTAGTTGTCGTAGCCATAGGTGTGCATTCTTTGCCATATCTCATGTGGAGTCTTGTTCTTGTCGGTGAGACAGCCAATGAGACGTTCTCCGCGTATGAGGGCTTCGTCTAACCGGTCCCACGGTCTGCCGGTAAGCGATGCCGTGTACATGTCATTATAAGCGAGATTCAGTTTGTGTGCAAGTAGCTGAAGAGAGTTGAATGTGGGAAACACTTTCATTTGTACTTCAGGAAAAGACCTCTTTACGGTATTGGCGAAACCATAGAACAGGGGGTCGCCTGAGGCGAAAATTACCAGTTCATCATGGTGCTTGTATTTTTCCAGTACGTCGGTAATTGGTATGGTAATGTTTATCCATACGTATCTGGTGGGCAACATGCTGGCTATGATTTCATGATGGCGCATACCACCGGAGAAGACTCTTCCTGCGGATATGATTTTCATGACCTCTGGTGTGAGGCAAAGTCTGTGGCTGTCGGAGAGTCCTATAATATAACATTTATTCATGTCTTCACTACTTATAATAGGGTTATACGTCTCTGCCCGGTCTCAATTGTTCTGCATCGTCGAATGTCAGAATGCTGTTTATGAGCGTTGCTGCAAGATTACTTCCGCCCTTCCTTCCGTCAATTATGATTTTAGGTATACCGGTGAGAGCCTTGGCTGCGTGTTTGCTTTCCTCAACATGTACGAATCCGACAGGTGCTCCCACTATTCCTGCAGGTCTGCAAATTTGTTTTCTTACCAGCGAACAGAGTTCCAGCAGTGCTGTAGGAGCATTGCCGAAGGCATATAGGGCGTTGGGATGCTCTTGTGAAGCAAGCCGCATCCCGGCCTGAGCGCGGGTTATGTTTTTTTCTTTGGCCATTTCTATGGCGCGGGAGTCATTGATGTAGCATACGGTTTCTATTCCAAGTCGCTCCAGTGCTCCCTTGCGTATGCCGGATGCTACCATAGAGACATCTGTAACAATAACCTTTATTTCTCTGCTTTTTACCTTGTCGTAAATCTTTGCTGTGGCTTCGTTGTCCATCCACAACAGGTTTTCCATATCGAAGTCTGCCGTAGTATGAATGGCATGAAGGAGTGGCCATAGTTTCCATGTAGGGATGTCCCGGTTCTTCAGTTCATTTCTGATAGTTCGGAAAGACTTTATCATTATGCTTTGCCCCACTTTGCAATCTTCATCCTCCTTGTCTTTGCGGTAATAGCCACGTGGGGTGATGAACGATCCGTTCCAGTTGTAAGACTGGCTGTTGCCAATTATTACCACTGTAAACATATCTATATCCTCAGGATTGAAATCCTTCAGCGTTGTGATCTTTACACTTTGTTCCTCACGTCCTGCTTGTCTCACGTATCCTACGATATTGTCCTCGCTTCTATATTTGAGAAACAGTTCTTTCAGACGGTACAACTGCCAGTATCTGCCGTTGCTTTTAGGGTTATATACGGCAGTGATGAAGTCAGCTTCCGCTGCAGCAACAATTCTTTTCTCTATCACATGCCAGGGCGTCATGAGGTCGCTCATGGATATTACGCAGAAGTCATGTCCCATCGGAGCTCCGAGGAGGGAGGCTGCTTTCTGGAATGCGCTGATGCCGGGTATTGAGACGATTTCCACTTTGGATTCCTTCTCACGCTTCATCTCATAAATGAGAGGAGCCATGCCATATATGCCGGCATCGCCGCTGGAAACCACACACACGGTATTCCCCTTCTCGGCATATTCAAAGGCCATCTCGGCACGTTGGCGTTCTTTTTTCATTCCGGTGTCTATGCAGACTGTATCGTCGGATATGAACTTCTCGATAAACTGGAAGTAATATTTGTATCCTACAACTACGTTACTGTCTGCTACGGCCTGTTGAAGTGCGGGAGTTATATCTTCCGCACTGCCAGGTCCGATGCCTGCCACATATATTCTCATATCAGTCTTTGAATTTTAAAGTTACACTCAATATAACGGATCTTCCAGGATTTATTGTAGAGAAATTAGAATTCCAGTAAGATGTGTCACGCTTGTTGAAGATATTGTCTATGCCTACACCTGGTGTTATGGTAAATTGTTTCAGGCTGAAAGTGTGCCGCGTAACAATGTCCCATTGCTGATATTCAGGAGCGTAACCATATGTACTTGAGTATCTTTTGCCCTGTATGTGACCGTTGATATGGGTGTTTAGATGATATGAACCCCAGCTTTTGTCCCATGCGGCAGATACATTTACAACATTTTTCACGCTCTTGTCCACTGGAGTTTCTGACATCTTATATTGTTGTGTCTTTTTGTCAAGCGTCACGCTTTTTGCCTTGGTATCGCAGAATGTATAGCCTGCAGAAGCAGAGAATCCGTATGGGAGAAGAAGCTTTAAGTTTGTTGATATTCCCTTTATGGTGGCTTTGTCTATATTGTCGCGTTGACGTATAGTTGTCCAGCCTTCATTATAGAGTGCCGTCAGTTTCTCACTGGCTTCAATCTCAGTCTGTGTCATGGTGCGGTAGTTTATCATGTTGCGGATATTGTTGAGGAATCCGCTGACGCTCAGGCTGAACCACTTGTTGGCATATTCTAGGTTGGCATTCCAGAATCTGTTCTTTTCGGGCTTCAGCATGGTGTTGTTGATTGTGTATCGGGCAGATGTCTTAGTCTGGTCGGTAGCATAAAGCTGGGAGAGGGTAGGGGTACGGTAGCCTTCAGCATAGCTTACTCTGGCTCTGAATCCGGCGATGTGATAGAAGAGGGCCGCGTTTGGAGTCACATTGCTTCCGAAGTGCTTGTTGTAGGTATATCTCAGTCCCACAACAGCTTCCAGACCTTTGACAATGCGGATTTCATCCTGTGCGAACAGGTTGTATGTATATGTACTCTCCTTGTCAATATTGTCAGAGGCGCTCTTCAGGTTTTCCTGTTCCATCTCTATGCCAGCCGATAGCTTGTTCCAGTTGTTGAGCCTGAAAATACCTTTTATGGTCTCGTTTATATACTGTGTGTTCTTGCGTGTTTCGTCGTAAGCTTCTTTGGTTGCCGTTTGCCAGTAGTCATAAGCCGACTTGAAGTTGTCCATGTATACGTCAAAGTAGAGATGCACATTTCTGTTTGGCACCCATCTTGCACCAGCTCCCAGGTTGTATGTCCTGTGTTTTATATCGTAGGTGTAGGCTTGCTTTGAAGTATAAGTATAAGTCTTGTCCCCCGTAGTCTTGTCGGTTGTTGCTTTCTGTGTGTAGTATGTAGCGTTTCTGTCGCGTCCGGTTTTGTGACCATATAGGTTGCCGGATAGGTAGATGTCGATTTCGTCATTGAATCTCCACTCCAGCCTCTCGGTGATGTTGTCAGACTTGAAAGCCGTAGACATCGGTCTGCCGGTAAGCTTCAATACGGATTCGTCGCCTTCCTTGAATTCCTGATATCTGTTCACTTGCCAGTTGTCAGCCTGACGGTGGTTATAGCTTGTGTAGCTTGAGAATTTTCCCTTTGTTATATCCACGTTGATATCCTGGTCGAATCTGCCTTTGTTCATCACTTTTGTGCTACTTGTCACCTCAAGGTTGTTTTTGCCATCGTCTGTGATTACGTTTATCACTCCGGCTATGGCATTACTTCCATAAAGGGCGCTTGCTGCTCCCGACAGGATTTCTATGCGCTTGATGTTGTCAATGCTGATACGGTTCCATCTGTCGTCGCCCGACATTCTCTTGCCGTTTACGAGAATCAGCATGTATGCGTCGCTTATTCCGTTGAAATTCACGGTGGTGCCCATTCCGTTTGTATAGGTGGTTATGTTTGATGTGAGTTTGGCCAAGGCTTCCTGCAGACTTGTCACATTGGCATTTTTCAGTTCTTTTGCCGAGATTACCTTCACTTCAACGGGTGAGTTTTCTGCCTTTCTATAGGTGCCTGTACCTGTTACGATAACAGGATTGAGTATATTCTCGCGAACTTTGTCATTCTGTGCTGATGCAATGCTTGGTATAGTCAGGGCAAAGGGTAAAAATATAAGGCGATTCATAAATATCTTGCTTTTTTCAAGTTGTATAATTGATTGTTTAATTGAATGTTACTTTATTAGTTTATAGTATTTAGGAATATAGCTTGGCAGTATTTCCGGATGGAAAGCTTTCACGAAGTCTGCGAGCAAGAAGTGTGGCTGCACTCCGCCAAGCTCTCTGTAAGGCGTCTGGCTCAAGTCGCAGAAGATTACCCTCTTGTTCTTGAAAGCGTCCATAGTGGCATATCTGGCATCTTCGTTTGCAAGTTCTTTCAATGAGAAATTGCCTTTCGACGAACCATCCGTCTGCCAGAAGTCAGCATGAATTCCTTTGGCATAAACAGATTCGAAGTCGAGGGCAATGCCACCAGACTCCTTGTTGTCTTTCATTATATAGTCTGCACCTGCATCTCTGAACAGTTGTGCCATATAGCTTCTGCCGCCCACGATATACCATCCGTCTCGAAGCTGTCTGCCGCTTATCACGGTCGGGAGTTTCTTGTTGTCAGAGGTTGCCTTTTCCACTTCTTCCTTCAGAGTGTTGTATTTTTTCTCGATGTCAGCGAAAACGGCATTAGCCCTTTTCGTTTCTCCTGTGAGGATGCCAACGAGCTTTATCCATTCAGCCTGTCCCAGTGGGTTAGTTTCTTTGTATCCGTGATGGAAGATAAGTGGAATGCCACATTCTTTCAGAGCTTCAAACCCTCCATATTTGCTTGCGCTCACGAGGATAAAGTCAGGTTTTGTGCGCATCACGGTTTCAAGGTCGAAGTTTCCTTCTTTCCCTATCTCAGCTGTCTTTCCGCTTTCAAGTTGGTCAAGCATCCTGAGTGAGAAGATATGTCGTAGAGAATTGATTCCGACGATTTTGTCTTCCAGACCGAGTACTTCAAAATTTCCGAGTTGTAAAGCCGTGGTGCATATAAAGCGTGAAGAAGATTTTCTGATTGTGATGTGTTGAGGCTTGCTTGCTTTGGCAGCAGGGTCGGGGTTTGTTATAGTGACATGTATGCCGTCGGGTTTGTATTCTACTTTCAGTCCTTTGGCATATTTTATCTCTATCGTGTCGCTATAGTCTTCGATGTGTGAAAGTACAGAGTCCTGGTCGTGGTACAGGCTGTCTGCAACAAGCTCTTTCTTGCCGTCCTGAGCTGTGGCGCAAGAAATGAGCATAGTCATTATTACTGCAAAATAATATAAAATTTTCATGTGTCTAAATAAACGGTAAAAACAGGTACGCAGAACATGCATGTTGTTCCGCGTCCCTGTTATATATAAACCGGTTCTATGATTGATTATTATTCCTCTGGATACATTGAATGGTAAGCGTCTTCAAGAAGCTCAGCATTCTTCGTATGGTTTATCCATATCTGGCGGATAGTAGGCAACTCCAGGAGTCCGAGTGGGTTGCCGTTGGTCTGAGGAACTACAGATGTGAAGCCATTGTGGTTGAAGAACTCAAACCAGCTGTTGTCTTCACTTGTCGGCTCACTTGCGTCCCAATAGTCGTTTCCCTCGCCAGCCATATCGTTGTGTGCGTGGTCACCGGCTATAGACATCAGAGCGTGGAGATAAACCTTGCCAGAAGTGATGTTGTTGTCCTGCATACGTGCCTTTACATTCTGCTTGTAGTTGTCCTTCATGTCAACAGTACCTACGTAGTAGTTCTTGCTGTAAGTCTGCAGGGCCTTTTCAAGCTGTGTGTAGCGGATGTTTGCCTTGAAAGAGTCGTAGTTGTCAGGGTTTCCGTGACCCATAAAAGCAACAACGCCCTGTGCCGCCTCGTCTTGATAGAGGTCATTGAGCAGTTTTGCCACGTCGTCAACCTCGTCAAGGTCGTTGAGTAAAGGCATACCGAGGTGGATCTCTACGGTCTTCAGATATTCGTCATCTAGGTGTGCATCCTTTACATAACCGTTGTTGGCGAATTTCTTTACGGCAGCAACAACATTTGCGAACTCCTCTCCAGGGATAACCTGGAGGCTCTGCACGTAAACAGTCTTGTACTTTGCAGCACCGATGGCGTGGAGCAAATAACGTGGCTCATAATAGTTGCGTGACTCGCCATGTTCTCCAGCACTGGCACGGTTGATGCAGATGTCAGAAGAGAAGCAGAAGTAAACGTCTGCATCTGGGAAAGCATCCTCATAAGCCTTTTTCGTGTCATCAAAAGCGGCGAAGGCATTTGTCCAAGTAGAACCGAAGGCTACGAGCAGCACGGCTTTGTCTTTGCCCGACTTGGCTTTCTGTGCAGCCACCTGCTGGTCGTTCATGGAATACTCAGAGATGATGCTCTGCTTAGAGTCATCATCATCGTCGCAAGCTGTAAAGCTCAATACAGCGAGCAACATCATCAGAAAGATTTTAATCTTCTTCATCTTGTTTTTTGTTTTGTTTATAATTATGGTTGAAAATCTTCTTTCCTTTGTTGAACTTTATGGCGAATGAGGCATATATGCTTGTGCCGCCATTGTTTGTTCCGAGATGGTATGGACGCATCGTGGTGTCTTTGTAGTTGAAGATATTGTCCACTCCCAACTCTACCTTATACGACATCTCAGCCCCTGCCTTTCCGAAATCATGCGTGGTGTTGATTCGCCATATCTGATAGTGTTTGCCGTTTCCGTTGTTTTCGTAGTAGCGTTTGCTGCTGCCGCGTGTGGAGAGGCTGGCTCCAAATCGGTATACCGTAGAGAATCTGTGTCCGTAAACCAACGATGCATTCCACTTGTTGTGTGCCATACCATCTATCACGGCCTTTTTCATCCTGTCGTGGTCTGTGTCATACATGTTGGCTTGAGTGTCGAGGTAACTGTAGTTTCCGACGATGCTCAGATCCTTGTATATATTATACGACAGGTTGACGTCTATGCCATAAGTCTTGGCGTTTTCCATGTTTTTGTAACGTCTTGCCGTTACCTTTCCGCTGCCGTCCCCGAGATAACCGGTCGTCACGTCCTTTGGCAACTCGTCTACCGGAACGTTGACAAGTGCTATCATGTCTTCCAGTTTATTAAAGTAACCGGTTACAGAAGCAGTGAATCTCTCGTTCCTGTATTCGAGTCCAGCGCTGAAGTAGTTGCTTGTCTGTGGTTTGAGCGACGTGTTTCCCATATTGAAGAAAGTGGTCGAACCCATCACGTGCAAATATCTGTAATACAATTCTTTAACAGTTGGCGCCTTGAATCCCTGACTCCATCCCAGACGCAGTCGGAAGTCGCCAAGACTGGCCATCGTACTCACTTTAGGCGTGAAGTGGAATCCGAATCTTGAATTGTCCACGAGTCTTGCTCCTGCCGTTATGTTCAGCCATGGAATGATGTTGAATTCGTCTTGTGCATATATAGCTCCCGTGTTGTCGTCAGCGCTACCGTTTGCAGTCCTCATTGGGGCTTTAAGATAGTCGTATCTGTATTCGGCTCCAACATTCAAGGTGTTTGCATAAGGCAGATGGAAAACGCCTTTCAGCATAGCCATCACGCGTTGCTGGTCGGCTTGCAGACGCTCTTTGCCTGGATAGAAGGGCACTCCGTGTTCCAGTTTGCCGTCTATATAGGCATCTTCGTATGTCTTGCTTGTATAGTGGTAATAGTAGGCATGCTTGTTCCAGTCCACGTCAATCGATATATAGTCCTTCTTGTCTTTGTTTGTAAACAGTTTACCGCCTATCGCTGCAGAAGCGTTGCGATAGAGCAGGTCGTATGTGTAGACGTCGCATGAGGCATAGTTGCCGTTAGTGGGTCTGTTGATGGATTTCTTGTAGAAATACCCGTCGGCATACAGTTCAAGATTCTTTGTCGGATTATATGTCAGTCTTTCGCTGATCTGCCAGTTCGTGAATTTGTTTGTTGTCTTGTTTCTTGAATCAGGTACTACGTGGCCTTCTGCAAATTCTTTTGAAGTGTTTTGCCATCCATCGTTGTGTTGCAGCTGGAAGCTGGTATACGACTGCACTTTGCCTATTCTCAGTCCCAATCCATTGCGTTGTCTGATGTCGTTGAAACGACTGTAGCGAGTTGTGTTTTCTAGAAGCAGACCTTGCGTGTCGTGTTTCTTTGTTATGATGTTTATCACTCCTGCCATGGCATCAGAACCATAGAGAGCAGATTGGGCACCTTTTACTATTTCTATTCTCTCAATATTGTTCGGGTCGATCAGTCCGAGGTCGTTTTCGCCTCCGTTGTCTCCATGTAGCCTTTTGCCGTTGATGAGAATCAGTATATAGTTGTTTCCGAGTCCTCCAAGCTGTGCTTTGCTGCCCATGTCGCCTTCGTTGAAGGCAAACGAGGCCGTAAGCCCTTCAAGGATGTCTTCCAGGGATTTACCTCCATAACTCTCTATCATCTTGTGCGAGATGACTTCTGTCTGCACAGGCACATCCTTCAGCAGGTGGCCGGTACCGGTAGCGGTCACGACAACCTCTTGCAGCGTCTTGTCGCCAGCAATATTATCTTTGCTGTTCTGGGCATTGGTGCTGATGCTATAAGCACCTGCGGCAATAGCCAATAATATGATTTTATTCTTTTGCATAATTAGATTATCTTCTCCTATCCTGGGAGCATGTTATCTACGAGTTGTGATCTGGCAGGTATTCTGACTTTCCACAGAGCCAACGCCTTCCCGACAATACTTGAAACCCTTTTGTTTTATGTCAGTGGCTTTCTGATGTTAGCTCCATAATGTGGATTACAGCTGCAGGAACAGTTCAGGTCTTTCACCTGATTCCCTTGCACGTCAGCATCGTAAATCACAGCTTTGAAATTATTGTGATTCTCTTTGCTTCTGTTACCATATCAATTGCAAAGGTACATTTAATTTGTTTGAAAAACAAATTTTCACAAAGTTTTTTCGAGTAAAAGTCTGTCCACAATATAATAATGTTTTCCTTCTCTTCTTGTCTTTTCCCTATCTGGCAACATGTCTGGATGCTGCAAAAAATAAGGCAAATGCCATGTCTGACATTTGCCTTATATATATAATGTATTTTGCTTTCAAGTTTAAGCCTCTTCAGCCAAACGTTTTTTGATAGCCTTGCTGTCTTCTTCATAGCCAGGTTTGTCGAGCAAAGCAAACATGTTGCGCTTGTATGCTTCCACGCCAGGCTGGTTGAATGGGTTTACTTCGAGAAGCAGTCCGCTTATTCCGCAAGCCTTCTCGAAGAAGTATATTAGCTGACCGATGTAGTATTCGTCAAGTTTCGGAACGCTGATATGTATGTTTGGCACTCCTCCGTCGATATGAGCGAGTCTTGTTCCGAGTTCAGCCATCTTGTTCACTTCGTCCACTCGTTTTCCTGCAAGGAAGTTCAAACCGTCCAGATTGTCTTCGTCGTTAGGGAAGAGCAATTCACGGTTAGGCTTCTCTATGCTGATAACGGTTTCATAGATAGTGCGCTCGCCTTCCTGTATCCATTGTCCCATAGAATGGAGGTCTGTTGTGAAATCGCAGGAAGCGGGGAAGATTCCCTTGCCTTCTTTTCCTTCGCTTTCGCCATAGAGCTGCTTCCACCACTCTGAGAAGAAATGGAGCTTCGGCTGATAGTTCACCATTATCTCGATTTTCTTTCCAACCTCCTGATAGAGTCCGTTTCTTACGGCAGCGTATTGTGCTGCAGGGTTTTCTGCGAACGGCACGTTGATATCACAGGCTTTTTCCATTTCCACCGCACCCTCTACGAGTTTCTTGATGTCGAATCCTGCGCATGCGATAGGTAGGAGTCCTACTGGAGTGAGTACTGAGAAGCGTCCGCCGACGTTGTCCGGAATCACGAATGTCTTGTAGCCTTCTTTTGTGGCTGCTGCACGGGCAGCACCCTTCTTGGCGTCAGTAATAGCCACGATTACCTTCTTTGCTTCTTCCTTTCCGCGCTGTTCCTCACATTGCTTCTTGAGCAGTCTGAAAGTGAGTGCTGTTTCAGTAGTCGTGCCAGACTTGGATATGTTTATTACGCCGAATTTCTTGCCTTTCAGATATGCTGTCAGTTCGGAAAGATAATCCTCGCCGATATTGTTTCCTGCAAAAAGTATTGTAGGGTTGCTGCCGTCGTTGACGAGCCACTGGAAAGAGTTGCTCAGAGCTTCGATTACGGCTTTTGCGCCAAGGTAGCTTCCGCCGATACCTGCCACTACGATTGCCTCGCAGTTGCTGCGTAGGGTGTCTGCACATTGCTGGAGCTCAGCGATGAAGTCTGCAGAAATTTCTGATGGCAGATGGAGCCAGCCCAGAAAATCGTTTCCTTCACATGTGGCATTCTCCAATGCCTCTTGAGCTTTCTTGACTTTTTCTTCAAAACCTTCCACAGCTCCTGCTTTCAGAAACTGTTCGGCTTTTTTTGTGTTCAATTTTATTTTTTCCATATTCGTTTGTGATTTATGTTTGTCTTCTTTATCTGAAAGAATCTGTCAGCAGCTTTATTTCAATCTGCGGACTTATGCGTTCGTACAAGATGTTGTATACAGCATCCAGAATCGGCATGTTCACATGCATGTGTCTGTTTATCTCTTTCATACATTTCGTTCCGAAATATCCTTCGGCTATCATCTCCATCTCTATCTGTGCGCTTTTCACGCTATATCCTTTGCCTATCATCGTTCCGAATGTGCGGTTGCGCGAGAAGTTGCTGTATGCCGTGACGAGAAGGTCGCCAAGATAGACGGAGTCATATACGCAACGCTCGATAGGGTGTACTGCAGTCAGGAATCTTGACATTTCCTGCACGGCATTAGATATGAGTACCGACTGGAAATTGTCGCCGAATTTCAGTCCGCTGCATATTCCCGACGCTATTGCATATACGTTTTTCAATACTGAAGCATATTCTATTCCGACTACATCGAGGCTTGTCTTCGTCTTGATATAGTCGTTCACCAGTATGTCTGTGAATGCCTGGGCTTTTTCCTCGTCGCAGCATCCCACGGTCAGATACGACAACCTTTCGAGTGCTACCTCTTCGGCGTGCGACGGTCCTCCAAGGCAAGCGATGTTTTCTTCCGGCACGTCGAATACGTTGTGGAAGTATTCTGAGCATACCAGGTTTTCATCGGGTACGATACCTTTTATGGCTGTGACGATGAATTTGTTTGAGATGTTTGTCTTGAGCTTCTTCAGGTGGTTTTTCAGGTATGGTGATGGTGTTACAAACACCAGCGTATCGTATTTTTCTACAATCTCGTTGATGTCTGAAGAGAAACAAATCTCATCTACATTAAATCTAACTCCCATCAGATAAGACGGGTTGTGTCCTAATCGGCGAAATTCGTCAATGCGGTCATCTCTGCGGATGTACCATCCAATGTGGTGGGTTTTTTCCACAACAATCTTTGCAATAGCCGTAGCCCAGCTACCTCCGCCAATTATTGCAATTTTACCACAGTTAAACATTCTGTCAAATTTGTTTGGGTGAGATATGTCCGGACCCATTGTTCTTTGTCGTCCGGACATATCTGGAGATATGAATTATTAAGATTCTGTCGAAGCATTTGCTTCAGCCGAAGGATTGGCTTTGTCAATCCAGTTCTGCACTTCGTCGAGAGACGGCTTTTCGTAGCCCAATTTGTATTTCTTGTTTATTTCTCCTATTTTCTGCTGGAGACCTTGCGCCTTTTCACCCTTGATGTCTGAGATGAGGTTGAATCCGGCCTTACGCATTACGTAAGCCCAATTTTCCGACACTCCGATTTCTTCCCATTCGTTTATGGTGCTTTGCGGCATTTTCTTTTCCGGCTTCATCTGTGGAAAGAACAACACTTCCTGGATGTAAGTCTTTCCCGTCATGAGCATTACGAGGCGGTCTATGCCGATGCCGATACCGCTGGTAGGAGGCATGCCGTATTGCAGCGCACGCAGGAAATCCTTGTCAATGATCATTGCCTCGTCATCGCCCTTGTCGGCAAGCTTCATCTGGTCTACGAAACGGTTCTCCTGGTCGATTGGATCGTTGAGCTCAGAGTATGCGTTGGCAAGCTCCTTGCCGTTTACCATCAGCTCGAAGCGCTCTGTAAGACCTGGTTTCGAACGGTGCATCTTTGTCAGCGGAGACATCTCCACGGGATAGTCTGTGATGAATGTAGGCTGGATGAATGTTCCTTCGCAGAACTCTCCGAAGAGTTCGTCGATGAGTTTTCCCTTGCCGAATGTCTCGTCGACTTCCATTCCCTTTTCAAGGCAGAACGCACGGATTTCCTCTTCTGTCTTTCCGTTGCAGTCGAAACCTGTTTTCTCCTTGATGGCGTCAAGGATAGGCAGGCGGCGGTATGGAGCCTTGAAGCTCACCATCTTGCCGTCTATTTCCCTTTCAGGCGAACCGTTCACTGCTATACAGATTGTCTCGAGGAGTTTCTCTGTGAATGCCATCATCCAGTTGTAGTCCTTGTATTGCACGTAGAGCTCCATACATGTGAACTCTGGATTGTGGTTGCGGTCCATTCCCTCGTTCCTGAAGTTCTTTCCGATTTCATAAACACCTTCAAAACCGCCTACTATAAGCCTCTTCAGATACAGCTCTGTGGCAATACGCATATACATATCCTGGTCGAGGGCGTTGAAATGAGTGATGAACGGTCTTGCTGACGCACCACCTGCGATACTCTGCAGGGTAGGGGTCTCCACCTCCGTGTAGCCGGCTTCGTCGAGCACTTTTCTCAGCGTGCGCAACACCGTGGCGCGTTTCAGGAAAGTGTCCTTCACTCCGTCGTTCACAACGAGGTCTACATATCTCTGTCTGTAGCGAAGTTCCGGATCGTCGAATTTGTCGTATGCCACTCCGTCCTTGTATTTCACGATAGGCAGCGGCTTCAGACTTTTCGAGAGCAGGGTCAGCTCCTGTGCGTGAACTGAAATCTCGCCTGTCTGTGTGCGGAATACGAATCCTTTGACACCGATGAAGTCACCGATGTCCATGAGCTTTTTGAATACTACATTATAAAGGTCCTTGTTGTCGCCGTGACAGATCTCGTCGCGTGAAACATACACCTGTATTCTTCCTTTGGAGTCTTGTATCTCAGCGAAGGATGCCTTTCCCATGACTCTGCGGCCCATCAGTCGGCCCGCTATCATCACTTGGCGAGGTTCGTCCTCGTCTTTGAACTCAGATCTTATGTCAGTACTGAAAGCGTTTGTTGGAAACTCTGCGGCAGGATATGGGTCGATGCCCATATCGCGTAGCGTCTGCAAGCTCTGGCGGCGTACAATCTCTTGTTCGCTCAATTCTAGAATGTTCATATTATATTATCTTGTAATTTTCTTTTTACGTTGAAAAGGCATTTCGGACATCAGTTGACAAGTGACCAACCTGCATCTTGTCTGCCTGTAAGCAAGTTCGGAAACTTGCTGAACTCCTATACCTTAATGCTTGATTTTGCAAAGTTAATAAATTTATTATTAAAAGCCTTGCGTTTTGTGATTTTTTATTCTCAACAACTTGCTAATACTCATTAGAAGCCAGACAAAATCTACTCTTCAAGAAATACGGAATCCATGCAAACCGTAACCGTCGGTTTGGGTTCAAATAAAGTAAGTGGGAAAGAAAAATGCGTCATGCCGCCATGATGTATGAATCATGTCTGTGGCAAGACGCATATATTGTCTGCTATTGGGAATTGCTTCCCGTCTTTTGTCTCATTTCTTCCCCAACAGAGGGGGTGGGCATCAGCCCAGATACTTGATGAGAATCTTGGCGTTGCCGCTGTCGCGCAGCTTGGCGATGCTCTTCTCTCTGATCTGTCTCACGCGCTCACGTGTAAGACCGAGCTGGTCGCCTATTTCCTCAAGGCCCTTTTCCTGGCATCCTATACCGAAGCATTCGCGGATAATGGTTATCTCTCTCTCTTTGAGCACCTTGCTCAATACGGAATTAAGCTCCAGAGCCATTGATTCGTGGTCTACTACGCGGTCGGTCCTGCTGTCCTCTCCACTAGGCATCACGTCGAGCATACAGTTGTCTTCACCGTCCTGGAATGGGGCGTCGATGCTCACGTGGTGACCGTCGGCAGCAAGTGACTGTCCGATCTTCTCTTCGTCGAGCTTCGTTACTTCAGAGAGCTCGGAAACTGAAGGATGGCGCTGGTTTTCCTGCTCAAACTTGTTGATCTCATGGTTTATCTTGTTGAGCGAACCCACCTGGTTCAGCGGGAGTCTCACGATGCGGCTCTGCTCTGCTATTGCCTGAAGGATGCTTTGGCGGATCCACCACACGGCGTAGGAGATGAACTTGAAGCCTCTGGTCTCATCGAATTTCTGTGCTGCCTTGATGAGTCCGATGTTGCCTTCGTCTATAAGGTCGGTCAGAGTAAGGCCCTGATGCTGATATTGCTTGGCAACAGATACGACAAATCTAAGATTGGCTGTCACCAACTTGTTCTTTGCTCTTTCGCCCTCACGTCCGCCTTTCTTGATTTTCTGTGCGAGTTCAATCTCCTCGTCGATGGAAATCAACGGCGCACGACCTATCTCAACGAGGTATTTGTCGAGTGCTTCACTGGAACGGTTGGTAATACTTTTCTGAATTTTTAGTTGTCTCATGCCTGATATTTTCTTTAAAACCTTATAAGTAGCTGATTATTAATACTTTAATGTTGTTTTCCTGAAAAAACGATGCAAAGGTACTAAAAATATCCTCCCGTGTCAATGATTTTAACAAAACTTTAACACTTACGTGTGTTTATTCTTCTGAAAAGCCGTAATGGTTACAGGCATTCATGTTTGATTGTCTTCATTCGTGATGATACGGTTCGCCTTTTATGATTGTGCACGCCCTGTATATCTGCTCCACGAAGAGCAGGCGTATCATCTGGTGTGAGAAAGTCATTTTTGAGAGCGACAGCTTGGCGTCGCTTCTCTCGTATACGGAGTCGGCAAAGCCATACGGTCCGCCGATTATGAACACGAGGCTCCGTGCAGTCTGCTGCTGCTTCTCTATCCATCTGGCAAACTCTATGCTTCTGTATTCCTTGCCGTGTTCGTCGAGCAGCACCACGGTGTCTGACGGTTGCAGCCTCTTGAGAATCTGTTCCGCTTCCATCTCCTTCTGGTTGCTCTGTGTGAGGCTTTTCGTGTTTTTGAGTTCGGGGATTACCTCTATGTCGAAAGGCATGTAATGCTTCACTCTTCCCACATAGTCGTCAATCCCTTTCGTTATGTTCTTGTCGTTTGTCTTTCCCACGACTAAAAGTTTTGTCTTCATTTCCTCTGTTCTTTGTCCTGTCTTTCGGCTTCATGATGAAGCGTGGCAATGCCTGTATGCGCAACGAGAGGCTGCGCTTTCTATTTGTCGTATTCGTCTTTTCGCTTTGGGTTCATCGGAAACCATCCTTTTCTCACTCTTTCTCTCTGTTCGAAGAGTTCGAGGATAGACCATAGGAATGACGCCCCGGCAAGTCCCAGCGCTGCCGACCCGATAATGTCTTCTACGAAAAGCGCTGCCGCCAGACACAGGAGTCCGAGGAGCATGAACACCCACCAGTATCTTACTCCGGTGTAGTATTCCGTCTTTATCACTATGGGGTGGAACACGCCTATTATCGCCAATGCCATTACGGCTATTATGATACCTGTGAAAAACATTTGTTTATATTGATTTTTTATGAATAATTGGAGTACAGACAATGAACGTGCGGTCTGTCTTCCGTTAGGTTATGGACTTGTTTATTCTTCTTCCGTCTTCAGGAGTCTTAGTGCGGCGAGAAGTTCGCTGTTTTCCGACTTGCTGCCTACGGTGATTCTCAGGCAGTCTTCACACAGCGGCACGCCTGCCATGCTCTTCACCAATATGCTGTTTCCCTTGAGGTGGTCGTACACTTTTTTGGCGTCGGTCATCTGGGCAAGGAAGAAGTTCGTCTCTGTCGGATAAACCTTCTTGCACGAAGGCAGCAGTCTGAAGGCTTCAACCATCCTTTCGCGCTCCGCCAACAGTATGTTCACCCATTTCTCCACGTCGTATTGTCTGTCGAGGAGCTTGGACACGCTTTCCTGGGTCAGCGTGTTGACGTTGTAGGGATTTCTCACCTTATTTAATATGTCGATGATTTCCGGAAAGGCGAAGGCGGTCCCCAGCCGCAGTCCTGCGCAACCCCATGAGTTGCTGAAGGTGTCCAGCACTATCAGGTTCGGATATTTGTATAGCTCATGTCTCAGAGGCGTAGCGCTGGAGAAGTCTGAATAAGCCTCGTCAACAACCACAAGTCCTTCGAATCCGTTTATGATCTTCACGATTTCTTCTCTCTGCAGTTCGTTGCCCGTCGGGTCGTTGGGTGAGCAGAGCCAAATGATCTTTGTGTTTCCGTCGCATGCTGCGAGTACTCTCTCGGCAGAAAGTCGGAAATCCTCGTCGAGTGCCGCCTTCCTGTATTCCACGTTGTTTATCTCGGCAAGCCTTTCATACATCCTGCATGTCGGTTCTATCGCCACAACATTGTCTCTGCCAGGTTCGGCGAAACATCTGTATATGATGTCTGCGGCTTCGTCTGCTCCATTGCTCAGGAGTATGCATTCGGCTGGCAGCTTCTTCATCTTTGCGATTGCCCTCTTCAGCTCCGTCTGTCGTATTTCGGGATATCTGTTATACGGGGTGTTGTAAGGATTCTCGTTGGCATCGAGAAGCACCAATCCGGTCTTGTTGCCGTTTGAGCTTCTTTCATGTCCGTATGGCTCGAGTCTTAATATGTTTTGACGTACTAATTCGTTGAGTCGCTTCATGTTGTGCGGTTTCTTTAAATCTTTGTTGTGATATGGTTGTCATGATTGTCTTCATTCGAAACGTGGCTTGAATGCGCTTCGTGGCATCTGGTGGCTTCGGTTGCGAAGGCAATCTTTTTCTTTATCATACCGCAAATTTAGTCATTTTGTGATATATTTGCAAGGAAATAGCTATCTTTGTGGGCTATTTGTTCTGCATGCTGTTGTGCCGGAACGATATTTACCCGTAATTAAAAACAATTCATGACAAGATATTTTCGTTGCCGTAAAGGCCATTTGCTTTTCATCATCATGCTTTTGCCTGTTCTCATGCTTGCCGTTTCTTGCAGAGACAAGGCGGCAGACAAGTCTATCGTCACTCCCTGGGGCGAGGTGATGACAGACTCCGTGTCGGCTGGAGGCTTTTGCAGCATCTCGGAGATAGTGAGCAACGGCGAACTGATAGTGGTGACGCTAAGCGGTCCGCAGACATATTTCGAATACCACGGCAGGGGCTTCGGCACCCAGTATCTGCTTTGTGAGAAGTTCGCCCAGCAGCTTGGTGTTGCCCTTCGTGTGGAGGTGTGCAAAGACACGGCGGAGCTTGCCGAGAGGGTGAGGCAGGGTAGTGCCGACCTTATAATGTGTATGTTGCCTAAGGGCATGAAGCAGGGTGGCGGACTGAAGTTCTGCGGTGCCTATTCTGATGGCATGCAATGGGCGGTGGCCAAGGGCAACGGCGAATTGGCGAAAGCCCTTGACGGCTGGTATAAGCCCAAGATGCTTGCCGACATAAAGAAGGAGGAGCGGTTTCTGTTGTCTTCGCGTAGCGTTTCGCGTCATGTCTATGCTCCGTTCCTGTCGCGCGAAAATGGCGTAATCTCTAAATATGACCCGCTTTTCCGCCGCTATGCCCCCGTGGCGCGGTGGGACTGGCGGCTGTTGGCGGCACAATGTTATCAGGAGTCGTGCTTCGACCCCAATGCCAGGTCGTGGGCTGGAGCCTGCGGACTGATGCAGATAATGCCTTCCACGGCAGACCATCTCGGTCTCGCCCGTAGCGACATGCACGACCCGGAGAGAAGCATTGAGGCTGCTGTGCGCCTTCTTGCCGAACTGTCGTCTGTCTTCAGCAACGTGCGTTCTGCCGAGGAGCGCCAGTGCTTCGTCCTCGCAGCATACAATGGCGGTGCGAACCACGTGAAAGACGCCATGGCGCTTGCCCGGAAGCATGGCGGCAATCCGTCGAGATGGAATGATGTGGCACCATACGTGCTGAAGCTTCAGCAGCCGGAATTCTATAACGATCCTGTGGTGAGATATGGCTATATGCGAGGGTGGGAGACTGTAGACTATGTTTATCGCATCCGCAAGCGCTATGCCCAGTATCGCGGATGCAAATATACGGGGCCTTCTGTGGAGGGGATTTCCAGCGGTTCCTACGATGCAGGCGGTGTGATGACTCCCCGCAGGGCTACAAAGAAATACAAATATCACATATAGCTTGTTGCAAACAGGCGGTTTGTGACTCGCAAACCGGCTGTTTGCGCCCTCGTTTTCGGTGTTTTATGATTTCAAGAACAGGGGAGGGGGCTGCCGTATCCAACTTGTCGGAAATGTATAGTCGTTTGAAAAGTCTTTACAAAAGAGTCTCAAGAGTCTCACAGTCTCACAGTCTCACGTGAAATCCGGTATTTTGTATAAGTTATTATATATCAATGTATTATCTTTTTTATTACATTATTTATTGGTTATATGAGACTGTGAGACTCTTGAGACTCTTGAGACTCTTTTCCTTCCTTTTCCCTCTTTCTCTTGTCTTTTCTTTGAAGTCCACACTTGCCATGCCTCATGTCATAGTATTTGTAAGATTTACAAGAACAGAGTTGTGACGTTTGCCTTAGTCTGCTTGTCGGAGAATGTATAGTTGTGGGAAAATTCTCACCACTTCAGCCCCCACCTAGCCTCCCCCGTAGGGGAGGGACAGTAACCATTGACTATCTGATTATCTGTAGCCTTATTATCAGTCACTTATCCGCTAACGGAGTAATTGAAGTCTGCATTTGTCATGCCCCTGGTCATTGTAGATGCAAAAAATCACGAACAGATGTGTGACGTTTGCCGTAGTCAGGCTGTCGGAGAATGCTGGTTGTTGGAAAAGTCTTTACAAAAGTGTCCCAAGTGTCCCACTGTCCCATTGTCCCAAGTGGAATCATGTATTTTGTATAAGTTGTTATATATCAATATATTATCTTTTTTATTACATTTTTTATTGCTTATTTGGGACAGTGGGACAGTGGGACACTTGGGACACTTGGTACTCTTTTCCTCTCTTTTCTCTTGCCTTTTCCTTGAGGTTCATGTTTGCCATGCCTCATGTTGTTGTATTTGCAAGATTTTCAAAAACAGAGGTGTGAAGTTTGCCGTAGTCTGTTTGTCGGAGAATGTATGGCCGTTTGAAAAGTCTTTATAACATTTTTCCCATTTTCCCATTTTCCCATCTTCCCAATGGGAAATGGTGTTTTTATATAAGTCATTATATATCAATATATTATCTTTTTTATTACATTTATTTTTCGTTATATGGGAAGATGGGAAGATGGGAAAATGGGAATTTTTGGGAAAATGTCACCCTCTGTGTCGCCGTTGTTTATCTGCGAGAGTCAGTAGGAGATGGGGTTGAGGTTGGCAGATCGTGGATCAATTATCCGCCAGATAGGTTCTGAACTTGTCGAACACCTCGTCCTTCCTGTCGATAGTCATCCTGCGGAACTTCGCCCATCCTGTGACGAGTTTTGTCTTCTTCTTGTTCAGCGCATTCTTGTCGTTAATGGATTCCTCGGCAAGGATTTTCGTCATGCCCTTACCGTCGTTCTCGTCATATCTGAAGAATATGTTGCGCATCGTCAGTTCCACACAACCGTCCGTGCAGTTTGCCACCAGTACATAGTTTAGCTTTGCCCTGTCGAGCGAGAGGAAGGTGCTTTTGAATACAAGCCATTCGTTAAGTGTTGCCACAATCACCCGCTGCGACTTGTTCACAAGCGTGACGTTGCTTTCCGGAAGTTGGTCTTCTTCTTTAACGAAATCCTGCAAATAGCCCAAACACAGGTCGTAAAGCTGCTGGGAGGATTTCCCGGGCATGTTGATTTTGCAGGTCCATTCCACCTTTCCTTCATTCTCCGTCACGGCGCCGGCCATGTATTTCGGATCTTCTACTTTTTCCTTTCTGGTTACGGTCTTTACTGTTTCCTTCTGTTTTCCGACTGCTGCATCCGGTCTTTCCCACTCGTTCTGTGCCCAAACGTTGCAGAACGACACATTTATAAATAATAGTGACAATAAAAATTTTTTCATTCCAATTAATCTTTAAGTTGTTTAACGATATGCAAAGATAACACTAAAAAGCGCAATGCATCGTTGATTATGCATTATTTAACGATTCGGCATCTTGCCTGCAGTTTCTTTGTCATCCTTCTTGTTCGTGATTTTTTACATGCACAAAATCCCGCTTTTGAGTAATTTTATCCTGCAAACCATCGAAACTGGATTAAAAATGATAAAAAATGCAAGATTTTGCAATGTAGAGTTTGAAAATTGGTGGAAAACCATTAACTTTGCAAATGAATTAAATGATAGGGATGGAAGCGTTTTTTAGAACACATAACTATTTGGTGGAGCACACGGATGCACCGGTACGTCGTCTATTGATGGACGAGGTAGACTGGAACGACCGCATGATCGGAATCAAGGGGTCGCGAGGAGTGGGAAAAACCACTTTCCTCCTGCAGTATGCAAAAGAAAACTTTGAACTCGGAAACAAAAAGTGTCTGTATGTAAATATGAACAACTTTTATTTCCAGTGCAGGGGAATAGCAGACTTCGCTGGGGAGTTCTACAGAAACGGAGGAAGAGTGCTGCTTATTGACCAGGTGTTCAAAGAGCCGAACTGGGCAAGCGAACTGCGCAAATGCTACGATCTCTATCCAAACCTTCACATCGTCTTTACCGGTAGCAGCGTGATGCGGCTCAAGGATGAGAACTACGAGCTCAGCGGCATCGTGAAGAGCTACAACCTGAGAGGGTTCTCGTTCAGAGAATTCATCAACCTGCAGACGGGAAACAACTTCGAACCTTTCACGCTTGACGACATAGTGGAAAACCACGAGAAGCTTGTCAGGAAAATCCTGCCATACGTTTCGCCGCTGAAGTATTTCCAGGATTATGTTCACCACGGGTTCTATCCGTTCTATCGCGAGCACAGGAACTATTCGGAAAACCTGCTCAAGACGATGAACATGATGACGGAGGTGGACATACTGTTCATAAAGCAAATCGAACTCAAATATCTTGCCAAAATAAAGAAGCTGTTCTATCTCCTGGCTGTGAACGGAACGAAAGCCCCGAACATAAGCCAATTGGCAATCGACATAGAGACAAGCCGTGCCACCGTGATGAACTACATCAAATATCTGGCAGACGCAAGACTTATAAACATATTGTATCCGGTGGGGCAGGAGTTCCCGAAAAAACCACCGATGGTGGTGATGCACAACCCTAACCTCATGTATGCGATATATCCGATAATCGCCGACAAGCAGGCTGTGATGGAGAATTTCTTCATCAATGCGTTGTGGAAAGATCATGTGGTGAACAAGGGAAACAAGAACGGACATTTCATCGTGGACGAGAAATACGACTTCACCATATCCGACGCCACACATTCATCAAGGTCGAGAGGCTCGGCGAACACGTATTCCGCAAGATACAACACGGAAATAGGACAGGGGAACCAAATGCCGCTGTGGCTGCTCGGATTCCTGTATTGACAGAAGAGGCTAATATATTATTTATTTAAAGTGTAATAATTAAATAAGTAAAAAACAAATACATTAACATTAATATTTTACTAAAATGGCAAAAGAAAAAAAGTTTATCACTTGTGATGGTAACGAGGCTGCCGCTCACGTAAGCTATATGTTTACAGAGGTAGCTGCCATTTATCCTATCACACCATCGTCTCCAATGGCTGAGCATGTTGACGAATGGTCTGCACGTGGCAGAAAGAACATTTGGGGACAGACTGTTAGCGTACAGGAAATGCAGTCAGAGGGTGGTGCCGCTGGTGCTGTGCACGGCTCACTGCAGGCTGGTGTGCTTACAAGCACATACACAGCTTCACAGGGCTTGTTGCTCATGATCCCTAATATGTACAAGATCGCAGGTGAGATGCTTCCATGCGTATTCAATGTTTCTGCACGTTCATTGGCTACGCAGTCGTTGTGTATCTTCGGTGACCACATGGACGTCATGGCTTGCCGCCAGACAGGTTTCGCCATGTTCTGCTCTGGTTCTGTACAGGAGGTTATGGACCTCTCGGCAGTTCCTCATCTCGCAGCGCTGAAGTCTGAAATTCCTTTCGTAAACTTCTTCGACGGTTTCCGTACATCACACGAGTACCACAAGATAGAGCTCCTCGACCAGGAGGATGTTGCCAAGCTCGTAGACCCAGCTGACGTTAAGCGTTTCCGCGACCGCGCACTCACACCTGAGCGCCCTGTAACACGCGGTACAGCTGAGAACCCTGAGACTTTCTTCACTCATTGTGAGTCTCGCAACGATGTTTATGAGAAGTTGCCGGAAATCGTAGAGCACTACATGAACGAGATGACAAAGATCACAGGTCGTGAGCACCACATCTTCGACTACTACGGAGCTGAGGACGCTGAGCGCGTGATCATCCTCATGGGTTCTGGTTCTGAGGCTGCTCGCGAGGCTATCGACTATATGACAAAGAAGGGCGAAAAGGTAGGTATGGTAAGCGTACACCTCTTCCGTCCGTTCAGCAACAAGCACTTGCTGGCTGCCGTTCCTAAGACAGTCAAGAAGATTGCTGTGCTCGACCGTACAAAGGAGCCAGGAGCTGATGCAGAGCCATTGTATCTCGACGTGAAGAACGCATTCTACAACGTAGAGAACAGACCTGTAATTGTTGGCGGACGCTTCGGTATCGGAAGCTGCGACACTACTCCGGCCAGAATCATCTCTGTATTCGACAACCTCAATTTGCCAGAGCCAAAGGATCACTTCACTCTGGGTATCATTGATGATGTTACATTCACTTCTCTTCCTGCCGTTGAGGAAATCCCAATGGGTGGCGAGGGTCTCTTCGAGGCTAAGTTCTACGGACTCGGTGCTGACGGTACTGTAGGTGCTAACAAGAACTCTGTGAAGATCATCGGTGACAATACTGACAAGTACTGCCAGGCATACTTCTCTTATGACTCTAAGAAGTCTGGTGGTTTCACATGCTCGCACCTCCGTTTCGGCGACGAGGAAATCCGCTCTACATATCTGGTGAACACTCCTAACTTCGTGGCTTGCCACGTACAGGCATATCTCCACATGTATGACGTGACACGTGGACTCCGCAAGAACGGTACATTCCTGCTGAACACAATCTTCGACGGACAGGAGCTTGTTGACTTCATGCCTAACAAGGTAAAGCGTTACTTCGCACAGAACAATATCACCGTTTACACAATCAACGCTACAAAGATCGCCCAGGAGATTGGTCTTGGCAACCGTACAAACACCATCCTGCAGAGCGCATTCTTCCGCATCACAGGAGTTATCCCTGTAGACCTCGCTGTTGAGCAGATGAAGAAGTTCATCGTGAAGTCTTACGGCAAGAAGGGTGAGGACGTTGTGAACAAGAACTACCAGGCTGTTGACCGCGGTGACGAGTACAAGCAGCTCACCGTTGATCCGGCATGGGCTAACCTGCCAGACGATGAAGTGAAGAAGGATGACGCACCTGCATTCGTTAAGGAACTCGTTCGTCCTATCAACGCACAGGCTGGTGACCTGCTCAAGGTTTCTGACTTCGTTAACCACGGTACTGCCGATGGTACATGGAAGAACGGAACTGCTGCTTATGAGAAGCGTGGCGTAGAGGCATTCGTACCTGTATGGAACTCTGAGAACTGTATCCAGTGTAACAAGTGTTCATTCGTTTGTCCTCACGCTGCAATCCGTCCATTCGTGCTCACTGACGAGGAGAAGGCTGGCTTCAACGGCAACACTATCGAGATGAAGGCTCCTGCAGCAATGAAGGGTATGCACTTCGTTATCGAGCCATCTCCACTCGACTGTCTGGGATGCGGCAACTGTGTTGACGTATGTCCTGGCAAGAAGGATAAGGAGACTGGTGAGCTTGTCAAGGCTCTCAAGATGGTTCCTTACAACCCAGACGCAAAGGATATGATAGACCTCGCTGCCGGTTGGAGCTATCTGGTTAAGAACGTGAAGTCTAAGCAGGATCTCGTAGACGTGAAGTCTAATCCTAAGAACTCACAGTTCGCACAGCCATTGTTCGAATTCTCTGGCGCTTGCTCAGGATGTGGTGAGACTCCATACGTGAAGTTGGTTTCTCAGCTCTTCGGTGACCGCGAGATGATCGCTAACGCTACTGGTTGCTCTTCAATCTATTCAGCTTCTGTACCATCTACTCCATATACAACAAACGAGAAGGGACAGGGTCCTGCATTCGCTAACTCTCTGTTCGAGGACTTCTGCGAGTTCGGTCTCGGTATGGTGATGGCTAACAAGAAGATGAAGGAGCGTGTTGAAGGTCTTCTCAATGAGATTATCGCAAACGAGAAGGTTGCCGACGACTTCAAGGCTGCAGCCAAGGAGTGGATTGCCGGCAAGGATGATGTTGAAGCTTCTAAGGCTGCTGCCGCCAAGCTGAAGCCATTCTTCGAGGAGGGTGCTGCTGCTGGCTGTGATGTTTGCAAGGAGCTGAAGACTCTCGACCACTATCTCGTTAAGCGTTCACAGTGGATCATCGGTGGTGACGGTGCTTCTTATGATATCGGTTACGGTGGTCTCGACCACGTTATCGCTTCTGGTGAGGATGTGAACCTGCTTGTTCTCGATACAGAGGTTTACTCTAACACCGGTGGTCAGTCTTCTAAGGCTACTCCACTTGGCGCCATCGCACAGTTCGCTGCCCGTGGAAAGAGAATCCGCAAGAAGGACCTCGGTATGATCGCTACTACTTACGGTTATGTATACGTAGCTCAGGTTGCCATGGGTGCTGACAACGCTCAGTGTCTGAAGGCTATCCGTGAGGCAGAGGCTTATCCTGGACCATCACTCATAATCGCTTATGCTCCATGTATCAACCACGGTCTGAAGATCAAGGGTGGTATGGGACGCAGCCAGGCTGAGGAGGCTCGTGCCGTAGCATGCGGTTACTGGCATCTGTGGCGTTTCAACCCAGAGTTGGCAAACGAGGGCAAGAATCCATTCACACTCGACTCTAAGGAGCCGGACTGGAGTCTGTTCCAGGATTACCTGATGAATGAGGTGCGCTTCATGTCTGTCAAGAAGGCTTATCCTAACGAGGCTGACGAACTCTTCGCTGCTACTCAGAGAATGGCCCAGCTCCGCTACGAAAGCTATATCCGCAAGTCTAAGGAGGATTGGTCTGACGCTACAGAGGCTTAATCAGACAGAACTGTCAATAGGTTGACATAATGTCAGTTCTATATTCGACATACACCTAAACGGCATTGAAGAATAGGGAACTGACCATAAAATAAAGAGAGTGGGGGTTGCAAATTGTTTGCAATCCCTACTTTTTTGGCATATAGCGAAAACAAATTGATAAAAATTAGCAATAACACTTTTTTTTCATTACCTTTGCGCACATAATTTTTTAAAATATTTTTTAATCTAAAACCTAAGAGAAAAATTAAATTACTAAGAGATGGAATGGCTAATAGCTTTATTCACAACAACTGACTCGATAGCGCATATAGCATTGCTATACGCTATTGTCATAGCTGTTGGTGTTTATCTTGGCAAGATCAAGCTGGGTGGTATCTCACTTGGAGTGACATTCGTATTGTTTGCAGGCATCGCCGCAGGCCATGTCGGATTTACAGCTCCTACGAATATCCTGTCTTTCATACAGGATTTCGGACTTATCTTGTTCGTGTTCATGATTGGACTTCAGGTTGGTCCTGGTTTCTTTGAAAGTTTCAGAAAAGGTGGCGTTACGCTTAACGCCCTGTCTGCATGCTTGATCCTGCTTAATATCGCAGTTATGTTCGCATGCTATTTCATTTTCTTCGACACAAGCGACCACAACAACCTGCCAATGATGGTTGGAACGCTCTATGGAGCCGTGACCAACACTCCTGGCCTTGGTGCCGCCAATGAGGCTTTGTCTACAATCTTCCCTGCCGGACAGGTACCTCAGATTGCAAACGGATATGCCTGCGCATACCCGCTTGGCGTGCTCGGTATTATTGGCGCTACTATCGCCGTCAGATATATCTGCAGGGTGAAGCTTGAAAATGAAGAAAAGAAGTTGGAAGAGGAGGAAGTTGAGAATACAGCGGTGAAACCGTACATGATGCACCTCAAGGTCACCAACTCGTATCTTGAAGACCGCACGGTAGAACAGGTTCATGAATTCCTCAACAGGGATTTTGTATGTACACGCATACTTCATGAAGGCCACGTGACGATTCCTACAGGCGAAAGCAGACTCCATATGGGAGACTTGCTCTTCATCGTTTGTGCAGAGGATGATGCCGAGCCGATCAACGCTTTCATCGGACCGGAGATTGAAGTTGACTGGAATGAACAGGATGAACCTATGGTAAGCAAGAGAATACTCGTTACCCGTTCTTCTATCAACGGAAAGACTTTGGGACAGATGCATCTCCCAAGTGTCTATGGCGTAAACGTGACTAGAGTGACACGTCAGGGAATGGATATCTTCGCAAGTCCAAGCCTTGCTCTTCAGGTGGGCGACAGAATCATGGCAGTCGGACCAGAGAACGCAGTCAACAGGGTGGCATCTGTGATGGGTAACTCTATCAAGCGTCTTGAGGCTCCTAACATCGCGACTATATTCGTAGGAATTATCCTTGGTATCATTTTCGGAAGTCTGCCTTTTGCCATTCATGGCATTCCTGTGCCTATCAAACTTGGTATCGCAGGTGGACCGCTTATCATAGCCATCCTCATCGGTAGATATGGATACAAGTTCCATCTTGTAACGTATACCACGACAAGTGCCAATATGATGTTGAGAGAAATAGGACTGGTTTTGTTCCTGGCGAGTGTAGGTGTAAAAGCAGGTAACAGTTTCTGGGACACTGTAGCACAGGGAGACGGTCTGAAATATGTATTCACCGGTTTCCTCATCACCATCATACCAATATTGGTAATCGGAACGATAGCAAGAATGAAATACAAGTTCAACTATTTCACTATCATGGGTATGCTGGCTGGTACATGTACCGATCCACCAGCATTGGCATATGCCAACTCATTATGCTCAAAGGAAGCACCAGCTGTAGGATATTCAACAGTCTATCCGCTGAGTATGTTCCTTAGAATATTTACCGCACAGATCATTGTGTTGTTCTTCTGCGGTCTGTAGCGATGATTGCATATAAATAACTTATATAATTCGTATGAAAAAGTTCAGTTTAATTCTCTTTGCTGCACTTACTACATTATTATCCGCATATGGTCAAGGTGCCAGAAACATCAAGATCAACGAGGTGATGACGAGTAATAAAGCAAGTATCACAGATGAGTATGGAAGGCACAAGCCTTGGGTAGAGCTTTCAAACATCGCATACTCTTCCTACAACATCCGTGGCATGTATATCACTACGGACAGGAAAGTGTTGGACAAGTCGTTGACTGTTCCACAGAGGATTTCGATGATGAGCATTATTCCAAGTGGAGATGACCGCACTTTGCTTACCGCCAGGACTCATGTCGTGTTCTATCTTGATTCACATAGAGCCGAAGGTTCTTTCTATATCGGCGAGAAGGCTATGCCAAACGAGCCGATGTGGATTGCCATCTATGACGGTAATGCTGTTGACCTGATTGATTCAGTCAGCGTACCTGCTCTGAAGGATGATTGCTCATTTGCCAGAGAAAAGGACGGCTCTGTGAAATGGGAAATCAAAAGCCCGGCAGAAGTGACTCCTGGTACGAACAACTTGTTGAAAGAAGGTGAATCAAAAGTGGCTAAACTGAAACGAGAAGATCCATACGGATTTGGCATTGCCATCCTGTCAATGGGAATCGTATTCTCTTGCCTTGCCTTGCTTTATGTTTTCTTCCGTGTTTTGGGTATATTCATGTCTCACAAGCAGACCATCAAGAAGGCAAAGAACATACAGCCTGTAAAGGCTGCCGTAGCTGCCGGAGAGGTGATCGCAGAGACTGGACACAAGACAAAAGTGATATTGAAGGACGGTCTGCAGTCGTCGGGTATTGATAAAGAGGTCTATATTGCCGTGATATCAATGGCTCTCAAGCAATATCTGGATGATGTGCATGACAATGAAAGCAATATCATTACCATCAAGCCGCATAGCACTATGTGGAATGCCCATATCGAAGAGAAACATTTTTAATGATTGTACAATTTAATAACAGCATAAAAAATCATGAACAAATATCAATATAAAGTACAAGGTGTAGATTACGATGTAGAAATCGTTGAAGTGGAAGGCAATATCGCAAAAGTCAAGGTCAATGGCATCGAGTTTGAGGTGGAGCTGAAAGAGCCTATCCATGCCTCGACAATGCCTAAGCATCCAATAGCTGTGAAGAAACCGGTTGCAAGTGTAGCACCTGCAGCAGCCGCTTCTCCGGCTCCGGCACCTGTTGCAGCCAAGCCGGCGGCAGGAGCCGGAACGAAGGTCGGAGCACCATTGCCAGGAACTATCACGGAAGTGAAGGTGAAAGTGGGTGACACCGTTAAAGCCGGTGATGCTGTCATCATTCTTGAGGCAATGAAGATGCAGAACAACATAGAGGCTGAGGTGTCTGGTACCGTTAGCTCTGTTCTCGTGAAAGAGGGCGATACCGTTATGGAAGGTGACGCTTTGATAACAATCGCCTGATAAAGGTTCAAGATAGTTCGAGTTATTATAAAATATAGAATAGAACATTATGAACATTATAGATTTCATAGTTTCCAACTTTAATGAATTCCTTTCCTTTACTGGTTTTGCCAATGCCACAGTGGGAAACATCATCATGATCGTTGTTGGAATCTTCTTCATCTGGTTGGCAATCAAGAAGGATTTCGAACCGTTGCTGTTGGTGCCTATAGGCTTAGGTATAGTTTTGGGTAACATACCTTTCCGTGCAGATGCCGGACTTGAGATAGGATTGTATGAAGACAACTCCGTACTCAACATATTCTATCAGGGCGTGCGTCAGGGATGGTATCCACCACTCGTGTTTTTGGGTATCGGAGCGATGACAGATTTCTCTGCACTTATCAGCAACCCTAAGCTTATCCTTATAGGTGCTGCTGCCCAGTTCGGAATCTTTGGAGCTTATATGATTGCCTTGGCTCTTGGCTTTGAACCCAACCAGGCTGCCGGCATAGCCATTATCGGAGGAGCAGATGGTCCTACGGCTATCTTCCTGTCTTCCAAGCTCAGTCCTAACCTGATGGGAGCAATCGCTGTATGTGCGTATTCATATATGGCGCTGGTTCCTGTTATCCAGCCTCCATTGATGCGTCTTCTCACCACAAAGAAGGAAAGACTCATCCGTATGCAGCCTGCAAGAAGGGTAAGCCAGTTGGAAAGAATCATGTTCCCTATCATTGGATTGCTGCTCACTACTTTCATGGTGCCGTCAGGTCTTCCGCTTCTCGGAATGCTCTTCTTCGGAAATCTTCTTAAAGAGTCTGGCAAGACCACACGATTGGCAAAGACTGCGGGAAGTACTCTCAATGATGTCGTAGTTGTTCTCCTTGGTCTGACTGTAGGATGCTCTACACAGGCGAGTGAGTTCTTGACGATGAATACGGTATTCATATTCCTTCTTGGTGCTTTCGCATTCATCATTGCTTCATCTACGGGTATTCTTTTCGTGAAATTCATGAACATCTTCCTGCCAAGGCACAAGAAGATAAATCCGCTGATTGGTAATGCCGGAGTGAGTGCCGTTCCGATGTGTGCACGTATCTCAAACAACATGGGACTTGAATACGACCGCCATAATTTCCTTCTCATGCATGCCATGGGACCGAATGTGGCAGGAGTGATCGGTTCTGCTGTAGCAGCAGGAGCATTGTTGGGATTCTTCTCATAAAGCTGACCTGACAGCAGAATCTGTTATGGCAAATAAATAATAGCAGGAGATAACGACTATCTCCTGCTTGTTGTTTTCATATGTTACAATCCTTATGTGTCATGCTACAATCCATTATCGTCATGCAATTATCCATATGTTGTCATGCAATTTTATAGCATCATGCATAATTTAATCAATGTACAATTATTAGTTCAACACGTTTAATTGATGAATACAGCACATTCCACACTACCACAGCAGCCACAGGTCGCAATCATTGATTCAAACACTTTTGCGGCAATTGGATTGAGATCATTATTGAAGGACATAATGCCAGAAATTACTGTTGATTGTTTCCGCTCGTTTTCTGAATTGGAAACAAATGACATGCAATTGTACTATCACTTCTTCGTGACCGAACACATATTGTTCACAAACCTGCAGTTCTTCAGAGATAACAAGAAAAAGACTATTGTGTTGACATCCACCAATGAACCAAGTCTGGTAGTGGAAAAATTCCACAGCGTTAACGTGAATGTATCAGAAAGTGAACTCGTAAAATCTCTGCTTCATCTTGAACAGAGTGCACATGCACATGGCAACAAGTTTCCTGAACACACCGCAAAAGAAATGTCAAAGGGTTTGTCTCCAAGGGAAATAGAGGTCCTGACTCATATTGTGCGTGGGTATATCAACAAGGAAATCGCTGACAAGCTGTGCATCAGCCTGTCTACTGTAATTACCCACAGAAAGAACATCACGGAAAAGCTGAAGCGCAAAAGTGTGGGCGCACTCACGGTTTATGCAGTAATGCAAGGATACATCGATATTGAGGAAATCGACAAATTGTCTGATTAAGCGCCAATATGATGGTTTATCGCTTCTCATCCAATAATTTCTCCATGCGCAATATCTCATCTCTGTATTGCGCAGCCTGAATGAAGTCAAGATTCTTTGCAGCCTTCTTCATCAATTCCGTAGTGTCGGCAATGCTTGTCTCGATTTCAGCCTTGCTCATCTTCATCATTATAGGATCAGCTGCAAATGCCAACGAATCTTTTTCAACGTATGGAGCGTACGTGGTGGTCTTGTGTCCAACCTTTGTTTCCATTTCATTAGAGCCATTGCGTTGGACTCCCAGGGCGCTTGTCTTGATTTCCTTCTCGATTTTCTTTGGCGTGAGATGATGTTCCTTGTTATACGCCATTTGTTTCATTCTGCGACGTTCCGTCTCGTCGATTGTCAATTGCATGCTTTCTGTGATGGTGTCAGCATACATGATGACTTTGCCATTAACATTTCGTGCAGCACGACCCACAGTCTGTGTCAACGAGCGATGAGAACGCAGAAACCCTTCTTTGTCAGCATCGAGAATGGCAACCAATGACACTTCCGGCAGATCAAGTCCTTCGCGCAAAAGGTTCACACCAACCAGGACATCGAAGAGACCGGCCCGCAAATCATTCATTATCTTCACACGGTCAAGAGTTGCCACGTCGCTATGTATATAATTTGCCCTCACTTCATGGTTCAAAAGATATTCAGTCAGCTCTTCCGCCATACGCTTTGTCAGAGTGGTCACCAGCACACGCTCATCTTTTTCGCAACGTATCAGTATTTCGTTCATCAGGTCGTCAATCTGATTCTCGCTTGGCCTCACTTCAATCTCCGGATCCAACAGTCCTGTAGGGCGTATCACCTGTTCCACTACGACACCTTCTGCTTCCTGCAGTTCAAAGTCTGCGGGAGTGGCAGATACGTAAATCACCTGATTTGTCATTTCTTGAAATTCCTCAAACTTCAGAGGACGGTTGTCGAATGCGGCAGGTAGTCTGAAGCCAAACTCCACGAGATTCTGCTTGCGTGCCCTGTCGCCACCATACATTGCTCTTATTTGAGGCACGCTGACGTGGCTTTCGTCAATGACCATGAGATAATCTTTAGGGAAGAAGTCCAAAAGACAATAAGGCTTGTCACCTGCCGAGCGTCCGTCAAAATACCTTGAATAATTCTCTATTCCAGAACAATGTCCAAGCTCTTTTATCATCTCAATATCATATTCTACACGCTCTTTAATTCTCTGTGCCTTAATGTTGTCGCCAATTTCGTTAAAGAATTCAATGCGTTCGTCAAGATCTTTGGATATTTCGCTGATGGCTTCCTGTGTCTGTTCCTTTGAAGTAATGAACAGATTGGCTGGATAAATCTGATACTCGTTGAATGATGCAAGTTTGTGGAACGTTACAGAGTCAACTTCCTCGATGGAATCGATTTCGTCATCCCAGAACGTAACGCGCAACACGTTGTCGCTATATGCCATGAATATGTCCACTGTGTCGCCTTTAACCCTGAAATTGCCACGCTGCAGCTCCAAGTCGTTCCTCACATAAAGCGAGTCTACAAGACGGCGAAGGAACATGTTGCGCGAAAGAACCTGTCCTCGTTTGACCGTTATCACGCTTTGCGCCATGGCAGCAGGACCACCCATACCGTAAATGCATGAAACGGAAGACACTACAATGACATCCTTTCTTCCAGAGAGCAACGCAGACACGGCAGACAGCCTCAGCTTGTCTATCTCTTCATTGATGGCAAGGTCTTTCTCTATATATGTATCTGTCTGCGGAAGATATGCTTCTGGCTGGTAATAATCATAATATGAAACATAATATTCCACGGCATTTTCCGGGAAGAATCCTTTCATCTCTTCATACAACTGTGCAGCCAATGTCTTGTTATGGCTAAGCACAAGAGTAGGGCGGTTCACGTTGGCAATTACGTTTGCTACTGTAAATGTCTTACCTGAACCCGTTACGCCAAGCAGCACCTGTGCCTTGTCTCCATTATTCAATCCGTCGGTGAGCTGGCGGATTGCTTCAGGCTGGTCACCAGTTGGCTGGTATTTAGAAGTGAGAGTGAATTTATCCATCGTTTAATGATTCTTCCTTATGTTGTTAAGCATGACTTCAAAAGGCGAAGAACATGTCCGAATTGCAAAAGTACTCATTTTATCATAAGCCACAAAGGAGATGGAGAATTAACTTTTTGGGAATATCAAGGAAAAGCCGTATTCGCAGTTGCAACTTGCCGCTTCCATAGTTGTATTCCTATAGTTCTTGCCATGTAGACAAGCATTTTCTTATACGTAATACTGTTGATTGTAAATGTCCTCATTGCATTGCGGTTTATTCGTGTCTGGGTTAAAAGCCAAACAAAATCCACTCTTCTAAAAAACAAAATACAAGCAAGCCCTAATCGCCGTTTTGTGTTTAAGGAATTGTAAAAAATCGAATAAACGGCTAAAAATGCGGATATTTCAGGTAAATCGAAAGCTAATATTTTGAAGTATAAATTATTATGTGTATTTTTGCAACTCGAATTAATTTGCTTATATGAAAAAGATAATCGTCGTAATGGCCGGAGCGATGCTCCTTTTCACGAGTTGCGTGAACCAATTCAACCAGATATATAAGTCGACAGACAACGATTTGAAATACGAGTATGCCAAGGAGTGCTATGCTCGTGGCAAATATGTCAAGGCCACGACACTTCTGCGGGAGCTTGTGACAATACAGAAGGGTACAGACAATGCTGAGGAGTCTCTCTTCATGTTGGCAATGGCTGAGTTCAAGGACAAAGACTATGAAACCGCTGCTGAATATTTCAAGAAGTATTACAAGTCGTATCCTAAGGGCATGTATGCAGAACTTGCTTCTTACTACATCGGCGAAAGTCTGTATATGTGCACTCCGGAACCTCGTCTTGACCAGTCTCAGACGGTGTCAGCCATATCGGCCTTTCAGGATTATATGGATTTGTTTCAGGATGCCAGGATGAAAGACAAAGCGCAGGGCAGACTCTTCCAGTTGCAGGATAAGTTGGTAAAGAAAGAATTATATTCCGCACAGCTGTATTATAATCTCGGAACATATTTCGGCAACTGCACTAACGGAGGCAGCAATTATCAGGCATGTATCATCACAGCGCAGAATGCGCTGAACGACTATCCGTACAGCGAACTGAGAGAAGACTTCGCGTTGCTTATCGTTAAGAGTAAGTTCGAGTTGGCAGAACAGAGCGTAGAGTCAAAACGCATCGACCGCTATAGAGACGCAGAGGATGAATGCTATGGATTCATTAACGAATATCCAGACTCCAAGAGCCGCAGCCTGGCTGAGAAATACATCAATATCTGCAAGAAATACGTTAAAGACTAACAATCGGTACGGCCTCCATTTCGAGCAAGTGGTCTTGCCATCTTGAGAATAAAAACAGAAAACAATAATAATAATTTTAAAGAATGGATTACAAAAAGTCAAAAGCACCGGTAAATACCGTTACGCGCAATATTATGGATCTTTGCGATGAGACCGATAATATTTACGAGAGTGTAGCCATCATCGGCAAACGTGCCAACCAGATTTCAATTGAGATCAAGCAGGATCTCAGCAAGAAGCTGGCAGAGTTTGCTTCCTACAATGACAGCCTTGAGGAAGTATTCGAGAACCGTGAGCAGATAGAGATTTCCCGTTACTACGAGAAACTTCCAAAGCCAACATTGCTTGCTACCCAGGAATTCGTTGAGGGAAAGATTTATTGGCGCGACCCATCAAAAGACAACAAATAAATATGATACAGCGCAAACAGTCCGTTTTCCTCTTGGTAGCGGCTATTCTGACGATTGTATGCTTGTGTCTTCCCATAGGAGTATTTCATCCCAAGAATCTTGGAGTGGATACGGCAATGTATAATCTGTGGATTCAATACGGCAACGGAAGCGTAAGCTATACTGTATGTCCTCTCTTCTGCATATTGCTCCTGGCTACTGTTACAAGCTTCTTCACTATATTCAAGTTTAACAACAGAAAATTGCAGATAAAGCTTTGCGGATGGAACAATTTGCTCATAGTCGTATGGTATATAGCTTATGCTGTTTTCGCATGGATGTTCAAAGGGGAGTTGGATGCAGACTTCAAAATCGGTTTTGTATCAGTACTGCCATTGGTTTCAATGATATTGATATTCATGGCCCGCAAAGCCATAAAGGCAGACGAGGCTCTTATCCGTGCAGCCGACAGAATAAGATGAAAATCTTATATAATGACATGGAATGATGTTAGCGGTCTGTCTGCTGTAAGCAAGAATTATCATTCCTGTCAAGTAAAATATAGTTAAAGGGAGTCATATCAATATTTTTCTTTGATATGGCTCCCTTTATGTTTGTATGACTTTGATGATAGTTTCTTAATCATTCCACAACTCCAAATGTCGGAGTCGGTTCGCCGTCATCATCGCTTTTTTCGCTTCGGTCGAGCAGATATTGCAGAAACATCTGAAGAGCCTTTGTCGTGGCATTTGCAAGATTTATGTCTCTGCCGAAGTCGTCTTCCAGCTTCATTGTCACGATATCATCCTTGTTGCCGCAGGCAAGCCAGATCGTACCCACCGGAATATCGCCCGTGCCTCCGCCAGGACCGGCAAAACCGGTTGCCGAAATGGCATAGTCAACATCAAGAACCTTTATGGCGCCTTTCACCATCTCTATCGCTACATCCTCGCATACGGCAGTCTTCTCTTCCAGAAGATTGTGGCTGATGCCGAGGATTCTCTCCTTTATCTCATTGGTATAGGAAACGATCCCCCCCTTGAAATAATTGGAAGCACCTGGCATGGCGATGATAGACTCTGCGATACGTCCGCCGGTGCAACTCTCAGCAGTGCCGAGGGTTTTGCCGTTTTCCCATATCAGTTGGCTGATCTCTCTACTAAGTATTTTGTTTTCGAAACCCATTGTGTTTGATTTTGTTTTATTTGAACGTTACTTTAGAAAACGCCGGAGCGTCTATCGGACAGAATTCCTTGTCCATATATTTATAATATCCCGTTATGGCTATCATGGCCGCATTGTCGGTTGTATAGCTGAACTTTGGGATGTAGATATCCCAATGATAACGTTTCGCATGGTCTTTGAAAGCATTCCGCAGTCCGTTGTTCGCACTCACGCCTCCTGCCACAGCCACGTGCTTTATGCCCGTCTGCTTCACGGCTAGACGAAGTTTCTTCATCAAGATGTCCACTATCGTATGCTCAAGACTTGCCGCGATGTCCTCCTTGTGATGTTCGATGAATTCCGGATCGTCCTTTATCCATTCACGTAGACTATAGAGGAAAGAAGTCTTGAGTCCGCTGAAGCTGTAGTCCAGATTGGCTATATGAGGCTCAGCGAACTTATATGCCAAGGGGTTTCCCTTGCGTGCCAGCTTGTCTATGATAGGACCGCCCGGATATCCGAGTCCCATCACCTTTGAGCATTTGTCTATTGCTTCGCCGGCAGCATCGTCGATAGTCTGTCCCAGTAGCTCCATGTCCTTGTATGAGTTCACCTTGACTATCTGTGAGTTTCCGCCGCTTACGAGCAGACATAAGAACGGGAGTGGGGGAGCAGAGTTGTCGTCATCGCTTTCTTTTATGAAGTGAGCCATGACATGACCCTGGAGATGGTTCACGTCGATTAGCGGAATGCCCAACGAGCGTGCGAAGCCTTTGGCAAAACTTACGCCCACGAGCAGCGAGCCCATAAGGCCCGGACCTCTTGTGAAAGCCACAGCCGACAGTTGTTCTTTGGTTATACCGGCTCTTTTTATAGCCTGGTCAACCACGGGCACGACGTTTTGCTGATGTGCTCTCGACGCAAGTTCAGGAACAACGCCGCCATATGCCATGTGCACATCTTGCGAAGCCGTGACATTGCTCAGCAGCACTCCGTTTTTCAAGACAGCAGCCGAAGTATCGTCGCAGCTGCTTTCTATTCCTAATATATATATATCCTTTTGTTCCATAATCAGAAATTTTCAAGCCTCAGCCTTTAGTGGGTGAGAATCTCCACTCCATGTTCAGTCATTAGAAAAGTGTGCTCCCATTGTGCGCTCGGTTTTTCGTCACCCGTGATTACTTCCCATCCATATTCATCGTCTTCATCGATGAATACCTGCCATGTTCCCATATTGATCATCGGCTCGATGGTGAAAACCATGCCTGGCACGAGTAGCATTCCTGTTCCACGATGTCCGAAATGCAGTACCTCAGGCTCTTCGTGGAATTTCAGTCCCACACCGTGTCCACACAAGTCTCTTACCACACCGTAGTGGTATTTCTCAGCATGTTTCTGTATTGCGTGACCTATATCTCCGACGAAAGAATACGGCTTTGCCGCTTCAGCTCCAATTTCGAGGCATTCCTTTGCCACTCTCACGAGCTGCTCCTTCTCAGGAGTAGTCTTGCCGATAATGAACATTCGTGAGGCGTCGGCGAAATATCCGTCAAGTATTGTGGTGAAGTCAACGTTGACGATGTCGCCCTCCTGCAAGACATCCTCCTCCTTAGGTATTCCGTGGCACACCACTTCATTGATGCTCGTACACACGCTTTTGGGGTAACCTTCATAATTGAGGCATGCTGGAGTTGCGCCATGGTCTACGCAATAGTCATAGCAGATTTTGTCAATCTCCAGAGTGTTCATGCCGGCATGTATCTGTTTTGCCACTTCGTCGAGCACTCCTGTGTTGACGATGCCGCTACGCTTTATTCCTTCTATTTCTTCGGGAGTTCGGATGAGGTCACGTGTCGGAACCTCTTTACCTTTGTTTTCCCAATACATTACCTTCTTGTCAAGCTCAGTTGGCTCTTGTCCTGACAGACAATGCCATCTTCTTTTCTTCTTAAACATGATATATTAAGTTTTGATCTTCTATCTTGCGTTCAGAGCTTCAAGGGCGTCAAGGAGCTCCTTCGTCCAATCCTCTCCGTTTTGGGGGCAGAACGTCTTGAATCCCAGATTCTTTCCCATTTCTATATTTGCCGGTCCGTCGTCAACGAAGAGAGTTTCCTCTGGCAGAATACTTTCTTTAGAAATGATTTCCTCAAACATTTTCCTGTTCGGCTTCATCATCTTCATCTTGAAGCTCATGTATAGAGAATCGAAGAAATCTGCTATGCTTCGTCCGTCGCCTGAGAAGCCGTCGCTCATCCCCCAGCTCATCATGAAAGGGTTTGTGTTTGAGATGAGAATCAGTCTGTAGCCCATGCTTTTAAGTTTGTCCAGGACTTTTATGTTTCTGAGAGGCACCTCTTTCGTGTATCCTCTCCATGCGTATTTGCATTCATCAAAAGTCAGTCGCCTGTGGCAGAGCCTGCTGAGTTCGCGGATAAATTCGTCAGCCGTGATCTTTCCTTCTTCCAGGTCTCCGAATATTCCGCTCTGGGTATAGGGGTCAAGGCGCCGATCTGCGTCCTCCAGTCCTATTTCCTTGAATCTCTTTACTGCACTTGGCTGGTCGATGGTCATTATCACGCCACCCAAGTCAAACATTATATTCTTTATTTTCATATCAAAGGGATTTTCTCTTGCATCCGACAAAATATCTTTCTACATTTGTCAGAATCTTTTCCTTGCCCTGTCCATTTCTCTTCTGTCTTCTTTCTCTTTGAGAGTCTGACGCTTGTCAAATTCTTTCTTTCCGCGGCATAGGGCTATGTCGAGCTTAGCCCTTCCATGGTCGTCGATGAAGAGGAGCGTCGGTATGATGGTGAAGCCCACCTGCTTTGTGTCTTCCTGCAGATTGTGGATTTCTTTTTTGTTCAAGAGAAGTTTCCTGTCACGCTTGCTCTCATGATTGTTGTAAGAGCCATAGAAATAAGGCGATATATTCATTCCTTTCACCCATATTTCCCCGTTGTGTATATAGCAGAATGTATCCACGAGCGAAGCCTTGCCCATACGTATGGACTTTATCTCCGTTCCTGTCAGCACTATTCCTGCCGTGTATGTGTCTACGAAGAAATATTCGAAAGAAGCCTTTTTGTTGCGTATGCTCACAGGACTTTTCTTTCTCAACAATTCCTGTTCTTTATTCATAAAACGTTTTTCTTCTAATTCATTATGTCGTCAAGACTATATTCAGCCAAGACTACAGTCTGGACTGAAATAATAAGTGTGTTGTCAAGACTACAGACAATATGGATGCTTTTACTGTTCGATTTTTGCGAATTCATCGATGTGTCCATCGATGTAATGGGCGATTTCTGAAGTCCATTCCTCTTCGTTTTCCACGAACGTGTCGTCGAAATCATCAAAGTCAGGGAATCTTTCAAACAGAGCCATGAACTCCTCATCGCTGCATTCTCTTTCTATTTCCTCCTTGTTTTCATTGTATAGTTTTCTTGCCGAATACAGTAATTTTGAGAAATCCCGAAGTCCCCATTGTTTCATCGCCCTTGCGAATGGGTTGTCGAAGATGAATGGTCCGTAGCCGTTGTGTATGAGCTGCACGAATCCTCCGTCCATCACTTCGTCTCTCAGCCAGATATAAGCCAGAAGCGTGATTTGGTCTGCCGAAAGCTCTGCCATGTTTTCAGCCGTGAGACTTCCCCCGATGCTGTCGAGTATGGCATTTGAGAACAGGTTGACGAACTCGTCCATGCCTTCGTTGGCTGCCTTTATTATATCCGTTTCCTTGATAGCAACATTCATATAACTGTCTGTCTTTCTATTTTTTTTGCAAAGTTACGTAAAATATCGCAGTATAAGCTATCTTGAATGATTTTTTTGCTCAAGTAGCCATCTGCGGCAATTCTAATTGCCAGGATAACTCCCAATGGTCACAAGAGTTGCCAAAAACGAGCAACCACGGTCTTACTACTACTTCAGTCCCAACCTAACCTCCCCCCCCCTTATAGGGGATGGACGGTTACCCTTGAGTCCTGATTGTCGGGGAGGGATGGTTACTATTGAGCATCAATTACTGTTGAGGGCAAGATTCCGACCTAAGTGAAGGTTGGAGTCTTAGCCTTTCCGCTATCTGCCGCACAAGGGCTTGTATGGGCAATATGTGCAGATTTTCAGATTGGCGGTAGGCGCGAAGGCTTCTTTCCTGTCGTATATGTTTGCCACAAGGGCTTTCAGCCCCTCTCCGAACTCCGCCTGATATTCTTCCACATCGTTGATTCTCTGTCTGCCCAGCGAAATCACTGGGTCGTAGTTCTCCCCGAATGCACGTTGGATGAATATTAGTGCCGGACTGACTGGCAGCGCCTGGGGATTCAGTTTCCTGTCGTTTCGGGCTATCATCGAGTAGAGCATCGCCTGCAGATAATAGTCTGTGTGTTTCTTTCCGCCGGCTTCGTCGGCAGAGAATATCTCTCCGATGGTGGCTACAGGAGTCTTTATGTCGCTTCCGCCCGTCTTGTAGTCTATCACTCTGATGGTCTGCCTTCCCGTCTTGGGGTCGTTCACCATGTCGAGGCGGTCGATTCTTCCTCCCACCTTCACTTTCCTTACTCCCTCGTCGGTATTCACGTCCAGATTCATGAACATGTCTTTTTCGAGTGCCACGATGCTGAAGGGCGTCAGTTCCAGATCGATGTCGAGAAGCCGCTTCACGTATTTTATGAGTACCGTGCGGCTGATGAGCTGCATTCCGTTGTAGTGGAGCTTGCGCCACAGCCGTTCGTCGCTTCCGAACATCTCTTTCTGGAACATCCTGTCCACCACGGCCTCGATGTTCTGTGTTTCAGAGAGTTTTTTTATCACTTCAGAAGTTATCATCTTGCCGTTCCCGGCAAAGTCCTTGTATATTTCTTCGAGCACATTATGGAATATGTTTCCGAACGCCCTGCTCGTGAGCTGTTCCTCTATGTCCTCGTCGGGCTCCCTTATTCCGGCTATGTTGTTGAAGTAGAACTGCATCGGGCATCGCAGGTATCTGTTGAGAGCCGTTGGCGAGAGGGAGCCGTAGGCTGAAAGGATTTTCATCACGTTGTCGTCCTTCTCAAACCTTACGGCGATTTTCTCCACCGAACTTTGTCCCACATGCAGCGAGAGCCTGTTTATCTCGTGTCTGCTCTCCACCATGAGCTGGAGCATGAAGCGGCTCATTTCGCCTTTGTTGCCGTTTTCCGTCGATGTGTTGTATGCAATCGTGATGTCTTTCGCCCGCTGCAGCAGCCTGTAGAAATAGTAGGAATAGATGGCCACCTTGTTGTCCACCGTTGTCAGCCCGTAGGCCTTTCGTATGGAGTAGGGGATGAATGACGAATCCCTTATTCCCTTTGGCATGTTCCCCTCATTGCATGAGAGCAGCAGCACGTGGTCAAAGTCCAGGTTCCTCGTTTCCAGCACTCCCATTATCTGTATTCCTATCGCCGGTTCTCCGTGGAATGGTATCGATGTGGCTGCGATATGCTGCTTGAGGAGCTTCTGTATTGTTATCCTGTCCACATCAAGTTCGCCTGCCTCCACGAGTCCCTTTATCCTGTTTATGAGCGTGTACATATTGAATACCGACTCAACGAAGAGCACGTCTTCATTTTTCCCGGCTATGTTTTTCAGTATGTTCAGTAGCCATTGCATGAGCTTCAGGTTGGAGTCCATCGGCAGGAAGAGCGCCTTGAGACTGTTGTCTGCCCAAAGCTCTTCGTTTTTCGGATATAGAATCCGCTTCACCTGTAGCTCCTTCAGCAGTTCTGAGGCTTTTGCGGATAGATATTTGGTGAATGGATGTGTGAGCAGACTACGGATGAAGGAGATTCTGAATCCGTTGTCGGTCCTCAGTCCGATGGTCTGCAGGTCGAGCAGCTGCGACACGAATGATGACACCGGGGCCTGCGATAGGGGGTAGCCCGTGGTGATGTTTATGTTTTCCACCTCTTCTGGTATTGCATACATTATGCCCGTGAGCAGCCCTTCGTCACACATCACCACTGCCGTGCGCCTGCCGTCCTTGTAGCGTCCGTTTTGCCTCAGCCATTCGCTGACGAATCTTGCCTGTATGTTCTCCGTCTTGGCTTTTATGAATGATATTGTCTTGTCGGCTGAGAAGTTGTCGTAAGCCGCCCCGTAGTCCTCCTGCGGCAGGGAGTTTCCCAGTTCCGAAAGATACATTGAGATGTATTTTCCCGCTTCCTTGTGGCTTGAGGCTGTGCGTTTCGGGTTGCAGTAAAACTCGTCGTAGTCCCAATAGAACTCGGCTGCGCCTTCTTCCTTGAAATGTCGGAAGAGGCGGTGTTCTACTTTCTGCAGCAGGTTGAATCCCACGAAGATGTATTTGTCGAATTCTTTTTCTATTCCGCCATTTTCTATCACTTCTCTATACAGCATTCCCTCGTATGCAAGTCCTTGGCTGGCAAGTCTTTCTCTGAAATCGTTGTATATGTCCTTGAGCTTTGTCCATAGCGATAGGAAGAGTTCTTTCAGCCTTGTGTTGTGGTCTTCGGAGAAATTGCTGAAGAAGGTTTTGAGAATCTCCTTCTGCTCTTCCGTGAGATAAGAAGCGTCGTCGAATTCATGGATGTCGGCCACGTTGGCAAAGAGCTTGTCTGCATCAGCCATGTTCTTGTCTATGTCGTCGAAATCGCTTATGAGCATTCTACCCCAGTCGTAGAAGTGGTCGAGCGTCTCGTCTTTGCCTGTTATCTTGACGAAGCTTTTATACAGGTCGCAGACCAGCTTTATGGGGTCTCCCACTTCTGCCTTGGAATACTTGCGGAAGAGTTCGCTGATGGTGAGGTAGTTTGGCGCCCACACGGGCTTGCCGGCACATCTATAGAGTTCTTCGTTGAGAAATAGCGAGGCTCTTTTGTTCGGGAAGATTATCGCTATGCGCGACAGGTCATTTCCGTATTTTCTTATTATATCCTGTGCTACTATCTGTAGGAATGTTTTCATATTTTCCAATGTATTGTTTTTTACTTTTCCACCTCTTTTATTTCTTTCCTGAATACATACCAGATGTATCCTCTCACATTGGCGTAGCCCATCTGTCTGAGGTATCCGATGTATTGTCTCACCTGGGTGGCATATTTTTCGTTGGGCTTTCCGAACTTGAAGTCCACCACAACCACTTCGTCGCCGTCTTTCATCACACGGTCGGGTCGTCGTGCCACGATTTCCTTCTTTCCGGTCTTTTCGTCGGTTTCCTCGCAGATTATCGTGCATTCGTTGAAGAGCGTCCATCGGGGCGAGAACCAGTCAGCCACGAGTTCGTTTCCCGTCAGGTATCCGTTGAGCAGGCTCTGCAGCTTCTCCCGGTCCAGGTTGTCTCCATAGAGTATTCCTTCTGCTTCAAACCTGTCGAGCTCGGATTCCACGTCGGCTGCCGTCTTGATGCCAGAGAATATCTGGTGCAGTATGTTTCCCATGCTGATATAGTCGGCTTTCGGCTCCGTGTTTTCTTCCTGTTCTTCTCCGTTGTTCTCCTGTATGAATTTCTTGCTGTTGTTGCTTTGTCTGAACTCCAGTGGTATTTCGTGGTGTTCTATGGTGACTGCCACGGAGATGTCCTGCTTCAGGAACACGTTTCCCGACTTCTTGTCCTCCTCCTTGGTCTTGCCAGGGCAGAATTCTCCGTATGTGAACGTAAGTTCTGTGCTGTTGTCGTCCTTGCCTTCTATTGTGGCTCCTTTTAGTGACTGTGCCGTTTCCGCCAGGCTCTGCTCTATGAGCATGGAGCGTGTTCCTGCCGCGTTGCGCTTGCCGACGACAAAGAGGTTCTTCTTCGGTCGGGTGAAAGCTACGTAGAGCAGGTTGAGGTTGTCTATCGTGTTCTGCATGTGCTCATACTTGTAGTCGTCGGCATATATAGACTTTGCGAGTGTGGGTGAATAGCTGATGGGGATGAGGGGCAGCTGGCTGAACGGCTCCACGGCGGGATGACACCAGATGTTGTTTCCGTATAGTTCCAGCTTCCAGTCGCAGAACGGGATTATCACGTTGTCGAATTCCAGTCCCTTGCTCTTGTGTATGCTGATTATCCTGAGTCCGTCGATGTCGTCGGTCTGTATGGTTCTCGAGTGCAGGTTTTCGTCCCACTCTCTGAGGAATCCCGCCACGTCTGCCGACATGTCTTTGATGTATGCGTTGAGATAGTCGAAGAATGCGCAGATATATGCTCCGTCCTCCTTCATGCGGTCGAGCCTGAAGATATGGAGCAGCTCCTCGCAGAGTTCGAAGAGCGGCAGTTCTTTCAGCTCTTCCTGGTGTGCGGTATATTCCTCGGGCAGCAGATTGTCGCCCTGGTCTTTCATATTTGTCATTTGACTGCCGGAGAATGTGTCGTTGCCTGTGGCGAGCGAATATTTCTTTGTCAGACAGGCTCTCGTGAGCACGTCGTCTCCGCCATACAGATAGCGCAGGGCATCTATGATGCAGCACACGGCGACCGAGTGGTCGAGTCTGAAAGCCTCATCGCTCACGATGTTTATGTCGGGATGGCATTCCGTGAAATAGTTTGCCAGCACGGGTATGTATCTGTTTGAGCGCAGCAGTATAGCTATGTCGCGCTGCCTCACTCCTCTTTGCAGCAGTTCGTGTATGGTGTCTGCCAGTATGGCGAACGTGTTTTCTTCGTAGCCTTCGGCTGGCAGCAGCCTGACGCTCACTAGTCCCTTGGCTTCTCTCTTTATCGTCTTCTGCTCCACGTCGGCATAGGCGGTGTTTATCTGCTGCGCATTGTTCTGGTCTGTATTGCTTTCGTTGGCGAATTCGGCGGCTATGGCAGAGCGGAAGAATGCGTTGTTGAAGCGGATGATGTTCTGCTCGGAACGGTAGTTGGTGTCGAGCGATTCTACGTTAACGGAGTATCCGGGGAATGCTTCTGCGATATTGCTGAGCAGACTCCATTCTCCGGCTCTCCATCTGTAGATGCTCTGCTTTATGTCTCCCACTATGAGGTTGTCTGTCACTCCCGGGGGCGTGGTCTTGGCATGGCTCAGACATTCGCCGAGCAGCACCTTGAAGTTGTTCCATTGCACTACGCTCGTGTCCTGGAATTCGTCTATCATGATGTGGTTGAGATGTGTTCCTATCTTCTCGAAGATGAATGGCGAGTCGGAGTCGTTTATCATCATTCGCAGCAGGTGTTGCGTGTCGCTGAGCAGGAATCTGTTTGCCTCGGCGTTCATCTCCTTCACCTTGTTTTCTATGTCTCTGAGCAGTCTGAGGTTGTTGATGTTCTTGAGCGTGGCGGCCACGGAGTTCACTATTGTCGCGGCTGTCGTCCTTTCCTTTTCCGCCCTCTCGAGGAGGGGCATGAGGCTCTCGCGTGCTGCCCGTATTATGAGGTCGCGGTTTTTGTTGGTTTTCGCAACCCAGTTCTCTTCGCTTTCCATGCAGTTTGCCACGGTCTTCAGTATGAAATTCCTGTCGCTGAGGTCGTCTTCGGCCAGTCGGTGGAAGTATTTCTGTATTCCGCTTCTCTGCCCGCCCTTGAAATCCTCTTCCTGTATGCCGTATTTGCCGATGAGCCTGAAGAATTCAGAGCTTGTTTCCTTGAGAATTTCCCGTGCGGCGATCTCTTCGGCTCGCAGCTTGGTGCGGTAGGAGGTGAGGAATCTGCTGTCGGAGAGTTTTTCGTTCACTGCTTTCCCGATTTCGCGATACTGGTCGTTGAATATCATCCGTCCAAAATCCTTCACCGAGCCGATGATGTTCCAGCTGTTGTTTTTGTCTATGTTTTCCATTATGAACCTCACGATCCATGAGAAGAGGGGCGACTTTCTGTCGAGTTCCTCTATCATGAGGTCCACTGCTTGGTTTTCCACCGCCGTATCGTTGAGTTCCACTCTGAGGTTTGCCGAGAGGTCCAGTTCGCGCGCGAGGTTCCTGAGCACGCTCTGGAAGAACGTGTCGATGGTCTCCACGTGGAAATAGTCGTAGTTGTGTATGAGGAGCGAGAGGGCTGCCGAGGCTGCTTTCCTGATGTCGTCTTCCGCCATCTGTGTCTCAAGTGCTATCTTTTTCAGATAGTCGTCAGATTCGGCCAGTCCTCGTGATATTCCGTAGAGCTGGCTCAGTATTCTGGTTTTCATCTCCTCTGTGGCTTTGTTTGTGAAAGTCACGGCCAGGATGTTTCTGTAGCTTGCCGGATTGGCTACGAGCAGCTTTATGTATGCAACGGCAAGCGTGAATGTCTTTCCGCTGCCGGCACTTGCCTTGTAAACTGTGAGTGAACTCATGTGTGTGGTTTTATTGTCGTTTTTTTTTATTCACCAGTCTCTGAACAGCTCCATGCTCATTCTGATGCCAGTGCCCTCGAAGTGCTTGTTGCTCACCCCTAGGAAGAGCCCTATGGAGAAGAGACGGTTTGTCAGTCCGTAGCCACACTCCAGATAGGGGTGCAGCTTGTCTGTGAAGAGTGTGTTGCAATAGAGCCTCTCCATCTCGATGAATTTTCCCACGAATGGTATTCTCGACACGAGCAGCAGGGGCGACTCATAGCTCAGATTGCTGTTCACGTAGTATTTCGAGGCGTTATACCAGTTTTTGTTCAGTAGCTGGAACTCCCCCGTCCAGTCGTCGTTCCATCCCTCTGGGATGGAATTGTATCTGAAGTTCCTGTAGTCCAGAAAGTAGGCCCCCTTGCTTCTTGATGTGTATATTCCGTATCCCATCTTCATCGATAGTACGCGGAGTTTCATCACGGGTATTTTCCACGAGGCGTCTATTTCCATGCGCTCGTAGTTCATGTCAGACCGTATCACTCCCTTTATGCCCCGCTCATAGTCGTAGGTCAGTACGGGGCCCCGATTCAGCCACGGGCTCCATACCAGCTGCAGGGTGGGGGAGAAGGAGTAATACTTCGGTTTCCTGCCCGTTGCGGCGAAGTCCTGCGGGTCCACCGCCGTACGCCTGTGGTAGGCGAATCCTGCGCCCAGCCTTAGCCTCGGGTTGATGAGGAAACTTGTGCGCAGGCGCCAGTACATGTCTTTGAAGAGGTCGAGCCTCAGGTTCTCCCATCTGATGGAGTCGTACGACTCATGCTTGAGCTGCGTTAGGATTTCCGAATTGAAGATATGGTTGCCCGTTCCGTATTCCGTCTCTATGGTCAGCCGCCTGCTTAGTGTGAGCCGCATCGGGATGTTGAAATACACTTGTCGGAGCTTGAATGAATATCCGAGCCTCGCACCCATGCCGAGCCTTGCGTTGGGGCTGAAATCTAGGTTCCCGTTGAGCTTTATGCGATAGGTCACTCCCTTGTAGCTGCTGTAGCCCAGATAGAGAGGGTTTATTATGGGCGACATTCTGAAGCCCCCCCTCATGTTGCCTCCGAAATCGCCGCCCAGTCTGTCTATGAGATAGCAGCCCAGGTCTTTCCATAAGCTGCTCTCTCTCCGGTTGCGCCTAGTCGTGGCACTGTCGGGGGTAGGGTCGTTCTGCGTTCTGCGGGCTATGAGCGTGTCTATGGCGGCAGGGTCCAGATGGTAGAGCACGTTGTATGACGACACCACCTTGTTGCCCATAAAGCGCATCTGTGTCCTCACGTTGCTGCTGTGGGGCATGGGCGGATGGTCTTTCTGCATGAGGATGCGGATTCTAAACTTCATCACGTCGATCGTGCCTCTGAATTCCACTTCGTGTATGCAGCCCGCCGAGTCCACGTTGGCTGAGCCTGCCACAAGCTGTATGTTCTTGAAGCGTGGTCGGAACGCCACTCTCATCAGCCCCGTGGTCTTGTTGTGCTCCGTCTTGTATCTGTAGAAGCTCCTGTTAGTGCGCTCAAACGGCGAGAGCAGGAAGCTGTCGAATATCGTGGCGCCGTAGATTCTGGGCCGCAGCAGGATCTTCATCATCGACACTACGTCCTTGTTGCGTGGCACGTTGCCGCTTGACCTCACGGACTGAAGGTCTCTGATTTTTCTATTTGACATAATTAGTCTGAACAGTCTTTCTCCTTGATATTCCCTTCGTCCTTTGGCTATGGGATACATCGACGGCAGGAGTTTAAGAATGAAATTCCTCTTCTTTATGTCGATTCTGAAATTGTGATATATATAGAGAGAGGTGTCTGTTCTGGATTGCAGCAAGCTGTCGCCCTTGTCGAAAATCCTGTCAAGCAAGAGATTGTCGACATCTGTTTTCCTTTCGCGCCCCAAGACTCCGGCTGCCGCGCAGAAAACAATAAACATCAGTAAGATGATTCTCCTTTTCAACTCACCTTATTTTATATATGAGACTCCAAATTTCAATTTCTCGTACTGAAGAACTCTGAAATTCCAGTTCGCGGTTTAAAATGCAAAGATATGGAATTTTTTTCAAGTTTACAAGGAGACGAGTAAGCAAATAAACAAGGAATTTTTTTCCTAAATACCTGAGTTCGGGATAAGCGGCAGTCGTTTTTCTTGTTATGCCAGATTTCCGATAGGTGCATATTACATTTGCCCTCCAAACAATATGGATGGCAAAATGCAGAATTGTAAAGTCCAAATGAAGTTTACTTTATAACAGCAAGCTGTCCGTCAACATTCTCTATGCAATAGTCAATGTTGATGGATGGCTTCTTTTCAAAGAAGCTATACGCAGCCAAAACAGAAAGGACATTCATTACGAAATTGAACACGCTACGATGTCTTGAATGTACAAGTTGTGCAACATTCTTAAGTTCGTCATTGATGGTTTCTATGACAGATCTTTTGCGCAACAGAATCTTGTCATACAATGGCATGAGCTTGTTTTTCATATTGCATTTCAAGCCAGTGACAATTTCTATACCGTCGTTAAACAATCTCTCAAACAAGCCATGCGAAATATATCCTTTGTCTGCGAATAATTTTCCGAACACATTATCACTCAATCTGTTAAAAACATCTGTATTTCTATCGTCAACATTCGCTTTCGTAAGCATAAAGTTAAGCAGTTCACCTCTCTCATTGCATATCAGGTGTAACTTGAAACCGAAATACCATCCCATGGTGCTTTTACCTCTTTCTGCATAATACCACCTAAATTGACGAAGAACCAAGACTTTCTTAGTAAGCGTATCCGCGATGCAGCCTTGTACACGTTCGTTTATCATTATACCTTTGCCGCCAAATCAAAATCTTTAATAATATGACAGCAGAAGAACGATATGAGTGGGCATGGAAAAAATATCTTGTACGGCTCAACCAGGATTCGAAAGTCCGCCTGACCTCCTTCCTGAGGGAAATCCATGTATACCATCGCGGCATGACAAGATGGATGCAAGCCCGGGGGCTTAGCGTCGGTGAAGCGAAAAGGCAGATACGCGAGTCCCAGAACAGGGCTAAATACGAACGGATGCTTCCGTCTTCCGACACCACCGGTTTGATGTTCCTGCCGGTAACGGCAGACGGTGCGGACGGTTTTGCCGAAGCCGCAGACCCGATGTCCGGAATCAGCTTCACATTTCCGGACGGTACGCAGGTGAACATAAAACATGGCAGCGCACAGTCGGTCATGTCATTCCTCAAGCTTTATCAGATGGAGGGCCTGCCATGTTTGGACTGAATGACGGGATGCGCTACTATGTCTGCCAGCGCTATGTGAGAATGAACCTGGGGATAAACGGCCTGTACAGGCTGGTGTCGCAGGAGATGGACCTGCCTCCGCTAAGCGGGGCTGTGTTTATCTTCTTCAGCAAGAACCGGCAGCAGGTCAAGCTCCTGCGCTGGGACACGGACGTTTTCACGCTGTATCAGAAGCGGCTTGAAAGAGGAACCTTCGAGATCCCCTATTTCAACACCGGCAAGAAGGCTTGCGTAATGCCATACAAGACCCTTTCCGCTATAATGGACGGAATATCGCTGAGGTCTGTAAGATATCGCAAGAGGCTGAACATTGACAGCTCCGTGCTTGTAAATACCTGATAACCAGTGATATTATCATCAATAATACATGATGCTTTATTTGGTAGTCTCGTCTTTTTTTCGTACCTTTGGAGTATGAAAAAAGACGGGATTATTGCATTGTTGCAGCAACAGATATCCTTTTTGCAGGAACAGCTCCAGGAGGCGAACCGTAAGGCGGACGCCCTTCTGGAAGAGGTCACGTCTTTAAGAAACACGCTCGAGCACAAGTCGGAAGAAGAGGCCAGACAGAAACGTATAATCAAGTGACTCGTCAAGATATCAGAGAACAAATCGGAGAGACAAGCCCCGGCACCTGCGTCCCAGGACACGCCGGCAGACCGGTCTTCTGAAAAAAAGGAACGCGCCCGTACCAACAACGGCGCAAGGCGCAAGCAACACCTTGAGGCGGAAGTCATAGAGGAGGATGTCGAACCGGAAGACCCGCGCTTCAACAGGGAACTGGCACGGGCGCTCCATACCAGGGACGTGATACGCTACGAACTCATCCCCATGCGCTTCATCAAGAAGATATACCATGTGCATACGTATACGCAGAATGACGAGTACTTTTCGGGCAAGGCCCCTGACGCACCTTTTCTCAACTCACAATATGACGGCTCGTTCATCGCAGGCCTGGCACAGCTCAGATACATGTACGCGATGCCGGTGGAGAGGATAGTGAAGTTCTTCAACGACAACGGCTTCGACATGGACAAGAGTACTGCACACGGTCTGCTCCGCAAGACGGAGAACCTCTTCGAGAATCTCTACAAGGCACTCGGCAGCGTCATAAAGGAGGATACACACATAGCCGGCGACGAGACATACCACAAGGTGCTTGTCGAAGACAGGAACAAGGACGGCAAGGGGATAAAGAAAGCCTACATATGGGTGGTGACGGCGGTAAACACGGGGCTTGTATACTACTTCTACAATAACGGCTCCAGAAAGGAGGACATCATACTCGATTACATGAAGGGTTACCGGGGAGCCTTCCAGTCAGACGGCTTCTCCCCATACCGCAAGATGGCACAGTGGCTGCTTCGGCTGGCATGCTTTCAGCATGTGAAGAGAAAGTTCCTCGATTGCGGGGACGATTTCGACGCCATGGTCATCGTACGGCTTGTCAACTACCTCTACCATCTGGACCACAAGCACAAGATAGGGGAAGACGGCTGGACGGAACGCGACAACTACAAATGGCGGCAGCGATACGCACTGCCCGTCATGCGGATCATAAGGAAAAAGCTTGACCGCATGGCCGCCGACAGCCGGCTCCTGCCGAAGACGGAAAAGTATGAAGCCGTGCATTATATGCTCAACGAGTGGGACGCCCTGATGAACATCTTCACAAGAGGGGATTACCATCTTGACAACAACCTGGTGGAACGGCTCAACAGATACATATCACTATCCCGGAGAAACTCGCTTTTCTTCGGGTCGCATGCCGGTGCCAGACGTGCTGCCATGTTCTATTCACTTGCATGCTCATGCAGGCTGCAAGGCGTCAACTTCTTTGAATAATTGACTTGCTATTTTACATAATTGTGATTATCAATAATAGAAATGGAGGAATAAATGAGCTCCTCTCCTAGTCGACAAGCAGCTGTTCGGCAACCTGTCAGACCGCCTCGGCACAACCTTCCACATCTATGTATCATCTATCAAAACCAAGGCAACATGAGAAAATTCAGGGTTCTTCGTCAATTTTGGTGGTAAAAAAAGGCTCATCCGACATTTCGAGTGATGCGGCAGTCGTGCAGTGCATTTAGCCTTAGTTTGAAATACCTTTCATCTCTAAAGCCATATGCATTGCGTTTCATTACTTTTATATTGTTGTTTAGCCCTTCTACCTTGGCTGTTGAGATATGACAATCATACCATGATAGTATTCCTCTTCTGTAAGCCAATACAGTCATAGCCATCTTTTGTAACTGGGGTATTTTACTTTCCCTTGCCTGATTCACCCAATCCGCCAAGACCTTTTCCGCATCCTCCTTACATCCCTGCGTCCAGATTTCCCTCAGCTGTTCTTTCAGATAATAAGCCTTTGATAGAGGCTCGTTCATTGCCAGGGCATTTTCCAGCCTCGTCTTGTATTTTGTGTCATAGATGTCTGCACCATTCCCAAGTAACAGATATCTGGTTCCCTTGAGCACCTTGCGTTTGTTGATGTCCTTTTCCATATTATACTGCATTCGCCGTATATCGTCAAGTTTGTCATTCATCAGCTTTACAACATGAAAATGATCAAACACGTGTATGGCATTCGGGCAGTTGTCAAGAACAGAGCTAATGAAAGCTGCGGACAAATCTGTTGCTACATATTTGATTGATATATTCTTGCGCCTTACCTTCTTCCAAAAATCCGCCAATGCTTCAATCCCCTTGCCTTCACCGACATGGAGAATGCGGCCGCTGAGCAGGTCTACTACAATCGTCTTGTATATATGACCTTTCTTGACTGCGAACTCGTCTATGCCGATACATTCCACCCCATCAAGAGATGGAGGGGAATAGTGGCTTTCAAGATACCGTGAATGTATCTCTTTTACCATATCCCAACTTATATCCAGCCTTGCCGCAGCGTCTTTCAAGGTCATGGATCGCAATAAGTCCACCACATGTTTTGCAAAACGATGGGTGTAGGAACAACTGCCTGTCGCAAATGGGATGTTCTCCTGTTGGTTGTAATCGCAGCCATCGCATTTGCACTTGTAGCGTTGCACTTTCATACGTATGATGATTTTCTTGCCTCCTATAGGCAAGCCTAGGAAATCCCTTGTACGGTATCCGTTCTTGACCAAATTGCACTTCCCGCACTTGGGACAAGTCTTTTGAGGCTTTTTGCTTTGCACATGAAGAATAATTGTATTACCTTTGTATTCCTCTCTTGTACATTCAAGGCTATATAGGCCCCATGAATGATATAGAAAACTGCTGTTCATTTTTATATATTTGTTTGTGGTTATTCAAATATACAAAAACTTCGGCAGTTTTCTTTTATTTTATATTGACTTTATCACTCGAAATGGTTCTTCGTCAATTTTGGTGGTAAAAAAGTTGCTTATTCATGGCTTAAATATTTGATTATCAGCACATTAATAAGTATAATAAAAGTTGCAGATGTTCGTATTTTTTAGTATCTTTGTGTGTGAAAAAAGAAAAGAAAACACTCCCATCTGCAGGGCACAAAGTTATAAAGAAATCCGGACTTCAGCAAGTTGCGGACCATATAAAATCATTGACAAGTGAAAAATGCCATAATTTGGGCATTGTCCTTGACTACTCGGAAGAATTGTTACAGAGAGGCGGTAGTCTGACATTGCATGCACATACAAAAAGGAAGTGGGCAAAATGTCCGTACTGTGGCAGGCGCACGAAAACCGTCCACCGCTATGTCCCTCGCAAGCTGCAATGTACAGAACTGCTCGGTCACAATGTGGTGTTGATACTTAAGAGCCGTCACATGAGATGCTGCAATCCGGAATGTGAAAGACGCATTTTTGCAGAACCGCTGCAGTTTGCCCGTCCCTATGCGCGTCACACAGACCGTGTGGAGGGAGAAATACGTCACGAGGCTTTAGGACAGACGGCCCGCAAAGCCTCCCGGATCCTGTCCCGGCACGGTATAAGAATCAGCACATCGTCCGTAACACGCCGGCTTCGCAGGCTTGGAAAGGAAAATCCGGTCGTGCGTACCATCGGATATGTAGGGCTGGACGATTTCGCGAAGAAGAAGGGCCACAGATATATGTGCGTCATTGCAGACCATTATACCCGGCGTCCCATTGCAGTCTTTGATTCTCGCTACGGACACGAGATAACGGACTGGCTGAAGGCGCATCCGGAAATAAAGACTGTGACGCGTGACGGAAGCCAGGCCTATGGCTCCATCATCAGCGAGGCCTCGGGACAGATCGTGCAGGTATCCGACCGTTTCCACCTGATGCAGGCCTTGAAGAAGAATGTCGTGGAGCCTATCAAGACCATGCTGGGGCAGAAGAAGGAACAGCGTCAGTATCCGTATCCGTCAGAGGACGAAGCCTACAGATATGAAGACGCCGAAGGTAAAAGCCGACACCATCTGGCACTACATCGTACACGGAAAGACCGGTTTAAGGAAGCTGCAGAAACTACATGAGACACACCCGGAAGTAAACCATGTCATGAAGATATGCATGGATTTCCGGAAAATGATACACGGCGAAGAAAATGCGCAAACGATGGACGAATGGCTGAAAGAGGCAGAGGCCTGTCCGTTGAAAGAGATAAGGGGCTTCGCAAAATATATAAGGAAAGACCGCAATGCTGTAGAACAGACCTGCCGTACCGCTTTCAACAATGGATTGTTGGAGGGGACAGTAAACAAGGCCAAGGCGTTTAAGAGAAATATGTTCAACAAGGCCGGACCTGCTGTCTTAAGGGCAAAACTACTTTATGCAGACTGAGATGGAAGAGATGTTACCACCTAAATTGACGAAGAACCAAATTCAGAATCAAAACATAATAGCAAATGAATAAATAAAGGCAAGCACCTGATTTTCAAGTGCTTGCCTCGTATTGGTACGCTCGGCATGAGCATTGTCTAACGGATGAAAGTCCCGAGCAAGCCCTAATAGCGGGAATTACATAGTCAAAGGCAAGGGTGTCCATCGCGAGGTGGAATCTGAAGGAAGCCCAAGACAAACATCTGACCTAACGAACAGAAACTTCATATAAGGCATATGACCGTGGATAAGATTGCCAAACAAATCAAAGTCCCATAGCTATTCGGAACGGTTGGTGTAAATGAAGTAGGTATAAGATGGAAAGACAATGCCCTTATCCGAGGAGGTCTTGCGGACGCATGGTGAAGATGATGTATTCGATGTACCATGACGGAGTATAGCTTGTCGCGAGAAGTCAGCAGAGGTCATAGTACCCAAGGCACGGGTTGCCTAAAGGGAAGGACAGAATCGTGCAATACAATAGTAAATGACTGCTACCTTGAGAGTCTTTTGTAGTCAGATGTCCGAAAAGGAACTCTCTATTCACACGATAGGACGGAATCCGACAATAGAATAGAAGTGACGTATCTCGAAGGGATGGCTGAAAACAACTTGTCACACACCGTGAGGTGTAAAAGCACGAAACCGC
>ERZ791617.116-NODE-116-length-63982-cov-56.975_pt1 | contig 63982 bp, 55 predicted proteins | sample MGYA00510272_ERZ791617 | MGnify/ENA primary metagenome ERZ791617 (study PRJEB30046, sample SAMN00715200) | human gut metagenome | study: EMG produced TPA metagenomics assembly of the A metagenome-wide association study of gut microbiota in type 2...
CTACCTGCTTCATAATCCCTAAGTTATTAATGTTTCTTTTGATGAAGCAAAGGTATAACAAAAATCTTAAATCTCCAAATATTTTTAAGTAAAATATCACCAAAACAGCATTTCTTCTTTCTTGCTTTAAATGAATACCAGCCACTCTCCGTATTTTCTTCCACCAACACGTTTCAGCAAGCCTTTCTTCTGCAATTTTGCTATAATGAATTTTACTCCATCCTCCGTAATATTACCTAGTGCATTTGCTGCATCTACTCTGGTTGCCTTAGGATTGTCTTTAAAGTACTCCAATACTTTCTTTTGGTTAGTATCCAAATTCTTTTGGGTAGCGATTTCTTTCTTTTGGGTAGTATCGATATCCTCAAATTGCCCCTTTTGGGTAGCAGTTTCTCTCTTTTGGGTAGCAGCTTCTCTCTTTTGGGTAGCAACTTCTCTCTTTTGGATAATTCTCTTAATAATCACCTTAAACTCTTTAGCACTGGCATCATTCTCTAGCTGTATCTCCGGATATTCGGCAAGAATACGCACAATACCGGAACCAATACCTTTATAATATAAGGCATTGGTGGCAAAGGTGGCCATATATGGATTACGTTGATATGTTTTACCATTGCGTATATCCTCTTCTGTTAGTCCACCAGCCAAAGCTCCAGGATTGATAACCTCCACTCTGTTGTCAAAGACGAAAAGGCGGATGGGAGCAGGACGAAGCAAATCACGATGCACCAGTGCATTTTGAATAACTTCTTCCAGAACTTCTTCCGCTATCTCCAGCTTGCCTAACGTATTGAATGAAGCACCCTCTTCCTGTACATTGTGCAGATTAGCTTTAAGAAAAGCCATACTCTTATTATAAAGCTGTGGCATATTGCCCAATATTTCCTTAGAGTCACGGTATTGTGTGCCTGCGAGGTCATTTCCGAAGAATGATACGGCTTTTACCATGCAAGTTGGACAATTGTACTCTGGGTGTTTACCGAAAAACAGATAGCCGGCAAGTGTCGGTACGCTATGATGGTTAAGAATATGTATATTCTTTAACACCTGCTCTGCCTTACCTCCAAATCCGTCTAATGTCGTGGCATAAACCTTCTGAAGGTAATCGTCAATGGCGTAGCGGTCAAGATCATCAAATGTCGTACCGTTCACACCTGCAGCATCTGGCTGATAGCTGCCTGAATCTTGAAACAGGGCAAGAATCTCCGAGTTTTCTGTAATGCGGCGTTTATCGGCTCCTTGTTTCACCCATATTTCCCCATTGAGATTCTTGTAAGGTTTGTTTTTGCCTTCCTCGACAGAACATATCAGGAAATGCTTTTCTTCCACGCGCACAACCTCCGTTTCAATGTAGATGGTTGGCCGCACTTGTTCATTGGCCGCATTGCCAAGTTCACGACTGATTACCTGAATCTCGTCGTATGACAGACCTACAAGCTTGCCACATTTGTCTTCCACACCAAAGAGGATTACTCCACCTTTGGTATTGGCAAAGGCTATCATCTCCTTTGCTATTTCCTTCTGCGAAGTAAACGATTCCTTAAACTGTACTTTCGTAGTCTCGCCACAAAGACACAGGTCTTTAAAAATATCTTCTGTCATAATGCAATTCTTTAATGCTTGTTCCACTTAGAAATGCCTGCTGGATATTTGTGAAATTGTCCAGCAGGTTATGTATCAGTACGTTTATCTCTGCCTGCACATATCTTCCTGATGGATGCAAAGATACAAAAAATATTCAATATATCATTCGTATTTAATGAAACATTCTAAAATCTGCAAGCAGTTTAATGGATTTTTTGTAATACCTCTTCTATTTATCGAAAAAAATAACAATCCAATCTTATTATCAGAGAACAAGCGAACTCTTCTGCTGCGTCATCAAACCCTCGTAATATCTATCAAGCTTATCATAACTTACAAATTTCACCCTATCCGAGATAGGCTTGAAATAGTCATGGCTCAACCTGGCTATAAACTCATCATGGCGCCTGGCATCTGCCACGATATACATACGGGCATTAAAACTCTGAAGGTCAGAAAACTTACAGAGAGAATTCTGAATATCCGTAGAATGCTCCACCTCAAAGAAGCTATTGGGCATCATCACATCGCTGCCCAAAGAATTAGACTGGAACCACATGACATCTATCGTGCTGCTCCTATCCACAAATTCCTGATAAGAGAAAGGCGGAACCTTATCCAATGTGGATATTTCCCCCAATTTCACATTGATGCATTCCCGGTTCTTATCCTGAGCCGGAACGTAGGTGGCGAGCTTCTTCATATTGCCGATATATAACAGAAGTCCCTGATAATAAGAATGATTGAATTCCTGCACCTGCTCAGAATCCGAATTCGTCACATCTTGTGCCACGATACCTCTATCCGCCAGGAGACTTCTATATTCCTCCAAAGCCCACAATCCTGGACGAATGCGAAAGATTTCCTTGCGGTCTTGTACAATACGACGTATGGATGCAAATGGAGTCTTGGTATTCCATATGCAATCCTCTATCTTGAACACCTCCTGATTCAGTTGGCCGAATGTAGCACATCCACCCAACCTCTTCAAGGTCTCTATTACAGCTTCGTATTGTTTCATATCTCGCTAAGTTTTATTTCTTTCAAAACCAAAAATTAAAATCACCTTGCAAATTTACATCAATATTCAGAAAGAACAAAATAATATGTGAAAAACTTTCTGTTCTTATTCATTTTAATCCATTTTTCATTTCATCCAACCTAATTGATCTTTTTTGATCACGAAAGTTAAAGAATGATCTAATCGTTTATTTATCAGATATTTGCATTACCTTTGCACCCGGTATGATGAACAAAAAGGCGATATATCATAGGACTGACGACTTCACTCTCCTCCAAGGAGACTGTATCAGGCTGATGGGCGAATTTGATTTCAAGTTCGACATGATCTTCGCCGATCCTCCTTACTTCCTCTCCAACGGCGGAATCAGCGTGCAGAGCGGAAAAGTGGTGTGCGTGGACAAGGGGGAATGGGATAAGGGCGGTTCACCGGAACATATCGACCAATTCAACGAGGAGTGGATTTCGTCTTGCCGGGAACATCTGAAGGAGAATGGAACCATCTGGGTATCGGGAACCTATCACAATATCTTCTCCGTGGCAAACAAGCTGACACAACTGGGATTCAAAATCCTGAATGTCATTACGTGGGCTAAGACTAACCCGCCGCCCAATATCTCGTGCCGATACTTCACCTACTCAACCGAGTTCGTTATCTGGGCAAGGAAAGAGAAGAAGGTGCCGCATTATTACAACTATCAGCTGATGAAAAGGCTGAATGATGACAAGCAGATGACGGATGTATGGCGACTGCCTGCCATCGCAAGATGGGAGAAATCGCAGGGCAAGAAGAGAGGAGCTGGACTCGCAGACGATTCTCCAAGATTACCGGCATCGCATCAAGGATATCGAGGTAATGGAGAAGATGGAGCAGCAGGAAGGTATGCTTCCCGGCTTCATTCTAGGGGAAGATATGCCGGGCTACGACTTGCCTTTCTGAGGAAATGTGTTTTTTTTGACACTGGCATGTGCTTCCTCAAAACTGGAGATAAGGATGATGAATGGGCTTTATACCCCAAAAAAGTGACTCAGTGACTCAGTGACTCAGTGACTCAGTTTATTTCCGACCCCCTATTGGGGTTGTTTTCTGCTTATAGATTGTAAGTATATAGATTATATATTATATATATATATATTTATATATATAATATATCTACTATAAAGAGGGTAGAACATACGGGCTGAAATAAACTGAGTCACTGAGTCACTGAGTCACTGAGTCACTTTTGGCAGCTGATGGATATCCTTCTTAAACTTCTTACTGGAAGAACTTTAGGACAAAAAACTATATTTCGAGGAACGCAACTCAATGCTTCTTTCTTCTCTATCTTATGAGTTAGGATTATTAACGTAGTTTCAAATTGAAAGCTGCTGAAAATCGGCCCTTATCACACCTTGAAATTTGGTGGTTCCAAAAAAAAGCCGTATCTTTGCACTGTCATTCAGAGATAAGGCGCCAATCGGATGAGTGACAAAAAACTGAATTAGTAACCATTAAAAATTGAATTATTAACCCTTTAAAAACTGATTGATTATGGGACAAGGAACTAGTAAGTATCGTAAGATTACACGTACCCCTCAGACGGGTGAGAACGCAGGTAAGAAGCTCTGGTATGCTACTGCCGTGAGCGACCGTGAGATGAGTTTCGAGGACTTCGTGACTCATATCTCTGAGCACAACTCTCCATACAGCCGAGGCACTATCCACGGTGTGCTGATGGATACCCTCGATTGCTTGAAGCATCTGATTCTGGACGGCAAGAGCGTCCGTTTCTCCGACCTCGGATTGTTCTCCATCGGTATGACCTCACGTGGCGAGGTGAGCAAGGAGAAGGTGACGGCAGCAAGTGTGTTGGGCGTGCATCTGATTGTGAGAAATACAAAGACCTGGAGCAACGCCGAGCTGAAGAAGCTCACCAAGATCGTGGCATACGATGACTATACATCGGGAGCCGATGGCGGCGGAACTGAAAATACTCCGGGCGGAGGCGGAACCAGCCAGGGTACTGGCGGCGAGACTAACAAGGATAACGGCGGAACATCGCAGGGTGGCGGAACTAGCCAGGGTACTGGCGGCGGAACCGGTGGCGGCGATGAAGGCGGCGACAACGTAAATATGTAAATCACTAAAAAAAACTGCTTATGAAGAAAGAAACTTGGAAAACTGTATTTCAGATAGTGCTATCTATCTTAACCGCCATCGCCGCCTCTCTGGGCGTGACGAGCTGTGTGGCTTGACACATCGAAGCTAAAAAAGCTGAATGTCTTGACACATCGAATTAAAAAAAGTGCCGATAGGTGAATCCTACCGGCACTTTTGCTGTATATGAGTTTCTCTTGCTGTATATGAATTTCCTTGTTGAAATCCTTTTCCTAGATGCCTCTAGCCTTGTAGATTTTATCCTTGGCATCGTTGATTTCCTGGAATTTCTTCTCGGCGGCACGGCGAACATCCTCGCCCAGAGCAGCTACCTTATCGGGGTGATGCTTGAGCGCCATCTTGCGGTAGGCCGCCTTCACCTCGTCATTGGAAGCGTCAGGCGAGATGCCGAGGATGCGGTAGGCATCTTCCAGCGAAGTGGCTGATGAACCGCTGCCATGCATGCCCAGCATCTGATCTACATCCGATGCTTCCAGACCCATGTGGAGGGCTACTTCCTTCAGCGCCTGAATCTCCTCAGGAGAAACCACATTGTCTGCCTGGGCTATCATCACAAGGAAGTTGAGCAACTGCAGGCGCTGCTCGTACATCATGTTGGCACGTATCTGATGACAGCTGTCCTGTATCACCGTGCGATACTGCTGCATGCCCATACGCTTCTGCTGCTCGAAGAGCTTGAGGAGAATTTCCTCGCCCTGCTGCTTCGCCGCCATACCGAAGTTCTGGAGTAGGAACCGGCGCACCAGCTCCATCTCTGAATGCATGATCCTGCCATCTACATTGATGATGTAAGAGGCGAGAACCAGGAGCGAGAACATAAAACTATTTCGCTCTCCCTCGTAGGCGTGCTGCTGACCGTAGCCGCCGTAACTTCCGTTTCCATATCCTCCGCTGCCATGTCCGCTGTAAGCTTCGTAGGCGTTGGAGTATTCTCTGTTGTTATGTCCCTCACTGCCAGGCTTGTTGACCTCGTCTAGCCCATGGTCGAAGAGCGATCCGAGGGCGAATCCTGCAAGGGCGCCAAGAGGTCCTGCGGTGATGAATCCCAGAAAACCTCCTATCCATTTTCCTGCTGCCATATATACTGATTTTTCTGAATGATAATCAAGTTGAAAAGCCCCCGACTTCTGCTGTATGCTAAGAAAAGAAGCATGCAACTTCGGAAGGGGGCAAGTGCTGATTAATAAGAGGTTTCTTTTTTATTTCTCGAAATAGTAGAGGAACTGGGCAATACCAGAAAGTGCTGGCTTGCGCTGACCTTCTATCTCGATGGTAAACTTGATGCTGGTCTTGCAGATACCACGGAGATTCTGAATCTCATGGAGTGTTGCCACGAGGCGAACACGTGAACCGGTGATGACCGGCTGACCGAAACGCATCTCATCCATACCATAGTTTACGAGCATCTTGATGTTGTTTACCTCGATGATCTGCTGCCAGAGATATGGCAGTACAGAGAGGGTGAGGTAGCCGTGAGCGATGGTGCTGTGGTAAGGGCTTTCTACCTTGGCGCGCTCTACATCTACGTGAATCCACTGTGGATCGAGGGTTGCGTCTGCAAACTTGTTGATACGGTCCTGGTCGATCTGCAACCAGTCTGATTCACCTAACTTCTCACCGAGGTGAGATGCAAAATCCTCATAGGAATTGATTACTAACTTTGCCATTTTTATCTTTTTTTTTAATTGTTATTTGCGATATTCTTAAAGCTTTTGCCCTTTTTAGGGCGTTAGTCTCTTCGGAAGATATCCCGGGTATAGACTTTTCCCTTCACGTCATCGAGGCATTTATCGTATCTGTTGGCGATGATAGCCTGACTCTGCTTCTTGAAATCCTCCAGGTCGTTTACCACGCGGCTGCCGAAGAAGGTGGTTCCACTCTTCAGCGTAGGCTCGTAGATGATAACCTGGGCGCCCTTCGCCTTGATGCGCTTCATCACGCCCTGGATGCTGCTCTGGCGGAAATTGTCGCTGTTGCTCTTCATCGTGAGGCGATACACTCCGATGGTGCAAGGCTTCTCTTCCTCCTCGCGGTAGTTGTTCTGGTTGGCGTAATCGTAGTAGCCTGCCATGTGAAGCACTCGGTCGGCGATGAAATCCTTGCGGGTGCGGTTGCTCTCTACGATGGCCTGGATCAGATTCTCGGGCACGTCGGCATAGTTTGCCAGCAGCTGCTTGGTATCCTTCGGCAGACAGTAGCCGCCATATCCGAACGACGGATTGTTGTAGAAGGTGCCGATGCGAGGGTCCAGTCCCACACCCGATATGATGGCCTGGGTGTCTAGTCCCTTCATTTCGGCATAGGTGTCCAGCTCGTTGAAGTAGCTTACTCGGAGCGCCAGGTAGGTGTTGGCGAAGAGTTTCACCGCCTCTGCCTCTGTGAGCCCCATGAAGAGGGTGTTGATGTTCTTCTTGATGGCTCCATCCTGCAAGAGTTCTGCGAAGAGATGCGCCGCCTTGTCGAGTCGCTCATCTCCTGCCGGTCTGCCCACGATGATGCGGCTAGGGTAGAGATTGTCGTAGAGCGCCTTGCTCTCGCGCAGGAATTCCGGGGCGAAGATGATGTTCTCGCTGCCCATCTTCCGGCGTATGTTCTCGGTGTAGCCCACTGGGATGGTGCTCTTGATGACCATAATGGCATCTGGGTTCACCTCCTTGACCAGCTGGATGACCTCTTCTACATGCGATGTGTCGAAGTAGTTCTTCACGGGGTCGTAGTTGGTTGGCGTGGCGATTACCACGAAGTTGGCATCCCTGTAGGCTGCGGCTGCATCGGTAGTAGCCTTGAGGTTGAGCTTTTTCTCTGCCAGGTATTTCTCGATGTATTCGTCCTGGATAGGCGAGCGGCGGTGGTTGATGAGTTCCACCTTTTCGGGAACCACATCCACAGCCACCACCTCGTGATGCTGGCTCAGCAGCGTGGCGATGCTCAATCCTACATAGCCTGTTCCGGCTACGGCTATCTTTATATTTTCTTTTGCCATTACCTTTTTTATATTTAAATTGCTGCAAAGGTAATAATAAATAGGTAGAATGCAAAATGTTGCGCCGATTTTTATTAAAAAATAACTGAAATGGCGGCTGAAAAAGCCCTTCAAAATTTGCGTATTTCTGAGCATCTGTACGATTGGCCGGAAATACGCAAATTTTGGAGGGGGATAAATGGGGCGTTTTGGGGGTGATGATGGAAGAATGGGAGAGGATCCGACTGGCTGTCTTTCTGTCTGATTTTCCTATATTGTCAATAAATCAGTATAGTCGGGAATCTCTTCGAGGAATAAATATTTTTTGTCGTCGTAATCCATCCGGCAGATATAGTGCTCCAGTCCGTTGCTCACCACCAGGTAATCTACGTGGAGCAGGAGGTTATATACCGAAATCTGATCGAACACCTTCTGCGTGATGGGGATATGCGGCGCCTTGTATTCGATAATCATCCTGGGGCGGAGCTCGCGGCTGTAGAGCACGCTGTCGGCACGCAGCACCTTGTCGCCGCATTTCAGCTGGATCTCGTTGGCGAGCAGCGGGGCAGGGTAGCCCTTGTGCTCGATGAGATAGTGTACGAAGTGCTGGCGCACCCATTCTTCGGGCGTGATGGCTACGTATTTCCTGCGCAGTACATCCAGTATCTTGGGCTGCTGTTTCGTGCCCGAAACCTTCATTTCGAAGGTTGGTAAGTTCAAGCGAATCATTTTTTATACCTTATTATATATATAGTTCGATTTATTTTTGTACCTTTGCAAATGGATTGCAGGCTGGATTCTCTGTGCAGACAGATGGATGGCAGACTGGAATCACAGTGCAAAGATACAAAAAATAAATCAATGGCAGAAAAGAAAAATGCAATAAGTTACGAGTCGATTATGAAAGATCTCAAGGCTCGAAAGTTTGCGCCCGTGTATGTTCTGATGGGCGACGAACCTTTCTGTATAGACAAGATCTGCGATTATATCGCCGAAAACGTGCTCCAGCCGGAAGAGCGGGACTTCAACCAGACCGTGCTTTTCGGGGCGGATACCACAGCGGTGCAGGTGGTGGATCAGTGTAAGGGATATCCGATGATGGCGGAATTCAGAGTGGTGATTGTAAAAGAAGCACAGAATCTGAAGAGCCTGGATGCCCTGGAGAAGTATCTCGAGAAACCGGTGAAATCCACCATTCTCGTCATCTGTAACAAAAACGGCAGTATCGACCGCAGAAAGAAGTTTGTTCCGAGAGCCGAACAGGTGGGAGTGGTGTTCGAGAGCAAGAAGCTCTACGACCGTCAGCTTCCGGGTTTCATCGAAACCTATCTCAAGGCTCGCAAGGCAACCATCGAACCGAAGGCGGTGCAGATGGTGGCAGATCATATCGGAGCCGATCTTCATCGCCTGACCTCCGAACTCGACAAGCTGCTCATCTCTCTTCCTGACTCCGACCGACGGGTGACTCCGGCTGTGGTGGAACGTGAAATAGGAGTGAGCAAGGACTTCAATGCTTTCGAACTTCGCAGCGCCATCATCCAGCGTGATGTTTTCAAGGCAAATCAGATAATAAACTATTTTGACAGCAACCCGAAGTCGGGGTCGCTCTATGCGCTCCTCCCGTTGCTCTTCAGTTATTTCCAGAATCTGATGATAGCCTATTATGCTCCGAATAAGCAGAACGAAAATGAGCTTGCAAAATTCCTGGATTTGCGCGGAACCTGGGCGGTGCGCGATTATACGATGGGAATGAGAAACTATTCCGGAGTGAAAGTGATGCAGATTATAGAGAAGCTGAAAGAGGTGGATGCGAAGAGCAAGGGCATCGATAATCCGTTTACTTCGGCAGGCGAATTGATGAGAGAACTCATCTTTTTCATCCTCCATTAGGCTGCTTTCCGGCTCCAAAAATCCGTCGATGGGCGAGGGTGGGAGAGAGGCTGATTTTTACTCCTTCTTCGTCTTGTCGGAGAAATGAAATGATCTGGAATCGGGGAGGGCGTTTAGCTTCCTGAAAGTGGTGAAAATAGCGTTCGTTATCGGGAAAACGGGCGCTATTTTTTTTGTTTTTCTCGTGGGGAATCTCTCGTTTGGATGGATTTCTCATCTAGATGGTCATTTTTCAGTTTTCGCTGAAATCGCAGTTAACTATAATGAATATCAGCTAGTTAACGAAAATAACCCCCTTCAATACTCGCATTTTTGAGCAAAACCTGACCAACGGGCTTGAAAACGCTCAAAATGGAAAAAATTGCCATCCTCAGACCCTTCTTTTTTAGTGTTTGCATTTATTAAGGTTTATGTTTCTGTAGTTTAATAATGTAAATGTGTATTTTGTAAATCGTTCTTTATATTTATGAATCTAAACTAAAGAAAACTAAATCGAAGAAAAAAGAGGGTGAATTTACAAACGTAAATGTAAATCTGGTGGTTTTGGAATATGAATGTATAAATATACAAACGAGTTGTCGAAGTGAAAACATATTGAAACCCAGTGTTTTATAGATTTCTGTTGTTTTGAGTAAGATTATGATTTGGGATTTTGTACAAGAAAGATGCATAAATGCGGCTGAAATGCCTATTTGTAGGGAATGAAGGCTTTGAAACTCAGTGAATTGATAGTTTTAAATAAAGCAAACCATTGTAAAAGCTTTAGATTACTAAAGTTAGATTTGTAAATCTAAACAATAAAACTAAGAAGGTAAAGAATGGAAGTTTAAATTTGTAAATACAAACCTAAAGTTTAAAAAACAAAATTTTTCCCGAAAAGTTTGGTAAAACCAAATTTTTGCTTTATCTTTGTAAAATCTAAGAAAAATGGGGCAAAAACGGCCCTGTTCGGAAATAAAACATCGTAAAAAATCAAATTCAAACATAGTGATGAAAGACAGAATCAGACAGATCATGGAGGACCAACACCTCAACCAACAGAACTTCGCGCAGCTCATCGGAAAGTCGACGGCGACCCTGAGCAGCATCTTCAATGATCGCACAAAACCATCGCTCGACATCGTGGATGCAATCAAGAAAAAGTTGCCTCAGGTGAACCTTGAGTGGTTGCTTTATGGTACTCCTCCTATGTATATTAATAAGGTGGAAGGTGCCCAGGCGGGTGCTTCAGCCAGAGGTGAAAACGGAGCGGACGAGGATTCGCTTGATATGTATGGAGATGCTGTAGGTGTGGCTGGTACAGGCGCTTCGGCAGCAGGCATGGGCGGAAGCCATGAGGGCATAGGTGGCGCTGGCGGCGTGGTGGAGCCTACCCTGGATTTCGGGGGCAGCGAGGGATCCGACTCCCCTACTTCTCCATCGCTCTTTGACCAGCCTCAAACACACGGTGTAAAAAGGACACCTAAAAATATCGCCAATGCGGCGGTTAAATATGTGGACAAACCGCAGCGAAAGATTACCGAGATCCGCATCTTCTACGATGATCAGACCTGGGAGACTTTCGTTCCGAAGAAATAGACCGGTGCTCTGCTGTCGGGAATAAAGAAGGAATAAAGAAGGAATAAAGTGGAAGTAAAGAAGGAATAAAGTAAGAGGGGGAGCTGAAAAAATTGCTCTTTCTCTTTGTGAAGTTCGAATTTTGTTGTACCTTTGCACTGCCTATATATAAATAGGTATAACAACAAGCATTAACAACAAGCATTAAAATAGCAATAAGATGAAAAAATATGTTCTAGACCTTAAGGTGGTTTCTGTAGAAGCACTCAGCGATAAGCACGTCTTGATAAAGCTTACCGACGAGAAACCTCTGCCGGAAATCCTGCCTGGACAATTCGTAGAAGTAAAGGTAGATCATTCGCCTGCCACCATGCTTCGCCGTCCTATCTCCATCAATTTCGTGGATAGAGAAACCAACCAGCTCTGGCTGCTCGTTGCCATGGTGGGCGACGGAACCCGCCAGCTCGGAAAGCTTCAGGCTGGCGATACGCTCAACTGTATGCTGCCTCTGGGCAATGGTTTCACCATGCCTACAGAGAAGAGCCAGAAGTATCTCCTCGTGGGTGGTGGCGTAGGTGTGGCTCCTCTGCTCTACTTCGGAAAACTCATCAAGGAGTTTGGTGCAGATGTAACCTTCCTGCTGGGTGCCCGCAAGGCTTCCGACCTGCTGGAGCTGGATGAGTTTGCCAAGATAGGAAAGGTATGCATCACTACCGAGGATGGCTCTGCCGGCGAGGTGGGTTTCGTAACCAATCACTCTGTGCTGGAGAACGAGCAGTTTGACATGATCTCTACCTGCGGTCCGAAGCCGATGATGGTGAGCGTGGCTCGCTTTGCCAAGAAGGCTGGTGTGGAGTGCGAGGCTTCCCTGGAGAACAAGATGGCGTGCGGCGTAGGTGCCTGCCTCTGCTGCGTGGAGAAGACCACCGAGGGTCATAAGTGCGTTTGCAAGGATGGTCCGGTTATCAACATCAAGCAGCTCACCTGGGATATCTAAAATCATTCCCACTCGCCCTGAAAGGGCAGAAGCTCCTAGCCCAGGGCATCACCCTGGGTATGATATGTACCAAATGGCAAGTCGCCCTGAAAGGGCAAAAGCATTTGTAATCCAAATGTAATAGAATATTATTTGATTAAGAAAGATTATGGCTGATTTAAGTGTAAATATAAAGGATTTAAAGCTGAAGAATCCGGTGATGACTGCATCGGGAACTTTCGGCTACGGATTGGAGTTTGCTGATTTCGTTCCGCTGGAGGAAATCGGAGGTATTATCGTAAAGGGTACTACCCTGGAACCACGCGAGGGAAATGACTATCCACGCATGGCTGAAACTCCACAGGGAATGCTCAACTGCGTGGGTCTTCAGAACAAGGGTGTGGAGTACTTCTGCGAGCACATCTATCCTCAGATCAAGGACATCGATACCAATATGATTGTAAACGTGAGCGGACACTCGCCTGAAAGTTATGCGGAGTGTGCGGCACGCGTGAATGAGCTGGATAAGATTCCTGCCATCGAGCTGAATATTTCCTGCCCTAACGTAAAGGATGGCGGTATGGCTTTCGGCGTTACCTGCGAGGGTGCTGCAAGCGTGGTGAAGGCGGTGCGCAAGGTGTATGACAAGACCTTGATCGTGAAGCTTTCGCCTAACGTAACCAGCATTGCCGACATCGCCCGTGCGGTAGAGGCTGAGGGTGCCGACTCTGTTTCGCTCATCAATACGCTGATGGGTATGGCGGTGGATATTGAGAAGCGCCAGCCGCTGCTGAGTATCCGTACTGGCGGCTTGAGCGGTCCTTGCGTGAAGCCGGTGGCATTGCGCATGGTTTACGATGTGGCTCATGCCGTGAAGATTCCGGTAGTAGGATTGGGCGGTATCCAGAATGCCAAGGATGCCATCGAATTTATGATGTGCGGTGCTACAGCTATCGAAATCGGTACTGCCAACTTCATCGATCCTGCCGTAACCAAGAAGGTGAAGGATGGTATGAACGAGTGGCTTGATGCTCACGGCTGCAAGTCGGTGACTGAAATTATCGGTGCCATCAAGTAAATGCTGGTCACCCACAGATAAAATTACACATTATTATTATATATATATAACTGAATTTCTGCATATATGGATTTGAATGATATGAATCCCGTTCTGCTCGTAGCAGCTCTTACGCAGCAGATAGCGGAGCAGGAGAAGCGGGCGGAAGCCTGCAGTGAGGATGCTGAGAACAAGGCTGCGCTGAGCAAGAACCTGCTGAGACGAGGCAATCTGCTGTTGCAGATGGGCGATAAGGAGGGAGCCGGAAAGGATATGCAGAGATATCTGCAGCTGAATCCTGAGAAGATAGAGGAGTTTACTGGAGAGTTTAAGGCTGAAGGAAGAGAACATTGCCGATAATTGTCTGAAATGCCGGTAATCGTCTGAAGATGCCGGTAAATGTTCTTCCGGAATAATATGAATGCCGATAAAAATCTGCCAGTTTTGGGCTTCTTCTGATAAAAATCTGCTGAAAATATGCTGAAAAGCAGAAAATATAAGGAAAATAAAGAAAAAACTGACAATTTGTTTGGCAGTATCAAAGAAAAGTGTTACTTTTGCAAACGAGTTGAGACTTTCATCGGTTGATGCTTGAAGCAATAAGTGAATAACAAATAAAAGAACAAGAAAATGGAAAAGTTGAACGCTTACTTTTTTAGCTATTACTTTTACTTTGCAAGCAATTGTAAAGCGGGAAGTTGCGTATATATTTCAACTTAGGATATAAGATTCTTGAAATCATCGAAACGGTCCCGCTCTATTGTGAGCAGGACCGTTTTTCGTAAAACTCGAATCCGTTTTCCAAGAAGCGTTTTCCAAGAAGCGTTTTCCAAAAATCCGTTTTCCAAAATCAGGAGATAATGTAAAAAAGAGAGTGAAACAATGAAGAGAATTGCAATACAAGGAGAGTTGGGATCCTTCCACGACATTACCGCCCACGAGTATTTCCAGGGCGAGCAGATAGAGTTAATCTGTTGCGCTACCTTCGAGGAGGTGTTTGAGAACATCAAGCGAGATCCTACCATCATCGGCATCTGCGCCATCGAGAACACCATCGCAGGCAGTCTGCTCCACAACTACGAGCTGCTCCGGGAGAGCGGAACCACTGTGGTGGGTGAGCACAAGCTCCACATCGAGCACAGCATCTGCTGCCTGCCTACTGACGACTGGAGCACCCTGCAGGAGGTTCACTCTCATCCTGTAGCGCTGATGCAGTGTGGCAAGTTCCTCGCCAACCATCCCGATCTCAAGGCGGTGGAGGCTGAGGATACCGCAGGTTCTGCCGCATTCATCGCCCAGCACCAGGTTCACGGATGGGCTGCCATCTGTTCTGCCTATGCTGCCAGGATGTATGGTATGAAGGTGCTGCAGGAGGGAATCCACGATAATCCGCACAACTTCACCCGGTTCCTCGTGGTCTGCAATCCGCAGAAGGCATCCCTGCTCCGACCTATCGAAAAGGCCAACAAGGCGAGCATCGTCTTCAGCCTTTCACACGACAAGGGTTCGCTCTCCAAGGTTCTCACCATCCTGAGCTTCTACGACATCAATCTCACCAAGATCCAGTCGCTGCCAAGCATCGGTCATGAATGGGAATATCTCTTCTACGTGGATCTCACCTTCGATAATCTGACACGCTATCGCCAGAGCATCGATGCCATCACACCACTCGTGAAGAAACTCACGGTGCTGGGAGAATATGAGGAAAAAGAATAGTTGATAATTTATGGTTAACAGTTTATAGTTAAGAGTTAAAGATAAGAATTATGATACAACCAGCCAATAGAGTAACAGAAATACAGGAATACTACTTCAGCCGCAAGCTGAAGGAAGTGGCTAAGCTTAATGCCGAGGGACAGGACATCATCAGCCTCGCCATCGGAAGTCCAGACATGCCGCCTTCTAAGCAGACCATCGATACGCTCTGCGAGGTAGCCCATAACCCTGCTGCACACGGATATCAGCCTACGGTGGGCATCCCGGAGTTGCGCAAGGCGATGGCTGGTTATTACAAGAGATGGTATGACGTGGATCTTGACTGGGCTACGGAAATCCAGCCGCTCATTGGTAGCAAGGAGGGAATCCTGCACGTTACGCTCGCCTTCTGCAACCCTGGCGACGAGGTGCTCATCCCAAACCCGGGCTATCCTACCTATACTGCCATCAACAAGATTCTCGGCACCAAGATTACCTATTACGACCTGCGTGAGGACAATGAATGGCAGCCAGACTTCGAGGCGCTGGAGAAGATGGACCTCAGCCACGTGAAGCTGATGTGGACCAACTATCCGAACATGCCGACCGGAGGCGTGGCTAAGATGGAGACCTACGAGCGACTCGTGAAGTTTGCCAAGGACCACAATATCGTGGTGGTGAACGACAACCCTTATTCGCTCATCCTCAACGAACATCCGCTGAGCATCTTGCAGGTGCCTGGCGCCAAGGATTGCTGCATCGAATTCAATTCGCTCAGCAAGAGCCACAACATGCCTGGATGGCGTGTGGCTATGATTTCGAGCAACAAGCAGTTTATCTCCTGGATCCTGAAGGTGAAGAGCAACATCGACAACGGATGCTTCCGCGGAATCCAGCTCGCTGCTGCCGAGGCCATGCTCAACAACACCGACGAGTGGCACCGTGAGAACAACATCACCAACTATCGCCGCCGTCGCGACATCGCCGAGCAGATCATGCAGGTATTGGACTGCAAGTTTGATCCTAACCAGGTGGGCATGTTCCTCTGGGGCAAGATTCCGGAGAAATACGCCGATGTTGAAGACCTCACAGAGAAGATTCTCCACGAGGCGCGCGTATTCATAACCCCTGGATTCATCTTCGGAAGCAACGGCAAGCGATACATCCGCATCAGCCTCTGTGCCAAGGATGAGAAAATGAAGGAGGCTCTGGAAAGAATCAGAAAAGTCTTTGGAAAGTAAAAAAGGTAAAAATAAAAAAAATAAAATATACGACTATGGAATTAGAATTAGAACCATTGAATCTCCCTAGTGATCAGGAACGCCCTATCGTCATTGCAGGCCCATGCTCTGCAGAGACCGAAAAGCAAGTTATGACTACCGCCAAGCAGCTGGCTGCCAAGGGCTGCCACATGTTCCGCGCTGGTGTATGGAAGCCACGTACCAAACCAGGAGGCTTCGAGGGAAATGGCGAGACTGCCTTGCCTTGGATGAAGCAGGTGAAGGAGGAGACCGGTATGCTCACTGCTACCGAGGTGGCTACTCCTGAGCACGTGGAGCTCGCCTTGAAATATGGAATCGATGTTCTGTGGGTGGGAGCCCGTACTTCTGCCAATCCATTCGCCATGCAGGCGCTGGCAGACAGCCTTCGGGGCGTGGATGTTCCTGTGCTGGTGAAGAACCCGGTGAATCCGGATCTTGAGCTCTGGATCGGTGCGCTCCAGCGTATCAACCAGGCTGGTATCAAGCGACTCGGTGCCATCCATCGCGGTTTCTCCAGCTTCGACAAGAAGATCTACCGCAATCTCCCTATGTGGCAGATTCCAATCGAGCTGCACCGCCGCGTTCCTCAGTTGCCTATCCTCTGCGACCCTAGCCACATCGGCGGTCGCCGCGACCTCATCGCTCCTCTCTGCCAGCAGGCTATGGACCTGGGCTTCGACGGTCTGATCGTAGAGAGCCACTGTTCTCCTGATGAGGCATGGAGCGATGCCAAGCAGCAGGTTACTCCAGATATCCTGGATTACATCCTGAGCCTCCTCGTTGTTCGTGATGAGCATTATTCTACAGAGGGCCTGCATCAGCTGCGTGGTCAGATTGATGAGTGCGACAACCAGTTGATGGATCTTCTTGCCAAGCGTATGCGTGTATGCCGCGAAATCGGTACCTACAAGAAGGAGCACAATATGACTATCGTACAGACCAACCGCTACAACGAGATTCTCGAGAAGCGTGGTGCCCAGGCTTCACTCTGCGGAATGAGCCCAGAGTTTGCTGCCCAGATCTTTGAGCATATCCACGAAGAGAGTGTTCGCCAGCAGTTGGAAATCCTGAATCAGAAATAAATTAAGTGAAGAGTAGAGGACGAAAGACTTCGGCCTTCACTCTTCATTCTTCACATAAAAAAGAAATGAGAATTTTGATAATGGGAGCAGGAAAGATGGGAAGCTTTTTCATCGACCTGCTCAGCTTCGACCACGAGGTGGCTGTGTATGAAAAGGATGCCAAGCGACTGCGCTTCACCTATAACTGCTACCGTTTCACCAAGATGGAGGAGGTGGAGATGTTTCGCCCGGAACTCGTCATCAATGCCGTAACCGTGAAATACACCATCCCGGCATTCGAGGAGTTGCTGCCACATCTCTCTAAAGACTGTATCATCAGCGACATTGCGTCGGTGAAGACAGGATTGCAGGAGTTTTACGACAAGAGCGGCTTCCGCTACGTGAGCACCCACCCGATGTTCGGTCCTACATTCGCCAACCTGAACCAGCTCTCCGAGGAGAATGCTGTCATCATCAAGGAGGGCGACTATATGGGTAAGATCTTCTTCAAGGATCTCTATCAGAAGCTCGGACTGAGCCTGCATGAGTACACCTTTGATGAGCACGACCAGACGGTGGCTTACTCGCTGAGTATTCCGTTTGTCAGCACTTTTGCCTTTGCTGCGGTGATGAAGCATCAGGATGCTCCTGGTACCACCTTCAAGCGCCACATGCAGATAGCCAAGGGCGTATTGAACGAGGATGACTATCTCTTGCAGGAAATCCTCTTTAACCCATATACATCTGGACAGGTGGCCCAGATTCGCGAAGAGCTGGCTGAACTCATCGATATCATCGATCACAAGGATGCCAAGCGCATGAAACTCTTCCTCACCAGAATCAGAAATCATGTGAAGGAAGACATCGAAATCAAGCAGCAGAAATAGGAAAAAACAGAAGACAAAGAAGAGTAGTAGATTATGAGCGAACAGATTGATCAACAGAATAACACAGCTGAACAGCCTAGCATGTTTCAGGTGGTAAACGAGGGATTCACTACCCGCGAGGCGATTGAGGAAGCCAAGAGATGTCTGCATTGCAAGATTCCGCAGTGTAAGAAGGGATGCCCTATTGAAAACGATATACCGGATTTCGTACACGAACTGTCGATGGGTAACATGGGTGCTGCGATGAGCATCATCAATGCCAAGAGTAATCTGCCGGCTATCTGCGGACGCGTGTGTCCACACGAGAAGCAGTGCCAGGGACATTGTGTGCTCGGCAAGAAGGGAAAACCTGTACAGATTGGTAAATTGGAGCAGTTTATCGCTGATTTCGATACCAAGATGAATCTCTCCCGTGAGCTCCTGCCACAGAAAACCCGTGGTAGAGTGGCTGTAATCGGTTCGGGTCCTGCAGGACTTACCGTAGCCGGTGATTTGGCAAGACAGGGATTCAATGTGACGATTTTTGAAGGACAGGCTGAACCGGGTGGCGTACTGATGTACGGTATTCCAGAGTATCGCTTGCCAAAGACTGTGGTGCGCGATGAAGTGAGCAAGATTGCTGCCTTGGGTGTGCAGTTTATCACAAACTGCATGGTGGGCGAGAACAATGTCACCATCGACAGCCTCTTCCGTGCCGGTTATGATGCCATCTTTATGGGTACGGGTACCAGTGTGCCTCAGAATATGGACTCTACACCGGGCAGCAAGCTCCATGGCGTAAGCCAGAGTACCTACTTCCTGCATAATGTAAATGCCTATAACGAAGGTGCCTTGACCCGCGATATGGTTCCTTTGCGCGATGGCGAGAAGGTAGGCGTAATCGGTGGTGGAAATGTAGCGATGGATGCTGCCCGTACTGCCATCCGTCTGGGTGCTGACGTTACCGTATTGTACAGAAAGACTCAGGAGGAAATGCCTGCTATCCAGAGCGAATACGAAGATGCAGTAAAGGAAGGTGTGAAGTTTGAATGGAAAACTACCGTAGAAGCCTTCCTCAAGGGAAAGAACGGCAGACTGGGAAGCTGCGTGCTGAATACCCCTGAAGGCGAAAGGGTAGAGAAATTTGATAGAATCTATCTCGCTATCGGTTCGCGCCCTGCCAACCGTATCGTTTCTACTACTGCCGGAATCGAGGTGGATGAGAAGGGATATGTAAAGGTGGTAGATCGTCCTTTCGGTATGACTACCCGCCGTGGCGTATTCGCTGGTGGTGATGTGGTGCATCGCCCTCAAACCGTAGTGCTGGCGATGAAGGCTGCCAAGGAGGTGGCTCAGGGTATCGCACAGTATGTGGATGCCATCAAGCTCCTGGAAGAAGCCAAGCGTATCGAAAAAGAAGGTACCTGCTCGTAGAGGTTAATATCTGCTTAATCTGGTTAATATCTATTGCAATATTTTGCGGAATGATGGATTCTTGTTATTTTTGCCTGCAAAAACAAGCAAAGATTATGAAGAAAATTATATTTTTGATGATAACCCTGCTGTCAATGGCCTCTATGGTCTATGCGCAGAAAACATGCGTCATCGCATCTGCCGAGGATCATGTGCCTATCCGGGAAGCCCTCATTCATACGAACAATAACCATTGGGCGCGTACAGACTATCGGGGCTACTGGAACATGCGCTACCAGTTTGATTCTGCTACCGTTTCCAAACCGGGCTATATCAAGGCAACCATCCGCTACCAGGAGTTGCCTGATACCGTTTTTCTCCTTCCCGAAGCCAAGCAGATTGGCGAGGTGACCGTTTGGGGAAAGAATCAGGAGCACATCAAGGAGATGCAAGATAACATCCAGCAGAAAGTAAATGAGACTCCTACGTCGCCTTCGGGCATAGGCTTTGATGCCTTTGGCTGGATGGATAAGCAGGGGAGGAGAGACCGCAAGCACCTGAAGGAAGCTAATGAAATATTCAAGAAGATGGACCGCAAAGATCCTATCGTCTCAGCCTATGAGCAGGCTACGGGCAAAAAGTATGAACTGAAAAATCCTTTCAATCTGAGCGCTAGCAAGAAAGAAACATTGGAAAAGCAGGATGAGACCAAGCAGGAATCATCAGAGAAAACGCTTCCAAATGTTCAAAATGAAGCAAAAGAGCAAGAAAATGAAAAATAATCGAGATTGAGTTGGCTTTCTCGGAAAAAGTTCGTAACTTTGTGCCCGAAATAAAAAGTACAATTAAGAACATGTTTGAAAATTTAAGTGATAGACTAGAGCGTTCCTTCAAAATACTGAAGGGTGAGGGTAAAATTACCGAAATCAACGTGGCTGAGACCATGAAGGATGTGCGCCGTGCACTCCTCGATGCCGACGTTAACTATAAAGTTGCCAAGGAATTCACCAACAAGGTGAAGGAAAAAGCACTCGGCATGAATGTTTTGACAGCCGTGAAGCCAGGCCAGTTGATGGTGAAGTTGGTTCACGACGAGCTCGCTGAGCTGATGGGAGGCGAGGAAGCTCCATTGCATTTGGAGAGTCGCCCTGCTGTAATTCTGATGAGTGGTTTGCAGGGTTCTGGTAAGACAACCTTCAGCGGTAAGCTTGCCAATATGCTCAAGAACAAGAAAGGAAAGAAGCCTTTGCTCGTGGCTTGCGACGTTTATCGTCCTGCTGCTATCCAGCAGCTCCATGTAGTAGGCGAACAGGTGGGTGTGCCTGTATATAGTGAGCCTGATAACAAGGATGTGCTCAGCATCGCTGACCACGCTTTGCAGCAGGCTAAGACCAACGGCAACGATGTGGTCATCGTCGATACTGCCGGTCGATTGGCTGTTGATGAGCAGATGATGCAGGAAATCAGCAACCTCAAGAATCATCTCAACCCAGATGAAACTCTCTTCGTAGTTGACTCAATGACGGGTCAGGATGCTGTAAATACAGCCAAGGAGTTCAACGACCGCCTCGACTTCAATGGTGTAGTTCTTACCAAGCTCGATGGTGATACCCGTGGTGGTGCTGCCCTCAGTATCCGCACCGTGGTTACCAAGCCTATCAAGTTCATCGGTACAGGCGAGAAGATGGAGGCCATCGATGTGTTCCATCCTGCTCGAATGGCAGACCGCATCCTCGGAATGGGTGACGTGGTTTCGCTGGTAGAGCGCGCACAGGAGCAGTTCGACTTGGAGGAAGCCAAGAAACTCGAGAAGAAGATTCGCAAGAACCAGTTCGATTTCAACGACTTCTACAATCAGATCCAGCAGATCAAGAAGATGGGTAACATCAAGGATCTGGCTGCGATGATTCCAGGTGTAGGCAAGGCTATCCGCGATGTTGATATCCCTGAGGATGCCTTCAAGGGTATCGAGGCTATCATCCAGAGTATGACACCTAAGGAGCGTACCAATCCATCTATTCTCAATACATCTCGCCGTCAGCGTATTGCCAAGGGCTCTGGTACTAATATCCAGGAGGTAAACAAGCTCTTCAAGCAGTTTGAACAGACACGCAAGATGATGCAGATGATGACTGGCAACAAGATGGCGCAGATGATGGGTCGTATGAAGGGTATGCCAGGTATGCCTAAGATGCCAGGTATGTAATTCAGAAGCTGGGAGCCAAGGCTCGAAGCTTATCAATGTAAAATTCTAAAAATAGAAAAAGTAAGATGCAGCTAATAGACGGAAAGGCGACAGCAGCCGCCATTAAGGAACAGATTGCCCAGGAGGTGGCTCAGATTGTTGCCGCAGGAGGCAAGCAGCCACATCTGGTGGCTGTGCTGGTGGGCCACGATGGTGGCAGCGAAACCTATGTGAAGAACAAGGTGCTGGCATGCGAAAAGTGCGGATTCAAATCTACGCTGATCCGTTTTGAGGAGGATGTTACTGAGGAGGAGCTTCTGCTGTGCGTAGATAAGCTCAACAAGGATGCTGACGTGGATGGTTTCATCGTGCAGTTGCCTTTGCCGAAGCACATCGACGAGCAGAAGATTACCATGGCGATAGACTATCGCAAGGATGTGGATGGCTTTCATCCCGTGAATGTGGGTAGAATGTCGCTGGGTATGCCTAGTTTCATCTCGGCTACTCCGCTTGGAATCCTCACCCTGCTGCAGCATTATCAGATAGAAACCAGTGGTAAGAAGTGTGTTATCCTGGGCAGAAGCAACATCGTGGGCAAACCTATGGCCCAGCTGATGATGCAGAAGCAGTATGGAGATGCCACGGTTACCGTGTGCCACTCGCACTCCAAAAATCTGAAGGAGGAGTGCCGGGAGGCGGATATTATCATTGCGGCTATCGGTAAGCCTGATTTCGTGACAGCCGATATGGTGAAACCGGGAGCTGTTGTCATCGACGTGGGTACGACTCGTGTACCAGACGCCACCAGAAAAAGCGGATTCCGACTGAATGGTGACGTGAAGTTCGATGAGGTGGCTGAAAAGTGTTCTTTCATCACTCCAGTACCGGGCGGAGTGGGTCCGATGACCATCTGCTCACTGATGAAGAATACGCTTGCCGCAGGAAAAAAAGAAATTTATGGCTAGCTCTCTATACCATTGAGAGTTTAGATTAGGTTTAGTTGTTAGGTTAGGGGGCAGGCTGCTGTGAAGCATTCTACCCCTTTTTTTTATTAACTTTATACGAATTGTAAAGTCGTATCATCGCATATATATAATGTAATACAATTGAGAATCTAAAAACAAACAAAAAATAAGAAGTAATATGATGAAACCAAAGTATATACTCTTCTCGGCTGCTCTGTTGGCTATGACCCAAGCTGTGGCGCTGACTCCCGCCAGAAAGCAGGCTCAAATGCCAGCTGCCAAGAAACAAGTTAATAAGGCGACTGTATCTTTTGTAGATAAGGATGCGCCAGCCTATACCATTGTGGGCAAGGATTCTATCTGCCAGATCTTCGTGTATTCGCCAGCTCCCAACCAGGGACTGCATCTTGCTTATCTTACAGACGATGAAAGATGGGTGGATGTAGGACAGCTCTGTGCCTCAGACTTCGGACCTTGGGGCAGTGAGAAAAAGATGTATCGCCCATTCGTTCTCAAGGCAAATGATGGTACCTGGCGGGCTCTCTGGAGTGTAAACAAGACCTCACCACAGTTTGCCGTGGCTTATTCTGAAGACCTCGTAACCTGGCGACCACAGGATTATCCTATCATGAAGGAGAAGAATATCAGTGATGTGGCTGCCTATCAGATGGAAGATGGAACCTTTGATCTCTATCTGAAGACGGAGAAAGGAAAAAGATACGTTCATGCCGACAAGGATTTCCGCATCTTCGAGGAAGATTCGATGGAAGCTGCTGCAGATGAAATCCTCTGGCAGCGCGATACGGCTACCATCAATGGTAAACTGATAGAGGGTAATGACTTCGAGATTCCGGCCATTCATCTGAACTATATCCGTGCCTGGCATAAGGCTCTGGCTGAGGAAGCAAAGGAAAACAGCCGGAAGCTGCCTAAGAATGAGGCTGATCTGAAGGCTTATATCGCTGATGTAGAGGAGAAAATCAAGAATGAGCAAGGTGAGGAGGCTGTCTTTCAGCACGCTAAAATGGTAAAGGAGGCGGATGCAGCAGATGCTTTCACGGCAAAGCTTACTGTGAATCCGAAGCAGAGCCATCGTATCAGTGACAAACTCATCGGCATCTTCTTCGAGGATATCAGCAGGGCAGCAGATGGCGGACTCTGTGCAGAACTCCTGCAGAATGGCGATTTTGAATACAATGGTGAGCGAAAAGGCTGGAATGCTGCAACTGCCTGGATGGGAATTAAGGTTTCATCATCATCTTCTTCTGCATCGTCTTCCTCTTCTGCCATCATTTCTACAGAAAATGGGGTAAGCGTGAATAATCCGCATTATGCCATCCTTTCATCTACACCTATTTATAATATAGGATGGGAGGGAATCGTCATCAAGCGTGGTGCCGCTTACGAAGTGAGTCTGTATGCCCGTTGTATCGACGGAAAGAAAAAGCAGCTTACCGCAGCGCTCGTAGATCAGGAAGGACTTCCGATAGCCCAGGCAAAGCTGAAGGTGCAGGGACCTGATTGGGCAGAATACAAGGCGCAGCTTGTCATCACAGACAAATATAAAGATGAGCTGGGCAGGGATATCCGTTTTGCCCTCTTGCCTAAGGGGGAGGAAAAGATTGCCGTAGATATGGTAAGCCTGATGCCGCAGGACACCTACAAAGATCATGGGCTGAGAAAGGATCTTGCTGAGACCATCGCTGAGCTGAAGCCCCGTTTCGTGCGTTTCCCTGGTGGATGTATGCTCCACGGACAGGGACTCGGCAACATCTATCATTGGAAGGAGAGTATCGGTGAACTGAAAGACCGAAAACCGGCTCTCAATATCTGGAACTATCACCAGACCCGTAAGCTGGGATTCTTCGAGTATTTCCAGTGGTGTGAGGATATGGGCGCTGAGCCTCTGCCTGTATTGGCTGCTGGTGTACCTTGTCAGAATTCCCAGCCTAATGCCCAGGGTATCTGCGGACAGCAGGGTGGAATCCCAATGGCAGAAATGCCAAAGTATGTGCAGGATGTTCTCGACCTGGTAGAGTGGGCGAATGGTGATCCTGCCACATCGAAGTGGGCAAAGATGAGAGCGGATGCAGGACATTCTGCTCCTTTCAATCTCAAGATGATAGGTATCGGAAACGAAGATCTGATCTCCACCGATTTCGAACAGCGCTATCTGATGATCTGCAAGGCTCTCAAGGAGAAGCATCCGGAAATTGAAGTAGTGGGTACAGTAGGTCCATTCCATTATCCGTCTTCCGACTATATTGAGGGTTGGAAGATTGCAAAGGAGAATAAAAAATGGATTGATGCGGTAGATGAGCACTATTATGAGCAGCCAGGATGGTTTATCAATCATCAGGATTACTACGATCATTACGACCGCAAGGCTCCGAAGGTGTATCTGGGCGAATATGCTGCAAATGGCAATAATGAGTTAGACCGCGCTTTGGCAGAGGGTATTCATCTCTGTAATGTGGAGCGTAACGGAGATGTCGTGGAAATGACTTCTTATGCTCCTCTGCTCTGCAAGGATGGCTATCATAACTGGAACCCGGATATGATCTACTTCGATAATTCGGAGAAAATCCGACTCACTGAGAGTTACAAGATGCAGAAGATGTTTGGTCAGCATTCCGGTGATACTTATATTGTATCTAGCCTGAACCTTCCTGCGGCTCTCAAGAAGTACGTGGGCACCAGCGTGGTAAAGGATTCCAAGACCGGTAAAACATGGCTCAAGGTGGTGAATGCCTTGCCTCGTACGTTGAAACTCCAGGTGGAAGCACAAGGAACTGGTGCTGGCAACAAGCAGGTTGAGGTAAAGGCTCGTTCTGCCGAGGTCTTTGAACTCTAACCCGTTTGTATAAGACATATATGGACCTTTATATTTTTGCACAATTGGGCAGCTTTTGTGTAGTGGCTCTAATAAATTGTAAGCAATTTAGCTTATTTTCTAACAAAAATCCGCAAAAAAATGAAAGTTTTTGCGGATTTTTGTTGTTTGTTTCATAAATTCTCACTATCTTTGCAGTCAAAATTGTAAGAAGAAGGCTTGAGAGAGACCTTCTGGTAATAAAGAACAAGATAATATAAAGAGATAATAACGATATGAAACATCCATTAAGAAGTAGCGTCTGTACTGAAGGCAGAAGAATGGCAGGTGCCAGAGCACTCTGGGTAGCTGCAGGTATGAAACATGAGCAGTTTGGCAAACCTATCATCGCCATCGTGAACAGCTTCACACAATTTGTTCCGGGGCATACTCATCTTCACGAAATCGGTCAGATTGTCAAGAAGGAAATTGAAGCTATGGGTTGCTATGCAGCTGAGTTCAATACCATCGCTGTTGACGACGGTATCGCTATGGGTCACGACGGAATGCTCTATTCGCTCCCAAGTCGCGATATTATTGCTGATTCTGTGGAATATATGGTGAATGCTCACAAGGCTGATGCTATGATCTGCATTTCCAACTGTGATAAGGTTACCCCAGGTATGCTGATGGCATCTATGCGTCTGAATATTCCTACTGTATTCTGTTCTGGTGGTCCGATGGAGGCTGGTCGCTGGAAAGGCGAGAATGCTGACTTGATTACCGCTATGATTAAGGGTGCTGATACCAGTGTCAGTGATGAGGAAATGAAGCAGATTGAACAGTGTGCTTGCCCCGGATGTGGTAGCTGCTCTGGTATGTTTACCGCTAACTCTATGAATTCTCTTACAGAGGCTATCGGTTTGAGCCTTCCTGGAAACGGAACCATTCTCGCTACTCACAAGAACCGCATCGAACTCTTCAAGGCTGCGGCTCGTCAGGTTGTAAAGAATGCCTACGCTTATTATGAGGATGGCGATGAGAGCGTATTGCCACGTAGCATTGCTACCCGTGATGCCTTCCTCAATGCCATGACTCTCGATATCGCAATGGGTGGTAGTACAAATACAGTGCTCCATCTCTTGGCTGTAGCTCAGGAAGCAGGTGCCGATTTCAAGATGGAAGATATCGATCAGCTCAGTCGCAAGGTTCCTTGCCTCTGCAAGTTGTCTCCTAATACTCAGAAGTATAGCGTTCAGGAATGTAACCGTGCCGGTGGTATCCTGGGTATCCTGAATGAACTTAATAAGGGTGGCCTTATCAATGGTGCTGTGAAGCGTGTGGATGGCAAGACTCTCGATGAGCAGATGAAGAAATACGATATCACAGGTGCCGAGATTGATCCAGAGGCTGACCGCATCTATCATTCTGCTCCAGGCAGAAAATTCTCTACTCAGATGGGTAGTCAGGATGCACAGTGGGAGAGTCTTGATACAGATAGAGAGAATGGCTGTATCCGTGATCTCGAACATGCTTATACCAAGGATGGTGGTCTTGCAGTGCTCTTCGGTAATATCGCACAGAATGGTTGCGTAGTGAAGACCGCAGGTGTTGATCCTGTACTCTGGCATTTCGAGGGGCCTGCTGTATGCTTCGATTCTCAGGAAGATGCCTGCGAGGGTATTCTCGGTGGCAAGGTGAACTCCGGTGATTGTGTTGTCATCACGCACGAGGGTCCTAAGGGTGGTCCTGGTATGCAGGAGATGCTGTATCCAACTTCATACATCAAGAGCCGTCACCTCGGTAAGGAGTGTGCCCTCATCACTGATGGTCGATTCTCTGGAGGTACATCTGGCTTGAGTATCGGTCACATCAGCCCAGAGGCTGCTGCTGGTGGTAACATCGGCAAAATCAAGGATGGCGATATCATCGTTATCGATATTCCTAGCCGCTCTATCAATGTGAAGCTTTCCGACGAGGAACTTGCTGCTCGTCCACAGCAGCCGCTGAAGCGTAATCGTCAGGTTAGTAAGGCTTTGCGTGCATACGCACAGAGCGTAAGCTCTGCTGATAAGGGTGGTGTAAGAATCATTGACTAATCCTTTCCTGGTTTCCCAGGCAAGAAGGTTTGTCTTTGACAACAAAGAAAATAAAGTTTTTGAATTATTCAGAATAAGATATAGATAAATGGCAAAAGAAGTAATAACAGGAGCTGAAGCATTGATGCGCTCCCTGCATAACGAAGGGGTTAAGACCATCTTCGGTTACCCAGGTGGTAGCATCATGCCAGTGTTTGATGCACTGTATGGTTACACGAGAGGAGAGAAGAAGATGTTCGATCACATCTTGGTTCGTCACGAGCAGGCTGCTGCTCACGCTGCACAGGGCTACGCCCGAGTCAGCGGCGAAGTGGGTGTTACTCTCGTTACTAGTGGTCCTGGAGCAACTAATACGCTCACCGGTATTGCGGATGCCATGATGGATTCTACACCTATCGTGGTCATCGCCGGACAGGTAGGTGTGGGTGCTTTGGGTACTGATGCCTTTCAGGAGGTTGACCTGGTGGGCGTTACCCAGCCTATCTCTAAGTGGTCTTATCAGATTCGCCGTCCTGAGGATGTGGCATGGGCTGTAAGCCGTGCCTTCTTCATCGCTCGTAGCGGTCGTCCGGGACCTGTGGTACTCGACTTTACCAAGAACGCCCAGATTGCTACTTGTGAGTGGGAACCGGTGAAATGTGAGAAGGTTACATCTTATAATCCATATCCGAAGATTGATGAAAAGGCTGTAGCTGAAGCTGCTGAACTCATCAATCAGGCAAAGCGCCCTTTCGCTCTCGTCGGTCATGGCGTAGAACTGGGTGGTGCTCATAATGAACTGGTTGAATTCCTGGAGAAGGCTGATATCCCGGCTGGTCGTACCCTGCTCGGTCTCTCAGCTCTTCCTAGCAACCATCCGCTTAATATGGGTATGCTCGGTATGCATGGTTCTTATGCTACCAATATGAAGACTCAGGAGTGTGACGTGCTCATAGCCATCGGCATGCGATTCAGCGACCGTATCACGGGCGTTCCTTCTAAATATGCTAAGCAGGCAAAGATAATCCATCTTGATATCGACAAGGCGGAAATCGATAAGGTTATCAAGACTGATGTGGCTGTGATTGGTGATTGCAAGCAGACCCTGCCTGCCATCACCCGTCTCTTGAACAAGAATGTTCATCGTGAGTGGAGAGATTCCTTCGAGGAATATCGCAAGCAGGAACAGGAGAAAGTTATCGAGAAGGATATTCATCCTACTGAAGGCCCTCTGCTGATGGGCGAGGTGACCAATGTGGTGACTGAAGCTACCAATAATGAGGCTGTTCTCGTGAACGACGTAGGGCAGAACCAGATGATCAGTAGCCGCTACTTCAAGTTCACAAAGAAACTGAGTATTGTTACCAGTGGTGGTTTCGGAACCATGGGCTTCGGTCTTCCTGCTGCTATCGGTGCAACGTTCGGCGCACCAGACCGTACCATCTGCTGTTTCTTCGGTGATGGAGGTTTTCAGATGAATATCCAGGAGCTGGGTACCATCATGGAGCAGCAGGCACCAGTGAAGATGATCCTCTTGAACAACAACTATCTGGGCAATGTGCGCCAGTGGCAGGACTTGATGTTTGAGGGACGTCGCTCTTTCACCCATATGCTGAACCCTCGTTATGAGGAGATTGCCAAGGCTTATGGCATTCCTTATGATGTGGTAATCGACCGCAAGGATCTGAAGGCGAAGGTTGAGAAGATGATCAGCACCAAGGGACCTTACCTTTTGGAATGTGCCATCAAGGAAGATGAGGATATCGTTCCTATGACTCTGCCGGGAAAGAGTGTGGACGAAATGCTGCTTGAGCTCCACTATTAATGGCTTTCGGCTATATATATAATAAGGTGTAACCATACATTTTAAACAATAGAAATAAAATGGAGAATAACAACGATAAGAAATTATATACATTGCTTGTCTATTCTGAGAATATTGCCGGTATCCTGAATCAGATTACCGCTGTATTTACAAGAAGACAGGTGAATATCGAGAGCTTGAATGTGTCGGCTAGCAGTATCAAGAACATCCACAAATATACCATCACGGTATGGAGTGATGCTGAGCAGATTGAGAAAATCAACAAGGCAATAGAGAAGAAAATTGATGTGGTGAAGAGTGATTATTATTCAGATGATCAGATTTTCATCCACGAGGTAGCCCTCTACAAGATTTCTACTCCTATCCTCTTGGAGAATCCTGAGGTTTCCCGTACTATCCGCAAGCACGATGCCCGCATGATGGAGGTGAATCCTACCTACAGTACTGTGCTCTTGGCGGGTCTTACTGAGGATATTGCTGATCTTTTCCATCAGCTCAACAGTTTCGATTGTCTTTTGCAGTACAGTCGAAGTGGTAGAATTGCCGTTACAAGAAGCTTTGATGAGCCTATCTCTGATTATCTGAAAAAGAATTCAGAAGAATAGTATCGGACAGAATTTCTGAAAAAACATATTGATTCAGGAACGAACAATTTTAATGAGGAAAATCCCTTTGCTTACCTGGTTGGAAGACCAAGAGCAGAGGGATTTTTTAGTTTCTTATATGTAATAAAGATATAGGTGGCATCGTTATATATATAATAAGGTATAAAACAATAAATCAAAACCGAAGAATATGAAACAGGAATTATTAGATAAGGTAGGATGCTACGAGTTTCTGGCAGAACCTTTCCATTGCGATTTTGCAAGTCGTCTGTTTATGGGGCATTTGGGAAATCATCTTCTGAATGCTGCCGATTTCCATAGTAATGATCGTGGTTATGGAATGAACTATCTGATGCCACGACACAAAACCTGGGTCTTGAGTCGTCTCGCCATCGAGATGCAGGAAATGCCAAAGTCTTATGATAAGTTTAATGTAGAGACCTGGGTAGAGAGTGCGATGAAGTATTTCACTAGCCGAAACTTTAAGATCTGTGCGTCTGCTTCTGATGGTTCAGAAGCAGAGAAGGTATATGGCTATGGTAAAAGTGTCTGGGCGATGATTGATACTGAGACCCGTCAGCCTGTGGATATTTTCAGTATCCATGATGGACTTATCCGGGAATATATAGAAACAGAGAAACCTTGTCCTATTGCTGCCAGCTCTCGTGTCAAGATGGGGAAGGATGCAGAATTGGTACGTACTATTCATACCTATTATAATGATGTAGATGTAAATGGCCATATTAATTCTGTGAAATATATCGAGCATATACTCGATCTTTTTGATCTGGATTATTACAAGACTCATTTTTTACAGCGCTTCGAAGTTGCATATGTAGCAGAGAGTCATCAGGGCGATCTGCTGAACTTCTACCTTGAGAAGGTGGAGAATAATGGAAAAACAGAAAAAGATGTTTCTGTTAACGAACCTCAAAAAATGGAAGAATTTTGCATAAAAATAACAAAAATAAGCCAAAATAGCGATATGGAGGTAGAAGTTGTAAGAAGTAAGGTGAAATTTATTAAAAAATGAAAGAAAAATTTGGTTGTTTCATAGAAATTCATTACCTTTGCACTCGAAATAAAAAATAAACCCAGTGCCGCTTCCTCGTGTAGGTAGTGGACGGATCAAACAGGCTCTCTTTGGATAAGAATACAGCTCGCATCCGTATGGACAAGTATAACCCGCGGCTCCACAATAGGCAAGCCGCACAAAAAATAAGTTAAAATTATGGCAGAAATGAATTTCGGTGGCGTAATGGAAACTGTTGTCACTAGTCATGAATTTTCATTGGAGAAAGCACGTGAAGTATTGAAGAACGAAACTATCGCAGTTATCGGTTATGGTATCCAGGGTCCTGGTCAGGCTTGCAACCTTCGCGATAATGGTTTCAACGTCATCGTCGGACAGCGTCAGGGTAAGACCTACGAGAAGTGTTTGAAGGATGGCTGGGTACCAGGCAAGACTTTGTTCTCTATCGAGGAGGCTGCTGAGAAGGGTACTATCATCTGTATGTTGCTTTCTGATGCCGGTCAGATTGCTTGCTGGCCAAAAATCAAGCCATACCTTACACCAGGTAAGACTTTGTATTATTCACATGGTTTCGCTATCAATTGGAGCGATCGCACAGGCGTAGTTCCACCTAAGGATATTGATGTTATCATGGTTGCACCTAAGGGTTCTGGTACTTCTCTCCGCACTATGTTCTGCGAGGGTCGTGGTTTGAACTGCTCTTACGCTGTTTACCAGGATGCATCTGGAAAGGCAGAGGATAAGACCATCGCATTCGGTATCGGTATCGGTGCAGGTTATTTGTTTAAGACTACATTCCAGCGTGAGGCTACTTCTGACCTTACTGGTGAGCGTGGTTCTTTGATGGGTGCTATCGAGGGTCTCTTGGAGGCTCAGTACGATGTGCTCCGTGAGAACGGTCACTCTCCATCTGAGGCATTCAACGAGACTGTTGAGGAGTTGACTCAGAGCCTTGGCCCTCTCTTCGGTGCTAAGGGTATGGATTGGATGTATGCTAACTGTTCTACAACTGCTCAGCGTGGTGCTCTTGATTGGGCTCCTCGTTTCCGTGAGGCTATCAAGCCTGTTATGGAGTGGTTGTATTACTCTGTTAAGACTGGTAATGAGGCTCAGATTTCTATCGACAAGAACTCTCAGGCTGATTACCGTGAGAAGTTGAACGCAGAACTCGAGGCAATGCGCAACAAGGAGATGTGGCAGGCTGGTGTTACTGTACGTAAGCTTCGTCCAGAGAATAACTAATTTTTTTCTCGTACATAATGTTATAAAGGGAGCGGTCCGCGATGGGTCGCTCCCTTTTACGTATATGATAAAGCCGAAAGGATGTCGCTTTTCCAGTCATCCTTTCGGCTCCCAATCATCCTTTTATCTTTTCAATCATCCTTTCGTTTTTCTATGACTTTGAGGTCTTCTATGATGATTTCTTCTTCTGCAATCTTTCTGCGGAATTCCTTTTCTTTCTCTTCCATTTCCTTCGCCAGGCAAACATCACACTGCTGGCATTTCGTTTCATTATGTTCACCAAAATAGGCGAGCAACTGGCGTGAGCGGCATATCTCATCATTTTTGGCATATTGCAGCATGCTTTGAATACGCTTCATATATTGCTCTCTTCGGCCTTCCCATACCTCTTGCGGAATCTGTACCTTGTTGCCATCTACTCGGTCGCGTGTATAGCTGATGAAAGGTATCTTGCGGCGGGGGATGAATTTGATGATGTGGCGGGCTGCCAGGTTCTTTAATGCAAAATATACCTGCTGGATGTTTAATTCCGCCTGGCGGGCAATAAGATGCTCGTCTATGAAGGTAAGATTCACAAACAGACTGCCGTAGCTGCGCAGTAATGCTGTGATGACCGCCTCCTGTGTAGGAGGAAGCTGATCGAGTATGTAAAGTTCGTTTCTGCCCAGGAGAAACATAACGCGGGCTTTACCGTCTGGATCGTCCTCGTAGTGCAGATAGCCGCTTCGTTCAAGAATCCTGAGTGCCGAATCTACTTTGGTGGGGAAAAACTTGTAGGTGATGCAGAATTTATCGATGTCAAACTCGAAGGTCTTGCCACATCCGCTACCTACACCTATCTGGTAGAAGTAGGCAAGATGTTCGTAAACGTCCTGTATCATTTCTTTAGGTGGAAAGGTATCATCTATTCGTTTCTTGAGTTTCGACTCGTCGCTTCTGTCAAAAAGCAGTACTGCATAGGATTTCTCCCCATCTCTTCCGGCACGTCCAGCCTCCTGGAAGTAAGCCTCAAGTGAATCGGGACAGTCTATGTGAATCACCATCCTCACATCGGGTTTGTCTATTCCCATTCCAAAGGCGTTTGTGGCGCACATCACCCTTACTTCGTCTGCCTGCCAGGCTTTCTGTCGCACATCCTTCTCATCAGGAGCGAGTCCGGCGTGATAAAAGGTGGCGGAAATACCTTTCTTAGACAATAGTTCAGCCATTTCCTTGGTGCGTTTTCTACTTCGGGCATAGACTATGGCTGAGCCTTTCACGCTTTGCAGGATATGCACCATTTCACCCTGCTTATTGGAAGTGTTGCGTACAACATAAGCGAGGTTCTTGCGTTCGAAGCTCATCTTAAACACATTCTTTTCTGCAAAATGGAGTCTTTCCTGTATATCATCCACTACTTCTGGAGTCGCAGTCGCTGTAAGAGCAAGGATAGGTACCTGGGGAATCATTTCCCTGATTTTGGCTATCTGCAGGTAAGAAGGGCGGAAATCGTAGCCCCATTGGCTGATACAATGGGCTTCATCTACTGTGATGAAACTTACATGGATGTGTTTGAGCTTGGTCTGAAAGAGTTCTGATGCGAGTCGTTCTGGTGAAACGTAGAGAATCTTTACGCCCCCGAAGATACAGTTGTCGAGCGTCTGAAGAATTTCGTTTCTCGATTTGTCTGCATAGATGGCATCAGCCAGTATACCTCGTTCTCTAAGATGCTGTACCTGGTCTTTCATCAGGGCGATGAGAGGGGTGATGACGATACATACACCTTCCTTGACCAAGGCAGGCACCTGGAATGTGATGGATTTGCCGCCACCTGTCGGCATAAGACCGAGGGTATCCCGTCCGCAGGCAATGCTTTCGATGATATTGCGTTGAATGCCTCGGAAATCAGGATACCCCCAATACTTTTGCAGAATAAGTTGAAATTGATCTGCCATTTTTTCTTAGTCATTTGGCCTGATAGCCTCTATTTGAAGTTGGACTTGATTCTTCTTGAAAATATTGTCCTCAATGGTGTATGCAATGTCGAAACTGCGGCGGCTTTTGATGTATCGGGCTGCCGCGCTTTGCCCGAAGGCAATTCCGTTCATTACGGTACTCGACTTAGAATCTACCAGTTCAAGTTTGATATGCTCTTGCTCTCTGCCCACCACCTTGCTGGTGCCGTAATCATATACGTTCTGCGTGCAGAATACGGGTTTGCTATTGCATGGACCAAAAGGTGAGAACTTCTTTAAATCTGAGTGCAGCTGCTTCGTTATGTCCTTGAAGTCTATCATCGCATCTATGTTGAGCATCGCTTCCGTCTGTTCGGGAGCGATATGTTCTGCCACGTACTGGTGGAATCTGTCTCTAAACTCCTTCACGTTTTCCCATTTCATCGTAAGTCCGCAGGCATAGGTGTGACCTCCAAAGTTGATAAGCAGGTCGCGGCAACTCTTGATGGCAGAATATACATCGAATCCTGTAACGCTGCGAGCCGAACCTGTTGCAAGGTCTCCGTCACGGGTCAATACTACGGTAGGACGGAAGTAGATTTCCGTAAGTCGGGATGCAACGATGCCGATGACTCCCTTTTTCCAACCTTCATCATAGAGTACGATGCTGGAGTTGTGTTTCTGTGTCTCCAGTCGTGACACGATTAGATTGGCTTCTTCTGTCATCTGCTTGTCTATATCCTTGCGCTGCTCGTTGTACTCATTGATGTGCTTTGCCATTTTCAGAGCCTGACCGAAGTCTCGCTCTACCAGCAGATCTACGCTTTCCTTACCGTTCTCCATACGTCCTGATGCATTGATGCGTGGTCCTAGCTTGAAGACGATGTCACTCATAGACAGCTCTCTTCCGTTGAGTCCGCAGATATCGATAATCGCCTTGAGTCCAATACTTGGATTGGTATTGAGAAGTTTGAGTCCGTGGAAGGCAAGGATTCGGTTTTCATCCACTACAGGCACTATGTCGGCAGCAATGCTCACGGCACAGAAGTCGAGTAATGGGATGAGGCGTGAGAAAGGAATGTTGTTGTTCTTGGCAAAAGCCTGCATAAACTTGAATCCTACGCCACAACCGCAGAGATGTTTGAATGGGAACGGATCATCCGGGCGTTTGGGGTTAAGTATGGCCACAGCTGGTGGCATCACGTCGTCAGGGACATGATGGTCGCAGATGATGAAATCTATGCCAAGACTCTTGGCATATTCTATCTCCTGGATAGCTTTGATGCCGCAATCCAGGATAATGATGAGTTTTACACCTGTTTCGTGCGCAAAGTCTATTCCCTTTTTGCTTACTCCATAGCCTTCGTCGTATCGGTCTGGTATGTAGTAATCAATGTTGGAATAAAACTGTTGCAGAAACTTGTACACCAATGCTACAGCCGTGCATCCATCCACATCATAGTCTCCATAGACCAGGATGCGCTCCTTTCTTCCCATAGCATCGTTGAGGCGATCAACAGCGATATCCATATCCTTCATCAGGAATGGATTGATGAGATCAGACAGCTGGGGGCGGAAAAACCGCTTGGCTGCAGATTCTGTCGTAATGCCTCTATGGATGAGAAGCTTGGCTAGGATAGGGCTGATACTGAGTTTGTCGGCTAGTTCTTTAGCCGATTTCTCCAGCTCTGGTGTCGGTTCTTCGTAATTCCATTTAAAATGCATTTTAATTATTTTTTATTTCTGCCCCCAAAGTTACGAAAATAAAGTGACAATCGAAAATGTTTATGAAGTATTTTATTTAAAAATACCTAGATTTAAGTAAAAATAATACTTGCAGGTAAACAAAAAGGCAGCAAACTCTACTGTTTGCTGCCTTTGGTTATGTTTATTTTGAATAAATTAGATGCCGAGCTTCTTGCGGATATCCTTAGGAATGGCATTCTTGTTTACCATGAAGTCCATTGTCTTGTAAGCTACGAAAGCCTTGGTCATATACCATGTTCCCTTGTAGTCACCATACTCACCCCATGAGTTCTTTACCATATAGTACTCCTTGCCGTTCTGGTCCTTAGCGATACCATAGATGTGCATACCATGGTCATCTGTAGTCTCCCAGTTGTCGAAAGCTTCCTGGCGCATAGCCTGAGTAGGAACAACTTCTGGTGCGTTTACACCAAGTGAATCGAACTTCTCCTTCTTCTCGTCCTTAGAGAGTTTGAACCAGTGGTCTGCGTCTGTACCTGCCATAGAACGAACCTTCTTGACGTCGTATGCGATACCGAGACCCTTACGAGTGAAACCGTCCTCTGTTACGTCGCCACCCCAAGCTACAGTGTAGCCATTGTTGATAGCGTTGTCGATGATCTTGCAAAGGTCATCCATTGGTACGTTGTAGCTCAAAGGCCAACGCCAGTTGTCCTGTACCTCAACAGCAAACTTGCTCCACATTGGGTGGTGAGTGTAGCTGGTGATGGTAACATAATCATCGAGGTTCAAGCCGAGGCTCTGGCAGAATGACTGTGGAGTATACTGCTTGCCCTGGTATGTGAACTTCTCTGGAGTCTTGCCGATATATGAGTCGATGATACCCTGAAGACCGCTCTTCCAGGCAGAAGAAATCTTCTTTGCATTGCTCTTGGCTACAGCCTCTACGTATGGAGTCATTACGTCGAAGAATTCACCGAAGTTAGCGAGTGAGTCGCCTGTCAAAGTACCAGGAGCTGGCATTGCGCCCTCCGGTACGATTCCGTAGTGCTGCAAAGCATAAAGTACATCGTATGCGCTACCGCCCTGAGAGAAGCTTACGTCACCGTGCATTCTTACAGCCAAAGTGGCGCGGTCCATATAAGTCTTGTTAGCTACGAACATCTCGCTGAGGTCGTAGGTTTTACCTGTATGCTTCAGAATCTCGCTTTCGAAGTAGCTGAGTGTAGAGTAAGCCCAGCACGTACCGCTGCGGTTCTGGTCCTTGATGCTTGTAATAGGATTCTGTTTCACTACAGTGAATACAGGCTTGTTCTTTGCAATAGTTGCAGAATCAGTTGCTGATTTCGCATTTGCGCCAGTGGCAACCATGGCCAACATAGCTGCAACGATCATTGATTTCTTCATGAAATTTTTCTCTTAAATTAATAATGTTATTCTATACTTATATCTCTCTATGAAGAATCCTCAAGTATTGAAAACCTTGAGGGTTCTTCGTTCATTTGCTTGAATGGATTTTTCTATTTAAAGAATCTCTCCTCTGTGGGCAGCCATATACTCCTCTACATCCTTTGGATGGTAAGGTATACGGTCGGTTCCGAGGAATCGGCAACCATCCTTGGTGATGAGTACATCATCCTCGATGCGGATACCTCCGAAGTCTTTGTAGGTCTCAATCTTATCGAAGTTGAGGAACTCTGCACAATGACCTGAAGCTTTCCATTCGTCGATGAGAGCTGGAATGAAGTAAACACCTGGCTCATCTGTTACTACGAAGCCTTCTTCAAGGCGACGGCCCATACGCAGGCAGTTTGTACCAAACTGTTCCAGGTTAGGGCGAACTTCATCATCAAAGCCAACGTTTATCTGGTCGAGGTTCTCCATATCGTGAACATCCATACCCATCATGTGTCCCAATCCGTGAGGCAGGAACATAGCGTGGGCACCAGCACGTACAGCCTCTTCTGTATCACCTTTGGCAAGACCTAACTCTTTCATACGGTCGAAGAGCAAGCGGCATACGGCAAAGTGGACATCAGCCCACTTCACACCTGGCTTTGCAACTTCCAGAGCGTAGTCGTGACAAGCCTCTACGATAGAGTAGATTTCCAGTTGGCGCTGGCTGAACTTACCGCTGACTGGCATTGTACGAGTATGGTCTGAACAGTAATTGTTCATAGTCTCTGCACCTGCATCACAAAGTGCCAGTCTTCCTTTCTCGAGCAGATTCATAGATGGATAACCATGCTGAATCTCTCCATGCTGGCTGAAGATAGTAGGGAAACTAACCATTGCTCCATAAGAGTGAGCAATTCCGCTTACCTGTCCTGCTACATATTTTTCTGTGATTCCGGGGCGGACGAGCTTCATAGCAGTAGTGTGCATCTTATATCCGATAACAGAAGCACGCTCCAATTCCTCAATTTCCTCAGGAGTCTTGGTAGAACGCATCTTGACAACCGCCTTGATGAGATCCATGCTGGCTTCCTCTTTCTGCTGGTTTGGATGAATTCCAAGGAGGTCAAATACCTGAAGCTTGATATCATAGCGGTAAGGTGGCAAGAAGTGAATCTTGCGTTTCTTCGCCATAGCATCATTGCAGATGGTCTTCAGACTCTTCATTGGTGCAGAATTATGTACGCCCACCTGCTCTGCGAGATTGTGGACGCTATCTACGCTTCCGTACCATACGATATCTACCAAGTCGATATCATCACCGATTAAAGTTTCGATGTCGTTATCTATGTCAATTACACCAACCAAACCGTCTCGCTGCAAACCGAAATAGTACAGGAATGTTGAGTCCTGGCGGAATGGGTAATATCCGTTATTAGGGAAATTACAAGGTGAATTGTTGTTTCCGAAAAGAATGATGACGCCGCTTTTGACGAGCTTCTTAAGCTCTTGTCTGCGGCTGATATAAGTGTCCTTGCTAAACATATTTTTAGAATTTTACTTTATTTTGCTGCAAAGTTAGCAATTATTTCGCAAAAATGTATTATCTTTGCAATCAAAAATAGAAAAAACTAGCGAATTTATAAATAATTAATATAAAAATGCTCTTTTTGAGGGACAAAATGTAAGAAAATGAGTTTTCTCAGAGTGCAAATCGTTAGTAATGCAGAGAGTGATAATCTGTAAGAGTATGAATCTTGATTAGTGTAATGCAATCAAAAAACAGTGGAAGAATAAAGGTTATGAAGTTGAATTTGGAAAAAACTGGTTTGGTCTTGGAAGGTGGAGGTATGCGTGGCGTCTTTACCAGTGGCGTACTTGATGCTTTTATGAAGCATGATGTTTATTTCCCATATACGGTGGCGGTGTCGGCAGGTGCATGTAATGGTATGTCGTACATCAGTCGCCAGCCGCGTCGTGCCCGTATCTCAAATATCGATTATTTGGCGAGGTATCAGTATATCGGCATCCGACATCTGGTAACGCAAGGGTGTATTTTCGACCGTGAGTTGCTTTACGATAAGTTTCCGAATCTGTTGCTTCCTTACGATTTTGATACCTATTTTAAATATGCCGACCGATTCGAGATGGTTACCACGAATTGTCTTACGGGCAAGCCTATGTATCTTTCGGAAAATCATGATCGGCAGCGTGCCCTCGATATTGTACGGGCTTCCAGCAGTTTGCCATACGTGAGTAAAATCGTGGATGTGGATGGTATCCCAATGCTCGATGGTGGAATATCAGACAGTATTCCCGTGATGAGAGCTATAGACAAAGGTTATGAGCACAATGTGGTTGTCTTGACCCGCAACAAAGGTTGGAGAGATACTGGCAAAGATAGAAAGCTACCTTATTTATATAAGAACTATCCGCGCCTGCGAGTGGTCTTGAGTCATCGGCATAAGGTTTATAATGAGCAGATTCAACTGATTGATGATTTGGAGGCTGCTGGCAAAATAACTTGTATCCGTCCGATTCGTCCAATGGAAGTAGGGCGCATAGAAAAGGATACGGATAAATTAGAGCGTCTCTATGAAGAAGGATTTATGCTGGGAGAAAAGTTTTGTGAGAAATTCCTATGATGAAGTTTGCGTCATAGATTCCTAGTTTGAAATTCTCATTATAAAACAGCCTGTTCTCAAAACAAAAAGTCGTGTTTTGAGAACAGGCTATTCTTGTATATATGTTCACCTTATATATACTCCCCTTAATATATGTACTTATCTTTTATATATGCCCATCCTGCAGATTGGCTTCTGCCTATTAGCCTATTATTCTTTAAGCAAGTCGGGTCTTAATCGCTTGGTTCGTTCCATTGCCTGGTCAAATTCCCACTGGCGGATTTTTGCTTCATTGCCGCTAAGCAGGATTTCAGGAACCTTCCAACCCTTGTAGTCTGAAGGACGGGTGTAGATAGGAGCAGAAAGAATGTCGTCTTGGAAGCAGTCGGAGAGGGCACTCTGTTCATCGCTGATGACTCCTGGTACGAGGCGGATTACCGCATCTGAAATAATAGCTGCTGCCAGTTCGCCGCCCGTGAGCACATAATCACCTACGCTGATTTCTCTGGTAATAAGATGGTCGCGCACGCGCTGGTCGATTCCCTTGTAGTGACCGCAGAGGATGATGAGGTTTCCACCCAGCGACATTTCGTTGGCTATCTTCTGGTTGAAGGTCTCGCCATCCGGAGATACATAGATGACGTCATCGTAGTCACGCTCTGCCTTCAGGGCAGTGATGCATCGGTCTATTGGTTCGCATTGCATCACCATTCCGGCGCTTCCTCCGTATGGATAGTCGTCCACTCGTTTCCATTTATCTAATGTATAGTCGCGCAAGTTGTGGAGATGGATCTCTGCGAGGCCCTTCTTCTGCGCACGTGCCAGGATGGATTCATTGAAGAATCCCTCCAGCATCTCTGGTAATACTGTAATAATGTCTATTCTCATAACATCTGCAAAGATAATAAATAATGTGTATAGCGCCAAATGTTTTATCGTTTTTCTTTTTCTTCTGCGATTGTTTTCTGATTTTCTTCTGCTTTTACTATTGTTTTCTTGCTTTTCTGATGTTTTTACTTTGAATTCTTTATTTATAGTGGAAAAACAGCAATCTTTCGTATAAATATGCAACAAATTCATCAAGAATCAAGAAAAATGCTAGCAAAATGATAAATTTTCAATAAAATGTGCTACTATTTGCAGAAAAAGTCGTATATTTGCAAACAAAAAAGTTCGGTAGTGCGTATTATGCTGTTGTATGGTGTGCGCACACGAATGTATAGTTAATCAAATAATTAGTGAATAAGATGATACTGGACATTGAAATGCTGAGAAGCTTTTATGCTTCGTATTCGGAAAGTGTAAAACAGGCTAAGGCTACTGTGAAACGACCTCTCACTTATGCCGAGAAGGTGCTTTTTGCGCATCTTTTCGACCCTGCTGAGTTGCGCCCATATAAAAGAGGTATAGAATATGTGGATTTCCGACCTAACCGCGTGGCGATGCAGGATGCTACCGCTCAGATGGCGCTCTTGCAGTTTATGAACGCAGGTAAGGATAAAGTGGCTGTTCCTGCTTCAGTACATTGCGATCACTTGATTCGTGCAGACGTGGGTGCTACTCAAGACCTTCCTGAAGCATGTAAGACCAACAAGGAGGTATATGATTTCTTGAAGTCGGTATCTCAGAAATATCACATCGGGTTCTGGGGACCAGGAGCTGGTATCATCCACCAGGTGGTACTCGAGAACTATGCCTTCCCAGGCGGTATGATGGTGGGTACAGATTCCCATACTCCAAATGCCGGTGGTCTCGGTATGGTAGCTGTGGGTGTCGGTGGCGCTGATGCCGTGGATGTACTTACAGGTCAGCCTTGGGAACTCAAGATGCCTCGCCTCATCGGTGTGCATCTCACGGGTAAGCTCTCTGGCTGGGCTACTCCAAAGGATGTGATTCTCGAAATCTTGGGCATTCTCACTGTGAAGGGTGGTACCAATGCCATCCTCGAATACTTTGGCGATGGCCTCGACGGCATCTCTACCACGGGTAAGGCTACCATCTGTAACATGGGTGCAGAGCTGGGTGCTACCTGCTCTATCTTCCCATTCGACCAGAATGCCAGCGAATATCTCCGCAAGACGGGTCGTGAGGAGATTGCTTCTCTTGCCCAGAAGAACGCTGCCGAACTTCGTGCTGATGACGAGGTGCTTGCCAATCCATCTGCCTTCTACGACCAGATTGTAGAAATCGACCTCTCTAAGGTCGAGCCACATCTCAATGGTCCGTTTACTCCAGATGCGGCAACCCCTATCTCTCACATGAAGGCGAAGGGTCCTGCTAATGATTATCCTATGGTGGTAGAAGTTGGATTGGTAGGAAGCTGTACCAACTCTTCCTATCAGGATTTGGCCCGTGCGGCAAGTGTGGCACGCCAGGCTTACGAGAAGGGCATCCAGGTAAAGGGACAGCTCATCATCAACCCTGGTTCTGAGCAGATTCGCTATACTGCCGAGCGTGATGGTATCCTCGATGACTTCAAGAAGATTGGTGCCTTGATCATGACCAATGCCTGCGGCCCTTGCATCGGACAGTGGAAGCGTCACACTGATGACAACACCCGCAAGAATGCCATCGTTACCTCTTTCAATAGAAACTTCCGCCGTCGTGCTGATGGCAACCCTAATACATTTGCCTTCATCGGTAGCCCTGAGCTCACCGTGGCACTCACCATTGCCGGCCGCCTGGATTTCAATCCAGCCACCGATACCTTATTAGATAAGGATGGCAATAGCGTGAAGCTCGATGCGCCTGCTGGTTTCACCTTCCCTCCTAAGGGATTTGCTGTAGAAGACAAGGGCTTCATCGCTCCTAGCGAAGCAAATGCTAATATTGAGGTGGTAATTGCTCCAGATAGCAACCGCCTGCAGAAATTGGCTCCATTCGCTCCTTGGGATGGAAAGGACCTGGTAGATATGCCTCTCCTCATCAAGACCGAGGGCAAGTGTACCACCGACCATATCTCAATGGCTGGTCCATGGTTGAAGTTCCGCGGACATCTTCAGAATATCTCTGATAACCTGCTGATGGGTGCCGTCAACGCCTTCAATGGCGAGAGCAACAAGGTGAAGAACCAGTTGGATGGCAAGTATGTGGAGGTTTCTACCGCAGCCAAGGCTTACAAGGCGCAGGGCATCAGCAGCATCGTGGTGGCTGAGGATAACTACGGTGAAGGCTCATCTCGTGAGCATGCAGCCATGGAGCCTCGTTTCCTGAACGTGAAGGTGATTCTTGCCAAGAGTTTCGCCCGTATCCACGAAACCAACCTGAAGAAGCAGGGTATGCTCGCCCTTACATTCTGCAATAAGGATGATTATAATAAGGTACAGGAAGACGACCGCATCTCACTCACCGGTTTGAAGGAGTTTGCTCCAGGTTCTAAACTCACCGTCACCTTGAAGCACAAGGATGGATCTGAGGATAGTTTCGAGGTAGAGCATACTTATAATGATACACAGATTGCATGGTTCAAGGCTGGTTCTGCATTGAACTTTGCAGCTAAAAAGTAACAGTTATGAATAAAGAATATTTAATATATAAACTAAGTGATGAGGTAAAGAACTCATGTAAGATTGATAAGGATGCATTCACCAAGTTCAATGTAAAGCGTGGACTTCGTAATGAGGATGGCTCTGGTGTGCTGGTAGGATTGACCAACATCGGTAACGTTGTGGGTTACGAGCGCGATGAGAATGGCAAGCTGAAGCCTACCGAGGGTAAGCTCTATTATCGTGGCTACGAGCTTGACGACCTCGTTACTCCTCTCTTGAAGGAGAAACGATTCGGTTTCGAGGAGGTTGCCTTCCTGCTCCTTTCCGGTCAGCTGCCGGATAAGGAGGAGTTGGAGGCTTTCAAGGAACTCCTGAACGACAACATGCCGCTCGACCACCGTACCATTACTCACATCATCGAGCTGGAGGGTTCTAACATCATGAACATCCTGGCTCGTTGCGTGCTCGAAATGTACACCTTCGATCCGAACCCTGACGATATCAGCCGCGACAACCTGATGCGTCAGAGTGTGGAGCTGATTGCGAAGTTCCCAACGATCATCGCCTATGCATACAACATCTATCGTCACTCTGTACAGGGCAGAAGCTTGCACATTCGTCATCCACGCGAGAATCTCTCTATCGCAGAGAACTTCCTCTATATGATGAAGCACGAGAACTACTCAGAGTTGGATGCGCGTATGCTCGATCTGCTCCTCATCATCCAGGCAGAGCATGGTGGTGGTAACAACTCTACCTTTACGGTGCGTGTTACTTCTTCTACCCGCACGGATACCTACAGCTCCATCGCTGCCGGTATCGGTAGCTTGAAGGGTCCTCTTCATGGTGGTGCCAACATCAAGGTTATCAATATGTTCCATCATCTGAAGGAGGCTATCAAGGATTGGACCAATGTCAACGAACTCGATATCTACCTGAAGCGCATGCTCAACAAGGAGGCTTATGATAAGACGGGTCTTATCTATGGTATCGGCCATGCGGTTTATACCTTGAGCGATCCTCGTGCCGTAGAGTTGAAGCGCCTGGCTGGCGAGCTTGCCAAGGAGAAGGGTAGGGAGGATGAGTACAACTTTCTGAAGCTTATTGAGCAGGAGGGTATCAAGTGCCTGCAGGAGCATCGTGGCGGCAGCAAGCCTGCCTGTGCCAACCTCGACTTCTATAGCGGTTTCATCTATGAGATGATTGGTCTTCCACAGGAGATTTATACCCCTATTTTTGCTATGGCGCGTATCGTGGGTTGGACTGCCCATCGCATCGAAGAACTCAACTTCGAGGGTCGCCGCATCATCCGTCCTGCTTACAAGAATATTTTGGGTGAGTTGGATTATACTCCATTGGGTGAGAGATAAAAAATACATCAAATAATAAATACATAGTATTTAAAAAGGGCAATGCTTCTATGAGTATTGCCCTTTTATTTGGTGTGTACAGGGGGAATATGCTTTTCTTTTTGGCTGTAGTCTTTTTTTCGATACTAAATAGCGTATCTTGTTTTAAAAACGGCTTTAAAAAAATATTTTAGTGAAATATAGTTAAGAAACTGATGCTTGGAGATAAATATTTGCGGATTACAGATAAATGTAGTATCTTTGTCGACGAATTGCATGAAATGCAAGACTACAATAGTAAATTGTTATAATAAATAAGAGTATAAGAGAATAGGTGATGTCTGTAGATAGCCTATTAGACTGGTACCTAAATAAGAGGAGTAATAAAAGTTAATGGAAAAAGAATTTGAAGAGTATTGGAGCGCACACAGCAAGAGAATGCTTTTGAATGCTCCTGGCAACCTGCGGCAGGAATACCTGGAATCAACGAAATTAGATACGCCTATGGATTGGGTGTGTTATATCCTTCCCGTGGCTGCAGGTATTCTCATTCAGCCTCATGTCAATCTGAAGAGTGAGGTGCTGTCTTGGGCCATTATTTTATTGATAGTGGTGGTACTGTTTGTTCTTTTGCAGATGGTAAAGCCTTTTTTTCAGAAAAAGAAGTCAACCATTCAGGCAATTGAGCAAATTAAACAGTATTACTACGAAAGATATAAGAAATATGGTCTGGATAAAATGGAGCCTTGGAATTAAGGCTCCATTTTTTATGTGATGATGTATTTTTATACGATCATAAAGTCGCTCATGATGTCATCTGATATATAGAGACCTTCATGGGTAAGTGATAGCTTCCCGTTGCTTATCTTCATGAGTCCTCTATGAATATGCTTCTCAGCTTCCTGCATCATCTGTGAAGCTAATTGGTCACCAAACTCCTTTTCCATCTTTTCTATATCAATACCATCGCTTGTCCGTAATGCCGTGGTGATAAGGTCATTGTATCTTGTAGAAAGATCCAGGGATTCGGTTTCACTAGGCAATTCTCCCTTTTGGATGGAAGCGATGTATTCCCTGATATTGTCCACATTCCAGCTTCTGGTGGCTTCAATCTTGTTTTCTTCACCTCTTTTAGTCTCTCGTCTGTAGGAGTGGGCGGCTGCACCTATTCCGATATAGGGCACTTCATGCCAATAGCTGCTGTTGTGGCGTGATCGGTAGCCTGGCTTGGCAAAGTTGCTGATTTCGTAATGCTCGTAACCGGCAGAGGTGAGTTGGGTGATGAGTAGCTCATACATCTGTCGGCTGGTTTCCTCATCGATTTCCTCAATCTTTCCCCGTTTCAGCATTCTGTAGAGAGTCGTTCCTTCTTCGTACATCAAGCTGTAGGCAGAGATGTGTTCTACCTCCAGTTTGATGGCTTCATCAATGTCTTTTTTCCAGTCTTCCAGAGTTTCGCCAGGAAATCCGAACATCAGGTCGATGCTGATGTTATGGATGTCGATGCCACGCAACCTTTTGATGGCAGCCTTGACATCTGCAGCCTTGTGGCGGCGGTGAAGAAAGCCCAGGCGATGGTCTGAGAAAGTCTGTGCTCCCATGCTTACCCTGTTTACGGGCAGCTGCAGGAGAGTCTTGCAGAATTCTTCTGAGACATCATCGGGGTTGCATTCCATCGTGATTTCCATTTTAGAGAATTCTTCTTCCGGATGATCTGGAGGAAAATAAGCCTTCTTGATACCTTCGAAAAGGTGGATGAGCTGATCGTGGGTAAGCTGGCTGGGAGTTCCACCCCCCAGGTAGATGGTTCTTAAACTGTAATCGTAATCAGTTGCCGTTTTGAAGGGGCGCATCTTCATTTCCTTGCACAGAGCATCAACGTAATCATCCCGCATGCTGAGGGATGTGGTGCTGTAGAAACCGCAGTAGATGCAGCGGCTCTCACAGAATGGGATATGTATGTATAGTCCTGCCATGTTTTTTAAGTCTGAATTCCTAATCGGCATTTCTGGCTTTAGTCTTATCTTTTTCTATATATAATAAGGTATAAGCCTAGAAATATGTCTTAACAAGATGCAAAATTACTAATATAATTTAATTTAGAGCAAGTTTTTTGTGAAAAAATTTGCAGGATTGCCGAAAAATGTGTAATTTAGTAGCACGAAACAGAAAAATCGTATGATTGGACTGTCGAATAACTAGCAATTTTAAGTATAACCCTTAAAAATCTATAAGCGTCATGAGAGTATATCAGACTAATGAGATTAAAAACATTGCATTGCTGGGCAGTGCGGGTAGCGGCAAGACTACACTTGCCGAGAGTATGTTATTTGAAGCAGGCGTTATCAAGCGTAGAGGCTCTGTAGAAGCGAAGAATACGGTGAGCGACTACTTCCCAGTAGAGTTGGAGTATGGCTACTCAGTGTTCCCTACCGTTTTTCATGTGGAGTGGAACAATAAGAAGCTTAACATTATAGATTGCCCTGGTAGCGATGATTTCGTAGGTGGTGCCATTACATCACTCAATGTTACCGATCAGGCAGTCATCCTTATCAATGGTCAGTATGGTCCAGAGGTAGGCACCCAGAACAACTTCCGTTATACAGAGAAGTTGAACAAGCCTGTTATTTTCCTCGTTAACCAGCTTGACTCAGACAAGTGCGATTTTGACAACCTCATTGCCACCATGAAGGACATTTATGGTTCTAAGTGTGTGCAGATACAATATCCTATCGAGACAGGTCCTGGCTTCAATGCTCTCATTGACGTGTTATTGATGAAAAAATATTCCTGGAAACCAGAAGGCGGTGCTCCTATCATCGAGGATATTCCTGAGGAGGAAATGGACAAGGCAATGGAACTTCATGCTGCACTCGTTGAGGCTGCTGCCGAAAACGACGAGGGCTTGATGGAGAAATTCTTCGAGAGTGAAAGCTTGACAGAGGATGAACTTCGTGAGGGTATCCGCAAGGGATTGGTAACTCGCAGCATCTTCCCTGTATTCTGCGTTTGCGCAGGCAAGTCTATGGGTGTTCACCGCCTGATGGAGTTCTTGGGCAACGTTGTTCCTTTCGTAAGCGAGATGCCTAAGGTGTATAATACCCGTGGTGAGGAAATTACTCCTGATACCAATGGTCCTGAGAGTGTTTACTTCTTCAAGACAGGCTTGGAACCACATATCGGTGAGGTAAGTTACTTCAAGGTGATGAGTGGTTCTATCAAGAGTGGTGACGACCTGACCAATTCTGACCGTGGTTCCAAGGAGCGTATCGGACAGATTTATGCCTGTGCGGGTGCCAACCGTGTGCCTGTAGATCAGTTGAATGCCGGTGATATCGGTTGTACCGTGAAGATGAAGGACGTGAAGACGGGCAATACCTTGAATGGAAAGGGTGCTGAGTGGCGCTTCGATTTCATCAAGTATCCTAATCCTAAGTACTCTCGTGCCATCAAGGCTGTCAATGCCCAGGATACAGAGAAGTTGATGGCTGCTCTTCTCAAGATGCGTCAGGAAGACCCAACATGGGTTGTGGATCAGAGCAAGGAGTTGCGCCAGGTGATCGTACGCGGTCAGGGTGAGTTCCACCTCCGTACATTGAAGTGGCGTCTGGAGAACAACGAAAAGCTCAATGTAGTCTTCGAGGAGCCTCGCATCCCATATCGTGAGACCATTACCAAGAAGGCTCGTGCCGACTATCGTCATAAGAAGCAGAGTGGTGGTGCTGGTCAGTTTGGTGAGGTTCACCTCATCGTTGAGCCATACGCAGAGGGTATGCCAGATCCGACATCATTCACCTTCAACGGTCAGGAGTTCAAGATGAACATCAAGAGCCGTGAAGAAGTTTCCCTGGAGTGGGGTGGCAAGTTGGTATTCCTCAACTCTGTGGTTGGTGGAGCTATCGATGCCCGTTTCATGCCGGCTATCCTGAAGGGTATCATGGATTGTATGGAGCATGGACCTCTTACAGGTTCTTACGCCCGTGATGTCCGAGTTATCGTATATGATGGCAAGATGCACCCGGTAGATAGCAATGAGTTGTCATTCATGCTGGCTGCCCGTCGTGCTTTCAGCGATGCCTTCAAGCAGGCAGGTCCAAAGATTCTGGAGCCTATCTATGATTTGGAGGTTTACGTGCCAGCCGACTATATGGGTGATGTGATGAGTGATCTTCAGGGACGCCGTGCCCTTATCATGGGTATGGATTCTGAGGCAGGTTACCAGAAGTTGAGTGCCAAGATTCCACTCAAGGAGCTTGCCAACTATTCTATCTCCCTCAGCTCGCTTACCGGTGGTCGTGCTTCGTTCACCACCAAGTTTGCCAGCTACGAGTTGGTTCCTACCGATATCCAGAGCAAGCTGATTGCCGATCATGAGGCTGAACTGGCTAAGGAGGCTGAATAGAGTAGAAAAGATATTTCATCTTTATGATAAAAATGTTGTTTGAAATATAACTTCGAATTATCTCTCTTATATAAATTAAAATTTTATGTTGATATGACCAATGGGGAGCCTGCATGTGATATGTCGGCTCTCTTTTATTTTTATATATGCAATTATAACCGTTTGTTTTTGTTAATTTGAGCAAATTGAAATGAAATAATTAACTGTTTTGTGTTAACCAATTAAGAAATTTCCTATCTTTGCCCCTATGAAAAAGAAAACGATTTGGACCATAGCCGTTATTATGGGCTTTTCGTTCCTTGCGCTGCTATTCCTGCAGCTCAGTTACATCCAGGAAATGGTGAACATGAAGAAGGAACAGTTTGACGAGTCGGTCAACAGAGCCCTATATCAAGCTTCAAGAAACTTGGAGCTGAATGAAACTTTGCGCTATCTTGAAAAGGATGTCAATGAGACTGAACGCAAGGCTAGTAAGAAGGATTCTGTGGGAACCCGCAGCGGTCAGCTGGATGGAACCATCCAGCACTCTCATCAGTATTCTGTGGTAGGTAAGGATGGTACGGTCTATTCATCCTTCGAGTTGAAGACCATTGCAACCAATCCTGCCAACAAGCCGAAGGCGATGATTCTGCGCAGCGACAAGAATTCGCTTAATGAGACTCAGAAGTCCTTGCAGGAGATTGTGAAGAATCGCTATGTGTATCAGAAAGCGTTGCTCGACGAAGTGGTTTATTCCATTCTCTACTCGGCATCCGATAAACCATTGAAGGAACGAATCAACTTCAAGCAGTTGGATCAGGATCTCAAGGCAGAGATGATGAACAATGGAATCAATATCCCTTATCACTTTACGGTAACAACCCAGGATGGCAGGGAGGTGTACCGTTGCCCGGATTATACCGACGAGGGTGAGGAATACAGCTATTCTCAGGTACTCTTCCGCAACGACCCGCAGTCGAAGATGGGAGTCGTAAAGGTTCACTTCCCAGATATGAACAGCTACATCTTCTCCAGTGTGCGCTTCATGATTCCTAGTGTCATCTTTACGCTGGTATTGCTCATTACCTTTATCTTCACCATCGTGGTCATCTTCCGGCAGAAGCGATATACGGAGATCAAGAATGACTTCATCAACAATATGACCCATGAGTTGAAGACGCCTATTGCCAGCATCAGTCTGGCGGCACAGATGCTCAACGACCCGTCGGTTTCCAAGAGCGAGCAGATGCAGAAGCATCTGGGTGGTGTGATAGATGATGAATCGAAGCGCCTCCGCTTCCTGGTAGAAAAGGTATTGCAGATGAGTATGTTCGACCGCAAGAAGGCAGTGTTCAAGAAGAAGGAGCTCGATCTGAATGAAATCGTTGAGAATGCGGCTCACTCTTTCGCCCTCCGCGTAGAGCATACGGGAGGAAAGATTTACGTGGATATCGAGGCGATAGACTCTACGCTCTATGTGGATGAGGTGCATTTCCAGAATGTGATTTTCAATCTGATGGACAATGCCGTGAAGTACCGTAAACCCGAAGAGCCTCTGTTTGTCACGATGAAGACATGGAATGATGAGCATCATCTCTATCTCTCTATCAATGATACGGGTTTGGGTATGAAGAAGGAGAACCTGAAGAAGATCTTCGACAAGTTCTACCGCGTACATACGGGCAATGTGCATGATGTGAAGGGCTTCGGCCTCGGTCTCGCCTATGTGAGGAAAATCGTGGAATTGCATGGTGGAGAAATCAAGGTTGACAGCGAATTGGGCAAGGGTACTACCTTTACCATCAAGCTGCCGGTGATACATGATTAAAAGACAATGATAAATAGAATATTAACAAGTAAAAATAATAAGAATATGGAAGAGACAGTAAAAATCCTGCTTTGCGAGGATGATGAGAATTTGGGTATGTTGCTTCGTGAGTATCTGCAGACCAAGGGCTTTGCTACAACATTGTGCCCTGACGGTGAGGCAGGCTTCAAGGAGTTCACCAAGAACAAGTATGATATTGCCGTACTCGATGTGATGATGCCTAAGAAGGATGGCTTTACCCTGGCTCAGGAGATTCGCCAGCAGACGGCAGATCTGCCAATCGTATTCCTTACTGCCAAGACTTTGAAGGAGGATATTCTGGAAGGCTTCAAGATAGGTGCTGACGATTATATCACCAAGCCTTTCTCTATGGAGGAGCTGGTGTTCCGTGTAGAGGCTATCCTTCGCCGTGTACGTGGCAAGAAGACCAAGGAATCTACCATGTACCACATCGGTAAGTTTACCTTCGATACACAGAAGCAGCTGCTTACCATCGGTGATGAGCAGACCAAGCTGACAACCAAGGAGAATGAGCTTCTTGCTCTTCTCTGTGCTCATGCCAACGAGATTCTTCAGCGTGATTTCGCATTGAAGACCATCTGGATTGACGACAACTACTTCAATGCGCGCTCTATGGATGTGTATATCACCAAACTCCGCAAGCATCTGAAGGAAGATCCGCAGATTGAGATTATCAATATCCATGGTAAGGGCTACAAGCTCATCGTGCCGGATATGGATTAGGAATATGGATTGACAGAAAAGCAGTAAACTGTATAAAGCAGTAGAAAGCTATCTATGGAAAAAGAGAAAAGGGATAAGTTTGCAGAAAACCTATCCCTTTTTTTCTTTCATTTCTGAATCGTCTTATCTGAAACATCATGTCCAGGTTCCGTTTCTTATCCCTTCTTCAGCGAATAGACAAATCCGGCAATGCCAGCCAGGATGAAGAACAGACCTGCAAACAGCATGATGTTGTTCTTGATGGCGAAGGCGAAGCTGGCCGCAAGCAGCAGAACGCCCAAAACGATGAAGGTCATACCCATGGAAGGGAGGGTATGAAGCGATTTTTTGAGTCTTTTATCCATATTTTCGTACAATTAACAATTATTTTCTGCAAAAGTACAAAAAATATTTGGTTAATTCAAGAAAAAGTTGTAATTTTGCACCGCAATTCGTGAAATGGGGTGTGTTTACGCACACATTTCTATGTTTTGCAAGAGAATTTTAATATTAATTTTTTAATTATTTACAAAAGTAGTATGAATCAATACGAAACCGTTTTCATTTTGACTCCCGTTTTGTCTGATGAACAGATGAAGGAAACGGTCGCTAAGTTCGAGAAGGTACTCACCGATAATGGTGCTGAGATTCTGAACAAAGAGGCTTGGGGTTTGAAGAAGTTGGCTTACAACATCGAGAAGAAGACATCAGGCTTCTACAGCTTGGTTGAGTTCAAGGCTGAGCCAGCTGTTATCGCTAAGCTCGAGACAGCTTATCGCCGCGACGAGAAAGTAATTCGTTACATGACTGTTAAACTTGACAAGTATGCTGCCGCTTACGCAGAGAAGCGTCGTGCAAAGCTTGGTAAAAAAGAGGAGGCTTAATCATGGCAGATCAGAAATCAGAAATCCGTTATTTGACCGCTCCTTCTATCGACACAAAGAAGAAGAAGTATTGCCGTTTCAAGAAGAGCGGTATTAAGTACATCGACTATAAGGACCCAGAGTTCTTGAAGAAGTTCTTGAACGAGCAGGGTAAGATCCTTCCACGTCGTATCACAGGTACATCTTTGAAGTATCAGCGCCGCGTGGCACAGGCTGTTAAGCGTGCTCGCCAGATCGCTTTGCTTCCTTACGTAACCGATTTGATGAAGTAATTTAAGGAGGAGAAGAAGAATGGAAATTATTTTGAAGCAAGATATTATCGGTCTTGGATACAAGAACGATATCGTAAATGTAAAGAGTGGTTATGGTCGTAACTTCCTTATCCCTACAGGTAAGGCTGTTATCGCTTCTCCATCTGCTAAGAAGCAGTTGGCTGAGGATTTGAAGCAGCAGGCTCACAAGCTTGAGGCTATCAAGGCTGAGGCTGTTAAGAAGGGCGAGGCTCTCAATGGCGTCGTTCTTACTATCGCTGCTAAGGTTAGTGCTACTGGTCAGCTCTACGGTTCAGTTAACGCTGCAACTGTTGCAGAGGAGCTCGCTAAGAAGGGCATCGAGGTTGATCGCAAGATCATCACTATGAAGGATGCTAAGAAGGTAGGCGAGTACGAGGCTACTGTACACTATCACAAGGAGGTTGAGGTTAAGGTTCCAGTTAACGTTGTTGCTGAGAACGCTCCTGTTGCAGCTCCTGCTGCTGAGGAGGCTCCAGCTGAGGCTGTAGCTGAGGAAGAGGCTCCAGCAGCTGAGTAATCCTCAATAATATAATCTCAAATCGACACAAGTACGAAAATTTTCGCACTGTAAAGCAAATTAATATAAAGATCCCTTTTGCCGAAAGGCATTAGGGATTTTTTTTGTTTTCTAGGTATTCTGCGAAGCTTTTGCTCGGTAAAATCGTATAATAGAATGGTAATTTAGTATATATATAACTTTATTTTAGCTTATTCTCTCCCGATTCTCAGAAAAATATTGTATCTTTGCAGCCGAATTCATGGAATTCGCTTTTAAAGAAGAAATTATTAATAATAAATTTTTAAAATAGATAAAAATGAAAGCATTTGTTTTCCCTGGTCAGGGTTCTCAGTTCGTAGGTATGGGTAAGGACCTCTACGACAACAACGCATTGGCAAAAGAACTTTTCGATAAGGCTGATGAGATTCTCGGCTTTAAGATTACTGATATCATGTTCGCTGGTACAGATGAGCAGTTGAAGGAAACCAAGGTTACCCAGCCTGCAGTATTCCTCCACTCTGTTATCTCTGCTCTTTGCCTGGGCGATGAGTTCCAGCCTGCTATGGTAGCTGGTCACTCTCTCGGTGAGTTCTCAGCCTTGGTAGCTGCAGGTGCTATGGCCTTCGAGGATGGCTTGAAGCTGGTGGCTGCACGTGCCAACGCTATGCAGAAGGCCTGCGAGGCTAATCCTGGAACTATGGCTGCCATCATCGGTTTGCCTGATGAGAAGGTTGAGGAAATCTGCGCTCAGGTTAGCACAGAGGGCAACGTTGTAGTTGCTGCCAACTACAACTGCCCTGGTCAGCTCGTTATCTCTGGTAATGTTGATGCTATCAATGCTGCCTGCGAGCAGTTGAAGGCTGCCGGTGCCAAGCGTGCCCTGCCATTGAAGGTAGGTGGTGCTTTCCACTCTCCATTGATGCAGCCAGCAAAGGACGAACTTCAGGCAGCTATCGAGAAGACTGCTTTCTCAGCTCCTAAGTGCCCTGTTTATCAGAATGTAGATGGCAAGCCTCATACAGATCCTGCTGAGATTCAGCAGAACCTTATCGCTCAGCTCACAAGCTCAGTACGTTGGACAGCTTCTGTTCAGGCAATGATTGCAGATGGTGCTGACGATTTCACAGAGTGTGGTCCTGGCAAGGCTTTGCAGGGTATGATCGGTCGCATCGACAAGACTGTAGGTAATCACGGTATTGCATAATCATCTATCAGAATAATCAAGCGTTTTATCTTCCCGGCAAAGGCGTTGCCGGGAGGGTAAAGCGTTTTATCATTTAAGTAACGACCGCTAAATGAAGGAAAAAATAGTTATTTATCAGGTGCTACCCCGATTGTTTGGTAACAGGAATACCACTCGTAAGGAGAATGGCACCATTGAAGAAAACGGTTGCGGAAAGCTTAATAACTTTAGTGATGAGGTGTTGGCCCGTATTCATGACATGGGTTTCACTCATATCTGGTTTACAGGTGTGATTCGTCACGCTACACAGACAAACTACTCATCTTATGGAATCCCTACCCAGCATGCTGAGGTGGTAAAGGGCAAGGCAGGATCGCCATACGCTATTACCGACTATTATGACATCGACCCGGATCTGGCAGTGAATGTCAGCCTGAGAATGAAGGAGTGGGAGAGTCTTATCGAGCGTACGCACAAGGCTGGCATGAAGGTCATCATGGACTTTGTGCCGAATCATGTGGCTCGTGAGTATCATTCCATCTGCAAGCCGGCAGGTGTACGAGATTTAGGAGAAGATGATGATACCAATATGCACTTCTCTACGAAGAATAATTTCTATTATGCATGGGGCGATCTCGACCTGAATGAAGTTCGCCGCTCTAAACCGGAGTTCAAGGCTTATAATGCTAAGGATGCCAGAATCTATGAGCCATACGAGGAGAGTCCGGCAAGAGCTACGGGAAACGACCGTTTCGACAACCGCCCGGGTTGCAACGACTGGTATGAGACCGTGAAGCTCAACTATGGTGTGGATTACTGCGATGCAGGTGGCAGAAGCTATCACTACGAGCCGGTGCCAAGCACCTGGGGTAAGATGACGGATATCCTGCTCTACTGGGCAAGCAAGGGTGTAGATGGATTCCGCTGCGACATGGCAGAGATGGTGCCTACGGCATTCTGGTCATACGCTACGGCGATTCTGAAGTCCAAGTTTCCTCATATCATTGTTATCGGTGAGGTATATGATCCTAACCAGTATCGCAACTACGTGAAGGCGGGATTTGATTATCTCTACGACAAGGTGGGCATGTATGATTGTCTTCGCGGCGTGATTCGTGGTGAGCGTCCGGCAGCCAGTATCACTCACGAGTGGCAGGTGGTGGATGACATCCGCGATCACATGCTCTACTTCCTGGAGAACCATGATGAGCAGCGCATAGCCAGCGACTTCTTCTGCGGTAGCGCCATGAAGGCGATTCCTGCAGCAGCCATGAGTCTCTTCTTCCAGAAGAATCCTTTCATGCTTTACAGCGGACAGGAGTTTGGCGAGATGGGTATGGACAAGGAAGGATTCAGCGGCAGAGATGGCCGTACTACGATATTCGACTACTGGAGTCCGGAGACCCTGACCCATGCTTATCAGGAAGGTGAGGAGGAAGCATATACTGCAGAGCAGAAATATCTGGCTGCTACCTATCGCCAGCTTCTCCGTCTTGCCAATGAGGAGAAGGCGCTTCGCGAAGGTGATACCTTCGACCTGATGTATGTGAATCCGGGTTCAGAGGGCTTTGATCCACGTACCAATTTTGCCTTCCTTCGCAAGAAGGATAATGAGGTGATGCTCATCGTGCTCAACTTTGCCCAGGAGGCTCGCCAGCTGCAGGTATGCATCCCCGGTCATGCTTTCGATTTTTTCCAGATCACGGAAGAGGAGGTTCTGGTAACTGAACTGTTCTCGGGAGGCAAGAAGAAGGTAGAGTTGAAGAGGGATGGAGTATTCCCGATATTAATGGATGCTAACGGAGTAAGAATCTATAAATTCAATGTCAAGATGGAGGAAAGTGATATCATATTGAATGAGCATCATAAGGAGGAATTCCCTCCTGCTCATACGGCTGAGCATCTGCTCAATCAGTTGATGGTTCGCCTGTTTGGCTGTGAGCGCAGCCGCAATGCACATATTGAGCGCAAGAAGAGTAAGATGACCTTCGTAGTCGATCACAAGCCTACCCGCCAGGAGGAGAAGGAGATTGAGACGGAGATGAATCGCCTGATAGAGCTTGATATGCCTGTGACTTACGAGTTTGTGGATCGCGACCACATTCCAGCAGAGGTGAAACTCGATCGTTTGCCTGATGATGCTAGTGAAACCTTGCGTCTGGTTCGTATCGGCGATTATGATGTTTGTCCATGTATTGGCAAGCATGTCCGCTCAACAGCTCAGATTGGCAAGTTTGTATTGCTTGGTACCAATTGGGATGAGCATGCGCATTCTTTGCGTATCCGCTTCAAGATTGTGCAATAATATAAAAAACAGCAATGGAGTAGTAGCCATTGCTGTTTTTTTTCTTTATATCATCACCGTTTTCTTTCTTTCCTTTTCTTTCGTGCACATAAAAGTTTTTCTCGAAAAAAGTCTCAAAGTCTCATTATTTGTGGCTAAAACCGATGTACATGATTGATATATAATGGTTTATGAAAATGAGACTTTTCTGTTTATTTTATAAAGAAGTATCATAGTAGTATCATAAATTCAATAGAAGTATCATAAAATTCAGGTAAGTCGCTTACAAGAAAGCCTTTTTTGAGGATTTATGTCTAGAAAAATAGGAGTAAAAACTAAGAAATGTCTACTATTTCAGTTCTATAGAATTGATAATGTCTACTATTTCAGTTTTATAAAACTGATAGTGTCTACCTTTCTAGTTTATTTAGTATGTCAATATTAACCAGGAATAAGTTGGAAGACTGACAATTGTAGTTAGGAATAAGCACATTGGCTGGTCTCTGCGTGCCCGTCACACGGGCACGCAGAGACCATGTGATGGGCATCGACAGAACAAGTGATGGGCACTCGATGCCCACAGTGCGGGCAACGAGTGCCCATTTTATGGGATGACTTTTGGGCACTATTTTGAGTAAGCGAATTCGTATTTTTTCTATATGTAGTTGACTACAATTTTGTGTTTTTGTACAATGCTTTATGGTGATTTGATGATACTTCTATCGAAATGTAAGCGGCTCCTCGCATCATTTTCCAGAAAAATACAGAAAGTTAGAAAAAAACTCTTGAAAGTTTGTCCGTCTCATTTCTTTTTGTTATATTTGCATCCGTAAATATCAGTATATTGAAGATAAAGGCTGATATAATGGATAAATATCATTATAATGATAGATAAATAAATGAAAGAATATGGCAGATTTATATGAATATTCTACTCCAGAGTTGGTACGCTTGCTGGGAGTGAGATTCAAGGAATATAGAATGAGATGCAATCTCACCCAGAAAGAGGTAGCCAAGCTTACGGGGCTTGGTTTGACCACCATTCACAAGTTTGAGAATGGAACAGCGGGCAATCTTTCGCTTGCCACTTTTCTTCTCTTGTTGAAGGTGGTGGGGCAGATTGATGCCATAAATGATGTGCTTCCAGAACTACCCCCTTCACCTTATTTGATGAGAAAGGATAAGAAGAAGGCACAGAGAATACGTCATACAAAACGATGATAGGTGGATCAGTTCCATAGAATCAGCGATAAATGCTCATCTCGTTTCATGGGGGTTGGAGGATAAAGACAACAGTTCTGCTTCTTTTGAGATAGATGGCAAAAGTTGTACTGATGTTCGCATAGAGCAGGCTTACAAAGGCAACTTCCATTTGTATGCAAGCATAGATGGGCGAGACTGTAAGTTTATTATCGGAAAGAACAAGCCCGAATATGCTACGATTCAAGAGACGGGATTGTCGAATCTTCCGGAGACGATGCTCAGAGATTTGGTTGCGAAATATCTGGTGAGATAGAAGATATTTGATTTAAAATAGAAAAAGCAAAGAAATCCACTTTGCTTTTTCTATTTTCCTTCTAAAAAGTTTGTATAATCAAAGATTATTCGTATTTTTGCACCGTCAGTCCCCCACCAAGCCTCTCAACGATGCTCAAATGTGCGGGTCGTTTTTTAAGGCAGTTACCGCCCCGTTTCAAGCATGTTTTGTTGAATTGCGGTTCTATTTTTGCAGTGATATATTGTTAATAATCAGAAAAACGCTTGTTTTCTGGAATATTATCTGTATCTTTGTACATTAATTATTAAGAGTAAGATTATGGCTTCAAAGAGATATCCTTTGGGAATACAAACGTTCTCCGAAATCGTGAAGGGGAATTACTTCTATGCTGACAAGACGGCTATCGTCTATCAGCTGGCTCATTATGCCAAGTTTCATTTTCTGAGTCGCCCACGTCGATTCGGAAAATCCTTGTTTGTATCTACCCTCCAGGCTTACTTCGAGGGTAAGAAAGAACTGTTCAAGGGACTTGCCATCGAACAGATGGAGAAGGAGTGGACGGCATATCCCGTCATCCACTTGGATCTGAGCTGCGGTAAGTATTATAGTTTGGAGAATACATATTCAATTCTAAACGGAATACTAGAAATAGAAGAGAAAAAATATGGTTTAAAGGTTAATCCGATAGATGAGAAGTCTTTTGGCGCACGTCTCAAGAATATCTTGCTGGCTGCCACGGCTCAAACCGGTAAGCAAGTTGTCGTTCTCATCGATGAGTATGATGCCCCGATGCATGATTCTGTAAGTGACGAAGACTTGCAGAAGACCATCCGCAACATCATGCGAGATTTCTTCAGTCCCTTGAAGCAGCAAGAGGGAAACATTCGCTTTGTATTCATCACAGGCATCTCTAAGTTTAGTCAGCTCAGCATCTTCAGCGAGTTGAATAATCTCAAGATTCTCACGTTGAAGGATGAATACAGCAGCTGTTGTGGTATTACCAAGAGTGAATTGTCTCAGTATTTCCGTGAGGGTATTGAGGAGATGGCTGAACATAATGGGCTTACTTATGAGGAGACCTTAGAACAACTCAAGCAGCATTATGATGGCTACCACTTCAGTATCAATAGCGAGGATATCTTCAATCCTTACAGCATCATCAATGCTTTGGACGATAAGGAGTTTAATAGCTATTGGTTTACATCCGGTACGCCTACGTTCCTGGTAGAGTTGTTGCAGCAGAAAAATTTGGACATGCTCAATCTGGACGACCTTTGGGTTAATGACGATCGTTTTGATACCCCTACAGAAAAGCTTACAGACCCGATTCCAGTTCTTTTCCAAAGTGGTTATCTTACCATTAAAGAATATGAGCGAAGAGGAAAATTGTATCATCTCTGTTTCCCAAATCAGGAAGTAAGACAAGGCTTCTCGAAAAGTCTCGTCAGGTATTATACTGCGCAAGACATGAACAGATATGATGCCATTGTGTATGCTTATTCCAAGAATGTGCTCATCAATGACGACATGGGAGCCTTTATGCCTCACTTGAAGGCATTCTATGATAAGTTCCCATATACGATTATCAACAATAATGAGCGTCACTATCAAGCCGTGATATTCACCATCTTCACCATGCTTGGCGAAGATGTGAAGGTGGAGCATACCACTTCTGATGGAAGAATAGACCTTGTGCTCAAGACGGATAAGAGTATTTTTATCTTTGAGTTGAAATATAAGAAGTCTGCCGACATCGCCATGGCGCAAATCATCGACAAGGACTATGCCAAAGCTTTTGCTGATGATGGGCGGAAGGTTGTGAAAGTGGGTATTAACTTCTCGGAAAACCAGCGAAGTATAGAGGATTGGGTGATAGAATAAATGAAATAGAAGAAAGTTGGTGACCTTCATCAGGTGTATGTCACCACACTATATAGATAAAAATATATCTGAACAGGGGCGGTAACTCGATTTTTTAGGTCGTTACCGCCCCATTTCAAGCATGTTTTGTTCTTTTGTACAGTCGCAGAACTTAGATAATCACCGCTGTTCCGCTGCACGTTACCATCAACATGGAACCGCTGTTGCCCACGGTTTCGTAATCCAGGTCGATGCCTACGATGGCGTTGCAGCCCAGGGATGCGGCACGGTCGGCCATCTCTCTGAGGGCTGTATCCTTTGCCTCGCGGAGGGTGCTTTCGTAAGAACCGCTTCTTCCGCCGATTACATCACGAACACTGGCAAAGAAATCCTTCACAAAGTTGGTACCGATGATGGTTTCGCCAGTCACTACGCCACGATATTCACGGATAGGGTGGCCTTCTATGGTTGGAGTTGTACTTAAAATCATAATATTTTCCTTTCTTTTTATGCTATTATCAATATTAATTATAGATTAGACGATAAAAGATAGCAAAAGGTTGCAGGAAATCCAAAAATATTTGTTACTTTTGCATCGAAAGTTTAATATTTATAGGTTATATGAACAAAAAATTGATGTTTTCGGCAGCACTCGTGATGGCGCTGCTTTCGGCAAACGCTCAGAAAAGGGCGTTTACCATCGAGGATTTGTACAAGGTGAAGGGTGTATATTCTGTGAGCCTTTCGCCAGATGGTAAAACTATCTGCTATACCTCCAGTTCTTCCGACCTGAAGAACCAGAAGTCTAGCTCCGACATCTACATCATGAATGCAGATGGCTCTCATGCCAAGGCTTTCACCGAGGATGGCAAAAGCAGTTCTGCCGTGTGGAGTAAGGATGGAAAGAGTATCTTCTTTACCAATTATGAGAAGGGGACGGCTCAGGTCTATCGCATGAATCTGGCTACCTGCGAGGCGGAACAAGTAACTGATTATGAGTTGGGTATAGATAATCCGGTTATCTCTCCAGATGAGCGATACATCGCCTTTACAGCCGAGGTATATCCCGACCTGGGAGCTGATGCCAAGGCCAACATAGCCCGGATGGAGAAGAAGGACAAGGGACCTGTGCAGGCGCATATTGCCGACAAGTTGCTCTATCGCCATTGGACGAGCTATAGCGATGGCAGATGCAGTCATCTCATCCTTTTCGATACACAGACGAAGACTTACAGGGATCTGACTCCGGGTAATTATTCGCTGATATTCATGGCCGGTGGCGGAATCGCCTATGATTTTTCTCCAGACAGCAAGGAAATCTGTTTTGTCTCCAACCACGATGAGCATCAGGAGGCTAGCACCAATGCCGACCTGTGGACGGTATCTGTGAATGGGGGAGAACCTGTCTGCATCACGAAGGAAAACAAGGCATGGGATGGTACTCCAACCTATTCGCCCGACGGCAAGTATATCGCTTACCGCTTGCAGCAAGTACCTGGCTATGAGTCTGATCGTTTCCGTCTTGCCATCTACGACCGTGCTGCAAGGAAATCTACTATCCTGACAGAGAAGTTTGACAACTGGGTGGATGATTACAAATGGGCACCAGACAGCAAGAGTATCTACTTCCTGGGTGAGGTACGGGGTGCACAACCACTCTACAAGCTCGACATTGCCAGAAAGACCATTTCGCCAGTAGTGACAGGCAAGGCTATCTCTGAGTTTGATTTCGACAATAAGGGGATGGTGTATTATACTTACAGTACGACAGGCAAGCCATCGGCTCTGTATCGTCAGCAGATGAAGAAGTGGAATGGAACTCCTGTGGCTCGCGGCAAGGAACAGCAGATAACTTTCCTCAACCAGAAGTTGGAGGATGAGGTGGATATCCGTCCATCTGAGAGCATCTGGGTGGATGGCGCTGGCGGCGACAAGGTACAGGTGTTCATCGTGAAACCACACAACTTTGATGCCAGCAAGAAGTATCCGCTTATCATCAATGTGCATGGCGGTCCACAGATGCAGTGGATGAATTCCTTCCGTGGCGACTGGCAGGTTTATCCTGCTGCCGGTTATGTGGTGGCTTATCCTAACCCTCACGGTTCTACTGGATATGGGCAGGCCTTTACACGTGCCATTTCCGGCGACTGGGGCGGAAAGGTATTTGAGGATGTGATGAAGGTTACCGACAAGCTGGCAACCCTGGAATATGTTGACTCCACCAGGATGGGAGCGATGGGATGGTCGTATGGCGGCTACATGATGAACTGGCTGCAGGGCCATACCAAGCGATTCAAGTGTCTGGCTTCCATGATGGGCGTATATGACCTGCGTTCTATGTGGGGCAGTACCGAGGAGGTATGGTTCCCTAACTTTGAGCTGGAGGGACAGCCTTACAATTCCGATCTCTACGAGAAGTGGTCGCCATCCTCATATATCAAGAACTTCTCTACGCCAACCCTCGTGATGACGGGCGAGTTGGACTATCGTGTACCTTATACGCAGAGCTTGCAGTATTTCACGGCATTGCAGACCCTGAACATTCCTTCTCGACTGATAGTCTTGAAGTATGATGGTCACTGGCCAAGCAACCTGAAGTCGATGCCGCTCTATTACAATGCGCACCTCGATTGGTTCCATCGCTATCTCGGCGGTGCTCCTGCACCTTGGGACACAGAGAAAATGGTGAATAATGAGATAGAGTACTAAAATGCCTTATATATAATAAGGTGTAGAGAAACTGAAATAATAAAAGCTCCATTCGCATCTGAAATGGCGAATGGAGCTTTTTTTCTGAGAATTAAAAACTTACTTTGTTTCCTGTTCTTCCTGCATATCCAGATACTGGTTGTCCTTGTCGTAGAATTCATACTGGAGGAACGCCAGTTTCTGAGATGGAATTACATTGAAGCCGAAACCATACTTAAACTGCCATTTGCGCTTCAGGGAAATGAAGCCCTTGTTGATGAAGGCAGCTACGTAAGGATTCACATACAAAGTGAATTTCTTGACGCCAATCTTGTTGACTAGGCGGTCGATTTTTCTTTCCAACTGGTCGGTGAAAAGGATGCTCGATTTGATCTTGCCCGAACCGAAGCAGGTAGGGCAGGTCTCCTCTACGTTTACGTCCATGGCAGGGCGTACACGCTGGCGGGTAATCTGCATCAGTCCGAACTTGCTCAGAGGCAGGATGTTGTGCTTGGCACGGTCCTTCTGCATGTTCTTGCACATGCGCTCATAGAGCAGCTGTCGGTCTTCGGCAAGATTCATGTCGATGAAGTCCACCACAATGATTCCTCCCATATCACGGAGTCGCAATTGTCTGGCCAATTCATCGGCAGCGCCGAGGTTTACATCGAGAGCATTCGCTTCCTGACCTTTCTCACGAGTACGGTTGCCGCTGTTTACATCTACCACATGCAGGGCTTCGGTATGCTCGATGATGAGATACGCACCATGCTTGTAGTTGACAACTCTTCCAAAACCAGCCTTGATCTGCTTGGTGATGCTGAAGTTGTCGAAGATAGGCACCTTACCGGTGTAGAGCTTGACTATGCCCGCCTTTTCAGGGGCTATTAGAGAAACATAGTCCTTCACCTCGTTCATCACACCTTCATCGTTGACGAAGATGTTCTCGTAAGATGGGTTAAACAAGTCACGCAGGAGAGCGACGGCTCTTCCGGTCTCCTCGAAAGCGAGTTGCGGGCGCTGCTGGGTCTTCTGCACCTTGGCGATAGCATCCTCCCATCGCTTCACCAGGACTTTCAGCTCAGCATCGAGCTCAGCGACTCTCTTTCCCTCAG
>ERZ791617.124-NODE-124-length-61525-cov-72.623_pt1 | contig 61525 bp, 43 predicted proteins | sample MGYA00510272_ERZ791617 | MGnify/ENA primary metagenome ERZ791617 (study PRJEB30046, sample SAMN00715200) | human gut metagenome | study: EMG produced TPA metagenomics assembly of the A metagenome-wide association study of gut microbiota in type 2...
TGTATTTATTAACACAAAAAGCTGCTCAAAAATTTGGCTATGTCTTAGGAATCAAGAATTATGATCCGGAAACGGAACTCTATACCTTGGCTCTGCCAAACAAAGAGGTGAGGATAGGTTTGTATCGCAGTATGTTGCCGCATTATTTGGCGGCAAAGTCTGCAATGTGCAATACAACCGTGGCCAAAATGTCGGCTCTTATCAATAAGGGTAACATGGATGGTGCTCTTCAGCTATTGAAAACGTTCTGGGAGACGGTACCTTATTGCGATAATACCGATTATGAGGGGCATTATCAGCAGACAATGTATATCATCTTTGCCCTGCTTACGAATTTCCGAATATTGGTGGAACAGCATACTTTCCGGGGAAGAACAGACATTACGATGGAAACAAAGGATACCATCTATGTGATAGAACTGAAATTTAATAAGTCGGCACAAGAGGCTCTTGACCAAATCAACAACAAGCATTATGCTGATGCTTTTGTCCTAAGAGGCAAAACCGTGGAAAAGATTGGTATGAACTTTATGATTGATGAAGATAAGACTATCGTATTGGATTGGTGGAAGTTTGGGGAGTAAGATAAACTTAATAAAGTTTTTGAAACATTCTATAAAGTCATTATGATTGTTTTTTCGTAATTTTGCAGCATTAAACGAAAAAACAATCATAATGATGAATACAACGAAAATCTTGGCTTTCAGAAAGCCGTTACTGATAAGCGCATGCCTGCTTGCCATGCAGGGTGCTGCCTATGCACAGAACCCAATCGTACAAACACAGTTAACTACCGACCCGGCACCTCTGGTTGTCGGAGACCGTCTCTATGTATATACCGGTCATGACGAAGATAAGGCTGACTTCTTCTGGATGAACGAATGGCGTGTCTATTCTACCAAAGATATGGTGAACTGGACAGACCATGGTTCTCCGCTCGACCTCAGTTCTTTTTCCTGGGCAGACGACCGTGCCTGGGCAGCACAGACCATCGAACGTAATGGTAAGTATTACTGGTATATCTGTGCGCACTCTAAACTGTCGGGCGGAATGGCTATCGGCGTAGCTGTGGCAGATTCTCCTACCGGTCCGTTCAAGGATGCGCTGGGCAAACCGCTTTTCGATAATGGAAGTTGGGACAATATCGACCCTACCGTCTGGATGGACGAGGATGGTCAGGCTTATCTTTATTGGGGTAATCCGCATCTTTACTATGCCAAACTGAATAAAGATATGATCAGCTTCAAGGGTGGTATAGATGCTAAGGCAGCTGTTGATGAAAAGCGTGAAGTGGGCAGAATCGTGATGACTGAGGAGGGATTCGGTTCGCCTGACGTGGAGAAGCGTGATTCTACCCGAAAATATAAAGATTGCTACACCGAGGGACCTTGGTTCATGAAGCGTGGCAAGAACTATTATATGCTTTATGCTGCAGGTGGAGTGCCTGAGCACATTGCTTATTCCATGAGCAAGAAGCCTTTCGGACCATGGAAGTATATGGGCGAAATCATGCCATTGGAAGATACGGGTTCCTTTACTAACCATTGCGGTGTGACCGACTTCAAGGGCAAGTCTTATTTCTTCTACCATACGGGTAAACTGGGAGGCGGATTCGGACGCAGTGTGGCTGTGGAAGAATTCAAATATAATGCCGACGGCACGTTCCCAATTATCCACCATACTCAGGAAGGAGTGGCTCCTATCGCAACCCTCAATCCTTACAAGCGTCAGGAGGCTGAAACCATCGCTTTCTCTAAGGGAGTGAAGTCGGAGCAGACCGATGATACGGGTGTTTATATTTCTGAAATCCATGAAGGCGATTATATCAAGGTACGCGAGGTGGATTTCGGAAATGAGAGTCCGGATGCATTTGCTATCTCTGCAGCGTGCTCTTCGCTTGGAGGTTCGCTGGAGGTTCATCTCGATAAGGAAGATGGCGAACTGATAGCTAAACTTGATGTTACCAAGACGGGTGGCTGGGAAAAGTGGAAGACTTTCTCTGCACAAATGCTAAAGAAAGTGACAGGAAAGCATGATATTTACTTCGTATTCAAGGGATTGAAGGGAAGCAAACTCTTCAATTTCGACTGGTGGAAGTTTGAGAAGAATTTCGCCAATCCTGTGGTTTGGGCTGATGTGCCTGATGTGGATGTAATCCGTGTGGGTGACAGCTTCTATATGGTAAGCACCACCATGCATCTGATGCCGGGTGCGCCTATCATGAAATCGAAGGATCTGGTGAACTGGGAAACCGTGAACTATATCTTCCCTAAACTTACCGATTCACCTAAGTATGACATGAAGGAGGGTACGGTGTATGGTCGTGGTCAGTGGGCCACTTCCCTGCAGTATCATCGAGGCAAGTTCTATGCGCTCTTTGCTCCGAATGATAATCCCGGTGGAGAGACTTATATCTGTACAGCCGATGATATCGAAGGCAAATGGACTATCCACAGCCGTTTGCAGCATTTCCATGATGCCGCTCTCTTCTTCGATGACGACGATAAGGCATACGTGGTTTATGGAACGGGAGAGATGGTGCAGCTGAATGCCGACCTGACGGATGTGGTGCCGGGCAGCCATCGTAAACTCTTTGAGCGTGATGCTGATGAAACGGGCTTGCTCGAAGGCTCCCGCATGATTAAGCACAACGGCAAGTATTATCTCCTGATGATTTCGTGGACCAAGGGACATCCTCGTCGTGAGGTTTGTTATCGTGCTGATAAAATAACGGGTCCTTACGAAAAGAAGGTGATTCTGGAAACGGAGTTTGCCGGATTCAACGGCGTGGGACAAGGTACGATTGTAGATGATAAGGATGGCAACTGGTATGGCATCGTATTCCAAGACCGTGGTGGTGTGGGCAGAGTGCTCACGCTGGAGCCATGTACCTGGAAGGACGGATGGCCTATGCTGACCGATGAGAAGGGCAATATTCCTGCCAAGATGCAGAAGCCTGTGCTGGGCTACGATGGCAAGGGACTCGTGTATAGCGACGATTTCTCGAAGGATAAACTGGAATTGCAGTGGCAGTGGAACCACAATCCTGTGGATGATGCCTGGTCACTCACAGAGCGCAAGGGCTGGCTCCGCCTGAAGACATCCCGCATCGTTCCTAATATCTTTCTGGCTCCAAATACCATCAGTACCCGTACCGAGGGACCTGCCTGCGAGGGAATCATCAAGATGGATGTGAGCAAGATGAAAGATGGCGATGTGGCTGGCTTGTCTGCCTTCCAGGGTGATGCGGCTTTGCTCTCTATTGTAAAGGAAGGCAAGAAACTCTTTGTGGTGGGAACCAAGGAGAGTGTAGCTTTGACTGAAAAGGAAAAGGCTGTGACTGATGTGAAGCGTGAGGAGGTGTATCGCCAGCCTTTAAATCTGAAGCAGGATAAGGCAACGAAATCAAGCATCATCTATCTGAAGATGAGTTGCGATTTCCGTCTTCATCAGGATCTTGCCACCTTATTATATAGTATAGACGGAAAGACCTGGATTCCTGCCATCAAGGATTTCAAGATGCAGTATGATTATCGCCGCCTCTTTATGGGAACCCGTATTGCCATCTATAACTATGCAACAAAGGCTACCGGAGGATATATAGATGTAGATTCTTTTGAGTATTCTAAAAGAAAATAGGTTTAAAGTTTGAGATATTTTTAATTTTGACGGCACAAAGTGATGGAAAATCAAAAAAATTCCTTATCTTTGTGCCGTTTTTAATTACTAATCAATGCTGATTTTATGAACAGAAATAAGATGATTTTGGGGGCTTGGGTCTTGGGACTATTGTTTCCGGTAGAGATGATGGCTAAGGCAAGTTGCACAGACAATAGTACTCGACTTTGGTATAATGCCCCTGCCCAGCAGTGGCTGGAGGCTCTGCCTATCGGAAACTCTCATCTGGGAGGTATGGTGTATGGCGGAACCACGGATGAGAATATCCAGTTGAATGAGGAGACTTTCTGGAGTGGCGGTCCTCATAACAACAATAGTAAGAAATCCCTGGAGAATCTGCCAAAGGTGAGGGAACTCATCTTCAATGGCAGGGAAGAGGAGGCGGCTGCTCTTATCAACCAAACCTTTATCCCCGGTCCTCATGGTATGCGTTTCCTACCGATGGCAAATCTGCATGTCAAGATGCAGAATCAGGGAAAGGCGGAGTTTTTTGTGCGCGAATTAGACTTAAAGAGGGCGATTACCACCACCTCTTTTGTTCTTGATAAGGTGAGATATACTCGTACAACTTTTGCTTCGTTGGCAGATGGAGTCATTGTTTGCCATATCAAGGCCAGCAAGAAAGGTGCCTTAAACTTCGATGTAACCCTAGACTCGCCTTTTAAACATCAGGTTCAGAAGACGCCTCATGGTATTGTGCTGAGAGTTAAAGGACAAGACCAGGAGGGTATCAAGGCTGCTCTTACCGCCGAATGCGTAGCTGATGTGAAAACGGATGGCACTGAGGCTACCATCATCGTGAGCGCAGCTACCAACTTTGTGAATTATCACGATGTATCAGGCAATGCCGCTCAGCGTAATGCCGACTATATAAATAAGGTGAAACTGATGAGCTATGCCCAGTTGGAAAAACGGCATGTGGAGGCCTATCAGAAACAGTTTGGTACTTCTTCCTTGACTCTGCCAACTGACGCCAATGCTTCGCTGCCTACCAACCAACGTCTGGAGAAATTTGCTGGCAGCAAGGATATGGCAATGGTGGCGCTGATGTATAACTATGGTCGCTATCTCCTGATTTCCTCTTCTCAGCCTGGAGGACAGGCGGCTAATCTGCAGGGTGTTTGGAATGATAACAAGAATGCACCTTGGGATAGTAAATATACCATCAATATCAATACGGAGATGAATTATTGGCCTGCAGAGGTTGCCAATCTCGGTAATACCACTGGTCCTTTGTTTTCCTTGATTAAGGATTTAAGTGTGACGGGAGCCAAGACGGCTAGAGAAATGTATGGCTGCCGTGGCTGGATGGCACATCATAATACTGATATTTGGCGCATAGCAGGTCCGGTGGATGGTGCGCAGTGGGGCATGTTCCCGAATGGCGGAGCCTGGCTCACCACTCATCTCTGGCAGCATTATCTCTATACAGGCGACAAGGCTTTCCTCAAGCAGTGGTATCCGGTGATAAAGGGTGCTGCTGAGTTCTATCTCGACTATATGCAGAAGTTGCCGGGCACCGAATGGAAGGTAACCGTGCCGTCGGTGAGTCCGGAACAGGGACCTAAGGGTAAGAGAACTGCCGTAACGGCAGGTTGCACGATGGATAACCAGATAGCCTTCGATGCCTTGAGCAGTGCTGTGAAGGCTTCTGAAATATTGGGTGTTGATGAGGCTGAACGCAAGGCGATGCAGCAGCTGGTTTCGCAGATTCCGCCAATGCAGATAGGAAAGTACGGACAGTTGCAGGAGTGGCTTGTGGATGCGGATGATCCGAAGAATGAGCATCGCCATATTTCGCATCTCTATGGATTGTATCCATCCAATCAGATTTCTCCTTTTTCTCATCCGGAACTGTTCCATGCCGCAGCCACCACTCTGAAGCATCGTGGTGACCAGGCTACGGGCTGGAGTCTGGGTTGGAAGACGAACTTCTGGGCACGCATGCTCGATGGCAATCATGCTTTCAGAATCATCAGCAATATGCTTCGCCTGTTGCCATCTGATGCGCAGGCAAAGGAGTATCCTGATGGCAGAACCTATCCGAATCTCTTCGATGCCCATCCACCATTCCAGATAGACGGCAACTTCGGAGTAACAGCCGGTATCGCAGAGATGCTTCTGCAGAGCCATGATGGAGCCGTGCATCTCTTGCCAGCCTTGCCTGATGCCTGGAAAGAAGGAAGCGTAAAGGGACTTCGTGCCCGTGGCGGTTTTGTGGTGGATATGGACTGGAAGAATGGCAGACTGATGAAGGCGAAGATTCGCTCCACCATCGGAGGTGTGTTGCGTCTCCGCTCCTACGTTCCGCTGAAGGCGAAGAATCTGAAGAAGGCTGAAGGCGATTGTCCGAATGCCTTGCTGGCACCTGCTGTGGTAAAAACCGTGATGGAGCAGCATAGAATGGAAGAAGGCGTTAAGGCGAATATCCCAGTGGTGTATGAATATGATTTGGAAACAGAGCCAGGAAAGACGTATCAACTTTCAGGTTTAAAATAGGTGTTTCAAGTCTTATAATCGTATTTTATATAGGTAAATATCAAAAAAAGCCGTAAAAGTATCGTTTTGTCCACCGATAAGTGGATAAAAAGTGGTACTTTTGCGGCTATATTATTAACTATAAAATTTTAGACCTGAGAATTACAATGAAGAAAGTATTAATTGCAACCTGCTGCATCGCTCTGCTGAGCGGTTCCTTGAGTGTTTCGGCACAGACTTTGGCTGGCAAGTCTTGGTCGGCTGATAATGGTAATGGTACCTTTACAAACCCTTTGTTTTATGATGAGTTTTCTGACCCTGATATTATCAGAGTAGGGGAGGATTACTATCTGGCGGGTACCACGATGCACAGTGTTCCGGGACTGGTGGTTCTCCATTCCAAGGATCTGGTGAATTGGGAATTTTCTTCCTACTGTTTCGACCGATTCGATGATTCAGATGATTTTAATCTCCGCAATGACAAGGAGGCTTACGGACAGGGTATCTGGGCACCTGCCATCCGCTATCACAACGGCAAGTTCTATATCTTCTCCAATATCAACGGGCATGGATTGCAGGTTTATATCTCGGACAGTGCCAAGGGACCTTGGACGCATCATAAAGTTAATGGCGATATCTACGACCTCTCTGTGCTCTTCGATGAGGATGGCAAGATTTATGCCGTGCACAAGTATGGAAACGTGACCGTTACGGAGTTGAAGCCCGATTTGAGCGGTCCGGTAGAGGGCAGCAGCAAGGTGGTGATTCCTGAAGGCAATGCGATGGGTGAGGGACATCATGTGTATAAAATCAACGGCATGTACTACATCCTCTCTGCTGATTATTCGCCGATGGGCCGCATGCAGTGCGCCCGAAGCAAGAGCATCTGGGGACCTTACGAAACCTGCGTAATCAGCGAGAGAGAATCCTATGGTTATGCTGCTGGATGGAGCGTAGGTAACATGGGTATCGGTCGTTCTTTGCCGGAAGATGGTTTCAGATTCCAAAACAACCAGCCTAATGGAGTTAATCTGGGTTGTGCTACCATTCACCAAGGCGGTATCGTACAGGCTCCTGATGGCAAATGGTGGGGCGTATCGATGCTGGATTTCAATGCCGTGGGTAGAACGGTATGCCTTTCGCCTGTCACATGGGTGGATGGCTGGCCTTACTTCGGATTGGAGAAGAACCTGGGGCGCTCGCCTCGAACCTGGTTCAAACCGAATGATGCGGTGAAGACACCACAGGCTCCATACGATAGATGTGATGATTTCTCGGGAAAGACTTTCAAGCCGGTTTGGCAGTGGAATCATAATCCGAACGACAAGATGTGGTCGCTGAACAAGGAGCGAAAAGGATGGCTCAGATTGCATTCTATGCCTGCCAAGCAGCTGCTCTGGGCAAAGAATTCGTTGACGCAACGTGCCATTGGTCCTGTATCTTATACATCTGTCAAGCTGGATGTATCCCGACTGAAGATGGGGGATGAGGCTGGACTCGGTGCTATGAATACGCCATATGCTTCATTGGGCGTGATGAAGACGGAAAAGGGATTAAGTCTGAGATGCTACGACCAGAATACCAACAAGGAGGTGCTGAAACCGATTGCCAAGAATAAGGTGGTATGGTTGCGCCTTTGGGGTGATTATGATAAGAGTCTGCTGCAATATTCCTACTCTCTTGATGGAAAGACTTGGGAGAATATCGGAGAGCAAATGCTTTCTCCTTATCAGTTGAAGACCTTCCAGGGTGTGCGTGTAGCGCTGTATGCCTTTAACAAGGCGGGAGTGAACGGCGGCGTGGCTGATTTTGATGACTTCAAGGTGGAGGAACCGATGGCTGACAGAACAGCTAATCTGCCTATAGGAAAGACTATCCGACTCTTTAATCTTGCTGATGGTAACCTGATGAATGCTACCGGTCATGGTCTCATGCACAGCTCCTGGAACAAAAAGGAGATGAGCAATGGAGTGAAGTTTATAGTCGAAGACCGTGGACTGGGCAAGATTGTGCTGAAAACAGCAGATGGACGATATGTCTATATTGCAGGTGCTGGCTTGTCGGGCGATGTGCGTCTTACTTCTGATGCCTCTCAGGCTGAGGAGTTTGTATGGCAGGATATGCTTTACAACCGCTGTATGCTTCTATCGTTGAAGACCCAGCGGTATGTGGGCAAGCATCCTACCGACGGCAGTCCTTATTCTGCTGATTTCCAGGGCGCTGATGCCGGTATGAAGAATGGCTGTGTCTTCTCTTGGGAAGTAGTAGAGTAAGCTATTCGAAATAGAAAGTCAATGCAATCATCTTACTGTGAGCTCCTTTTGCTGCCAAGGCATAAGGGAGCTCATTCTTGTTTTTGATGTGTTCGGGATGTTTCTTGTCGAAGGAATCTGTCAATCCATACATAAACTTGAGCTCTGGACGAAGCTTGAAGAATGGCATGTAGAAATCGCAGCCTACGCCCAGTTCGAGAAATATTTCCGATTTCTTGAGCTTGATGTAGTCTGACTTGCTGCTGTTGAGGTTCATCATCGGATTGATGCCCGCCATCACGTAAGGTCGGTGATTATTGAACCGCTCGGCTGCGAAAATCAGGTCCATAGCGGAAGAAATGTAGGCAGTCTTCATCTCCTGATGCTGTACGATGGCGTTTCCTGCACCATCTTTCTCCAAGAGGTTATAAAAGGTGAGGTGACGAGTACCGAAGTACATGGCAGGGGCTACACGGAACTGGAAGCTTCTGTTGAGACGGAATTCTCCTAGTACGCCAACGGTGAATCCCATATCCCAACGGTCTTGATCTACAGTGACATGAGAAGGCTGCTCGATACCGTTGGCGTCGATGTATTGGGTGATTCCGGTATTCTGAAACTCAATATCCTGCGCATGTGTTCCGATGAGTACACCGAAATGGAAAGGGCGCAGATCTGTATATGGGCGATTTTCTACCGTCCTAAGCTGTGCCATGCTGCAGATACCAGTATAGAAGGCTATTAGAGCCATCAATAGGATTCTCTTCATATATGCTATTTGTTCTTCGTATTATTAATAAACGGCAAGGAGGGCTTCTTATTGTACTAATTTATTTCGATAATGTATAAATTGAGTAAAATCAAGAAAAAAGTCATACCTATTTGTAGGTATCTCGAAAATAATTGTTATCTTTGCACCATCAAAAGTAGGTAATGTACCTATTACTAGATGAGCATTTATACAGAGACATTATTAACATTTTAAATATTTAGAATTATGGCATACGTAATTGGTGACGATTGTATCGCTTGCGGTACATGTATTGACGAGTGTCCATCAGGTGCAATCTCTGAGGGCGAGAAGTATTCAATCAACCCAGATCTCTGCACAGAGTGCGGTACTTGTGCTGATGTTTGTCCTAATGAGGCAATCAGTCTTCCATAATTTATTATGGAAAGATACTTTTAGTTACAATAAAACATTGAGAGCGGTTTCTTTGGAATCGCTCTTTTCGTTTATGGTCTGATTTGTAAGATGGCTATGGTGGGGGTTGTTATATGTGAAAAGGAAGGCTTTTTCACAAAAAGTAGGCTTTCTTACAAAAGAAGAAGGGGTGAAAGCCATATCACATAGCTATCACCCCTTTAATTATGTTCTTGTTTCGTAATTTACTGTGCCTGCTGCTGCTCCTCGTCAAGACCTAAGGCCTTCTTTGCGAGAGAGTTGTTTGGATCAAGCTTGATCAGCTTCTCGAAGTATGGCTGAGCTGTTGTCAGGTCCTTCTTAGAACCCCAGTAGATGTAACCGGCGTTCTTGTAAGCCTGCATCAGGTAGCCCTTCTCATCCTCATCATACTGCTTGCTCTCAAGTTCCTTGATAACCAATTCATAGTTGGCAAGAGCCTTGTCGTCCAACTCGTTCTGGAATGCGATGTTGGCAGCCTGGAGGTGAGCGTATGCCTTCAGCTGTGGATACTTCTCAGCGAAGCTGTTATATACGTTGATAGCCTTATCAACGTTAGCCTCCTTCTGATCGCCACCCTTCTGAGCCTTTGCATTGTAGATCTCAGCCATCTTTACATAGTCTGATGGTGATACGTTAGGGTTCTTATCCATATATGCCTGTGCAAATTCGATAGCCTTATCCTCGTTTCCCATACCCTTGTATGCCTCAGAGATGTACTGATATGGCTTGAAGTCTTCCTTGTTTACCTCCAGAGCCTTGTTGTACTGCTCCAAAGCCTCGTCGAACTGCTTGTTGCCAGCGAGTGCCAGACCATAGTAAGAGTAGATACTAGAGTTCTTCTTGATATCGTTGTTAGCCATAATGCTGTTAGCATACTGGAGAGCCTCAGTAAAGTTCTGAGTATCAACAGATGCACGCATAGCCAGAATCAAGAAAGCTGTATCCTTAGGATACTTCTGCATACCCTTCTTGCAAAGGTTGAGAGTTTCATCCTTCTTGTTCAATACGTATGTAGTGAAGCAGTACTCGTAGAAGATGTACTCTTCCATTGTATTCAGGTTAGCCTTAGAGAAGTTCTCATAAGCCTTGTCGTAGCTACCAATAGAATAGTAGTTGTGACCAGTTTCTGCCTCGATAGGGTAGTTCGGATCTACAGTTCTCAACTTGTTCAAAGCCTCTGCAGAAGCCTGTGGGTCAATCTTGCGGTAAACGTTAGCATAGCTGATGTAACCCTGAGGATTCTTAGGGTCCATAGTCATACAATTCTTATACCAAGAAGCAGCCTCACCACCATTGTCCTGCATAGCGTAGATATCGCCCTTGAGGATATAAGCATCACCACAACTTTTGTACTTAGCGATGACAGCATCAGCTACAGCCATGGCATTGGTGTAGTCCTTGTTGATGACGAGAGCATTACCCAAAGCAACGAGTGCCTTAGGATCCTTCTTGTACTCCTTCTGATACTCCTTGAGAACCTTGGCAAAAGCCTTGGCATCTACGTTACCAGCCTTTAATGTTGCTTCTATTGGCTTCAGAGCATCCTTGTAGTTAACGTCCTGTGCCATTGCAGGAGCTGCCAAACCCATGACGAGCAAACCTGCTACTAAATATTTAACTGCTTTCATAATTCTACTTTCTATCTAAACTTTTAACGTTTAACATTAACTGTCTTAATCGTAATATCACCTCTGTAAGGAAGCAAGCCCGTCTTGAAGAGGATAAGCTGTCCCTTAGGATTGGAAATGTAGTTGGCAAAGCTCCAAGGCAAAGCCTTATGAGGGTCAACCACGATAGCGTATATAGTTCTAACGAATGGATATCTTCCATCCAACAGGTATGCCTGGTAAGGTTTCCAGCTGTTCATAGGGGTAGCTTTCTCCTTGATGGATACCTGCATTACATGAATATTCTTCTTAAAGGTTGTGTTGGTGGAATCGCGTCGGTCGTTCAACCAATTCGATCCGATAACACCGATAGAACCTGGATTCTGGTCAACGAAGTCGATGACCTGCTTACTTGTTTTTGCAGCCATGATCTTCGCACCCATCTTTTCGCCGTGGAGAACGGAATCTACCACGAAGTTGGTGGTTGCAGAGCGGGTGTTGTCGAAGATGACCTCGATATCACCTCTCTTTGATCCAGGAACAATATCACTCCATTTGGTCGCCTTTCCGGTAAGGACACGCTTAATGTCATTCACTGTGATGCAAGTATCACTATTATTCTTGTTGACAATGAATGCCAAACCATCGTATCCGATAGGGAAAACGGAAGGAATCACATTGCTCTTCGATTTCAAGTATGCAATCTCACTATCCTTCAGATTACGGGTAGTAAAGAGGAGTGCTGTCTTGAAATCCTTGATCATCTGAAGTCCAGTGACTTCATCTGTGTATTTTGGTTTGAGCTTGGCCTTTGGGTACTCGAACTCAAACTGACTTCTTTCTTCGTCAATGATAGGACTCAAACTCTCATCAGCCACAAACTCAATTGTGCCCGAAGTAGGAGTATCAGTTCTACCATCTTTGGCTTTCTTCTCGCCACAAGACGAGAAGAAAGCCATTGATAGTACTGTTAATCCTATATAAATATAAGATATTCTTTTCATTCTATTACTGCAATCTAAATACAACTGGTACAGTATACTTAACACGTACAGTAGAACCATTCTGCTTACCTGGAGACCATCTAGGCATGCTCTTAACGACACGCTGTGCCTCACGGTCAAGTGAAGGGTCAACAGAACGAGCTACCTTCACATCAGAAATAGAACCATCACGCTCTACCACGAATGAAACGATAACACGACCCTGTACGCCGTTCTCCTGTGCTACGACAGGATACTTGATGTTGCTAGCCAGATACTGCATCAAAGCGCCTTGTCCACCAGGGAATGAAGGCATCTCCTCTACAACATCGAAGACCTTAGTTGCAACCTCAGGTTTTGGAGCTGGTGGTGGAGGTGGAGCTGCTACCGCAATCTCACTTCTCACTGCTTCCACTGTACGGTCCTTCACACCTTCCTTGTTTTCAGTACCGACAGCAACCTTTTCGTCCAGTTTATCCATCTGCTTAACCTGGTTTTCCTCTTTTACGAGTTCATCCTTCTTGATGACAGGTGCAGTAAACTTCTGAGTTTCGCGAGCCACAGGTATCTCCTTCTTAGGTTCAATCTTTGGCTTCACTGGCTCCTTCTTCTTTTCTTCCTTCTTAGCCTGCTGCTGGAGTTGAGCCAACTCCATAGCTTCCATATATGCCTGCTGTTCTTCAGCTTGTTTCTGTTCGATAACTTTCCAAGCCAAGAATCCACCCACGAGAGCTGCAGCAATGACCAAGATCAGAAGAGACTTGATGTTTCGACCGGAAGTACCCTTACGGAGCTGGTATGCACCATACTCCTTGTTCTTTCCGGCGAAAACCATTTCGACCCATTTAGGATCGTAAAGATCTATTTTTGCCATTTCTTTCTTGTTTAAAATTGTTTGTTACTCATCTTACATCTTAACGTGTCTAGACTCGAGAAGCTTCTCATCGTCTGCGTTAATCTTATCGATGACGTAAGTACCAATGTTTGAAATCTGCATTTCGTCGAGAGCGTCAACCATATTCTTGTAAGAAGCGTTGTCGGTTGGCTTGATGACGATGGTCAGAGTAGGAATCTTACCATCCTTCAAGTTACCAGCCTTCAAATCGCTGAGCTTCTTCTGATAGATGCTATCAGGATACTGCTTAGGATTCTTCTGACGATCCATGTTCAACTCCTTAACAGCGAGCGAAATTCTTTCTACAGGACGTGTACCGTTCTCTGTAGCGTGCTCTCTCAAGACCTTACGGATACCCTGGCTACCCCATGTTGTCTCCTTGATCCATGTAGGATCGTTGTAGTTAGGGATACCAGCACCATAATAAATCTTGTTATCAGCTGCTACGTAGAGGGTAATAGTCTCAGAAGCTTTCGCCTCGTTCTTCTGGTCATCTTGAGTATTCTCGTCATTACTTGGCATAGTCAGCTCCATAGTCTGAGGTTTGCTCAAAGATGTACACAGCATGAAGAACGTGATAAGAAGCATGAGCATATCCACCATAGGCGTAAAGTCTACGCGGACATTCATTTTCTTTTGTTTGCTTTCTTTCTTTGCCATTTATTCGTCCCCCTGTTGTTTTAACTGTGTAATCATATAGTAATGACTCTCATCCATGTCCTGGAGTTCGTTCATCACTCTCTTCACTGTCTTGTAAGGTGTAGAAGCATCTGCCTTGAGGGCAATCTTGATGTCTTCGTTAGCGTTACGAGCAGCGTCAACCCACTGCTGGAACTCGCTCATGCCACCCTTGATACTGTCGAGAGGAATACCCTTAGTCTGGAGATACTGTGGACGCTTTGCAGCGTTCATAGACAGATAAGTGCTCATGTCACTCATAGAAACACCGAATGTACCCTCGCTCTTGAATGTCTCAATCTGCTTAGGGCTCAAAGACACGCCGAAGTTGCTTGTCATTGTGCTCAGTGCTGCTCCCAACTGATCGGTATTATCAATACTCATAAATACTTGGCCCTCGCCGGTTGGTTTTCCGGCCTTGTCCTTTTCAGGACTTACCAAGATGGTCAAGACACCGTTCTCTGGCACCTTAATCTCAGACACAGAACCTGGTGTGTTTACCTTCACTGGCTCATTCTTTACGAATGTAGAGGTGAGCATGAAGAAGGTAAGCAGCAGGGTCATAACGTCTGACATAGGCGTCATATCAATCCAGATGTCACTCTTCTTAATTTTTACTTTACCCATAGCGATAAAATTTTAAAGGGTTAGCAAAAATTAAGCCTCTTCTGCGTGGTTAGCTTCGTATGTCTGAGCAATTGAGTAACCTACCTCGTCGAGTGCGTATGTCAACTTATCAACCTTGTTTGTAAATGTGTTGTAAGATACTACAGCACACCAAGATGTCAAAATACCGAATGCGGTGTTGATCAACGCCTCAGAAATACCTACAGAAAGTGCTGCTGAGTCAGCGCCACCACCTTCACCCATGGCCTGGAATGACTTGATCATACCGGTTACAGTACCGAGAAGACCTGTCAATGTACCGAGAGTTACGATTGTAGCGATGATAGGCAAGTTCATTGTCAAAGTTGGCATCTCCAACTGAGTTGCCTCCTCGTGAGCCTGCTGGATCTTAGCTACCTTCTGAGCCTTCTTCAAAGATGCGTTAGCACCAGACTCCATAGACTTGTAAGCGTTCAAAGAAGCCAATACTACGTTAGCAACTGTACCGCGCTGCTTGTTGCAGAGCTGCTCAGCCTTAGCGAAATCGTTAGCGTTCAATGCAGACTTGATGTTTGCTACGAACTTAGGAAGAGCACCTGTACCTGTAGCTGTCTTAAGAGCCAACCAACGCTCGATAGTCATAGCCAACACTGTGAGCAACAATGTGTGGATAACTGGTACGATTACACCACCCTTGTAAATTGTACCCCAAATGTCTGCTGGGTGATCCTGGATACCTGGATCCTGGAAGTGCATGTCGTTACCGAACCATGTGAAGAACAATGTGAATGCGATGATAGCACATACCACGATGATCCAGAATGCGCCTCTTACTCCCTGAAAGCCCTCAGACTTCTTAGCTGGGGCTGCTTGTTTTGTAGTTGCCATAATTTTTACTTTTTTAAATTATTAGTTAATAAATTATTAATATTTCTTTTTTATTTCTCGCTCTATTGTAGTTGTTTTGTATGCCTAGTTTGTGTTGTCTTGAATAAACACGCTTAGGTTATCCAAATTCCCTTGGCAAAGATAATAAATATTGAGAAACTATCGTCCTAATTAAGAAGTTTTAACGAGATATTGGCTCATTTTTTGCCAATATCTTGCTTTTTTCTTACAAAGTTGACCTTTTTAGGACTCTTTTCTCCTATTTTTATTTCAATTTGCTCAGAGCTTCCTTGATGCGGCGGATTGCCTCTACGATGTTTTCATCGCTTGTGGCATAGCTCATGCGGAAGCAGTCTGGATCACCGAAGGCATCTCCACCTACTGTTGCTACGTGAGCCTCCTCCAGGAGGTACATTGCGAAATCTGTAGAGTTGTTTATGGTCTTCTCACCATTGCTCTTGCCGAAGTAGCTGTTGCACTTAGGGAAGAGATAAAAGGCACCCTGTGGCATATTGACCTCAAGTCCTGGTACCTCCTTGGCGAGCTTCACGATGAGGTTGCGGCGACGCTCGAAAGCTATGCGCATCTCCTCTACTGCACCCTGGTCGAGTGTGTAGGCTGCCTCAGCAGCCTTCTGGCTTACTGAGCAGGTACCGCTGGTATATTGCCCCTGCAGCTTGTTGCAACCCTTGATGATCCACTCTGGACCTGCGAGGAAACCTATTCTCCATCCTGTCATGGCGTATGCCTTGGATACACCATTGGCGATGATCACCTGCTCCTTCATGCCTGGCTCCTGTGCAATGCTGTGGTGCTTGCCAATATAGTTGATGTGCTCGTAGATCTCGTCTGCCAAAACGAATACCTCTGGATGCTTCTTCAGAACCTCTGCCAGTGCAGCCAACTCCTCCTTGGAATATACACTTCCGGTAGGGTTGCTTGGTGAACAGAGAATGAGCATCTTGGTCTTCTCGGTGATTGCGTTCTCAAGCTGCTCGGCTGTCATCTTGAAGTCCTGGTCGAAACCTGCGTTTACGATGACTGGAGTACCGCCTGCCAACTTCACCATCTGTGGGTAGCTTACCCAGTATGGTGCAGGGATGATTACCTCGTCGCCAGGGTTTACGAGTGCCAGTACAGCGTTGCATACGCACTGCTTGCCACCGGTGCCCACGATTACCTCGTTGACTGTGTAGTCAAGTCCGTTTTCTTTTTTCAATTTGGCAACAATAGCTTTTCGCAAGTCAGGATAACCAGGAACTGGTGAGTAACGTGAGAAGTTCTCATCAATAGCCTTCTTCGCAGCCTCCTTGATATTGTCTGGCGTGTTGAAGTCTGGTTCACCTACACTCATGTTAATTACATCGATACCCTGAGCTTTCATTTCACTACTCTTCTGTGACATCGCCAGCGTTGCTGATGGTGCCAATCTGTTAAGACGATCAGATAATTGTGCCATAATTCTATTTTATTGTTAATTAATCGAGTGCAAAATTAAGCATTTTATTTCTTTTTCGGAAGAAAATTATTCATTATTTCGCAGTTTGATGCAAAATAATAACATAATTTACATTATCCGAGGTGCAAAGTGTGCCCCATGCGGTCTCTCTTGGTCTTGAGATAGCGCTCATTGTACTCATTTGGTACTACTTCTATAGGAACATTCTCTGTGATTTCGAGTCCGTAAGCCTCCAGCCCAACACGCTTTACAGGGTTGTTGGTGAGCAGGCGCATCTTGTGTACGCCGAGGTGGCGGAGCATCTGTGCCCCACATCCGTAGTCGCGCTCGTCTGGCTTGAAACCGAGGTGTACGTTGGCATCTACGGTATCGTATCCTTCTTCCTGCAACTTGTAGGCTGCTATCTTGTTCATCAATCCGATGCCTCGGCCTTCCTGCTGCATATAGATGACTACACCCTTGCCTGTTTTCTCGATCATCTGCATCGCCTTGTGCAGCTGCTGTCCGCAGTCGCATCGCTTGCTTCCGAGAATGTCGCCTGTGGCGCAAGATGAATGTACGCGGACCATGATGGGCTCATCTTCCTTCCATTCACCCTTGATGAGTGCCATGTGCTCAAGTCCGTTGCTTGCCTGGCGGAAAGGAATCAGACGGAAGTGTCCGTCTTCTGTAGGCATATCTACCTCTTCGCCCACCTCGATGAGCGATTCTTTCTTGAGTCGGTACTCAATCATATCCTTGATAGAGATAATCTTGAGGTTCCATTCCTTTGCCATCTCCATCAACTGTGGTAGGCGTGCCATGGTTCCATCTTCGTTCATAATCTCCATAAGGGCGCCTGCTGGATAGAGTCCTGCCATTCTGCAGAGGTCGATGGCAGCCTCGGTATGTCCGCTTCTTCTCAATACACCGTTGTCCTGGGCATAGAGAGGATTGATGTGACCTGGGCGGCCGAATGTCTGTGGGGTAGATGCCGGATCGGCGAGTGCCTTGATAGTCTCTGCACGGTCGTGGGCTGATACTCCTGTTGAGCAACCCTCCAGCTTATCCACAGTAATAGTGAATGGGGTGCCGAGCATAGATGTGTTGTCTGATACCTGGTGAGGCAAGTCGAGTTCCTCGCATCGGCTCAGGGTGATAGGGGCACAGAGCACACCTCTTGCGTTCTTGAGCATGAAGTTTACCTTCTCTGCGTCGATTTTCTCAGCGGCGATGATGAGGTCGCCCTCGTTTTCGCGATCTTCGTCATCTACAACGATGACAAACTTACCTTCCTGGAAGTCCTTTACTGCATCTTCGATGCTATTGAGTTTAATATCTGCCATTTGTTTGATACTTTTTATAGTTACATTTCCTTTATCTGACTGATGATGTTTGCGTTACTCTGCCTGATGGTGTTCAGGTCTCGGTAGAGTCGGATTCTGAATCGCCACATTCTCAGGTAGAGTGCGATGCCCACAGGTACGATGATGGCTGCAAGGATGTTGAGCCACTGACGTTCTAATGGGCGGGTATGAGCCTTCGTCGCAAGAATAGGGTAGAGGTTGAGGTTGTGAAGGATGACCTTGTTCTTGGTATTGGTCAGATCCTCTATCACGTTTTCAAGCTCATTGCTAATGCGCTCAATCTCGTTGTCGGGCTGGTATTTGAAGAACACATTGATGAAGTTTGGAAGCTTCTTCAGCTCGTGTACCTTATTATATATATAGATGTCGCTGTTGAGCTTTTCCAGTCGCTGTGCATCTTCTGCATATTTCGGCTCTTCGATGATGACCTCCTTGCCGAAGACGTGGCGTTTGATACGGAGACCGAGCAGTTTCATGAAGAACATCTTATACATCTCCATATTGAACACCGTAGAGTCGTTGGTAGCCTTGTAGGTGACGAATATGGCGATTGGTGCCAGTACGGCTGGAGCCAGTCCTTGACCGAACCAGATGGTCCAGGTTCCCAATCTTGACATTCGGTAGCCCGTATTATCAAGGATGTAGAAGATAATGAACACGAATACGGAGATGATGACCGGGAATCCCAATCCACCCTTTCTGATGATGGCACCTAGTGGGGCTCCGATGAAGAAGAAGATCAGGCAGGAGAGTGCCAGCGTGAACTTCTTGATTGCTTCTATCTTGTGTTGCCTGATGATATAGTCGGCATCACTCGTAACCATTGCCTTGAAGTTAAGGTCGGTGAGCTCCTGCTGTGCTGTCATCTGTGCATCATTGAGTGCCCGGAGTTTCTTGTCGTTCGAGAGCTTATTATATAAGGTGTCAAAATTCTCCGTTTGTCCCTTCTTGATTTCTTTCAGCGAATCTGCCTTGTTTACCTGCGTCGTGCGGTAGAATCGGGCATTTGCCTCCGAAAGATAGTTCTTTCCTATGGAATCATACAGTCCGTTGATGGAGTCGATGGAGTGGAAGATCTCCGACAGACCTTTTCCCTTGGCATTGTTGGCAAGCGACGAGGCATCGGTAAGGTTGAAGTCGGCATCAAAGTCGAGCACGATCTTCTTGGAAACGAAGGTTTCTCTTCTGTATGGAACGGCAGCGCTGTTGCCGAATTCACTGCTCTTCATATTCTCAAACCATTCTCCGCTGTAAAGACTCAGCACGAGGTGCTTCTTCTCGGCTGTACTTTGCAGCATTCCCGAGTCGGCAAGGATGATGGCGGCATCTTCGTAGCTGTCTGTCATGCGATAGATCATGATGCCGTAGAGCTTTCCTGTATTCAAGTCCTTCTTCTGCACGTAGAGATTGCAGTTTGGGATTCCGTCGTAGAAGATGCCTTCCGGGATTTCCAGTTCCGGACTCTTCTGCTTCATGGAGATGAGGAGCTGAGCCAGCTTTTGGTTGGAGTGTGGACCAACATTGTTCTGGAAGTAGAAGGAACCGAACATGATGATGACGGTGATGACGATAAGCGAGCGGAAAGCCTGCATCAGAGAGATGCCGGCAGCCTTGATGGCAGTGAGCTCTGAACTTTCGCCGAGATTACCGAAAGTCATCAGTGAGGAGAGGAGGATGGCAAGCGGCAAAGCCTGCGGTACGAGCATCAGGCCCATGTACCAGAAGAACTGCGCCATCACGTCCATCGAGATTCCCTTTCCGATGAGATCGTCGATATATCGCCACAGGAACTGCATCATCAGCACAAACTGGCAGATGAAGAAGGTTCCCATGAAGAGAAGTCCAAATTGCTTGGCTATAAATATGTCTAATTTCTTAATTCTAAGCATTTCTTTTTTTCTAGTAAGCTGTTTTCTCATCATTTCGAGGTGAACAGCTATCGTTTCAGCCTGCAAAGTTACACAAAAAAATTAGAAATCCTTTCTTTTTCGCTTTTTTTATATATATAATAGGTGTAAATAGGTCGGAATTTGAGCAAAAAAAAGAAAAAACAAACTTTTTTCGAAAAATTCTCCGAAAAAATTTGGTGGAATCAAATAATTGTTGTACCTTTGCACCCGCAAATCAGAAATGACTTGTAAGGATGGCGGGATAGCTCAGCTGGTTAGAGCGTCGGATTCATAATCCGGAGGTCGAGGGATCGTGGCCCCCTCCCGCTACATTGAGACACTAACTTTTTAGTTAGTGTCTTTTTTGTGCGCCAAACTTTTCCACATTTTTCCACAAAAGTCTTGATAAAGTTTTCCACAGGGGTGTTGATAACTGTGGAAAAGAAATATAAGTGCTTGATAATCAGTTTAGCCTTGTTCGGATAACGATTGTTGATAACCAAATCTGCTAGAAGTTCTTCACATTTTTTATCCATACATTTCTTGCATTTTTCAAAAATAAATAGTAATTTTGCCCTCAACTAAAAATTTGGGTCTTTATGAAGCAGCAACAAGTTTATAATTTGAAAGAGTTTGCCGCTCGACACCATCTTGAAAGTATCTTTGGGGCTTATGCCGCACATATTTATATAGACGATCTATGCGAAAAGGATTTTATAGAGATGGCTCAAGAGCGCACCCTATTCACGAAACTCGTGTTGGTGACCAAGGGAAACATCAATATGGGGGTACTTCAGCAAGGTACTGAAGCCAATGATTCCGACAGGACGTTTTCGGCAGGTGAATTGCTGGTCGTTTCGCCCAAGCATGTCATTGCTTTTTCCGAGATGTCGGCGGATTTTGAGGCAGAGTGCATCCTGGTGGATGAGGAGATTACGGCCGATGTGGTGTATCAGTTATCGGATGACAAGCAGAAAGCTGCCATCGATATCTTTCACATGATTCGTGATATCGTGCGTCATCAGCACATCTACAAGGTAGAGATGATCCAGTCGATGGTGAATGTTTTGAAGCTTCTGGTTTCGGAACTTCCTTACGAGAATGTATCGGTGACTCGCGATTTGCGCCACAAGAAGGAAGTTTATGAGATTTTCCTTCATCTTCTGTATCGTCATTTCAAGACCGAGCGGCAGATCAGGTTCTATGCCGACAAGTTGAATGTCTCGGCACCTTATCTTTCCAGGATGATCAAGGATATTTCGGGAACCACCGTGAATGACCACATCACCTCCCTGCTTTATAAGGAAATCTGCAATCTCCTGAAGCAATCGGATATGACTATGGGAGAAATAGCAAATCATCTTCATTTCAGCGATCAGAGTGCTATGACAAATTTCTTTAAGATGAGAGCGGGAATGACGCCGCTGGCATATCGGAACCAAGGCTGATGTTGAAGGCTTTTGCCCTTACAGGGCATTTAAGTTTTATGTATAACAAATAACCTGTAAGCTATATTCTCTTGGTGAGGATACACTTACAGGTTTTTTGTTTGTCTGCTAATCAGCTGACTGGTTATGGAAAATTTATTTCAGGGTAAATTTGTGTGACTGCAACATCTCCTTAGGGTCGAGTGCCTTGTCAAGCTCTTCCTTGCTCAGAATGCCCTGTTCGATGACGATGTCATAAACGGAACGACCTGTGGTGTGAGCTTCCTTAGCAACCTTAGTACTTTTCTTGTAGCCGATGATAGGATTGAGGGCAGTAACGATACCGATACTGTTCTTTACCATCTCGTAGCAGCGCTCCTTGTTGACGGTGATTCCGAGGATACACTCAGAAGTCAAAGTCTCGATAGCGTTCTTCATCCATGTCAAGCTCTCGAAGAGGCTCTCGGTGATGATAGGCTCCATTACGTTCAACTCTAACTGACCAGCCTCTGCTGCGAAGCTTACAGTAGCATCGTTACCGATTACCTTGAAGCAAACCTGGTTGGTTACCTCAGGGATAACAGGGTTCACCTTACCTGGCATGATAGAAGAACCTGGTGCCTTTGCAGGGAGATTGATTTCGTTCAGACCGCAGCGAGGACCAGAAGCCATCAGGCGGAGGTCGTTACAAATCTTAGACAGCTTGATAGCCAAGCGCTTCAGAGCAGAAGAGTAGCTTACGTAAGCACCGGTATCAGGGGTAGCCTCTACCAGGTCGGTAGCTGTTTCGAAGTTTTCGCCAGTCAACTTGCTGAGGTTGGCAGCACAAAGCTTAGCAAAGCCAGGAACAGCGTTCAAACCTGTGCCGATAGCTGTACCACCCATATTGATCTCGTGCAAGAGCTTCACGTTACGCTCCAGGTTGAGAATTTCCTCTTCCAGGTTGTTGGCGTATGCATTGAATTCCTGACCGAAAGACATTGGAACAGCATCCTGCAACTGGGTACGGCCCATCTTGATAACGTCTGCATATTCGTCTGCCTTGTAGCGGAATGCGCTGATCAAACCAGTCAAAGCACCCACCAGGTGTGTATTCATGCGAATCAAAGCCAAACGGATAGAGGTTGGGTAAACGTCGTTGGTGCTCTGTCCACAGTTGCAATGGTCGTTAGGAGAGCAGAACTGATAGTCACCCTTCTCGTGACCCATGATTTCGAGTGCACGGTTAGCTATCACCTCGTTGGCATTCATGTTTACAGAAGTACCAGCACCACCCTGTACCATGTCGATAGGGAAGTTCTCATGCCATTTGCCTTCGATGATCTCGCGGCAAGCCTGAGAGATAGAACCCGAAATTTCATCGTTGATCACACCGAGGGTATGGTTGGTCTCGATAGCTGCCAACTTCACGTAAGCGATAGCGATGATGAAATCAGGGTAAGCTTTCATAGTCTTACGGGAAATGTGATAGTTGTTGATACCGCGCTGTGTCTGTACACCGTAAAGTGCTTCAGCAGGAACTTTGAGTTCACCTAAAAGGTCTGACTCTACTCTAAAATTTTTAACTTCAGCCATAATATAGTTAGTTTTGTTGTTTATACTAATGTTATCTATTCTCTAGTTATTGCATTATATTAATTCTCTGTTTTCGGAAGAAGGAGTTGTTTCCTTTATCCGCTGCAAAGTTACGATGATTTCTGCAGATTCTCTTTATAAAAAATGAACCTTAATTTGTAAAAAACGCACCAAATGCACTAAAATACAAAAAAAAATAGTAAATTTGCACCGAAACTCTTGTAGAGGCAACTCTTTTAGAGCCTATCAATCTATAATTTTAAACAGTACAATATATATGAAACGATATTTATACCTTATTATATATATAGGTTTGGGACTTTCTTTGGCAGCATGCAAGCAGCAGCCAAAGAAGTTTGTCATTGGTGTATCCCAATGCTCCGAGGATATCTGGCGCAATAAGCTCAATGATGAGCTGAAGATGGGAGAGTATCTCAATGATTCGATTATCGTGAAGCTTGCTTCCTCGAATGATGACAATGTGTTGCAGAACAAACAGGTTAATCAGTTCGTGGATGAGGGCGTGGACTTGCTGGTCATCTCTCCTAATCAGTTGAGTGCGATTTCCAAGGCTGTGGAGCGTGCCTACGAGAAGGGAATCCCGGTGATTCTGTATGATCGTATCTCCAATACCGATAAATATACTGCATTCATCGGCTGCGACAACTATCATATCGGTAAGTCGATGGGTACCTTTATAGCTCAAAAGCTTCAGGGTAAGGGACGCATTGTTGAAATCTGTGGATTGGATGGATCTTCGCCTGCCATGGAGCGCCATCTTGGTTTCATGGATGCCATCAAACCCTATCCGGGTATCCAAGTGATTGCTTCTGAAGGAGGCAACTGGAAGGAGGAAGGAGGCGTTCAGGCAATGAAGCGCATCCTGAAGAAGACACAGGATTTTGATTATGTCTTTGCTCACAACGATCGTCTGGCATGGGGCGCCTACGAGGCTGCCAAGCAGATGGGGCTGCAGCATCGTTATAAATTTACGGGTGTTGATGGAATGGCTACCAAGGGTGGTGGCCTGGAGCTGGTGCGCGATGGCATCTTCGAGGCTTCCTATCTTTATCCTACCAAGGGTGATGAGGTAATTGCCTTGGCGATGAAGATCCTGAAGCATCAGCCTTTTGAGCGGAAAAACTATCTCTGTACATCTATCATTACCCAGGAAAATGCGGAGCTTACGTTGATGGAAGCCAGAGACGCTGAGCGACAGGCACATAATCTGAAGGCTTTGCATAAACAGGTGGATCGGTATCTTTCTGACTATAATTCCCAGAAAGTGATGTTGATAGGCTTGTGTCTGTTCCTGCTGGTTTGTATTGTCGCTGCAGCTATGATTTTCCGCAGTTATGTGGTGAAGGCTAAACTGAATGAGGAACTGGCGAGAACCAATGGAGAGTTGAAAAGAGTGAATGGGGAATTGGAAAGCAAGAACGCGGAGTTGAAACGACTGAACGAGGAGGTGTTGGAACTCACCCATTCCCGCCTGGTGTTCTTTACGAATATCAGTCATGAGCTTCGTACCCCATTGACATTGATTGCCGATCCTGTGGAAATGCTGCTGGAGGACAGTGGTATCAAGGGAAAGAGTCGTGAACTTTTGAAGATGGTGAAGCGTAATGCGGTAGCTCTGCAGCAACTGGTGAGCAGTATCCTCGATTTCCGAAAGATTCAGAACGGAAAGATGGAGTTGATTCTCTATCGCTTCGATCTGGTGAAAGCATTGAAAATGTGGGTAGGCGATTTCCTGCTTACTGCTGAACGTAAGCAAATCAAGCTCCATTTGGATATAGCTGACTCTGTTGGTTCTCAGGAGGTGGTTGCAGATAAGGAGAAGATAGCTCGTGTTGTCTTCAATCTTCTGAGTAATGCCTTGAAATATACACCTGCCGGTGGCGATATATTCGTATCTCTGAAAGATGAGAATGGAAAGTTCCGCCTGGATGTAAGGGATACCGGTAAGGGTATCTCGCAGGAAGAGGCGGGCAAGATTTTCGAACGTTTCTTCCAGGCTAAGGGAGCAGCAAGCGGTACGGGCATCGGCTTGGCTTTGGTGAAGTCGTTTGTTGAATTGCATCATGGCGAGGCTCGTGTAGAAAGTGAGTTGGGTAAGGGATCCGACTTTTTCGTGGTGATTCCTCGTGAGCAGGAGGATAAGTCGCTAGTTATCCACACAGATGTGGATAATGTGGATAACTCTGTAAATGCTTCTTTATCAGAATGTAAAACTTTGATTAGTGAGTCAGAACTGCAATATATCGACGATGGAGAGAGAAAAAGTGGAAAAGTACAGCAGTTGCTGAGCGAACATGCGAATAAGCCAACAATCTTGGTTATTGATGACAACAATGATATCCGTCAGTATGAGCATACCCTTCTGCAGGATGATTATATCGTTCTGGAAGCTGCTGATGGTAAGGAAGGACTGGATGTTGCCAAGAAGGAAGTTCCCGACCTGGTGATTTGTGATGTGATGATGCCGGTGATGGACGGTTTGGAGTTTACCCAGAATCTGAAGACCCATATGGCAACCTCTCATATCCCTGTCATCATGCTTACGGCGAAGAATCTGGAAGAGCATCGTGCCGAGGGTTATGAACATGGTGCCGATTCCTACATCACCAAGCCATTCCACAGCAAGGTGCTCCTGGCACGTATAGAGAATCTGTTGAAGCAGCGCAAACTTCTGAAGCATCTTTTCCAGGGCACTCTGGAGGCAGAGCAGGAAATCGCCGATTCTCATCTGGAAGATCGTGATAAGCAGTTTATGAAACAGCTTCACGCCATCATTCAGAAGAATCTCTCGGATAGCGAGTTTGGCGTCGAGGATATCGGTAAGCAGATAGGCTTGAGCCGCGTCCAGCTTTATCGCAAGGTGAAGGCGATGACGGGTTCTTCTGTCGTTGATCTGCTCCGCAAGGCTCGCTTGGCGAAAGCAAAGCGTTTGCTGGAATCCCGCAGTATGAGTGTCTCCGAGGTTGCCTATGATGTGGGCTTCTCTGCTCCTTCTTATTTCACCAAGTGTTTTAAGGATGAGTATGGTATGTTACCGGGAGAAGTGGGAAATATATAATACTACATCAAACAATTCCCTGTTACCTACCGTGGGTAAACCTGTCTTTGATGAAGCCAAGCGTGCCAGCTGGTTCTCTCACAAGGCAGAGAAGGCTACACCTTATTATTATAGTGTCTATCTGGCTGACTATGATGTAACGGCTGAGTTGTGCCCCACGGAGCGTGCAGCCTTGATGGCTTTCACTTTCCCGAAGTCAGATCAGGCCAATGTCGTGTTTGATGCCTTCGACAAGGGAAGTTACATCCAGGTGATTCCCGCCTGAGTGGGCAGGTCCGGGACATCGTGGTTGTATGGTGGGCAATAATTCCGCTTCTGTGGTTGCCGATGCTTATCTTTCCGGTTTGCGCGGCTATGATATGGAAACGCTTTGGCAGGCTGTGGTGCATGGTACCCAGGCTGTTCATCCTCAGGTAAACTCTACCGGACGTTTGGGATATGAGTATTACGATAAGTTGGATTATGTGCCATACGATGTGAAGATTAATGAGAGTGTAGCCCGTACTTTGGAATATGCTTACGATGACTGGTGCATCTGTCAGTTGGGTAAAGCTTTGGATTCGCCAGGTGATGGACAAGCTCTATACGCCAGCTCCAGATGGTTATTGTGGTGATGAAGATAATGGTCAGACTTCAGCCTGGTATGTTTTCTCGGCGATGGGTGTCGGAAGGCAAGGGATGCTATGTGGATGAAATGTTGCTGAATGGCAAATCTTACCAGCATAACTATCTTGATATGCGTTCTTTGATGCAGGGAACACAGATTACCTATTGTCTTTCTGAGCAACCAAACTTGCAGCGAGGTACTGAAGAAGATGATGCTCCTTACTCATTTTCAAGGAAATAACCGATAGCGATTCAAAAAATCGTTCGGGAAAGGTGCAAAAATCGTTCATTTTCGATGAAAAGAGTGCAATGTACCATTTTTTTTCTAGTTTTTGAACGATAATTATCCGTGCCTTTCGCTAAATCTTCATACTTTTGCACCAGAAATTTGAAGTTAATAAATTGTTTCAAGTATTTGAGGTAGTAATATTTGCAAGTTTTTAAGTTTAGGTTTTAATGGTTTATAAAGTTTAAGGTTTAGTAAGTTCATAGGTTTAGTAAGTATATAGGTTTTAGTTATTTAGGTTTATAGGATTGTTTTTCAGAGGTAATTAGTTTCTTTTAGGTTAAAGGTTGTTTTGGGAAAATATTAGTTAGTTGTTTAAGATAGGTTTATAGTTATTTTGGGAAAATGAATAGTTCGTTTTGGGAAAAAACAGTAAAAATGAAAAAGCAGCTGCAGGAATATGCCTGACAGCTGCTTTTCACTTTCTATTCGGGGGATCTCCCTTCCTTCTTCTCATCTCTTTTCTCATTCTTTCCATTCCTCAAACTCGAGTTCCAATTCCCGGTACTCTGGTTTCAGTGTACTGTTCTCCTTGTCTTCCTTCCGGGCTTCTTCTGAGGTGGCATTGCTTACGGATAGGCCCAACAGACGGATGGGACGGCTCGAAGAGTAATTTACCAGTTGAAGCAGTCGCTTGGCAAGGGGAAGGATATCGTCCTTTTTCGTCAGAATCTTCTCCTGAGAGATGCTGCGGGTAATCTGGGTGAAATCCGAGAACTTCACCTTTAGGGTTAAGGTCCTTCCTTCAAAACCGCTTTTGGCGATTCTCTCCAGCAGTTCAAGAACCGTATGGTAGAGTTCGATAATCACTGCCGACTTGGCATAGATATCCTCCAGGAAAGTCTGTTCGCATCCCACAGATTTGCGTTCCCGATAGGTGATGACGGGGCGTTCGTCTATACCTCTTGCAAAATGGTAGAAGATATGTCCGGCTTTCCCGAATACTTCTACAAGATGTTCTTCGGATACTTTCCGTAGGTCGGCACCATTGTAGATGCCCATGAAGTGCATCTTCTGTAGGGTCTTCTTGCCTACGCCCCAGAAATCCTCTACAGGGAGCTGGGCGATGAAATCGAGAGCCTTATCGGGATGGATGGTGCAGATGCCGTCTGGCTTCCGGTAATCGGATGCCACCTTGGCGAGAAACTTGCAGTAGCTGATACCTGCCGAGGCTGTGAGACCTGTTGCCTCCTTGATACGGACCTTGATTTCCTTGGCGATATCCACCGCCATATCTATCCCTTTCTTGTTGTGAGTGACATCCAGAAAGGCTTCATCAATGGAGATGGGTTCAATGAGATCGGTGTATTCCTGGAATATCTGATGTATCTGATGAGATATTTCTGCATAATAAGAATGCCGGCACGGCACGATGATGAGATCTGGACAGCGCTGCTTGGCTTGAGCGATGGATTGCGCCGAGTGAACGCCCCATTTTCGAGCTTCATAGCTGGCTGTAGAAACCACACCGCGAGGTCCGTCGAAGCCCACCGCTACCGGTTTGCCCCTCAGTTCGGGATAGTCTCTTTGTTCTACCGCTGCAAAGAAAGCATCCATGTCGATATGTATAATCTTCCGTTCTTCCATTGTCTATATGTTTTGCACTTTTTATTAATTGTGTGCTTTATTTGTTGCAAAAATACGAATTATTTCTTTCTTATGCAAATCTTTTCTTTTATTCTTATTAATATTCGTTCATCTGTTGGCAATTATGTTTCATTGAACGATTTTTTGTATCTTATGAAATGATTTTTAAACCTGTTGTTTATTCCTTTATATAATTTTGCACCAGAAATCAAAACAATAATGCTAACAAAATTAAACGAATAAGGTTATGAACAACTTTTTCAATGGAAAGAGCGCAGCTATGATGCTTGCACTTTCATTAGTAAATGTTACAGCAGCTTTTGCACAGGATGATAATTCAAGTGCTAAGGAAGAGGGTAATCGTAATGTGATGCTCAATGCAGCCAGTGCGAATGGTCCTCGTGAGATTCAGATAGGATTGCCTTCTGCCGATGTCAACGTTTTGGAGAATGGTTTGCCTGTTACTTACGCAACCAATCCTCATTCTGTCAATACCATCTGGCGTGGTGATGCAAGTTTGAGCCATCAGGGATTGCTCAAGATTGCAGAGACAGCTATCACTACCGGTAATATCGGTTATGCCGTGAACTCTTTCACTCAGAAGGGTCAGAAAGGTTTCAATGGTACTCTGAATTATAAGAGCAATCACTTCGGATTGCAGGAATTCTCTTTGAATATGAATGGTGATTTGGGTAAGGACTGGTACTACAGCTTCAATATGTATCAGGATTTCGACCCGGGAACCTTCAAGATTAAGTCTACTCCTTATCAGGATCGTACTCAGATTTACAAGGCGCTCCTCACCAAGAAGTATAACGGCAACCGTGGTGAATTTACCGCTATGTATAAGTATGCCAACAGTCATAATGTCTATAACTATGCCACCCAGAGTGCGCCATTCATCTATGTAGGCGATGGAAGCGTAAAGGAGTATGGCGATTTCAAGCTCGGAACCACCTCTTATCTTCCTATTGATAACGAGATGACTTATCGCAATATGTGTACCGGAAAACTGGAGCAGACCTCTCTCTACGATGCCTGTCTGAACAAGGCAAGTGAGGTGACCTTGATGAACAACTACCGCTTTGACAACGGTTTGAACTGGAAGGCAACCCTAAAGTACGACCATTCTCGCGGTGCGATGGTTTATCAGACTCCGATGTCTATCATCGATTTGAAGAGCGATGCCAATAAGGGCGTATATAATTATATGTATCGTGATATTGATGGACAAACCAAGTCTTACGATGGTCAGTATGTGCAGACCCGTATGTCTTGCCTCAATTCCGGAACCATCGATGAGGCTCTCTTCACCACCGAACTCAGCAAGAAATTCAGAACTTCCACCTTCCGCATCGGCGTGAACGAGTGGTTCTACCATATCGATTATTGCTCAAATACAACCATGTATGATCAGAGCGTTCCATCTGATGGCAGTTATGCGTTGCGTGTCTGGGATGCTAATCAGCGCAACAGCTATTTCTACGATTTCAACAAGAACGCCTCTGAGTATTACAAGGGAAGCGAAAACAAACTGGCTCTCTACTTCACCCACGATTGGGATGTCACCAACAAGTTGAATCTCTACTATGGTGCCCGTCTGGAGTGGCAGAAGCTGAAGGGTGAAAACGCAGCAGTGAAGAATGCGCAGGGTGATTTTGTTGGTCGTTTCACAGATTACCATCTCGGTGCTACGGCAGCAGATGGTACTAAGATTGCACCAGCAGACTTGAGTTACAACTGGTTGAACTACGATTTCTCTGTAGCAGCAACCTATAAGTTGACCGATAACTTCGGCTTCACGGGCGATTTCACTTACATTGTGCAGCATCCTAAGTTCGAGGCCTTTGCTCCAGCTACATTGCCAAATACAGGTAAGATTTCTGTGCCACTCGGTCGTGCAGGTATCTACTACAACAACTCTTGGCTGAGTTTGACATCGTTGTTCTCTTACATCTCAAAGACCAACAACAACTCAACTCTGAACCTGCAGCATGGCAGGGAGATCAAGGCTGCGCCAATGACTTACGATATCCAGACATGGGGTTGGACAACCGATGCTGTGGCTCATCCTTTCAAGGGATTCGATTTCCACTTCCTCTTCACTTATCAGAAGCCAACTTACAAGAAGTATGAAACTAGCATCACCTTCAGCGATGGCTATGTTGGCAACATCAATGCCACAGGTAATATCGTAGCCGAGATTCCTCAGATTCTCATCGAGTTAGATCCTAGCTACATGATTACCAAGGACATTAAGCTCTGGACCAGTTTCCGTTACTTCAGCAAGACCTACGCCAACATCAACGAGGCATATTACTTCAACGGTCACTGGGAGACTTTCGGAGGCTTGAACTGGCAGGCAACCAAGCGCTTGGCTCTCGGCTGCACCGTAGTCAACTTCCTCAACCAGACTGGTGCCAAGGGTAGTATCGCAGGTGCCGAGCTGATTACCAAGGATGAGGCTAAGGGAATCAAGAACCAGATTATGACGGGTAGCTATCTCCGTCCATTCACAGTAGAATTCACAGCTTCGCTGAAGTTCTAATTAGTTCAAACATAATAAGATAAGGCAGTACTATATAATAATGTATAGTGCTGCCTTTTTCTTGTTTGTCTTCCTAAAAACGTCCGTAAAAGAAAAGTTTTAGGAATCAATTCCTAAAACTTTCTAAATAATCGCACTTTTAGTATGTAGATTCCTAAAAAATATGTATATTTGCAGCGTGACATGTAAAAATACAAAAATGAAGAGAATAGAACGACATAACTATCTGCAAAAGCTGATAGCTTTCAAGGATAAAAAGCTTATCAAGGTGATAACAGGCATCCGCCGTTGTGGTAAATCGACCATTATGGAGATTTATCGTGACTGGCTGATAGCTCATGGAGTAACGCAAGAGCAAATCATCTATCTCAATTTTGAGGACTATGACTATTTTGAATTGCGAGACCCAAGAAAACTGTATTCTTATGTCAAACCTTTGATACAGCAAGATAAGATGACTTACATCTTTTTTGATGAGATACAGCATGTCACGGATTTTCCGGATATCATCAATAGTCTTAATTTGAAGCCAACAGTTGATTTATATGTGACGGGTTCGAATGCCTACATGCTTTCTAGCGAGATAGCTACACTCTTGTCTGGCAGGTATGTAGAGATTGCGATGCTTCCGTTGTCTTTCAAGGAGTATGCGGAAGGTATCGGTGGTACGGATCAACTTCCACAGACATATATAGAATATGTGAGCAAGAGCAGTTTTCCATATACATTGGAGTTGGATACGGCGAATGAGATTAGCGATTACTTGAATGCTGTTTACAATACGATAGTGGTAAAGGACATCATGAGTCGAAATAAACTTTCCGATGTGATGATGTTGGAGAGCGTGATACGTTTCACGGCAGATAATATCGGCAATATTCTCTCGACGAAACGTATTGCAGACTTGATGTCGGCTGATGGGCGAAAGATTGACCAAAAGACTGTGGAGAAATACCTGTCAACCCTTTGCGAGTCTTTCTTCTTGTATGAAGTGAAGCGATATAACATCAAGGGTAAGCAACTCCTCAAAACTTTGGGAAAATACTATCTGGTGGATATTGGTTTGCGACGTATGTTGCTTGGCTCTCGCTCTTTTGATGCAGGGCGTATTTTGGAAAATATCGTTTTTCTGGAACTCTTGCGTCGGCAGAAGAAAGTGTATATAGGCAAGATGGATAATTTGGAGGTTGATTTTGTTGCTATCGACGAGAATGACTTAACCTATTATCAGGTAGCTGCAACGGTAAGGGATGAGAAGACCTTGAAGCGCGAACTCGCTTCGCTTCAGCAAATCAAGGACCAATATCCCAAGTATATCTTGACGCTCGATGAAGACCCGACGGCAGATTATGATGGTATCAAGCGAATCAATGCGTTGAAATGGCTGATGGGGGAAGTATAGTCTTGTTGCCTCCAAGGAGATGTGAGGAAAAGAATCGTTCATGCACTGCAAAAGATGTTGCATGAACGATTTTTTGTATCGGATGAAACGAGATTTATATGATAATTCCTGCTTTATCCTTACCTTTGCAGCAGAATTTTAAACAATAACGCTAACAATTTAAAAAAGAAAAAATCATGAAATCCAATTCAATGATTACAAAGGCTGCCTGCCTCATGTTGATGGCATCAGCTACCACTTCTGCTTTTGCACAGAAGATGAACATCGAACACAAGGGTGATACTACTATCATCAAGGTGGAGAATCCTACCAAGTATCTTCTTCTCCCTATCCAGGAAGAGAAGGATGAGGCCCAGGTTTTGCTCGATACAGGTTCTAAGGATGATACCTGGATGGACGTTCGCCTGGCTCAGAATGGTTCTGATTACTATGTGCCTTTTGCTTTGGGCAAGGGTAAGACTGCTACAGTCAAGATTCTTGGTCTGAAGAAGGATGCTTTGGCACTCAACTTGCTCAAGCTCAGCGATACATTCGACACCACCAATACCGATTACTATCGCCCATCTTATCACTTCACTCCGCTTTATGGTTGGATGAACGACCCTAACGGAATGGTGTATAAGGATGGTGAGTATCATCTCTATTTCCAGTATAACCCATACGGAAGCAAGTGGGGCAATATGCACTGGGGACATGCTGTAAGCAAGGACCTCGTTCATTGGGAACACCTCGATCCAGCCATCGCCCGCGACCCTGTAGGTCATATCTTCTCTGGTAGTTCTGTCATCGACAAGAAGAATACCGCCGGTTTTGGCAAGAATGCCATCATTGCCATCTATACCAACAACAGTGTAAATCACGATGAGGTGCAGTGCATCGCCTACAGCAACGATAATGGTCGTACCTTTACCAAGTACGAGGGCAACCCAGTGTTGACTCCATTCGATGGCTTGAAGGATTTCCGTGACCCTAAGGTGTTCTGGTATGAGAAGGGAAAGTGCTGGTATATGATAGTTTCTGCAGATAAGGAGACCCGCTTTTACAAGTCAAAGAATCTCAAGAAATGGTCTTACGTGAGTGCCTTTGGTAAGGGCTTGGGTCAGCAGCCATGTCAGTATGAGTGCCCAGATTTCTTCCAGTTGCCTGTAAATGGTGATAAGAAGAAGATGAAGTGGGTGATGACCATGAATATCAATCCAGGTTGCTGGTTTGGTGGCAGTGCAACCGAGTATTTCGTAGGTGATTTCGATGGCAAGAAGTTTACTTGTCCTGATGCAGACGAAGTAAAGTGGCTCGATTGGGGTAAGGATCACTATGCTACCGTTACCTTCTCAAACACAGGCGACCGAGTTCTGGGCATCACCTGGATGAGCAATTGGCAGTATGCCAACCTTACTCCGTTCAAGCAGAACCGTGGTGCCAATGGTTTGCCTCGTGAGTTGAAGCTTTACGAGAAGAATGGCAAGTATTATGTTTCTGAGAATGTAGCTCCTGAAGTATATGCTTTGAGAAAGGAAACCAAGGATTTGGCTGATGCTTCTGTTGCCGATGATAAGGATCTGAAGGGTGTTGCTGCCAATATGAATGGTGCTTTCGAAATCGAGGCCGATGTAACTCCAGATGCCAACGGCATTGCCGGTATCGAGATTTCTAACAACAAGCGTGAGCGTACCATAATCTACTTCGATATGAAGCAGGGCAAGGTAGTAATGGATAGAACTGAGAGTGGTTTGACCGATTTCGGCAAGCAGGCAGTTCCTCACGATATCGAGTTGGCTTGGGACAAGCAGCGTGCAGCTGAAGGCAAGGAACCTGCCCGCATCGCCAACTCCATCAACTACAAGAACGATTTCGCTTTGGCTACCTGGGCTCCGTTGAGTCTTTGCGAGGATGGCAAGAAGACCTATCACGTTGATATCTTCGTAGATAAGTCATCTGTAGAGCTCTTCGTAGATGGCGGTCGCATTGCCATGACCAACCTCGTGTTCCCAGTAGCTCCATACGAGAATGTGAAGCTCTACACCCAGGGTGGCAAGGCTGAGTTCAAGAATCTGAAGATTCATAAGCTTGGTTTGTAATCACGTAAAATAGTGTGTTTCGGATAAAATATAATAAAAGCTGCAGTTTGTAAACGCAAACTGTGGCTTTTTCGTTTTTTTATGCTATCTTTGCACACAGATAAGTTTTTAAAGATAGATTATGATGGAACTGCAAGTTAAACAAGTACCTTATGGGGTGGCAGATTTTGCTACGGTAATAGAGCAGAATCTATATTATGTGGATAAGACGATGTTTATCCCAGAGCTGGAGAAGCAGCCTCGCAATCTCTTCTTCATCCGCCCTCGTCGTTTTGGTAAGAGCATATTTTTGAGTATGCTCTATTCTTACTATGACTGTGCGCAGAGCAATAAGTTCCAGAGTCTTTTTGGAAATCTGTGGATAGGTCAGCATCCTACTCCTTTGCAGGGAAAGTATCAGGTGCTGTTCCTCGATTTCTCCCAGATTACGGGTAATATTGATAAGCTTGAGACTAAGTTTAATTCTTATCTCAGCATCAACCTTGATGCTTTTGTCCGTCAATACTCAGAATATTATCAGGCAGAGATGGAAGAAATCCTTGCGCAGGAAGATTTCGAGGAAAAGATGGAACTGATATTCAAGGCTGCCAAGGCGCACCAGTATCATCTGTATCTCATCATCGATGAGTATGACAATTTCACGAATGTCATACTCAACGAACGTGGTGAGAAAGTATATCATGCAATAACCCATGCCGACGGCTTTTATCGTGATGTCTTCAAAAAGTTCAAGGGTAATTTTGAGCGTATCTTCATGATGGGTGTGAGCCCTGTAACCCTGGATGATGTGACGAGTGGATTCAATATAGGTTGGAACATTTCTATCAAGCCGGAGTTTGATGAGATGCTGGGCTTCTCTACCACCGATGTGGTGGAGATGTTTACCTATTATAAGGAACATGGTAGTATTCCTGCTGATAGTGATATTGATGCCATCGTCAATGATATGAAGCCATGGTATGACAATTATTGCTTTGCAGAAGAAGCATTGAAGAAGAAAACTCGTATGTTTAATTGTGATATGGTTCTTTATTACCTTCGCAATTACATGGATTACGGATGTTCTCCTCGTCAGATGATAGACCCGAATACCCGTACCGATTACGGCAAGATGAAGAAACTGTTGCAGTTTGACAAGCTGGATGGAGAGCGTAAGGGCATTATCCGCAAGATAGCAGAAGAGGAGCAGATTGTTACCCAGCTTTATGAGTCGTTTTCTGCGTATCAGATTCCAAAGGCAGAGATATTCCCAAGTCTTCTGTTCTATTATGGCATGTTGACCATCAAGGGAACTCGTGGTTCCAAGCTCATTCTGGGCATTCCAAACAATAATGTCCGCAAGCAGTATTATGGTTATCTGGAAGAGGAGTATCAGTCAAAGGCTTATGTGGATGTCAATCAGCTCACCGATTACTATTATGATATGGCATACGATGGTAAGTGGGAAGAAGGATTGCGCTTCATGGCAGATGCCTATGCCAAGGTTTCATCGGTGCGTGATGGCATTGAGGCTGAGCGAAACCTGCAGGGATTCTTCATGGCTTATCTGAATCTGAATGATTATTATATCACGGCTCCAGAGTTGGAGTTGAATCATGGCTATTGTGATTTCTTCCTTTTGCCAGACCTTACCCATTATGCCAGTCAGCATAGCTACATTCTGGAGTTGAAGGTCCTTTCGAAGAAAGATTTCTCTGCGATAGTTGAAGGTGAGGTCACGGAAGATGGCAAGCCTATGACCAAGGCCGAGAAACAGTGGTGTGAGGCTGTAGAACAGATTCATCGATATGCTGAGGCTCCAAGGGTTGAGGCTTTGCGCCAAGGCACAAAACTCCATCTCATCATCATGCAGTTTGAGGGGTGGGAACTTAAACGGATGGAAGAAGTATGAAATTAATGAAAAGACTCTATATTATATTAATAGTATTACTTAGTGGTATGCTTCTTCTTCTGGATTCATGCACCCAGAAGAAGATGGTGATTGGTGTGTCGCAATGTTGCAGCGGAGTTTGGCGCGAGAAGGTGAATAATGAGATGCGACTGGCGCAGTATCAATATAAGAATGTGGATTTGCTGTTTGCCACGGCAGAGAATGACGGGAAGCGCCAGGCTCGCCAGATAGACAGTATGATAGCTAGGAAGGTAGATCTGATCGTTGTTGCTCCAGATAACGTGAATGATGTAACACCTGCCATCGAGCGAGCTTATCGTGCGCATATCCCGGTTATCCTCTTCGACAGAAAGGTAAAGATACCACATTATACAGCTTCCATCGGTGGCGATAATGTAGAAGCGGGTAGGGAAGTAGCCCGCTTTCTTGCCAGTAAACTGGATGGAAAAGGTACCGTTGTTGAGATTACGGGCTTGAAGGATGCTTCCCCTGTCATTGAGCGCCATCGTGGTTTCCACGAGGTGATGAAGAATTATCCGGGAATCAAGGTGGTTACTCTGGACAGTAACTGGAAGATGGAGCGGGCCCAGGAGTTGTTTAAGCAATATCTGGATAAAGGCGGACATGCGGATGGCGTGTTCGGACATAGCGACCTGGGAGCCATAGGTGCCTTTCTGGAAGCAGAGAGACGAGGCATTGATAAGCAGATGCTGATAGTGGGCATTGATGGATTGCCTGGAGAATGGGAAGGAGTGGATAGAGTGAAGAGAGGACAGTTTGCTGCTTCTTATGTCTATCCCACCCAGGGCGAAAAGATTATGGAATTGGCGATGAATATCCTTCAGGGTAAACCCTATAAGAAGGATAATGTGATGAAATCATTCCTTGCTACCCCGGAGAATTGCGATGCCATTGCCCTACAATATCAGGATTTGGAAGCCAAGATGAAGAATCTGGATCAGATTTCTGTCAGTCTTGATTCTTATTCAGAGGTTTCCCGTATCCAGAAATGGATGCTTGTGGTCGCTTTTATTGTAGTTCTGATTCTGCTCTTTATCATCTACTATATATATAAGGTATATAGAAAGAAGCTGCAGAAACAGAAAGCCGTGGCTCGTGGATTCATAGAGAACAAGGAGGGCTGGGCTGCTGAACTGAATCACCTGGATGAGAGTGATCGTTACTTCATGGACCGTTTCAAGAAGAAGATTCTTGAGAATATGGGCAATGCTGATATGAAAATGGATGATTTGGGAGCCGAGATGCAGTTGAGTAAAGTACAGCTCTATCGCAAGGTGAAGGCTATGACAGGAAAAACGCCTGCCGAGCTCCTGAAAGAGATGCGCCTGCAGAGAGCCTATACGCTCCTGATGCAGACTGATAAGACTGTAGCTGAAGTCTCGGCAGAAGTAGGCTTTGCGTTACCGGGCTATTTCTCTTCATGCTTTAGGAAGCAGTTTGGCGTTCTTCCTACCGATTTCAGAAATAAACAGTTATCTAAAAGAAAATAGTTTTCTAACTCCTTTAAAATAAGTATTTTAAAATCTTAGCAAAAAATAAGAAAATCGTTTCATGTAACATAATTATTGTTGCAGGAACGATTTTTTTTATTCTCATATCCAATCTTTGCCTAATTTTGCAGCAGTAATCAAACAATAACAATTTTTGAAACTTAAAATGTTAAATATAGTATGAACAATCTTTCAAAATTACTAATGAGCTCTGCGCTCTGTGCTGTTTGCACCATGGTTAGTGCACAACAGGTAAATGTAAATGGCATCGTAAAGGATGCTGCCGGTGAGACAGTCATTGGAGCGTCTGTCATGGTTAAGGGTACTAAGACCGGTACTGTTACCGACTTCGATGGTAACTTTCATGTAGAATGTGCTCCTGGTTCCACACTTGTTATATCTTATATTGGATATAAGACGCAAGAAGTAAAGGCTTCAGATAATATGGAGGTAACACTTCAGGAAGATGCCAACGACTTGCAGGAAGTAGTTGTAACAGGTTATACCACTCAGAAGAAGGCAGACTTGACCGGTTCCGTGGCTGTGGTTTCAACCAAGAACCTGAAGACAAGTTCAGAGACAGACCCGATGCGTGCTTTGCAGGGTCGTGTTCCTGGTATGACTGTTACTACCGATGGTTCTCCTATTGGTTCAGGAACCGTGCGTATTCGTGGTATCGGTTCTTTCAACTCTTCTCAGGACCCTCTTTATATCATAGATGGTGTGCCTACCACTATGGCATTGAATACCCTCAATACAAATGATATAGAGAGTATGCAGGTTTTGAAGGATGCCGCTTCGGCTTCTATCTATGGTTCACGTGCATCAAATGGTGTCATCATCATCACCACCAAGAAAGGTAAGAAGGGTAGCAAGGTGGCTGTTGACTTCTCTGCCAACCTCACTGCACAGTTCTATTCCAACCAGTCGAAGATGAAGTTGATGAACTCCAGCCAGTATGCTACTGCGATGGCTCAGGCAGCCCTGAACGATGGACTCGATCCTGTAGCTTATGCTGCCAACTACGGCATCGACTTGAATGCGGCCTCTGGTACTCCAATCACCGTTTGGAATCCTGCTACCAACCAGTATCAGAACTATACTATCAATGGTCGATATGATGGCTACATCAATGCCAAGAAGACCATGCGATTCTCCGATACCGACTGGCTCGATGAAATCTCTCGCACAGGTTTCTCGCAGAACTACGACCTCTCTGTATCTCATGCCAATGACAAGCATAGCGCTATGTTCTCCTTGGGATACAAGAACAATGAGGGTGTCTTGAAATATACCAATTTCGAGAATATCTCAGCTCGTTTGAACACCTCTTGGAATTTAAACAAGATCGTAACCGTAGGTGAGAATGTAACATTGACTTATACCTCTCAGGTAGATTGCCATCCGATGGAGAATGCCTTGAAGATGCCTTCCATCGTTCCGGTTTACGAAGAAGATGGCAAGACCTTCGCAGGTCCTGTGGGTAGTATGGCCGACCGTCAGAACCCTTGTCGTGAGCAGTATCAGAACCGCAACAACCACCTCGACTACTGGCGCATCTTCGGTAATGCCTTCGTAGAATTGAAGCCTGTCAAGGGATTGACCCTGCGTTCTAACTTCGGCTTGGATTTCAAGACATCGTTTATCAATTCGATGACGAATACTTACCACTCAGATATCGTCAACAACGACATCGCGAAGACAACCTTGTCAAATAACAATGAGACCAACTGGACATGGTCTAACACAGCCCAGTACGTTACCCAGATTGGCAAGCACAACATCGATGTACTCGGTGGTATGGAATTTTCCAAGCAGTCGGTTATCGATTTCTCTGCCTATTCAGAAGGCTATGCGCTGGAAGATAAAGATTATATGTGGCCAAATGCTGCAACAGGAACGATGCGTAACTCGGGTGCGAAGGTAGGTTATCGCCTGGCTTCTTTCTTCGGAAAGGTGAACTACAACTGGGATGATCTCCTCCTGGCTTCCTTTACTATCCGTCATGATGGTTCATCACGTTTCGGTAAGGCTCATCGCTGGGGTACTTTCCCTGCTGCATCCCTCGGCTTCCGATTCTCCAATCTTCTGAAGAAGGATTGGTTGGATGATGCCAAGTTGCGACTCTCTTGGGGTCAGACGGGTAACCAGGCTATCGACAACAATGCACAGTTTGGTCTTTATGTAGTGGATTACGGATTAGACCGTGTAACCTCTACAGCTTACGACCTCTTCCTGCAAGGTTCAGGTACCTTCCCTTCTGGTTATCGTGCCACACAGTTGGCTAACCCTAACTTGAAATGGGAGGCTGCTACCCAGTACAACGTAGGTTTGGATTACACCCTGTTTGGCAACACTCTCTATGGTACAGTGGATGCCTATATTAAGAATGTAAAGGATATGTTGATTAATCCTGCTTATCTGGGTGCAACTGGTGAAGGTGGAAATTCATGGCAGAATGGTCCTTCGCTCCGCAACTGGGGTATGGAGTTCACCGTGGGTTATCGCAAGACCTTGGCTAATGGACTTGGCATCGACGTGAACGGCAATCTGGATTTCTTCCGCAATAAGGTTACTTATTTGCCAGCAACAACAACAGGTGCTTACGCTCACACATCTAAGGAAAACCTGGTGCAGAGTGGCAAGTCATACGGTTCTATCGTAGGTTATGTAGCCGATGGAATTTTCCAGAATCAGGCAGAAGTAGATAAGTCTGGACAGCCAAACGCACGTGTCGGTGGATTGAAATACAAGGACTTAGATGGTAAAAATGGAATTACTTCAGATGACCAGACTTGGATTTTCGACCCTGTGCCAGCCTTCTCTTATGGTTTGAATATTGCTCTCAACTACAAGGGCTTTGATTTCAGTATGTTCTGGCAGGGTGTCTATGACCAGGATGTGTATAACAACCAAAAGTTCCAAACCGACTTCTGGGCTATTACTGATGGCGGTTCTAACAAGGGTACCCGTTTGCTCGATGCTTGGAATACCAACAATACCGGTTCTTCTATCCCACGCTTGAGCACCATGAATACAGCCGATGAGGGTCGTGCTTCCTCTTACTTTGTGGAGAATGGATCTTACTTGAAGTTGCGTACCTTGCAGGTGGGTTACACCATCCCAAGCAGCATCCTCTCTAAGTTGAAGATGACCAGTGCCCGTGTCTATCTCTCAGGTCAGAATCTTTTGACCATCAAGAGCAATAGCCTGACCTGTTCAGACCCAGAGAATCCAAACTGGAACTATCCACTTTCAACATCCGTATCATTCGGACTTCAGGTAGGTTTCTAAAATGTTTCATATTTTTAAAGAGAATTCTAAGATGAAAAAGTTATATACAATGGTGCTTGCAGCAGCACTGGTAGGAACATTCACCAGTTGTGATGATTTCCTGGATTACACCCCAACAGCTGTGGTTGATGAAGACAAGGCTTTCAGCGAGCCAGACAAGATGGTAAACAGTGCCTATGCGATGTTGGGCGACTGTTGGTATTCTTACCCATTCAACCTTTGGCCATACGGCGACCTTTCTTCAGACGATTGTTTGAAGGGCGGCGGTGGCACCGGTGATACCGGTTATCACGATATGGAGATTTGGAGTACCTTGACCTCTACTAAGGGCGAACTCGACGAGTTATGGTATCGTCTCTATTGTGCTGTTTCCCGTTGCAACCGTGCCTTGGTTTCTTTGCAACGGAATGGTGAGAGCACACTGGGTGCTGAGCTAACCAAGCAGCGTGAGGCTGAGGTTCGCTTTCTCCGTGCTCATTTCTATTTCAAGTTACTTACCATGTTTCGTCAGATTCCTTGGATAGACGAGAAGGTTTATGAGGATAAAGCAACAGAGAGCACATCAAACACTCAGTTTACTTACGAGGAATTGTGGCAGAAGGTGATAGCTGACTTCCAGACAGCATACGATGTACTTCCAGCTAAGCAGAAGGATGGCGGTCGTGTCAACAAGATTGCTGCCGCAGGTTATCTGGCTAAGTGTTATCTTACCATTGCCTGGGGTGATGGCTATGAGGCAACCGATGGTGTTGACCATATTAATAAGGAGTATATGCAGAAGGTTGTCGACTATACTGATGTGGTGAAGAATTCTGACTATGGTTACATGGCAGACTTTGGCGACATCTTCCTGCCTGACAATAAGAATAGCAAGGAGTCAGTTTTTGCTGTCCAGACTTCCGACTATAGCGAGGATCATACTACCTACGGACGTGCCAACTGGTCTAATATGCTGAATGGCTGTTGGGGTATTTGGTCTTGCGGATGGGATTTCCACAAACCTTCACAGAATCTGGTGAATGCCTTCAAGACCAAGAACGGACTTCCTGAGTTTGATGACTACAACAAGACTTGTGATTATCCGGTAAATGGTGAGCCTAATAGTCAGAAATGGGATCCACGTTTGTTCCATACCGTTGGTATGCCTACCTTCCCATATAAATATGAGTCAGAATACACGATGACTACAGCCAACTCTCGTACACCAAACGTTTACGGTTACTATACCTCTCTGAAGGAAGTACCACAGCGTTCTAAGGGTGAAACCTTCAATGGCTCTTGGCAGGCGTTTGCGATGAACGACTATGTGCTCCGTTATAGCGACATTATGTTGATGCGCGCTGAGGCTTTGATAGAGTTAGGCAATTTGGCTGAGGCTCGTACCATCATTAATGATATCCGTCAGAGAGCCAAGAATTCTGTGGATAAGCATATTGAATATGCCAAGGATCAATGTGATATAGCCCTCTATCCGGAGTCTTATTTCCAGGATAAGGAGACGGCAAGAAAGTGCCTTCGCTGGGAGCGTCGTCTGGAAATGGCTATGGAGAACGGCCGTTTCTTCGACTTGCGCCGCTGGGGCATTGCTTCTGAGACACTGAACAAGTATTTCGAATCGGAGAAGAAAGATCAGTATGGAGAGCAAACATACGCACAATACTTGAAGGATGCCAAGTTCACGCCGGGCAAGAACGAGTTCTATCCTGTTCCATATAACCAGCTGTATTACATTCCTGGTCTTTATAAGCAGAATAAGGGATACGAGTAATGGCTCACCGGCATTTTTAAATCATTAGATGTTTCTTTAAATGTACTCAATTAATAATTTGACAATGAAGAAAATTTTTGTTTCAGCGCTTGTCGCACTTTGCGGTTTCACCGCCAGTTATGCCCAGCAGGCTTCCTTCTTGAGCAATAACCATTGTCTCTATCGCATCAGCCAGGAGAGCCAGAACCAGAAGTGTCTCTTGCTCCCTGTGCAGGAGGATGCAGAGATGGCAAATATTAAGGTGATTGCTGACAACAAGCAGGTGAAAGCCTTCAATGTGAAGTTGGCTAAAGACCACGTAGATTATTTCGTACCTCTCTATATGGATGAGTTTGCTGGCTTGAAAGGCCTGGCTCTCGATATCCATGTCAATGGCGATTATAAGAAGGAAGGACTGAACGCCCTCACCTGCTGGAAGCAGATGAAGTTCTCTGATTCTTTCGATATGAAGAATCGTGAACAGTATCGTCCCGTTTTCCATCACACTCCTGTATATGGTTGGATGAACGACCCTAATGGTATGTTCTATAAGGATGGCGTATGGAATCTCTATTTCCAGTATAATCCTTACGGATCACAGTGGGAGAATATGACCTGGGGACATTCTACTTCTACCGACTTGGTACATTGGAAGTTCCAGGGTGCCCCTATCCAGCCAGATGCAATTGGTACCATTTTCAGCGGTTCTGCCGTTGTGGATAAGAATAATACCGCTGGTTTGGGCAAGGGTGCTGTTGTGGCTCTCTACACTTCGGCTGGTGAGAACCAGACACAGAGCATGGCTTACAGCACAGATAATGGCAAGACCTTTACCAAATATGAGGGAAATCCGATCATCACCAGTAATGTGCCTGATTTCCGTGACCCTCACATGTTCTGGAACGAGGATATCAAGAAGTGGAATATGATTCTGGCTGCCGGTCAGCACATGGAAATCTATTCTTCAGATAACTTGAAAGATTGGAAATACGAAAGCTCTTTCGGTGAGATGTATGGCAACCATGGCGGTGTTTGGGAATGCCCAGACCTGATGAAGATGAAGGTTCGTGGCACCGGTAAGGAGAAGTGGATGCTCATCTGCAACATCAATCCTGGTGGTCCATTCGGCGGTTCTGCTACCCAGTATTTCGTAGGTGATTTCGATGGACACAAGTTTACTTGCGACAGCAAGCCGGAGGTAACCAAGTGGATGGATTACGGAAAGGATCATTATGCTACAGTTACTTTTGATAACGCACCAGAAGGTCGCCGTGTGGCTATCGCCTGGATGAGCAACTGGCAGTATGCTAACCAGGTTCCTACCCAGCAGTACCGTTCAGGCAACTCTATTCCTCGCGACTTAGGTCTCTTCGAGTATAAGGGTGAAACTTATTGCAGCGTGGTTCCATCTCCAGAGATGACAGCGGCAAGAAGCAAGAAGTCAGGCAAGAAACTCACAGAATCTTGCGAGATGGTTGTGAATCTGAAGGGAAATGCTACTATCACTTTGAGCAACGACAAGGGCGAGAAGGTAGTGATGAACTACGATGCCAAGGCAGAGACTTTCTCAATGGATAGAACCAAGAGCGGTAAGATGGATTTCAGCAAGGACTTCGCTGCTGTCACCAAGGCTCCAACCTATGGCAATATCAGCCAGCTGCGCATCTTCATCGACAAGAGCAGTATCGAGGCTCTGGATGCTGACGGCAAGATGTCCATGACCAATCTCGTGTTCCCAAGCAAGCCTTACAACAAGGTTACTGTAAAGGGAAAGGGTAAGTACCAGGTTTACGACATCAAGTAACTTCATCTGTTAAGAACTGAATCTATAACACTATTGTTTCTTACCGTGTTAATGATGTAACAATGCAACAAAAATGGTAGTCGATGAACGATATGTTATGATATAATGTATCGTTTATCGCTACCTTTGCACCAGCAAAAAAGAAACAATAACGCTAACAATTATGAATAAATCATCAAAGTTATCAATCATCCCGGTGATGCTCTGTTTCTTCGCCATGGGATTTGTAGATTTGGTAGGTATCGCCTCCAATTACGTGAAAGAAGATCTCAACCTCAATGATTCGACAGCCAATCTGTTCCCTTCATTGGTATTCTTCTGGTTTTTGATATTCTCGGTTCCAACAGGAATCCTGATGAATAAGATAGGTAGAAAGAAGACTGTACTTCTATCTTTGCTCGTTACCGTCATTTCACTCCTTTTGCCCATTTTCGGCGAAAACTTTGAGCTGATGCTCGTATCATTCTCATTGCTCGGCATCGGAAATGCCCTGATGCAGACCTCCCTGAACCCTCTGGTTTCAGTGGTGACATCAGGTCAGAACCTGGCATCCACATTGACCTTCGGTCAGTTTGTCAAGGCGATAGCTTCCTTCCTGGCACCATACATTGCCATGTGGGGCGCCATGGCAAGTATTCCAACCTTCGGTCTGGGCTGGAGAGTTCTCTTCCCAATCTATATGATTATCGGCATTGCTGCCACCTTCTTCCTGGCTGGCACACCAATCACCGAGGAGAAGCAGGATGGAGGAGCTTCGGGCTTCATGGATTGCCTGAAATTGCTTGGTAAGCCAATCGTGTTACTTTCTTTCATAGGTATTATGTGTCATGTGGGCATCGATGTTGGTACCAATACCACAGCTCCAAAGATTCTGATGGAGCGCTTGGGCTGGAGCTTGAATGATGCAGCCTTCGCTACATCTCTCTATTTCATCTTCCGTACCATCGGATGCTTCACGGGAACAGCCTTCCTTCGTATGATGAAGACTCGTACTTTCTTTATCATCAGTGTGGTGATGATGGCATTGAGTATGATAGGGCTGTGGATAGGAGAGAGCAAGACTATGATTTATGTGGCTATCGCTCTGGTAGGATATGGCAATTCTAACGTCTTCTCCATGATTTTCTCTCAGGCGCTGCTTGCTTTGCCTGACAAGAAGAACGAGGTGAGCGGATTGATGATTATGGGTCTTTTCGGTGGTACCATCTTCCCATTGTTCATGGGATTCGCCAGCGATACCTTCGGACAGGTAGGTGCTGTGGCTGTCATGGCTGTAGGTGTTGCTTATCTCTTCACTTATATCCGTAAGTTATAATAATCTTCATTCGCAATCGTTTATACTATATATAATAAGGTGTAATTATGGAAACAAAGAATTTGAATACAAAATATTGTGTAGGTTTAGGTGAGATTCTTTTTGACGTTCTCCCTACTGGTTCTCAACTCGGTGGTGCTCCTGCCAACTTCGCTTACCACGCTGGTCAGCATGGCCTGCATTCTGTAGCAGTCAGTGCTGTGGGCAAGGATGCTCTGGGCGAAACAGCTCTCCGCCTGCTCGATGAGAAGAAGCTCAAGTATGTGATGCCTGAGGTAGAATTCCCTACAGGTACCGTTCAGGTGCAGCTCGACAAGGAGGGTGTTCCTACATACGATATCAAGAAGGGTGTGGCTTGGGATAATATCCCATTCACTGATGATGTCAAGGAGATTGCTGCCAATGCTGGTGCTGTTTGCTGGGGCTCTCTGGCTCAGCGCAGTGAGGTTAGCCGCAAGACCATCTATCAGTTCCTCGATCATACTCCAGAGGATTGTCTGAAGATTTTCGATATCAATCTCCGTCAGAACTTCTATACTCCTGAGGTGATTACCGAGAGCTTGAAGCGCTGCAATGTGTTGAAGATCAACGATGAGGAGTTGATTACCATCGGTCGTCTCTTCGGCTATCCAGGTTTGGATATCGAGAACAAGTGCTGGCTGATTCTCGGCAAGTATAATCTCGATATGCTCGTGCTGACCTGCGGTGTGAACGGCAGTTATGTCTTCGCTCCGGGTGTGAAGTCATTCCAGGAGACTCCAAAGGTTGAGGTGGCTGATACCGTAGGTGCAGGTGATAGCTTCACCGGTACTTTCTGCGCCAGCATCCTGAAGGGCAAGACCATCCAGGAGGCACACGAGCTTGCCGTTAAGGTGAGTGCATACGTTTGTACCCAGAATGGTGCAATGCCTCAGATTCCTGAGGAATATACATTGTAAGGCTCCCCATTTGGGCAGTAAGTATTAGTTTGAATTGTTGGTTTTTAGTGAATAGTTGATATATAGGTTTAATGTTGATAGATTAGCTGCTATCTGCTTGTGAAGAGTAGATAGCAGCTCTAATGCTCATTCTGATGTGGCTGATGAACTGAGCAATCTGATAGAGGATGGCTGGGTAGAAATTTACTATAATATCTATAAGCAGTTTATCAGTGAAGAATAAAAAGAAAAAAGCTCAAGGCCAATGGCCCTGAGCTTTTTTATATTATAGATGTCTGTATCATTACTTCTGGCACTCTGTGCAAGGAGTCCAAGGCTTCAACTGCTTGAAGAAGTCGTTGCCCTTGTCATCTACGAGGATGAATGCAGGGAAGTCCTCTACGGTAATCTTCCAGATAGCCTCCATACCGAGCTCTGGATACTCTACGCACTCGATGCTCTTGATAGAACTCTGAGAGAGAACGGCAGCTACACCACCGATAGTTCCGAGGTAGAAACCACCATGCTTCTTGCAAGCCTCTGTAACAACATCACCACGGTTACCCTTGGCAATCATTACCAGGCTAGCGCCGTGATCCTGGAACTCATCTACGTATGGGTCCATACGGTTGGCTGTGGTAGGTCCCATAGAGCCACATGGATAACCCTCTGGAGTCTTGGCTGGACCAGCATAGAGGATAGGGTGGTTCTTGAAGTACTCTGGCATTTCCTCACCAGCATCCAGACGAGCCTTGAGCTTAGCATGAGCGATGTCACGAGCCACGATGATGGTACCCTTCAGGTTGATACGGGTGCTTACAGGATACTTGCTCAACTCAGCACGAACTGCGTCGATACCCTTGTCGAGGTCGATCTCGATACCCTTGGTTCCCTCACCTGGGTTGCGGAGCTCCTCAGGAATCAGCTCTGTTGGGTTCTCGTCCATCTTCTCCAACCAGATACCGTCCTTGTTGATCTTAGCCTTGATGTTACGGTCGGCAGAGCAGCTTACACCCATACCGATAGGGCAGCTTGCACCGTGGCGAGGCAGACGAATCACGCGGATATCGTGAGCCAGATACTTACCGCCGAACTGTGCACCCAGACCAATCTTGTGAGCCTCTTCGAGAAGCTTGTTCTCCAACTCTACATCGCGGAAAGCACGACCAGTCTCATCACCTGTAGTAGGCAACTCATCATAGTACTTGATAGAAGCCAGCTTCACGGTAAGGAGGTTCTTCTCAGCAGAAGTACCACCGATAACGAATGCGATGTGGTAAGGAGGACATGCTGCTGTACCCAGACTCTTCATCTTCTCTACGAGGAATGGGAGCAGTGTGCCCTCGTTCTGGATAGTAGCCTTGGTCATTGGGTAGAAGTAGGTCTTGTTGGCAGAGCCACCACCCTTAGCTACCATCACGAAGCGGTACTCGTCGCCCTCTGTAGCCTCGATATCAATCTGAGCAGGCAGGTTGCAACGGGTGTTCACCTCATCATACATGTTGAGAGGAGCGTTCTGAGAGTAACGCAGATTGTCCTGTGTAAAGGTGTTATATACACCCAGGCTCAGAGCCTCTTCGTCCTCGAAGTCGGTCCATATACGCTGACCCTTCTCACCGTGGATGATAGCAGTACCTGTATCCTGGCAGAATGGGAGGATGCCCTTAACGGCAGTCTCTGCATTGCGGAGGAACTGGAGAGCTACATACTTGTCGTTCTCTGAAGCCTCTGGGTCGCTGAGAATCTTAGCTACCTGGAGGTTGTGCTCACGACGGAGCTTGAACTCTACATCGTGGAAACCCTGCTGTGCCAGCAAAGTCAAAGCTTCTTTGGAAACCTTGAGGATAGTCTTACCCTCAAACTCTGCTGTGCTTACGCCTTCCTTAGAGATAAGGCGATACTCTGTCTTGTCCTCTCCAAGCTGAAACATTGGAGCGTACTTGAAATCAGGAATGTTTGCCATAACTACGTTTTTGTATATTTATAAGTTATTTATAATGTTTATGTATATTTCTTGATGTATATTTCTTGATGTATATTCTATCTTTGATGGATATTCTTTCATTGAAGAAGGGGCTGACGAGCCTTAGTTCTCGTATTCCACCTCCTTGTCGAGGTTGTTCACGAAGTTTCTGAATACCTCTTCCTCCACATCTCCCATCGCATACTCCTTCTCCGCATCCTTCTTGATTTCAGCAATCCAGGAGCGGCGTGCACGGATATAGTCTTCGTGAATGCGGTTGGCATCTTCCAGCGTAATCTCAGAGATTCCGTAGTAATCGCAGATTACGCTGTAGGTCCATGCCCACTGATATTCACGATAGTTGTTGTTGATTTCCTCGAAGCGTTCCAGCAGCTGCTGGATTGTCTCGATGTTGCCTTCTCTCATATCCTTCACGATGCGCTCTTCCTCGCTTACCGGAAGCAGGAGTCCTGAGAGGTCATCCCAGTCGCCCACGCCTGTCTGGGTAGATGGAGGGGTGATGGCAGGATCCCTTTTCAGCACTCGCTTCAGCACGGCACCCATATAGATTCTCAGGGCGATGTCGTAGTATTTGATGCCCTTGTGGAGCGATGTGGCAGGGATGATGTATTCGTGATAGAGATACTGCGATACATTGTCGCCCGTTACCTCGCGGAGACTCTCCAGGATCTTCTTGCCCTTCAGGATTTCGCCCACGGAGAAAGGAGAGAGCCAGTCGAAGTTCACGATGCTCTTGCGGTTTTCTGGAGCACGGAGATCTCGTTTCGGCCACTTCTTGATGTCGCGGTACAGACCCACGGTGGTGATGTTCCTGCCTGGGATGAGGAACATCTTGTCGCCATCGGCTATCAGATAGGCGAATGGCAGGTTGCGGGTGTTAGGGTGGTGCATCAACTTGCCGAAGCATACTGAGAACGAACCCAGGGTGGCTGGCATCAGCAGGTAGGCACCACTGGCTGTCTTCGAACCACGCTCCAGGGTTCCCCAGTGCATAGGTCCCATCTTGTAGGCATGGTTGCTGAAGTTGGTGGCTGAACCGGCATTATAGAATGAGAACATTCCGCCGATAAGCAGACTGCTCTTGTGATGCGATGCTGTGAATGGACCACAGAAGGCGGCGCACGCTTCGCCGTTGCTCATATAGCTGTTGGCAAAGAATACGGAGGCTGAGGCTGTGAAACCGTTGCTCAGCTGGCAGGCTTCGCCTACGAAGCAGTCCTGTATCTTCACGCTGTTGATGACGCTGGAGCCCTCGGCGATGATGGAGTTCTCGATGATGACTCCCGTACCGATATATACGTTTCCGTGAACCGAACCGAGCAGCGTACAGTCGCTGAGTCGTGAGGCACCGTTTACCTCGCAGAGGTCGTTGATTACGCAGTTGGTAATCTCCTTGGTGTTCACAATCTTCACGTTGCTGCCTATCTGTCCTCTTTCCGGTGCCTTGTTCTCGATGTCGGTCTTGATGAGCTGTCGGATGTTCTCCTTCAGTTCCTTGTCGGAGAAATGCTTCACCATGAAGGCAGCCAGCTGACTGTTGAGGTCGGAGAAGAGAATCACGTTTCCTTCGCCCACCTCGTTGAGCACGCTCACCAGATTACCCTCGCCGAAGGTTGCGCCCTCGGTGGTTTCCATCGTAGAGATGTTGGAGATGTAGCAGTCATCACCAATGGTGTAGTTGTTGATGAAGTTGCCCACGTTCTCGATGAGACAGTCGTCTCCGATGGTCACATTTCTCAGGGTGGCATTGTTGATGCCGGAATGCTTTACGAAGCCTTGGCTCACCTCTACATTCTTGTTGAAGGAGCCGATGTTTACCTCGCCATAGAGCATCACGCGATGCATGTAGTTGGGCTTGAAGTCTTCTGATACATTCACCGAAGTCCAGTCTTCAGCCCAGCAGTCGTTGCTCTTGAGTACCTCGATTTCCTCGGAGGTCAGAGGTCTGTAGTCATTCATTGTTGATATGTATTTAGGGAATTATTCGTAATCCTGGTACAGGAAGTCGTTGTATGGATACTTCTGTACGTGCAGTTCTCTTACCTTTTTATATAGCACCTCTCGGAACTCGTCGATGTTCTCCTTGTTCTTTGCCGAGATGAAGAGACAGTCGTCGTTGAGCTTTGCCATCCAGGTTTTCTTGAGATCTTCCAGCGGGATGTTCTCCTTCTCCATCGGAGTGAGGTCGTCTTCCTCCTTCTCCACCCAGGAGTAGTTGTCTATCTTGTTGAAGATGATCATCGAAGGTTTGTCGGAGCATCCTATCTCCTCCAGGGTCTTTTCCACTACCTGGATCTGCTCCTCGAAGTCTGGGTGAGAGATATCCACCACGTGGAGCAGGAGGTCTGCCTCACGGGTCTCATCCAGGGTGCTCTTGAAGGAATCCACCAGGTCGGTAGGCAGCTTGCGGATGAATCCTACGGTATCGGCAAGGAGGAATGGCAGGTTATCTACCACCACCTTTCTCACGGTGGTATCGAGGGTAGCAAAGAGTTTGTTCTCTGCAAACACCTCGCTCTTGCTGAGCAGGTTCATGATGGTGGATTTTCCCACGTTGGTATAGCCCACGAGAGCCACGCGGATCATTCTTCCGCGGTTCTTGCGCTGGGTAGTCTTCTGCTTGTCTATTTCTGCGAGTCGCTCCTTGAGCAGGCTCATTCTGCCGAGGATGATACGGCGGTCCATCTCGAGCTGGGTCTCACCCGGTCCACGCAGACCTACCGATCCCTTTCCGCCACCGGAACCTGAACCACCACCCTGGCGCTCCAGGTGAGTCCAGAGTCGCTGCAGTCTTGGCAGCATGTATCGGTATTGTGCCAGCTCTACCTGCGTCTTGGCAGCAGCAGTCTGGGCACGCATGGCGAAGATGTCGAGAATGAGCGAAGTACGGTCGAGAATCTTCACCTGCAATTCCTGCTCGATATTTCGGATTTGCTTGGCAGAGAGTTCATCGTCGAAGATCACCATACCTACTTCTCTGTCTTCTTCTTCCTCGTCCTTGATGTATTGCTTGATTTCCTCCAGCTTACCCTTTCCCACGTAGGTGGTCTGGTTAGGCGACACCACCTTCTGCGTGAATCGCTTCACGGTGACGGCGCCTGCAGTATCTGCAAGAAATTCCAACTCGTCGAGATATTCCTTGGTCTTGGCTTCGTCCTGTGTCTTGGTAATAAGCCCCACCAGCACAGCGGTTTCCGCCTTGACTTCTGATATTACAAATTCTTTCATTCTTTACGTACGTATTATTATAGGTGCAAAGATAATAAAAAAAATGCTCTTATTATATATATAAGGTGAAAATTATGTTTTTTTTATGAAAGGGACCGCAAGGTTACGGGGCGGAAATCGGTATTTGCGAACGCTGGAATCGGCATGTCTGAATGCTGAAACCTGAAAACTCAGGCGCTGAAATCTGAAAACGTTTACGTCTTTTTTCGGCAAAAAGATGCGTTAAATTTTGATTCATATCAATATTTTGCGTACTTTTGCAACCAGAAAAGAAAACTGATTTTCAAAGATACAAATCATAACTACATAAAAACACAAACTGCTGAAACATTCAAAAACTCAAAAGCCTCGACGTGATGTCGGGGCTTTTTGGCATTAAAATCCCTTTAAATTAGTGAAAAGTATCTATTTTTGAATGATTCTTCCACCTCTTTCTTCAAGATTTTGCTTATCTTTGCAGGCATTGAAATAAATCAAACCTAAAAAGGAAATAATATGAAGCAAAAAATGAGTATCGCTGGTATTTTGTTGCTTGCTGCTTTGGGTATGCAGGCTAACAACTATACGGTGAAGTCGCCAGACGGTAAATTGGTGGTGAATGTTGCTTGTGAGGGAGGCAAGGCTTCCTACACGGTAGATTACAATGGCAAGCAGATGCTGGGAACTTCGGCGCTCGGACTGGTTGCCAATTACGGTGATTTTTCAAAGGATCTCACCATGGGTATCCTGAAGGGTGGGGAAGTGAAGCCGCTTGCCTACAAGATGACCCGCATCAAGAAGAGTGACATCCAGAAGGATGTGGTGGATGCTACCATCGGTTTCCTCAACAGTAAGAAGGATTCCATGACCCTCCATCTTCATGTAAGCAACAACGACATCGCCTACAAGTATGAGATGAGCCGTCCTAAGAAGGATAATCCTAAGTCGGTGATTATATATAATGAGGTGAGCGGATTCAATTTCCCGGAGAAGACCACTACCTTCCTCTGTCCTCAGATTACTCCGATGACCGGTTGGGAGCGCACCAAGCCATCTTATGAGGAGGAATATACTCCGGATGCTCCGATGAATGTGAAGTCGCAGTTCGGTGTGGGCTATACTTTCCCATGTCTCTTCAAGGTGGGCAGTGACGGATGGGTATTGGTCAGCGAAACCGGCGTGTCGAGTGCTTATCCTGGCTGCCGTCTTTCAGATTATGAGCCGGGCAAGGGCTATACCATCGCCTTTCCTCAGAAGGGTGAGAACAATGGCATCGGTTCTGAATATGCCGGTATCCCATTGCCTGGCGAGACTCCTTGGCGTACCATCACCGTGGGTTCTTCGCTGGCTCCTGTCGTAGAGACCACCATCCCTTACGATGTGGTGGAGCCTTTGTATGAGGCATCCCAGACTTACAAGCCGTCGCGCTATACCTGGAGCTGGCTCATCTGGCAGGATGCTTCCGTTAACTATGATGACCAGGTGAAAATGGTGGATGTGGCTGCCGCCCAGGGTTATGAGGCTGTGTTGGTTGATGCCTGGTGGGACAAGCAGATTGGCAGAAAGCGCATCGAAGAGTTGAGTAAGTATGCACAGAGCAAGAAGGTAAGCCTGATGCTCTGGTACAATTCCAACGGTTTCGAGAATGATGCTCCCCAGACTCCTCGTCAGATCATGAACAATTCCATCGCCCGCAAGAAGGAGATGGCTTGGATGAAGAAGATTGGTGTAGTAGGCATCAAGGTGGATTTCTTTGGTGGCGACAAGCAGGAGACGATGAAGCTTTACGAGGATATCCTCAGCGATGCCAACGATTATGGTCTGGAGGTCATCTTCCACGGTTGCACCTTGCCTCGTGGCTGGGAGCGTATGTATCCTAACTATGTTTCGAGTGAGGCTGCCCTGGCTTCAGAGAATGTATATTTCACGGATTATCATGCCAAGAAGGAGGCTTTCGAGATGACGATGCATCCGTTCTCAAGAAATGCCGTAGCCAGTTTTGACTGGGGTGGTGTGATGATGAACAAGTATTTCTCCAAGGACAACAAGAGCCGCCACCAGCGTTATACCAGCGATGTATTTGAGATGGCTACAGCCATCACCAATCAGAGCAGCGTAAACTGCATCTGTCTCTATCCTAACAATTTGCAGGATGTACCACAGTGGGAGTTGGATTGGCTCAAGAATGTTCCTACAGCCTGGGAGGATACCAAGTTTATTGCCGGTTATCCTACCAAGTATGCGGTGGTGGCTCGCAAGTCGAGTGTAGAGAATGGTTCAGGTGCAGCACTTACAGCCGGCAGATGGTTTGTAGGCGGACTGAATGCTACAGACAAGCCTCTTGTCCTGACCTTGGATTTGCCGATGTTTGCGGGTAAGACCGTTACTTATATCACCGACCAGCCAAAGAAGAAGGGCGAGAAGTTCTTCACTTCTGTCAAGAAGACTTTGAAGGTTGGCAAGGATGGCAAGGCAAAGGTTGTGATTCAGCCTAATGGCGGTATCATCATCGAATAATCTTCATGTTTTAGGCATTGATTGCCTACGTGAAAAAGTTTTTTTGGGCGAAAAAAGTATCAAAGTCTCATTTTTGCTTGAAAAATGTGGTTTAAATACTTGATATATAATAAGATAATAGAAATGAGACTTCTCGGATTTTGAGCCGAGAAGTCTCATAGAAGTATCATGGAAGTCTCATAAAACTATCTGTACGATGCGGAAATCAGTTGTTGATTCTGTTTCAAGCTTTTTCTTCGAATAGATCGTCCAATCCCACTTCGCTCTGAATCATGCCTTCCTGGGCATTCTTCTTTAATCCTGCAGCTGTAACGAAAGTTAGATGCAGTGCCTTGCTGGTATTTGATGCTTGGCGGAAGATTTCTCTTCTGTCCAGCAGTTTTTGCAGATAAGCAGGGGTGATGTCGTATGCCTTGAGAGAATACTTCATTTCGCAGAGATTGATAATCTGATCTCTGCGGTCTAATATGAGGTCAATCTGTGCACCTTCAATTCCTTTTTCCTTGTTGGCTTTCTGCTGCCAGGAATATACATTCGTCTGTACTCCCAGAATGCCTAGTTTTTTCTTAATCTGTGAGATATGGTGAAGGCAAAGCTGTTCAAAGGCATAACCGCTCCAGGCACGATGGGATGGTGAGTCTATCATGTTGCTCCAAAGATGTTCGTCGGTCTCCTCTTTACCTCTGATATAATGTAAATAAAACAAAGTGTAGAGATCGGTTAACTGATACATGGCACCGTTCGACTTGTTTCCGAAGGAGTTGTATTTTCTGATGAAGTCGCAGCTGATGAGGTCATTAAATGCTTCAGACAGTTTTCCGCCCGATGTGAGATGTAACGCCTTCATCACATCTTCTCTCGTCATACCCATCTTTTTCTTGGCAAGAAGTTCCACAATTCTTCGGTAAAGTATGGAATCCTTGAAGAGTGAACGGAACAGGAACTCGTATTCATTGGATAGTTCTGCGCCTTCTGCGAAAAAAAGCATGTCAATATTTTGAGGCAAGCTATATTGCTTGTCTATCATGTTGAGGTAAAACGGCGTTCCTCCCATAATCATATAGCATTCCGCTATCTGATGGCGGGTCCATACGATACCTTTTGATTTTAAGAAAAGTTCAGTCTCGTAAAGATCAAAGGGGGCGAGGTAAATCTTTCTGGTTACCCGATTATGCAAGCCGCCTTTGTCGCCCAGAAGTTTATTGGTCATCCAGGTAGTAGCAGAACCACAGACGATGAACTTGATATTAGACTGGTCTGAAGCCCATCCATTCCAAAACAGGTCTAGGGCACGGATGAAATTAGACTTCGGTGTATCCAGCCATGGCAGTTCGTCAATGAAGATGATGATTTGCTCTCTTTCTTCCAATAAAGTAGAGAGATAGGCACGCAGTTGAGAGAAAGCCTCGAACCAGGTTTTGGGTCTTGCCTGTTTCTTTCCGGAATACAATGCCAACTGCTCGCTGAAGTAAGCGAGCATCTCGTTCTTGGAGCATTGGTACACCCCCGTCATATAGAAACTAAACTTCTCGCCCAAGAGTTGTTTGACGAGATATGTTTTGCCGATTCGTCTTCTGCCATAGATGGCGATGAATTCTGGCTTGTTGGAATTGAGGCAATTCTCTATCAGCTCAATTTCCCGTTTTCTTCCAATGATATTTTGCTGCATATCTTCTTTAATTTTGATTTTCTGCAAAGATAATGCAAACGAGCGCAATGAAAGCTTGCTTTCAGATTGCCGAGTGCAGCTTATCTTATGCAAAGATAATACTAAATCGTGAAAAAACGATGGAAAATTGGGAAAAAGTGCCGATAGTGGTGCCAAAATTTGCTTTTTTAGGCACTTTTGGCACCGTTATCGGCAATTGTCGCTGTATTTATGCAGTTTTAGGCTGTGCGTAGATGTTCTATGGTTATGTCAATATAATCAGGGTAAGTTACGGTAATGCTTCTGTTTTTTAGTTCATCAGTTGGTGTCTCTATGCTCTTCGCATGGTCTGCTTGTACCCGTCGCATGGTCTGTTTGTGCCCGTCGGATGGGCATCCGCAGCCCACGCTATGGGCATCGGTAGCCCGTGCGTTGGGCAACTGTTGCCCATAGTACGGGCAATGAGTGCCCAAACGTTTGGCTTGTTTTGGGGCAATATACTTTTGGCTCTTTGCGATGTTTTAACTGGCTTTTTATAAAAGTTTAAACTGGCTTTTTATAAAAGTTTAAACTGGCTTTTCTTAATGTTTTTACTGTCTTTTCTCTTGTTTCGTGCTATCTTTGATGATACTTCTATAGTATTTAATGATACTTCCATGATACTTCTTTCTGCTTTTTCCGAGAAGTCTCATTGATTGTAAATATCGATATATCAGTAATATAATATGGATTTTCAAGCGAAAAATGAGACTATGATACTTTTTTGTAGAAAAAACTTTTATGTGCGCGTAATCGGATAGATGCTATTTCTTTGTTTTTTGCGTATCTTCTCGAAAGTTCAGAGTGAGTCGGAAAAATGCCGTATCTTTGCAGCGCGATTCTGGAGGACAAAAAACTTGGTGAAAACTTGGTATATTCAGATTTTCTTTGTAATTTAGCAGCGCAAAACGTAAAGTAGATAAGATTATGGCAGAAATAGTGAATAAATATCCTGTGGGCATACAGACTTTCGACGTGATTCGAGAGGAAGGATACCTCTATGTGGATAAGACGAAATACATCGCAGATTTCAGGCAGAAAGGAATGAAGTATATCTTTCTAAGTCGCCCTCGGCGATTTGGAAAATCGCTTTTTGCCTCTACTTTGCAAGCCTATTTCGAGGGCAAAAAGGAACTCTTCGAAGGACTTGCCATCGCTGATTACGAGAAGGATTGGGTGAAGTACCCAGTGCTTCATTTTGATATGAGCGGTGCTAAGCATGTTGACGGTGAGGGCTTGAAGCATTATCTCGACTTGCAGCTGAAGCCATTTGAGGAACTCTATGGCAGTGATGAGGATGAGTTATACCCCAACGACCGACTGGATGGACTCGTAAAACGTGCTCACAAGCAGGCTGGCAGGAAGGTGGTGGTTATCATCGACGAATATGATGCCCCTCTGCTCGACGTGGTACATGAGAAGGAAAACCTGGCAGAACTTCGTCTCATCATGCAGAACTTCTACAGTCCGCTGAAGAAGCTGGGTCCTCATTTGGAATTTCTCTTTATCACGGGCATTACCAAGTTCTCGCAGCTCAGTATCTTCAGCGAGTTGAACAACCTTGACAATATCAGCATGTTTGACCAGAACTCCGCCATCTGTGGTATCAGCAAGACCGAACTTACTACTGTAATGAAGCCGGATGTGGAGGCTTTGGGTAAGGCGTTAGGAGTATCTTACGAGGACTGTCTGGAGGAATTGCGTCAATATTATGACGGTTACCATTTCAGCGAGCATTCTGAGGATGTGTTCAATCCGTTCAGTCTGATAAGGGCTTTGTCTGGACAGAAGATTGGTGCCTACTGGTTTGGTTCCGGTACGCCAAGCTATCTCATCAAGGGTTTGCAGAAATATCATGTTAATGTGACTGATATCGAGCAGAAAAGCGTGAGTGTTGACGATTTCGATGTGTCGCCCGAGCAGATGACTTCAGCCCTGCCTCTACTTTATCAGAGTGGTTATCTCACTATCAAGCAGTATAAGCCATTTACCAAGAGTTATAAGCTGGGGTATCCTAACCAGGAGGTGAAGATAAGTATGGAGAAGCTTCTTGCTGTGATTTACGATAGTACTCAGCGTACTATCAGCGACTGGATAATTAAGGAGGGGTGATAACACAAAAAACAATTCGTGGCTTTTCTGAATTTGAAAGCCACGAATTGGTTTTTGTGTTATCAAATTCATATTTTTTATTAAGTATTGTCTATATTAATACGCCATTTTTTTCTTTTTATAAGCAATTTTGATTAAAATATCTTAAAAACATATCTTGTCATTGAAATTTTTTATCATTTTTGTTTTTTCTTTGATAATTTTCTATATCTTTGCACTTGGACTGTATAGCCAGACCGCAGTTGTCAATGTTAGACGAATTCTTGCGAGATAACCGAGTCGGCAGCCTACGCCGTGCTGAGTGTAGTGAAGTCAAAATGACATATCTATACAAACGCGGGCTTTGGGTGGGAATGACAGTCCAGACATAGAAGGCGTTTATCGACGCTGTGTTTGAGACACACTGAAATCTTCCAAAACTATCAGTATCAAAGTCTCGAATATGGTCAACGGTAGATGTCCCGGGTGTGATTATATCAATCCCGTGGAGACTTGTAGGTATGGATTGTACCCTTTTGGGTGCAATCAGATGTATTATACAGGTCTCTTTACGGCTGTGATTTTCATATCGGCGTGGGCTCTGACGTTGTCTGTTCGACTTTGATAGGCAGTTGGAAGAGCCTCAGTGTGTGGAATGGACAACAGGACGATTCCACGCTTTTTTTTGTCGCAATTTAACGGATTTCTGTCTAGAAAAATGTTAGCACCGATATGAAAGTCGATGAATGGACATCAGAAGCTCAAAGCACCATGTCAGCCGAGAGCTCACAAACAGGGGTGTCTACCAGAAATGCCCATATAGCAAGTAAGCCTAAAGCACAAAAAGAGGAACTTGTTAAGAGAAATAGCAGGATTTATAAAAATATAGAACAAAAAATAGATAAGTAAAATAAGGTCAGGGAATAATGAAACGAGTTGTTTTACTACTTGCAATCTTCATTGCCGGGGCATCACATATAGCCATGGGGCAGAATGTGGCGTTAAAGACCAATCTGCTCTCGGATGCGGTCTTGAATCCGAACATCGGCATTGAAGTGGGTCTGGCTCCCAAGTGGACGCTGGATGTTACCGGGCAGTTCAATGCCTGGGATCTTTCGCATGACAGGCGGTGGAAGCACTGGGCTGTGCAGCCTGAGGTCCGCTACTGGCTATGTGATCGTTTCGGTGCGCATTTTTTGGGCACTCATATACATGGCGGACAATACAATATCGGCGGTTTTGACGGAAAGGTCAACATGCTCGGCACTGATGCCCGGAAACTGAAAGATTCCCGTTATCAGGGCTGGTTCGTGGGAGCCGGCATCGCTTACGGTTATGCCTGGATTCTCGGACGACACTGGAACCTTGAGGCGGAAATCGGTGTCGGCTACTCCTATACCCGTTATGACAAGTTCCGTTGTGCGGGATGCGGCAAGAAAGTGGAGACGGACAGACCGCACCATTATGTCGGGCCCACCAAGGCGGCAATCAATCTGGTTTATCTATTCTAAACAGCAAGCAACATGAAAAGAAGGATATATGTAATGCTGGCAGCCCTGTCCGGCATGGCCTGTATGCCGGAAGCCGGCGCGCAGGAGTCCGGGAACATCATTCCCGGCGTTTCTGTCGGGAGGTTCACGATGGACCGCGAGGGCAAATTCCTGAATGTGGCGATGGACATGGATCTGAAAGACCTCGATGTCTCTTCCAACCGTGCCGTGCTGCTCACGCCCCGCCTTGTCAACGGGGCAGATTCACTTGACCTGCCCTCCGTGGGCATCTACGGGCGCAGAAGATATTACTACTATGTAAGGAACGGCATGGGTAACATTTCCGGTGATGACGAGAAGGTCTATCGTGCGTCGGAGAAGCCTGGCAGCGTTGCCTACAGCAACCTTACCGAGTACAGCGACTGGATGGACGGAGCCACGCTCAAGTTCCACCGCAGCGACTGGGGCTGCTGCCACGATATACTGGCGGAGTACGATGGCATATTGGGAAGCCACCATGAGGCTTTCTTCCCGACACTGCTGTTTGTGCAGCCCAAGGCTGAAATAGAGAAGACCCGTTCATTGTCAGGCTCCGCCTACATCGACTTCCCGGTCGGTCAGACGGTAATCTATCCCGACTACCACCGCAACACAGCCGAGTTGGGCAAGATAGACGGCACCATAGATTCCGTCCGCAACGACAAGGACATCACCATCACCTCCGTATGGCTGAAGGGTTACGCATCGCCTGAAAGTCCTTACAGGCATAACAAAGAGCTCGCCGTCGGGCGTACCGCCGCACTGAAGGAGCATATCGGACAGCTGTTCCATTTTGCCGACGGCATCATCGACACCGACTACGAGCCTGAGAACTGGGACGGCCTGCGCAAGTATGTGGAGAAGTCGAACATCGACCACCGCAACGAGATACTGGCGATGATTGACAGCGACATGGAACCGGATGCCAAGGAAGCAAAAATCAAGCGCACCTATCCCAAGGAATACAGGTTCCTGCTGCAGAACTGCTATCCGTATCTGCGCCGCACAGATTACCGTATCGAATACAGGATACGCATCTTCTACGATGTGGAGGAAATCAGGTGCGTCATGGCGGAGCAGCCGCAGAAGCTGAGCCAGAACGAGTTTTATCTGGTGTCGCAGGAATATGAGCCGGGAACACAGGAATTTACGGATGTGTTCGAGACCGCCGTGCGGATGTTCCCGAATGACAGCATAGCCAACCTCAATGCCGCCAACGCCGCCATACGGCGGGACGATTTTACCCGTGCGGAAAGATACCTGGAGAAGGCAGGCACCACTCCTGAAGCCGTATATGCCCGCGCCGCCCTTGCCATCCGCAAGAAGGATTACGAAACGGCACGGCGGTATCTTGAGACAGCGAAGGATATGGGGCTGGGACAGGCTGTCGCTACGCTGAATGAGCTGAGTGAAAGAGGAAAGAAATAAAAAACGTTAGTAATAACCCTTAATTCCGCAACACTATAGTTTAACATTATTTATAAGTGCCTGAGCAACA